>ERZ1034361.337-NODE-337-length-33015-cov-4.190175_pt1 | contig 33015 bp, 40 predicted proteins | sample MGYA00520617_ERZ1034361 | MGnify/ENA primary metagenome ERZ1034361 (study PRJEB33736, sample SAMEA104284507) | Azolla filiculoides | biome: Urban; feature: Water surface; material: Ditch water | place: Netherlands | collected 2015-10-28 | depth 0-0.1 m ...
GTTAAGTAGTTTGTTAGCAAGATGACCTAAGTACTTACTATTACCATAAGTATAATCCTTAGCCGTTTTCGCTATATACTCTAGACCACCACGGATACCATTAGTCTTCATTGACTCAGTAAGTTCAGCAGCTTTAGACCAGACAGGTTGCTTAATGTCAAAAGCACTGATAGGTTCAACAGGCTTACCTCTTAGTGCAGACTCAATCTTAGCTTGTTCTTGTTTTAGTAATGTAACAGTCTCAGGAGAATACTCACCACTAGAAATCTTCTGTTGTTTAGATTCCAGCATGTTAGTTAAGGCTACTTTAGAGTAACCACTAATATCAGTACCCATAATCTCTGAATTAACGTCATACTTATCCTTAAAGACAGGGTTAGGTATAACATCGTCAGGATGCACAGGAGGCTCTACAATCGATTTGTTTTCCTCTGGTGCTACTCTGGTATCAACCGGAGGCTGTTCGTCGATTCTAGGTGGCTCTACGACAGTCTCAGGGGTATTCTCAGTAGGTTCAGTTGCCTTCTTTTTACCTAATTCAATCTCAAGAGTCTCAACCAGCTTGTTTAGATGATTTACTTCGTTAAGTTTATCTAGGTAAAATTGTGATGACTTGTCTTTAACACCATCAAGTACCTTCTGTGCTTCTCTAAGCAAAGTGCTATATGAAGTTAGAGAAGTCTCAATCATCTTTGTAGGATCAGGAGCGTTCTCTTTATCAGCCATACCAGAAATCTTATCTGCCTTTACATTAGGCATTTCTCTAGTACCAGTATCCGGTGTAACAGTGTTAGGTTTGCCAGAGGGGATCATACCAAAGCCAGCACCGAGAATACCAGACAGAGCCATAGTCTCTGGTGTGTTCTCAAACTGCCTCTTCATCACGTCAGTTTCAGACACACCTTGAATAGCTTTACGAACTGCTACATCCTGAGCTACATTACCAGCAGCACCAGTAGCCATACGCTTAAGCAAGTTACCACCCATACTAGCAGGTAGAGCTACACCAGCAGTATTGCCTAATGTATCTATCAAAGCAGACTTCTGAGCAGAATCTACAGTCTCACCCGCTTCAATGGCCTTCATGCCTGTATCGGCAGGAGAGAAAGGCATAGCAACAAGCTGTGCCGGTAGTGTAGATACCATACCAAACACCTTACCACCAAAGCCTTGTTCAGCATTTTTAGGTACTAACTTATCATCCAACCATTGTGTAACATCCTTGGTAGTATCAAATACCTTATCACGTGCATCCTCTGCACCAATAGCGCCTAAAGCACCACCACCTAATAGACCAACACCTCTAGCAACAGTACTAGCAGCTTCTTTTAAAGCGATTTGAGCATCTTCGCTGTAGGTTGTGTTCCGCTTTGGTTCAGACGAAAAAAGACCCAATGGGTCATTGGTTGATGTTTCATCAAATAAACCTAATGGGTCTTTGTCATTCATTACAAATCTTCTCCAAATTTAGTTTTGTACGCCGACTTTAGCCTATCGTCAGGGATACCCGGATACATAGTGCGTAGCTTATCTAAAGTCATTTTAGCAGGAGGTGTGTTACTCTGTGCCTGTTCTGGAACAGAAGGAACACCTGTCATAGACATATAGTGTTGTTGAACACGTTTTGCTTCTGCTAATTGTTGCTTCATAGAGTTAATTGATTCCCTATAAGCAGCAGTACGCTGTGCTTCTGGTACTTTCAAGAAGTTCTGGTTAAACTCCATCTCACCTTCTTTTGACTGTAGTTTTGTCAATTGAGCATTAAGTACATTAACTTCTTGTGTAGCCTGACCAGCAAGTTTAACAGCAGCTTGTGAGGTAGCATTAGAACCAGAATGCTCTCTAGACTGAGCCATGATCTTTGCAGCATCAATAGCCTTATCGTAATCCCACTGGCCTTTAACATTCTCAAGCGCAGTCTTACCCGCAAGTTCTGGTGTATTACCAAGACGAGCTACTAGAGCAGCACGTTCTTTCTCCCACAAAGGTAACTGATTAGGTGCAGCAACATTACCATAAGGATCAGCATCACCAGCAAGTACCTTGTCAATATCCGCAATCTGTTTAGCAATATCTAGTTGAGCAGTCTTAGCACCCTGTTCCAAAGGTACTTGTTGCTTAACGAAAGGATGTAACAACTTACCTATCTCATTCTTGCGTACTGCTTCATCGTAACCAGCTTGCTTAGAATCAACAAAGCCTTGTAGCATAGGAGCAGTGCGTTGTAGCTCTGCTTGCTCTGAGGCTAACTGCTTACCAGACATATCAAAACCCATACCCTGATTAGTGAGTAGTGCTTTCTCAATATCTAGTGGCTGCATCTGCTGTTCGCGTTGATTAGCCAAGTACTGTTTCATCAACTCTTCTTGAGATATATCTTCAGCATTAGCAGCATTAAAACCATGATACAAACCACCAAGAGTGAATTCTGGTTTGTAGCCTGTACTGATTTCTTGGTAAGCCATTATTGACTCCTAGCAGCCATTAGCTGTTCAACTAGTTGTTGGTATGCAGCATCCTTGGCAGTACTGTTACTATCACCTTGTAGCATACGACCAATAGCAGAAGCATAACCAGCATTAGAGTCAGCCATAGTACTTGCCTTGCTACCACCAAGTAGTGCTTCTAGGATACCAGATTGACCATTAAGACCAGCCCCGGCAGGTTGATACAGACCAGCACGATCTTGGATCATCTGTTTCTCAAAGTCCATCTGTGACTTAGTTAGTTGTGGTGCAAGCGCAGCAGCCATCTGTACATCGCTAGTACCACGCTGACGAGATCCACGGTTAGCTTGCATAATCAACTGATCTTGCAAAGTCTTGTACTGAGCATTGGCTTGTGGATTAGATCTAAACTGATTTAAGCGATCCTGAACAGAGGCTAGTTCCTGCTGATAGCGAGGACGCTGTGCAGCAAAGGGATTAGTGTTCTGTTGCATCTGCTGTGCTGCTTGTGTAGCCTGTTGCCCGTACTGGCCTTGTGCCTTCTTCTCTTGATTAGCAGCCCAGATAGAAGCAAGACCCTTAAGCATCTGGTTTGTATTGTTCTGTTGTCCTTGAGACTGGCCTAGGACACCAGCACCACCCTTAAAGATAGAACCAAGAATGTCCATACCCTTACCACCCATATTAGGCAGACTAGTTTGTGTCATGTCGTACATCTGTTGCATCGGACTGTTAAAGCTAGTACCAAGTTGCTGATCTACATTTCCCCAATTAGTACCATTCTGCAACCAACCGTCTTCTGGTATATTTGAGATATTAGAATTAAACTCAAACTGATTCGGATCATTACCAAAAGCAGGTTGTGTTTGAAACTGTGGTTGTTGATCGTTAATATTATAATTTAAATCATTATTAGAACTGCCCCAATCTTGAGGGCCATTGTTTACATTACTGAAGAAGTCTTCATCACTTGTACTACCAGAGTAATCGTCGTATGCCATGTTATTTCCTTATAAAGAGCCTGTCCATTGTACACGACAAGCTGGTATAGTTACTGTGCCAGCGGTAGTACCCGGAACATCTGTTGAGTTTAATGTGATTGAAGCCGCGCTTGACCAGATGGTGTGTCTAGTCTTAGCTCCCTTTGGTATTTTTAATGTTGCTACAAAAACCACTTGGTCTTCAACACTATTAACAAGTTCCTTAGATCTAGCAGAGTACCTTAAGATATTAAAACCAGACCCTGTATCTAATTCTGCATAGAAGTACAATTTACGATTACTACCAGCAGCGTGTGCATTCATTGTCATTGACATGGTATAAACACCGCCATTAACAAATGTGAATTCACCTAAAGCAGTATCATAAGTAATACCAGATGTAGCTACTGTAGTCATAGCAGCGGGAGCAAACAGAGTAGGTGTAGTTGGTAACACAGTACCAGATGTGCGTAGCTCAATATCAAGCTCGTTACTCATAGCTGAATGTTGATCCAGCTTTAAGTGGTAATGTTCTCCAGCCGTACCACCTTGGATACTCTGTAAGGAGTCATGGTTACGAGTAGCAATATCTGTAATATTAGAACCAGCAAAGTTAATTACGTACCAAGGAACAGAACCATTTGTTGAGATATAACTACGTAACTGGCGATACCATTCTAACCAAGTAAATGACCCCGGCGTGTCGTTAATTGGCGGGGGAGGAAGTCCATTAGATGCCATTATGAAATACCTGTATCATACACAACTTCCAGTGACTCAAGCCTCAAAGGTTTATTCTCTGAGTGACGTAACCGAAAAGCTCTACGACGGAAGTGACCTAGTTGCTGTGCAATAGGGAATGTATCATTAAGATCAATAGGTCTATCAGTAGCCCATGTTTGATAATCATCATTCGACCAAGACAATTGTACCACATTTGCAGTAGAATAACCATCACCAACAAGAGTAGCACCTGACATGAACTTACGCGAGTACGTGTCCATGTCATACTTGTTGGTGTAGATCTCACAGCTAATGGGATTAGCTACATCCCGATATACTGTTGGATCTAGTGTTACCACATCACCAGTTGTGTTGTGCAGTAACTTAATCTTACCTACTTGGTTATCAGCAGCATGACCATAAGCAAACTGATTCTGAGTAAAGGCAACAGAAGTAGAAGACCACTCATGCCACATCTTTTCATCTAGATCATATACAAAGGTACGATTGACTGTGTTTAGATTCAACACAAACAACATGTGACCTAATGTGCGTAAGCCGTAACCATGACAATCAGACATATCAGTTTCAGTGTCAATAATACGTTCTATATATTCGTCTGATATTTTCTTTGGTTGGAAACCCTCAATAACCCACACTGCCCTACCACCAGACTCGCTCTGTCCTACAAAGATACAGAAGCGTTCATTCTGATACACACAGAAAGGGGCGGCTATGCCAATCTGGATAACAGCACCATCGTTACGACTAAGAGGTGAACCTGAAGCATTAGCGGCATCGTAAAAGAACTCCGTTGAACTTGAGCCAAAGACAACAAGCTGATTATTCTGTCTAGCAAGAGACTTGATAGGATCAGGAAACATCTCAGCAGTCAGGTAATCGGTAGTTAACCAAGAGAATGGATCATCTACTACACACGTATAAACATCACTACCCTTGGCTACAACAATATAACCATCAATGAAAGTTGTAACAGGTATATGTGGTGTAGGGAAATAATTAATAGTTGAGCTACCTGATGCCGCACTACCACCCCCTAATGGGAAACTTATAGCAGGAGCAGCAGTATAACCAGAACCACCATCAGTTAGAGCTACAGAAACTACCTTATTACCTACAACAGTATATGTTCCTGTGGCTCCAGCACCCCCACCACCTGTGAATGTTAGGGCATAAGTCCCATCTGTAAAACCTGTGCCACCCGACGTTACTGATACACTAGTCACAGCATCATTACGGATTTTGGTGGCCGTGTAGTCTGTCTTGATGATATAACCTTCTATACCATCACAGATAAACAGATAGTCACCGATAACACGCGAGTTACCTAGTGTAGCACCAACAGAGGGTGTAGTAGTAGTCCATGTGATCTTGACAACAGGATTAGCACCATTCTCATCAATCTGGTAAGTCTTGTTACCAACAGTAGCATACCACTTACCATTGAAGAACATTAGATTACGGCCTTCACCAGCAGCAAGATCCGTTAATGTTGATAAGCCGGGACGCTTATTAGTATAGATCTTCGTATTCTCAATCTGCTCTACCTTCTTTGTTTCGGGTATCATGTTGATGAATCGTTGATCTTTACCCGTAGTTGCATCACGATTAGAATAAGCACCAACTAAAGGCAAGCGTACCTTCTGTCGTGCTATACCTTTCTGACTTTGTTGTTGTGCCATCATTTAACCTTTGTCTTTTGTTGTTTGTACAGTGTCTTAGCAAGACCACCAGCTTCTTTACCAAGTTTGTTGTACTGCTGCACTTCTTTAGATGTAGAACCTTTAGGAGCAAATAGATTACCGAGAGAGGCCATACCGCCTTGAACAGCGGCCATACCCATGTTCTGACCAAACTTGTTCTTGCTTAATAGATTCTGTAATCCCTGAGAAGCCATACTACCAGCGACATTACCGGCAGTATTAGCACCATCTTTACCAATAATATCTCCCATATAACCACCAAAGCTATCAGATACAGCACTACCCAGACCCGAGCCTAGACCACCAGCAGCAATGCCTGTTAGGATAGACCTAGCATCACCTCCTTGCAGTGCTGCACCTAGACCACCCATACCACCAGCAACGATTGCATTACCAGCAGTAGTGCCTAGACCTGTAGCACTATCAGCACCAACAGCAGCACCTGCACCCATGTCATTAAGAGAACCGCCGATATATGACATAGCAGCACCTTTAAGCCAATTTTGTCCTCCTTGACTATCACCCTTGGAGTAAGAATCAACGGCATTAAGTGCAGAGCCTAGACCCGGAACAAACCAGTTACCAACAGCAGCACCAATCGGTTGCATATCCTCAAAATCTTGTCTAAGTAACAAGCTAGTCGGTGAAGAACTTTCCCAGATCTTTTGTAGGATACCCTTCTTCTGAGTTTCACTACCATGATCTCTAACATAGTTATCGATAGAAGAGAAACCGGGAGATGACGCTAATTGTTCCGGAGTCAGTAGGATCTGACCACCACCTAAGTTCTTAGCATTCTGTGACCACCAGTTAGAATCGTTTAGGCTACGATACAAATTAGATCCACCTTGATCCCAAGTGGTTGTAGTCTTTGTCTGACCATTCCAGCTACGACTCTTATCGGTATTCTGCTCAGACCATTGTGACTGTAATGGATTCTCGTAACCAGCCATATCCAGAATAGTACCATAGGTCTTGCCGTCATAGTTAATGTCTTTAGACCCAAACAACTTCATCAAGTCACCAGAGATTCTATCATTAACATTGTTACCGCCAAAGGAACCACGCTCACCTAGATTACGACCAGTGATAGCGCCTTGTGTTAATAGTTGTGACAGGAACTCAGACTGCTGTGCTTTTGTTGTACCGAGTAACTGACCTAGCTTACTGGCCTTTGCAGCTTGTGCTTCTGCTTCTGAATTGTAGTTATTACCGTCAAAGTTAAAGGCATCATACTGCTGTTCATACTGTGGTGTATAACCGTACTCAGTATAGTTTTGGTACATTGGGTCTGCTTTAGCACGAATACCTGCTGCTGCTAATCTGTCTTGGTTTAGTGTTTGACTATACCCACCATCTCCACCACCACCAGTTACATCGTAGAAACTAGATAGATCACCAGAGTAATCTTTCCATAACTTAGTAGGTGTGTAATTCATCCTAGAGTTATATTGATTAGTTAAGCTATTAGCAAGAGTCTGCTCATTAGCTATCTGAATCTTTCTTGGATCAGCACCATTACGACCGTATAGATTACCAGAGTTACCAACACCGTTGTAAGACATGAGGTTGTTAGTTAGTTCTGGGATAAGATTAGCGTAGGTTAAATCCATAGAGCTTTGTTGCCCTAAGTTCTCAAACCCAGCTTTCTTAAATAGATCGTTAGAACCTTCAGCCATGTATGGGTTAGTACTACCGTAATAACCTTCTAAGGTCTGACCCCCTTCTGTATAACCACCAGCAGTGCTTGGGCCAAAGGTATCCTTAGTTGCTTGGATCTGTTGCTGCGGTACATTGGATAATGATACAGGTTGAAAGCCAGCCCCGCGAAAACCGGAGGCTTGGCGTGCTGCCCAATCAGTACTAGGATCTGAGCTAGACTGCCCCTGAGACTGGCGCAGTGCTTGCTGGCGCTGTCTTTGGCTCTGTCCTATGGTACTCTGTAGGGTCTTGTTATATTGTTCAGCTAAGGTCGATTCTAGGCCCATTACCAGCCCCTTCTCTCAATCCCAAAGTAAAGCGACCCGTCTTCGAGGCCGAAGTTGAGTGCGTCCTGTTTGATTATAGACATTTCCTGCCAGAGTACTTTGCGATCAGCAGCAGGGATACCATACTCAGGAGCAAGGCGTGTAGCAAGACCATAGGTGATTGCATCGTACCATTCTTGAGGAAAGTCTGGGTTATCGGTACTCGCATCAAAGTCCTCAAACGGGCGTTGATAAAAGATAGTGATAGTGTTAGCTGCTTGTTCTACTGTACTAGGTACAGGGAATAAAGACAGGATACCATAATCCCTTTGTGGGTTGTAGTATGCCTGAATTGGGTTTCCAGTAGAGGTCTTGTTACCCAACAAATTGTATTCTTGTTTGGTAAGTAACCGCATGGGAATATCCACACTACTAGTTACATTATGGTTATACATCTGTTGGACTTTAAGCGGTTTTGGTATATTGATGGTTTTACCAAGACCAATCTCATAATCCTTTGTACCAGCAACAAGAGGGATAGCATAAGACTTCAATGCCCAGAGTGGCATACCATCTGCTTGCCAAGCCTTAACCAAACCATTCAAAGCACTGGCTGCTTCAGTGATCTGAGCAGCAGAGGGAGTTTCGCCTTGAGCAAGAACACCGATTAAGCGTAATGCCCTTTTGATAATATCGTCCCTTGTTACAGAGAAATCGGTGCTTCCTGAAGTCATACTAATGTCCTTTAATAAGTGTGTATAGTGCTACACAAGCTACAGCAATACCAGAGATCCACTTGACGGTACTGACTAGCCATGAAGTAGCTTCCCAAGCCGAGACTAGACCAGACACACTTATCGTTAGAGTGTCAATCTTTTTCTCAAGACCCTTAATATTGTTTTCAATCTCAAGCAAGCGTTTTTCCTCATACAGTTGGTGCTCTAGTAGGTTTATGTCTGGCTGTCGTCGGTTATCTGTCATGTTACTCCTATCTATCTGAGATTTTTATTGAGTGTGTCGTTATGCAAAACTCGTGTAAATTGGAATATAACCAATCAACGTATTCGCATTGTCGTAAACCGGCATTACTTGTTTAACCGTAGCGACAGATGCAGCAGTGCTCCGCCCTTGAGAAACAAGCCCACCATCGTTTCTAAATCCAGCAACCAGCGTTCCAGCGTTGCTCATCACCTTGAGGACTCTGGTGTCAGTGCTACTCGCATTCTTCTGCTTTACGATAATACCCTCATCATCAAAATCAACTTCGCCGCCATACGTCACCAGCCCATCAGCGGTTGAAAACTTAACAGCCCCTCTTACCCATAATTCATCAAGCACGTTTGTTTGACCATATACAATCAGGTTATTTCTACTAGGTAGATAGTGACCGTTGGAAGGCGCGGCAGTATTCGGTCCCGCAATGAGAACACAGGTGGAAGTGATATCCCCACCGGAGTTAATTTCGCCGAAATCACCATAAACGGACGTACCTGCTAGATCGACACTAATAGTTGACTTGTACGTAGCGCCAGTTAGCCCACTACTACCAGCCCCAGCACCTCCAACCTGCGCTTTGGAGCCGCACTCTCCCTTGTTACCTGTCAATTTAATGTGAGATAGGTGAGCGTACATACATTGCAACCCGCTTACGTCATCAGTCGTATCGGTAGCGAACCACTTAGTTCCTTTATAGCTCAATATTCTCGCAGCAGATGTTTTTGTGGTGATAACTTGGCAGTCAATATCAACACCATGCGCCCTAGCAGCTACAACATCTTGCATACAGTTAATTGCCTGAGCCTTAACTGATAAACCCATAGTCCAGCTTGCCGAGATTGCGGCAGTAGCTTCACCAGCAGATACAACAACTGCTTCCCTACAATCTTCAGCGACAATATCCACGCTTATAGACGTGGCGTTGGTTGATGACTTAACAAGATCAAGCGAGTAGCCAAACCCAATGGCGCACCCTTTAGCAAATATGTTAGTTGCCTTAATTGTCCCACACTCTGTTACAGTTGATACATCTGGAGTTTGAATTGACAGTGCAGAACCCCCGTCAATGTAAGTGCCTTTATCAACGAATGCCAAATTCTCACACCAGATGTTGTCGAATGTAAGGTTATCAAAACCGCCAGTGACTGAAACGCCATTGCTGCCTGAGGCACTACCACTAATTACAGATTCAATTTTCAGATTCTTGAAGTGCAGATTCTTTGACCCATTGATCTGCAATACGTCCCCACCACCAATAGTGGATGTTTTTAAAACTGTATTTGGCCCATCTCCGTAAATTGTGATGTTCTTACAGTCTAGGAGATCCGCCGGAGGTAACCCGTTTACGCGCCCAAACGGGAAGCTATTTTCACTAGTGATTACATAAAGACCAGCAGGGATATAAAGGTCTTTTCCGGTAGCTAGACACTCGTTCCAAGCATTTGTCATTGCAGTAAAGCAATTTACGGAGCCAGTAGAATCAGCCCCAAAATCCAATACCGATACAGACTCCCTCAGCTTATCCCCAAGGTTACGCACTACTGAGCCAGTGGCCCCTTGTTTGTAGGTGACCTGACGGTCTGTGATTTTCGTTAGCATGTTAATTCTCTTTCCTTTAATTTAGCTTCATTCAGATAACTAGCAGCTTTATTTAAAACCTCAATATTATCTTTAAAGTGACCAAGACCTTTATTACAAGGAGAGCAGAGAATACCCCTAACTAACTTACTCGTGTGGCAATGGTCTATTGCGTATCCAGATCTTGTTATCTCTAATTCAGTATAACATATTTTACATTTACCGTCTTGCTCTTCCCACATAGAAATAAACTGTTCGTCTGTAATACCGTATAGTCTTTTTCTCATTCTGCTTTTAGCACGATCAGCTTGTTGTTTCCACCACTCAGATTTGTATAGTGTAATACGACCTTTGTGATCCCAATGATACTTCTTAATAGATTCTTTTCTCTTTAAGATTGCGGCAGGAGACAACCAAGATTCATTACCACGTCTATCATAAAACTGAAACACAAACCCATCTTCACGTAAATCCCCAAAAGCAATATCTAGACGAGCGGGTGTGCCCTTTTCTTTTTTAGACCACATCCGCTTCTCTCTAGTTAATGCCATTTTGTTACTCCTATTTATCTGAGATTTTTATTAGGTTGTTATTAAGCAACTTGATAGGCGGCAGAAAAAAACCAAACAAAAGTCGCTGCACGACTACTGATATTAATGGCTCTGTTTTTAACTCTTATCTCAGAACCTATAACATAAGCATGTCCCCATGCGCCGCCAGTACCAAAATCGCTAGATGAATATGAACTTTCGCAAATTGTCGCAGTTCCAGTTAGACCTGCTGCGAAAGGCAATCCGGTGATCGTTAGATTAGAGGTTCCAACAGAGGCATCAGTAGTCATTGAAATGCTGAATTCCAAATTAACCTGCTTGCCTACTTTTGTATAGTTCCCAACTGCTGCGGATTGTGTGATTACGCCAGCCGCGCTGGTAATCACAGGATTCCAAATTCCGGATGATGGGAACTCCCATGTGATTGGTGTAAGTCCAGAGTATTCGGGAAGCATCCCAGCTGCGTTTCTGTTGTTCATAATCAGCACGCCAGCGCGAGGGACATTAACCACTTGTGGAGAATTTTCGCAGTGATTGCCGGAAATAACACCAGCAGACCCAGCGCCATCTAATTTGACGAACTGTAAGAAGCCAGCATAGCTGGCATAGTTTCCGGTGATTGAAAACCCAGAAACATCTCCGGAAATCATAATCGGGTCAGCGTTGCCGAAATCAGTTTGCCAAAAACACCCTGTTATGCTCAGCCCCCGAACATAGTTTCCAACGGTAGGGGAAATTAAAATTGAAGTCGCACCATTCAGCCCCTCGGAACGGCACGCATTTAATGTAAGCCCAGCTACGTTACCGGCCACATACATATCTACAATAACACACTGTTCGAAGTTGCAGTTATACAGCGCCACAGAATCGGTTGCGGCCGCTGAGTCGACTACGAATCCATTATCTCCTGTGAAGGTACAAGAATAAAATGAGAACTGCCCCCCTCCAGAAAAAGAGTCAAAAGATACGGACGAGTCACTGACCGTGTGGAATGACAAGCTTGAATAAGCGTGAGTAAAATTGACTGTTCCAGATAACACTAACCCGTTAGCAACTGTCGAAACATTGACTGTACGCACATTGAAATTTGGAGTGTTGTTGATATGGATACCGTCGCAAACACCATCGCCGACAATATTTATATCTGCGATGGAGGAGAAGTACGCGTTATCTATGGCAGGGTTATTGAACTCAATAATTGCGCGGTTGGCAGAAAGTCCTACGCCCTGAATCACAGTCGAGAATATGCCGTCCCCTTCGATATTGAGCCTACCGATCACAGTAAGCGGAGCAGTCACTTTGTATGACATGGCCGCGTTGCTGGCGGGAAAATACAATGTCTGTTTTCTGTTCAGTAAGTCTGTGCAATAATCAATCGCTGCTTGAATTGCAGCAGTGTCATCCGTAACCCCATCACCTACTGCCCCAAAGTCCTTAACACTAACACTCTCCCGCATCTTGTCCTGCGCATTGCGAGTTACTGCGCCTGTGCCTGCTTGGGTGAAGTCAATGTTATCTGAGTTATGTGCGTGAGCTACTTCATCATATACATGACCATTAGCATCATTAAGCCAGTCTGCTACGATAGGAGTCTGTCCATTTACAAAAGTAGTTGTCGTCATTATAGGTGTCCATTTGAATATTTACCTGCAATGGCACAACCGGCAATTGCATTTTGTGTTATACCAGATTGTGCTTCTATTGAACAATAGGTTTGAATCCAATCGTTCCAGTTTAAATCTATATCTAAATCAGCTTGAGAACAATCCGCAGTCCCTTGGTCTGCTACACCTTGAATTGTCCAAAGTGTGCAGAAATTTACATTAGTAAATACAAGTTCAGGGATAGGTCTAGAGAATGGGACAGTGATCTTGTCTTGTTTAGCTCTAACGAAGTCCTGCTCGTGTCTAGGCTCCCAACAGTCACCACAAACAATAAGACCAGTCCATTCGTGTTTAGCCTCTTGAGCCTTTATTTTTTTACTGCATCTATCACATACTAAGTTAAATTGCCCTGATGTATAGAAATTCTTACCCATAAAAATTCCTTAAATATGCAATAGAGTTCTCTAGTGTTTTTATATTGTCCTTACTATACCCAAGAACACTATTACAAGCTGAGCAGATTAAACCACGAACTTTACCTGATGTGTGACAGTGATCTACAACTAACGGGGAAACAGAACCACATATACAACACTCACCAATTCGATTCTGAACAAGTTGTTCGGCTAACTCAGGGGTAAGATTATATTTTCTAATGTAGTGTCTTTTTCTATCTTCTAGTCTGTTTTTTTCTGGGTTCTTGGCTTTCCATTTGGAAAAGTCTTTACTAGCACAAACCTTACACGCAGATTTATGCCCAGACCAATGTTGTTTATCCCTTGAAAATCCAGAAAGAGGTTTTACTTCTTTACATCTAGAACATTTCTTTTCTTGTATTTCCATAAAGCCCTTTCTTCGAGGAACGTAGTGACGAGGCGAGTTTACGAGCGACCAGAGGTGAAATAGTTTTTACTCATTACTTAAGTCCTAAGAATTTTGCTACTGTTAATGCTCTAGGATCAGTCCAAGGATCTCCACCAGAACCACCAGTAAGTTCCCTTGTTGTATATTCCCACACAGCTTGTGCTAATGCATTCATATCAACGCCACCACTAGAAGCCGTATTAAGTTTATTACCCATAGTACCTAGCTCATTGAAGTTAGCAGCAAGCGAGTTCCACACAGCAGCAGCAAGACCTTCTGGACTCAATTCAGTAAATGGTGTCCATTCACCTTCAAGACTAAGCAAGCCACGCAAGTCACTAGTACCTGTTAGACTGGTCACAGATCCAGTACCCTCAATAGGAACAACCATACTAAGACTACTAGTACCTGTCAGTGTCCATTCAGCAGTACCACTAAGCCCAATAGTCAGTGCCAGAACTAGGTTGTTACCCGTAAGAGTTGCTACGGCACTAGTACCAGACATGCTAACAATCATACTGAGGTTATTATTATCACCAGTGATTGTGCATACGGTTGTAGCAGCAGCCGTCATGGGGCCACCAGAGAGTAGGTTGCTAGTGCCTGATACAGTTACAGCAGTAGTCCGTGTTGACATGCTACCAGCCCTAACAGGAGGTACATAACCACGCATACCATAGCCATCAGGCGTACTTGCAGTCCTTGCGTTGGATGTACCAATAAAGCGATTCATCCTATCCCCCAAACTCTTGATGCGTGCATCAAGGCCCGGAGCAACGCCTAATCCTTTATATGTACTTCTAGTCATGTAACGACCATTAGGCCACAGTGCCATGATTACCCCCAGACTACTTCAATACCACCAGCCAGAGTTGTAGCAGTGGCAGTTGCCGCACCAGCATTCCAGATCCAAGTCAAGCAGGCACCGTCTTTAATTACTGGTAGTGATGGGATCTGGTTAAGTAGATCTTTCTCAGTCATTAGACCAGCAACAGATAGAGTGATTGAAGCTAACGGACGGGCTAGTACCATAGCGAATGTACCCGTAGTTGCAGCAGAGAGTGTTACAGTCTGGATGCTACGAATACCCGTATCACCAGAAGCTAGTGGTAGGAATGGGCCATAGTTGTTAGCAGCAACACCACTTGGATTAATACGACTAACTACAGATGATGCAGTACAAGCAACGGTTGCTGGCATGGTGCGTCCTGCCGTACCCGCTTGGTTGGTATAGCTCATGTTAAAGTTCTGTGCTCCAGCGCCGCCAGTTGCAGTCTGTACCATATAAGCACGAACACCTTCGCCGTTGGTATAGCGTAAAGTTGGCGTACCGACTAAAGTTTGTGCAACAGCACTGTTGTTGGTAAGACCGGGATAGTAACCTTGCATGTCAACAAGAGTGAGCGTACCGGGAACTGCTGTAGCTGCTGTACCCCAAGCATTCATGTTTAATAGATGCTTGACACTAGGACTTACGTTACCGCCGTGAGGCATACCGAAGATTTGTGTGCCGTTGCCAGTTGTCTCTGTACATGTTACCCAGTTAAGTGCAGTACCAGCCCACGCATTTGCTACAGGTAGTGCAGCTTGACCGGACATGTCGAAAGAACCACCAAGAGTTGCAGCAACGGTGCTTACCTTGTTCCAGTCGTATCGTGTAGATTGTCCTGCCGAGATTGAAGAGATTAAATTATCAATTGATTGTATAGCCATGTTAGCCCCAAACGAAAGTTAGATTACCAAACCATGCTACAGTTCTAGCTGTGGTTCCTGATGCTAGTGAGTCGAACCAATTAATCCAAGCACCATCATATACCCGAATTGGAGCAAACCCTTTGCCAGTGATGAAAGACTTTTCTGCTGTTACTAAGTTATCACCAAGCACCATTGAGCCTAGAAACTTAACCAAGTAGATACAGTGAAGACCGCCCGGAGCAGTAGTATGTTGAATAGAGTTGATCCTTAACACACCCTTGTCATTATCAGCTAGTGGGATGTTGATTGTGCTTGATGCATTACCTACAACATTAGTACAACCAGAACAAACAATATTCTGTCCGTTGTTAGGTATATCAACAGTGATTGTTTTATCCACACCATCCGAGTTTGTGTAGTTAATTACTGTCAGGCCATTAGCCAGTGCTGGTGCAATGTGATTAACCATAACCATATGAACACCAACACCATCAGTGTAACGTGGTAAGGTTAGATCATTAGTGCAGGCTTGTAGATCGTTAGAGTCACCATCAATTAGTGGATAGTAACCGAGAAGATCAAAGAACTGTATATTGCAAGGGCCATTGTAGGTATTTTGATTAGTCCAGACTTGAGCTTCTACAAGATACCTCTCCATACCAGCAGCAATACTAGGGAAGTAAATTGCATCATTCTTCTGTGCAATCGCTGGTGTAAAGGTTGCTGCTGTTCCTACTCGTGCATCGTAAGGTGGTTGGCCTGAAGCATAAGAAGGATCTGCCCATACCTTAGCATGAGCAGTACCAGCATTCTTTGTAAAGCGCTGAACATGAAACCGCCCCGCATCAAACGAGGCGTTAATGTCGCTCAGGCTACGGATCATTAATCCACCGTACCAGCCAATGCGCCCGGATTGAACAGAGGTGTAATACCGGCAGAGATGGCGCGAACTGCGCTTAATGAGCCAGAGTATAGAATATCACCAACACCAGATGCAGCAAGACCCACAGAGAAGAAACCTGCACTAGCAGAACCGGCTGTGCATTCACCAAACTGGACAGTAGCAGTATTGGATACGTTAGCACCAGATACTGTAAAACCACCCGCAGAACGGGCTACTGCTACACGACCATAGCCAGTATAAGCAATCTCATTGGTTGTCTGATTACCAGCATCAGCGGGATCCGTTGTGTGTAGGGCTACATAAAAGCTACCAGCCGTAGCTGAGTTTTGCAGACCGCCAGCATCACCAACATTAGGCCAATCGACATTATTAAAGAGTAAGTTCAGAAGGTTTGTTTCTGAAGCATTGGACATTGACATAGTAAATCCTTATGAATATGAAAGTGCTGCTCTGTTGTCCCAAACATTATTAAATGACATAGTGCCATCTGCCCATGTAATAGAGAAAACAGAACCAACTGTTTCTAGTTTCTTGATGCGCCATACAGGTGCAGCTTCAGAGCTTTTGATAGCTGCCTCACCTACATATGTTACCGTAGGTGAAGCATCATCAACTCTAATAGCGTATGTCGTATCAAATGATACAACAGAGGATACACTCATATTATACCATGACTGCGCGTAGCTTCTCTACCTTCTCCACATACTCAGCAACCAGAGAATCAAGGTAGGTTTGACGTTCTTGTAGCTCTTTCTCTTTAGCAGTGATAGCCTTTTCACGACCATTAAAAGAAGCAGCAAGATCCTTGGCAGCTTGTTCTTTAGAAGCAGCAGCCGTTTCCATATCAACTACTTTCTTAACATCAGCTTCAAGTTTAATCTGTAGTTTTTCTACTTTAGCAATCTTGCTTACATAGGTAGCTTCTAGTGACTCTTTCTGTGTTTTATACTCTGAGTCTTGTGATGCAACTTTAGTATCTAGTTCCTTACGGATCTTTTCAATCTCGGATACTTTACCAACAGTAGCGATAACAGCATTCAGGCGTGCCTGTTCATCTTTAAGATTCTGTAGTACTTTCTCATACTTGGCTGGATTCTTAACAAGGTCAATAAAGTCAGCAATATCTTGGATGTTCATTATCGGAGTCCTTGTAGAATTGTAAGTGTGGTATCACCAGTACCAGCAGTGTTGTTAATTCGCATAGCGCGAATCGGTGCTGAGTAGTTACCATCTTTGTTAGCTGATTGTGAAACAACAGATGCATGTTTAAAGGCAACTGGTGTAACAGAGGTATCAAACACATCATCAAAGGTATGTTCAATATCATATGTGATTGTGCCATTCACAACGACTGCAAAACTGACGTTGAATGGACTTTGTTTATAGTCCATAGGAATCCACGCCGTAGTTCCTGTGAGTGACTTCTTAATTACTTGTGGGCGCATAATATTTCCTTAAAAAAATAGGAGAGTAGATTCTTGTTAGTTTCTACTCCCCTATGGGCATCTAGCTTAGAGTGCTAGACCTTGCGGTGGGATTGTGTATTCCACCTTAACGATTACTGGAGTGGTTAGCGTTGCACTAGCCTTTAGATACACCAGTTTATCTTCTGTTAGCTGAGCGCCAACACTTGCACCAGTCTGTGCGCCGCTGGTAGCATAACCAGTGGAGTTTGGAGCAAAAGAACTAACCAGTTCAATACCACCATTGGTGAAACCAACGTTGATAGTCTGGGTAGCATTAGCACCACCACAGATTGTATAAACACCTGTTACAACTGCGTACTTAGGAAGACCGAAAGCAGCAAAGCCGGTAGAACCGTCTGCTACTTCCAACTTACCCATCTTGACATACGTTTCGCGTGAGCTAGGTGTGGTTTGAGTTACACCTGCTGGGCCTACAATACCTACTGCCATAATATCTCCTTAAAGATAGTACTAACCCCCGAAGGGGCTAGAGGATTAATTAGGCTCCGGTGCTGCCATAAATACTGCGCGGATCTGACCAACCGAAGGAGTAACGAGCAGTGGCCTTGAACTTTGCGTTCTCGGTATCAAAGTCATTATCCATCTCGAAACCATCAGCACGACGCTCGAAGTACTTGAGGCCATCATTGACATCGGTAAGGATGAACCAAGCATCAGGATCGGTTAGGTAGTGATTGGTAACTACTTCGCTAAAGATACCCATGTCTTTGAGGACGTTAGGATCATTTAGATCAGTACCAACACGACCATCAGAGCCAAGGATACGCTTGACTTCAAACTGTTGCTGATAAGGAATCACGAGCTTACGTGGCTTGGCGGCAATCAACAGACCACGATCATCACGGAAACCGGCGATGTCAATAACAGCTTGCTCAAGAGCAGCTTCAGACATGTCGGCAGCAGTTGCTGGGCCATTGGTGAAAGTACCACCAGAGACAGTGGCGTGTGAAGCAGAACCACCACCAGCAGAAGCGATTAGTGAAGCACCGTCACCACCAGTGTAAGCAGTGTCAAATGCGCGGTTATAGACGTTAGCTGCAACGATCTCTTTGGTCTGACGCATAGAACGAGCAAGACCTTTTGCCTTTTGAGCGCCGACTTTGCCGTACTGGTCATCTTCGTAAATCTCACGAGTAACGATGAAACCTAGTGCATAAACAACATGGTTGTAACGTGAGGTGAAACCTTGACGCTCGGTGTCATAAGTGATTGGAGCGCCTTCATTCTTAACGGAGGCTAGACCAAATGAGCTAAGACCAACATCCTCTTCGTATGCCTTGTCGGAAGTGTTCTTCTCAAATAGCTTAGACCACTCTTCAGGATAGTCATTGTAAGACTTACCGTAAATTGCGTTAAGACCCGGCCAAAGTAGTTTGGCAAAACTGGAACTAGTAATAATACCTGCTGACATTTTCTATTCCTCTTTCTTAGACGCCAACAATGGCGTTACCCTGAGCATGGGTAGTTAGTTGTACAAGCACCTTGTTGTAAGCGCCTGGAGCTTCGTTATCAACACGCTTAACGTAGCCAACAACGTGCAACGGACGGCTTGCAGAGGCGGTAGGAGCAGTAGCATTAACGTACATACCAGAAGTACCAGTAGAGGTAGAAGCAGAAGAAGCCAAGCAGCCTACATCAGCATTCAGACCAATATCAGCTAGTGCGAAGGATGCAGTAGATTGAGCTTCAAAGATCAGATCAGGAGCATCAGCAACTAAGACATAAGCCTTAGTACCAGCAGGAACGTACTGTGGGGTATCAAGAGCGATAGAACCCGCAGTCATCTTACCGTCGACAGGATCTAGCTTGCTATTTACAATACCAACAACAACACCCATTGCAACACCAGCAACCACATCATTTGCAGAGGTAGAGGCTGACAGTGACTTAACAGTAACTAGACCAGAGGTTGAAGCATTGGTTGAACGAACTACAATGTCACCAACGAAAACTGGAACAGTTTCGCTAACGGAGACTTCATAGATATTGGCTTGGCCGTTATACGGTGCGCCGGTAAAGTGCTTAACTGGCTTTAGACCAGAAACGCGAGAAGTATTTGCCATTCTTATTTATTCCTTGGTTATGGATTACGACATCTTAATTGAGCCGTACATCCCTTTAGTATCTTTAGTTGCTGCTTCCAGTTCGTCAATCTTCTGGGCTTTTGCTTTTTGATCTTCGTTAAAGAATTCTTTCTTTGTACGCATCAAATATGAGACAGTGCCATCGTTACTAACAACACGCTTAGCAGAACCAAATCCTGAAATATCAACCGCATTTTGATCCCCTACAACAACATCTGAGTCCGTCACAAGTTCATAACCAGCTTCTTTAAAGTTATGAATACGGCTACCAGTATCATTAACGAAACGGTAATGATAGTTAGGGTCTTTGTCCCCGCTGATAGATTGTGGGCCACGGCTATGTAGTGGTTTGCGGGTAGTGCGTTTTACGGTTTCTTTAGTCATTACTTAATATCCTTCTCTAAATATTCGGCTGCTAGTCTTATAGCAGTAATGTTGTCATTAAACAATCCCAAAGCTCTATTACATTTGGGGCATAGTAATCCACGAACATTACCAGTACTGTGACAATGATCTACATCAGGTACAATCCCATCATGGGTCATATCTGTTTTGTGTAGTTTGAGTGATGTTTTGCATATTGCACATTGACAGGATTGACCCAAAAACATTTCAACATAACATTCCCAAGATAAACCAAATGTTCTTTGTATATGTTGTTTTCGTGTCAATTCTGTATTTTCCTCCCGATACCGCTTTGTCCTTTTCCATAAACAAGATTTACAAACAGCAGATACACCATACTTACCATCTGGTTTCTTGTTAAAGTAACTTAGGTCGAGAGTTTTAGAGCAACAAGAGCATTTTTTCACTTTATGCCACGCAGGGTTTTTAATTCTGCAATAAATTCGTCTTTAGTAAGAACACCTGCTCTGATGAAAGTGTTCATAGTTTTACGTTCTTCCTCACTCATTTCAAATGAGCCTTTCTTGGAAGCAGGGGTGCTATTACCCTCAACGCTACTAGGCTTTGCGCGATTCGGATTAACGAACTTATCTTTGAATCGTGACTTAACTTGGGTTGTAACATACATCAAAACTTCTTCAGGATCAAGATTCGGATTCTGTTGAGCATACCCCATACCGATAGCATCAGCAAAGCTACGCATTTCAGGTTCCGTTTGATACCACTTATTCTCACCTGCCCAAGCCGTAAAGCGTGGATCTGGTTGGTTGGGTGTATTTTGTTGTACAACTTCTCGTGCCTTCTGCTCGGCTTTTAGGTCTGTTAGTAGCTCAGTGGTTTCTAGATAACCATCCGAATTTCCATCCTCAAGATGTTTCTTCTGTAATGTTTTAAGCTCACGTAGAGCATTGTTATACTCAGTCTCTTTGACTTTGCTATGATGCTCTTGAAGCATCTTTAGGGCTTTGCGAGTTTCTTTTAGCTCCTTACCCATTGAATCAATTTTACCAAAGAGTTCTCCACGTTCAACAAACTCTTTGCTACTGCGCCATTTCTCAGGATCACCCTCGTATTCTTCTTTAGGCTTCCAGCCTTGGGCTTTGGCCTGTTCATCATAGAAACTACCTTTAGGTTGTTCCTGTTGTTCAGGTGCAGCAGCTTGTTCTACTTCGGGTGCTTCGGCAGCTTCTTGGCTGACCATAACTTCTTCAGTCATATTCTATTCCTTATTGGACAATACAGAGTACATCACTATCATTTACGATAACGTATTTAGTGTTATCAGTATCTACAACTTCTTTACCAGAGTACTTGGTAATGGATACACGATCACCAGCCTTTAGAATGCTAGGATCACGCCCGTAGTCCAGAAAGGCAGTCTGCCCTACTTGAACTACTTCACCATACTCGACGGCTTTGGCTTCACGCTTATCCAGTGAGAGTTCGATACCAGCAGCCTTAGCACGACGATATACATCATCTACTTCGGTTGCATCGTCTAGCTTGATTAACACGTGGTGTAACAGGAGAGTAATCATTCCTCTACCTCTTCCATATCTTCCACATGAAACTCTTGCATCTCACGATAAGCCTGAATCATTCCAACTAACAAGCGATCTGCCATATAGTCTGCACCTGCCGAATACGAGAGAATGTCTTTACACTCTTCTACGCGAAATTCGGCTGCATCAAAAAACGCTTTGGTAACAGGGTTAGCTTTCCACTCGGTGAAATCTGCCTTTGTAATAACAATCATGTTTCTGTATTCTCCTTAGAATATCACTTTGGTTTTTGTTGCGGTTTTGCCTTTTGCTGCTGTAATGCTTGTTGATGCTTCTGGGCTTGTGTAACCATGCCTAGTTGATGCGTAGCGGCTTGCTGCTGCATTTGTTGTGAGTTCTGCATAGACTTGGCTCGGAGATCGGCTTGGGAGTGCTGTGCCTTCAATACGGCCTCTAGCTGCTTCATCTTCAACTGCTGCTCCATTGCCCTAGCTTCCATCGCTAACTTCTGCTCTTGCGCTGCACCTTCCATCTGTAACTTAGCACCAGAGACTTGCATCTGCATCTGAGCTTTCTGTTGCTCAAGCTGTGCTTTCATCTGCATCTCTTGTTGCTTAGGATCAGGAGGTGGAGGACTTGGTTGCTTAATGTAGGATTCTGCATCAGCAATCTCATGTGCCTCTAAGTACAACTTCGTGACAGCCATTGGATCAATCGTGCCAAGTTGTAGCAACTGCATCAAAGCCTGAACCTTAGCCTGTTTCTCTTGTGAAGAAACGGCTGTAGGATCAGCACCGGGAATAATATCATTCTCATTCCCTATGTAGTCAGACTGTGGTACAGGCTGATCTAGGACATCGACGTACTCTTCAGGATTCATATACATCTTGTTAAGACGATATAGCTTCTTGAATTCTTTTGCTAGGCTACGATATACACGCTTATAAACAGCAGTGAATACTTTCATACCCTGTTCAATAGTAGCCATCGTTGTAGTAGCAGGAGTGTTCTGTCCCGGCATCTTGCCAACGAAAATCTCGGCTACAGAAGCCAGTTCCTTACCAGACTTCAACAGAAGGTCTAGTAGGTTGAACAGGACTTGTGAAGGCTCACGCACAGGTAGTGGGAAGATCTGTTTCTTCAGGTCATCGCCTACGGCATTGACTGCTTTCCACTCTCCCGGCTGGAAGCGACTTTCGCCCATCTTAATGCGAAGTCCCTTACCAATGAAACCTGCTTGTAGATTTGACAGCGAACCTGCATCAACAAGTTGGTTAATGATAGTATTAGCAGACTCATTAATAGGGCCAAGCAAGCGACCAAACCCAATATCGTAAAAACCACCATCAGGGTTCGGAATAAAGCCATACTTGGTGTAATACTCAACAGGGTTAATAAAGATTACTTTCTTACCATCTTCGCCTACTACAACATCTTCTTTGGTATATCGTGCAACGATACGCACTACCTGTTTAGACTGTTGTTCAATAGTAACAATATATGGCTCAGAGTATCCATCACCATCTAAGTCCAGATAGGTATGTTGTTCTAGGAACGTATAAGGCGTAGTCATGTCTTCCGAGGAATCCTTCTGGAAAGCACGATTGACACCTGTATTAGATAGAACATCTACACCATCTGGATCAGGTAAATCAACGTCAAGGTAGATACCTTGGTTCTGACGTTCCTTAACCTTGCGCCTAGTCATTGTAATAATTTCGGTTACACGTTCTGCTTCAGCAAGTGACTTAGTATTATAATTAACAACAAGGTATTTTGGTAGAACTAGTTTAGAACAGTTACGTTGTTTTCCTGAATCCCAGTAAGTCTTCTTAAAGCAACAACCAGCAATAGGTAGTGCAATAAGTAATTTGTCCATGTCCTCTTCCCAATCTTCCATTTCAGAAAGAATCTGGTAGGACATGTGTTTTGATACACGATCTGCACGAGCAGCCTTTTCACCCATAGGGTCAAAGCCAACTACCTTACATTTAACGATCTTACCATCACTGGGGACTAGTGTAGGATATGCGCGTGCAGCGAATTGCATTGCAGCAGTAGCCAGAAGTGGGTACTTAATGTTAGCAGCGTTAGGCCAAGGGAAAGTCTTATTCTCAGAGATTTGTAGGGCTAGTTTAGTCCAGTCCTCTAAGTCTTTTTCCCAAGGTTTGCGAGAAGCTAGATCATTATCAAAACCCTCACCTACGTCATTACCAATCTTCAGTAGTTCTTCTTTGTCTAGGTCTTCTGCGATGTTGATTGAATCAATAGCTTCTTCTAGTTTAAACATTTAGTATCCACATATCTGGCTTCGCCCTTGATTGTTTAATTCCGAGTCTTCATATTCACGTTCATACTCGGCGTCGATAACTTCTTCTTGTGTCATACCCTCTGACATTCGATCAATAAGGATACCTTGATAAGCCAGAGCATCTACCATGTCATCATGCTTTGCTCTGGGGAAAGTCATACACTCATCAAGAAATGTTTCCCACCAGTCAGCCTGTTTGTCAAACTTGACCATAGATGCTCTCATACGAGCTTGGATTGATCTAGCGCGTTGTAGCTTGTCTTGTCTATGCGGTTTGAGCATCATGGTATTCATGTAGATACCAGTATCCTGCATAGCACGATTGAGGTATGGCCCAATAGACTTTGATACCTGTGTATCCTCAATACCGACGACAATAGGGTTATATATCTTCTGCAAAGTTAGCAAGGTAGATACAATCTCGTCACCAGCTAAACGCTCACGAATACAGTTAATGATATGTAACTGTCCGTTAGCATCCATACCACCTACGACAATTGCTGTGTAGTCAGCACGATCTTTCTGCGAAATCGCTAAGTCAGCCGTGATGTAGTAGGTCTTGTTCTTCTTATGATCTTCTTCCGTCATTGGCAAGAAATCATTTTTACGGAAGTACCGGATAGAGTCATCAACAGGGTTACACAGATATTCACATGAGTAAATCTCAGGGATACCTTGTAGTGTGTAGTCTTCGCGCAATTCTTGGAATGTTTCCTTAGACTTGCGTTGAGGCCAGAGTAACTTAGTCATGTCTGAATTGTGTGCTCTGTACTTGACAGCTACCCACATACCAGACTTTCTAGTTGACCATGTCTTTAAATCCTCGACCACAGTACCCTTAGCGTTCTCTCTAGGCATTAAAGACTCTAAAGGGTCATCTAGGTTAAGCGGAGTACCTACAAAGCGAATGATGCCCCGCTCTGAGCGACAGGGGATCAACGAACCTGCTACCCAGCGACGTAGTTTATCACGACGATCCTTGTTAGCAACCAACTCTTCATTCATCAAGTCATCAATGACTATGAGATCAGGACGGCTACCATTCCACAACATACCCCGTAATTTCTGTTCTGCACCCTTGGCTACAATACGAAAGCTCGTACCATCATTGAAGGAGCAGATAACGTCAGTCTCAGTGTCTTTAACAAAGGCTACACCCTTTTCATTAGTCTTTAGACCAAATAATTGATGTATCTCTTTAGAGTCATAGAGCATCTGTTTGATCTGACCAAGGAACAGTGCAGCTTGTGTCTCTGTATCTGCTACAATTATAACATACTTACGTTGTCTAAACAATATAGCAGCAAGAGTGTAGGTAATTGTTATAGTAGTTGATTTAGAGTGACCACGTGGAGCGCAGATAGCTATAAACTTGTCATCACTACAACAAAGACCCCACCACTCACGATGGAAATCTGCAAATTGTGAGGCTTCGTCGTAGTATTTAGTCAAACAAGAGGTAGCAAAACCCTCAATAATTTCCTTAGTTAGCTTAGGCCACTCAGGTTTTTTTACTACGCTCTCGCTTGGATTGTTCACTCTTCATACTCCCGTCGGCTTTTCGACTAAATGATCTGTTTGCTGAAGGTGATTGGACGAATAAGTTTTGAAGCCCATTCTGACCACCCTTGCTTACTGCTTTCTTATGGCCTACATCACCTTTCAAGGCAGTACGCTTGACTCCTGCTTTCTTAGCCACTAGACCTCGCGCTCGGTTACGCTGTGCCCTAGCTTTATCACGTTCAGGATGCTTCTTTTCATAAAGTGCTTCCTCTTTTTTGTAATCCCTACGTCCGTTGGTCATGTATGGCATACACAGTCCCCCACATCAATATTAAAAGAGTCTAGTACCATGTTAAGCCTCATTACCTATTACTAAGAAGGTTATTGGTGCAGTTGGATCTACCAAATCACCTGTTGTTGTTACACTATAAAGTATTCTAAAACTATCCACATCTTTACTTGTAATAGCAACAGCACGAGCAGCTTGTGATGGCAAACAGATAACAGTATAATTAATATCAGACATTGCATTAGTCAATGCTACATCAACTATACCTGTGGCTATGTAAGAGATAGTGCAGTTAACCAGCGTTGATGCAGATATTGCTGCACCAGTAATTGTGTATGTTCCAGTAGCATTACCAAGTAAAGTTGCCCTTACCTGACCAGTAACCCTCAAACCACCATTAATTGTGAAATCACCCGATGGTTGTGTTCCTGTAATCGTATCCAACTCAAGTACACAATTGACTAACCGATAGTTAGCCCAATCAGCGGTCAATGCACCAGAGCCTAATCCTATATTGTGTATCTCAAAACCACCCTCTTCGCGTGCTGCTGATGGTTCTGTACCTGTTAGCCAGATTGCATCTGTTGCAATAACACCGTCAGATACCCGATTATGTAGTGCGCCGGAAACGCCTACATAAATAATACCCCAAGGTTTAGTTGCATAACCTAGTGATATAGCATCTGTACCAGAACCGTTAGGCGCATACTGACATCCCAGCTCTGTATATATACCCTGTATGGCATTACCTGCACCAGAAGGAGCGTAAACAACATTAGCACCAAAATTGTTCTCAGACACAACACCTGTAACTAGACAACCTCTATGTGGGCCAAAATAAACACCACAGTTATTGGTTTTTAATATAGGATCTGACTCTCGGAAAGTGGAATCTGATCCGTTAGCATCACAGTGTAGATCACGAATATATAATGCATTGATTTTATCTTGTGCTGTCCAACCCCAACGAATATCTGCTGCACCTAACTCAAAACCTCGACCGGGATTTAGAAAAGCGCGGCAGGATTCAATTGACCCAGAGTAAGTTCCGTTGATAGAATAGCCAGCAACAGTAGCACCTGTAGCACGTACATGTTGAAATTGCATGTCCTGAACTCGTGCTGCATATAAGCCATATCCAGCTTTATTATTAGCATCTAGAGTTACATTGTCAAGTGTAAATGACCAGATTGTATCTGCAAACGTAGCTACTGGTTCTACACCAATAGCTTCAGCAGAAGCAGAGATAACAGCGGATGAACTTGAAGCTGAACCGTCAAAGAAAATAATAGCTTCCTGCTTACCATCCCAAACTGGCCCTCCGGGTTGTTGAGTTGTGGGATAGCGAGAATTAGAACCACAGGATGTAAAACCATTACCACGGTTTCTACTAGGATCTACAATCAAAGTAGATACAATTCTATATTTACCGGGAGGTACATAACAAACAGTGTTACTGTCTAAAGCTGCTTGTAGTGCTAGTGTGTCATCAGCTACACCATCGCCTACCGCACCAAAATCTTTTACTGAGACAGTGTCCTGTAACTTGCTTTGAACATCACGATTAACAGCATTAGGGATGTCCTGTGAATAAGTAACACTAGAAGCAGCTACATGGTTTAAAGAAGCACCCGAAGAGAGTACTAAAACAACCTCGTCGTCTAGTTGAGCGCCCTCGCTTAGAACAACAGTTAATCCAGAAACAACGTAAGCATCTACAGGATCTTGTAGGATACCGTTGATATAAACTGTAACAGGAGTCGTAACAATATAGTCAGGATTTGCTATAGGGAAAACTGTTTGTCCTGCTGTAGCAATGTACCGTTCTTCTACTGTAAGTGTTGCGCTGATAGTGTTCTGAACAAAGTCATTAACGCCGTTAAGCCACTCAGAAGTAATAGTAGTTCCGGGTACAAAGGTAATATCAACTGGTACTGTCATAGGTTAATCCTTAAGGGTGTATGAACCATCCTCATTCTGAGTGACAGTCTCATTTTCAATATAGTGAGCTACTAGTTTTTCTTTAGGTTGCTGGTTACTAACGAAAGCAGCAAATTGTTGTGCTAGGTTTTGTAATTGGGCTGCTGATGAATGTTGTTCGACAATCTTAGATGGCTCCCGACGTATGAGTTGGCGTTTGTCCATGATAGTGTTAAAAGCAACAGTAGCATCGCGCATTTTGACCGGAGTGAGTTTGATCTTGCCTGTCTTTTGGTCATAAATATATTCACCATTCTCCAACCTGTCCATGATAGTTTCAAGCGATTTGTCCAAGATCTTCGTCAGTTTTGCGTCAAGGACTTGTTTATCATCTGACCTGAGTTCAGTGACCATCTCGGCCCACCACTCTTGCTGCTTCCACTTGTTAATTGTATTTAGTGGGATGTTAAGCTGATGAGCGATAGGTGTTGGCTGCATCCCGCCTACCCATAGACAAACGGCTTCTCGGCGCTTAGTATCTGACCATTGACCACCTTCATGTGGCTTTGTCTTCTTGGCTTTAATGTAAACTAACTTACCCCTGTTAGGGATTGTGGAACCGGCCATTGCTTTTCTCCTAAAGAAAGTCCTACTACTTGTTACTATTATTACACAAATAAAAAATATAGTCAACAAAGAGCAGACCAGAGTGTGATTCTGACCAGAAGGTTGTAATACTAACCAGAGAGATAGAGTCTTTTTAACCAGAGATAGATATCTATTGACATGATGTAAAGACTCTGTTACCCTCTATATATGTATTTATGTATACTATATATGTATACGTAAGTACTATAGTATTTATGTTTATATTTAAGTATTAGTGTACTATAGTAGTTATGTTTAGATATAGTGTACTTAGTTATATGTATAGTTTATGTATTTATGTATGTATGTTCTTAAGATATGTATAGATAGTGTTAGTTATGTATATATGTATAGTTAGTGTTATATGTATACTATAGTACTCCGTATGTGCGAAGCACAGACTCCGTAAGCGAAGTGCGGTAGCACTGAGCTTTAATTGTCAAGTGATGACGTCTATTTTAAAAAATATATAGCATTTTGTCAGTGTGTGATTCACTTAAAGTCAAACCCACAAAGTTTCCCCCCACCCCCTCTCGTGTTAATATGATACAAACTACCCCCATAATGGCTGGAATAATGTATCATATATACCCTACTATATTACTCAACTACTTCCCCCATGTTGTGTGTTGTGTGTTGTCTTCAAATAATTACTGTCTTGGCTTGCTTACAATAGGGCTAGAACATATCACAATCGCTCTACAATCGACGATCATAGCTTAGCCTATACCTGCATATACCCTGACCTAAACAAATCGAATACAGAGCGATTCTGTGGGTTTGTGTGTTTTAATCTTAACAAGGAGTTTATCATGGGTTTAGATATTGCATTCAACCGTCAGGCTGCACTTGATGCCGGACTCGTGCTTGAAATGGTACAGAATGGTTCAGAAGGTGAATCCTGTTCTGATGATCCAGAGTTCAATGCTTGGTTACAAGAAACAACTGAGTGTGTTCATGTTCCTTACTGTGACCATCTTGTTAGCAATGATGGGTCGGTCACTGATATCATTGTTCGTGCTAACAAATGGGGTAGAACGTATGAACCTTTGACTCAATGGCTCATGCTCAACAATATCCCTTGGACTGAGTTCTAGATCTATGGGCTTGATGCGCTACCGCGCCCCTACGGGCGTGCTACGCACGATCAATCCTTACGCCGTCCCGGCGTTTTAGAAAAGACTTTTGTTTATGATAAAACCTTGAAAAGAACCTGCCGACTCCCTGCTTTGCCTCGTGAGACACGATTGTTAAAAACCTTTAGGGCAAAACATACAACATACAACCTAACATTTACCCATAAACGCGAAGCTAACACAACCGCTTCCGTTTTACAACACTGCTCCGCAAGCTCCGCACCACGCAAGCGTGGCTAAAGGTGTTGCAAAGCCGGGTCGGTCATGTTAGCCTACGCATGGGATAAACGCTAGGTTGTACGGTGTATAGCCCTAAAGCTCTTTAACAATCTGATTATGTTCACAGTCAAAACCGGGATTCCGCAGGTTCCCGGTATATTTTGAATTCCATTCTTGGAAGGAATAATCATGTCAGTCTATGAATTCGATTTTGAAACAAACCAGTGGATTCTAATCCATGTTGAATAAACTATTCGACTGGATCACAGTCTCCGCTCTGTTGTTTGTAACACTTGTAGTCCCACAAATTATTCAATCAATCTAAAAGGTAAATATCATGTCCAAATCATACGAATCTGAAATCCTAGGCCAATCCGTCAATTTCGAAGGCGAAAAACGCGCCCGCGCATGGTTGAAACAGCGTAACGTCGCACTCAAGACCCGCCCCCAAGGGATGGACGGTCACACCCAAGCCGATGCAGTAGCCGAAAGCAAGGCCGCTCGTGCTGCATTCATCGCCCTTGTTCCCTTCCTCCCTGCTGAGTTCAGCGTTGAGAAAGTTGTTTACGACTTCTGCGGTTTTGGCAAAGAATGGAATGCTACCGGAAAAATGGTGCAGGAATTCGCCGCCGCTAATGGTGTTGATCAAGCCCTTGCCGCTGAACTAGTAGGCCGTCAGATGACGGTAGCACAGGACTACACCCAAGCAACCCGGGGTACACAAGTCTCCCGCTTTATGGATCTTGTGAATCGTGCGATGGACGAAGCCAACGAACTTGACGCCGACTGCATCCCTGACGACATGGAGGAAGTCATTACCAACGCTTACAACCGCGCCGCCAAGTGGAATAAGCCAGCCGACGGCTTGTTAATTGCAGATTTCGCCCTTGAGTTTGAACTTGAATTGCCATCATGGGCTGATGCACTCAAAGCTAACATGCCAAGTGCAGAAGAAGCACTGGCCGCACGTAAGCGCTTGGGTAATCGCGCCGCCGCTCAGGCAGCAGCCGAAGCTCAGGCTGATGCTGATATCATGGATGCACACGGCGAGTTCTAATAGGTCGGTCATCAATCAGCCCCTTGCGCCACTTCGGTGCATCGGGCTTTTTTTTAATTTTCCTCGCTTCGCTCGGGTTTGTCGTGTTCGCTACGCTCACATGAAAGGCAACTAAAATGCAAAGTCAAAACCTTAATTGCTCCTTCGTCGCAGGAAAGGCAGGCAAACCCAAAGTCAAAAGCTCAGGGTAAAGGCACAGGGCAAGGTCGGTCACATGTATATAGCGGCAAATTTATTTAGTATTCTCTACACGAAAGGATTTTATATGTTCTATCTAATGATTCAACAACGTGATGATTGGAATGTTCTAGTGTCCTATCGTGTAGGCAAGCCTATCAAGACATTGGAAAAAGCAAAAGCCGTGTGTAAAAAACGTGGCTTTTCCTTCGTTTTAAACCAGCGTAATGAATGTGTTTATGTTAATGGAGTTGAGCTATGATTATCTTACAGAAAATTGCAGACTTAACCATTCTATTTTTCTTGGTTATTATTCTATTAGCTTTGCCTTCATGGATTGAAACTCTATTATGAGCAAAAGACGTTTCTTTATCTTAGCTAAATGCTATAACAAAAGAGGTCAGTTACTCTCTGTTGGCTTTAATTCTTATGAAAAATCGCATCCAATTCAGAAACACTTTGCTGATCTTGTTGGTATGCCAGAGAAAAAATATCTACATGCCGAAATCGCAGCAATTATCAGAGCAAAAGACAAACAAATCTACAGATTAACCGTGGAGAGATACGATGCTACCGGATTACCTGTCAATGCAGCCCCCTGCCCCATCTGCCAGCAGGCAATTGCTACTTTCAAAATATCTGTTGTTGAACACACTTGAGGAAAATACCATGTCTAAATTTCTTGTTACTCTTCCCTATAGCTCATCATTCATCATGTCAGCTAAGGACTTTACTACATTTGCTGAAATTGTAGCTAACTCAACTAATGTCGAAGAGAATTACTTCTACGATCTTAACGGAGATTATGTTAAAGTACTGGTAGATAAAACTGGTGCTAAACTTTCTGCTACAATGATTGATGAAACTCCTATCAAACCAGAGCAATATACGCAACTTAAAGCGTATATGAGCAAGGGAGAATAACGTGACCAAAGAAGAATTCTTCAATCTATGCGCTACTCATGATTGGTTCTATGATTTTAGTGACGATGGTGGTATGTTTAAGGACGGTCATAATCAATACCGTCAAATGATGCAAACTTTGCGTGAGAATAATGACCTAATTGATATTTATATGGCTTGGTCAGATCACATGTTTAACCTCAAAGATAAACCTGTATTGGAGAGTTTTCAATAATGCAAGAAACAAATGAAGAAGAGGCATGGCTATATTCTGTTGTAACTGATTTTATTTATGTTATTACTAGATATAGTAAAGATGATATTCTTTCTGTTCTAAGACCACTTGAAACAGAAGCACTTAAAACCTTCGCAAAAACAAAAAGTAATTCCAGTCGCCTCACTTGGGATGGAAAGATTGGGGATGCCTACTTTATTCAAGGCGAAATTGCCGGCGATGACCTTCTTCGTCAAGCTGTAGGTATTGGCGCACCAGCCATCCATCCTCAACAGGGCCTTGCGCTAAATATTGTTAGCAATGAGTTGAACGCGGATGCCTGGCAAGAATTTTTGAGCAATCAAAACAGAAAAAAATCTGGGGCAAGCTCTCACCCAAACACTACAAGTAATGTCCAAGTTTCAGCACAAGTAAAACAATTAACTTTGTTTGACCGCGTCTGGCAGGATATTAATTTGGCTGCAAGTAATAAAGGCACTGCCTGGCAACTGCGCCTGAGAGGATCCCCTCAGATTGCTGGCAATATCCAATATCAACCAGCTACATCATCTGATGGCAGCGACTTAATTAGCGGACGACTTGTGCACTTAAAGATTCCCGAAGAGGTCGTTAGCACAGCAATCCCTACAAAGCAAACTTCAAAAACTCCGCCGACTAAAAATAAAATTGGTCCAGGATCGATACCCAGTATTGAATTAACCATTGATGATTTTGATTGGAACAAAGCACAGCTTGGTCAGGTAAAAATTAAAACCTAAACCATCGGCAATACTGTCAATTTCGAATCTGTTCAATTTAACAATCCACAAGGTAGCTCAACTACAACTGGTCGTTGGGTTGGCGCTACACAAAATACCCCCGCACACACCAACTTAAATATTGATTTGGATATTAAGGATGCGGGCCAGATTATTGGTCACTGGACTAATCAAAAGTCAGTAGAGGGCGGGCAAGGCAAGCTGACAATCAATGCAGATTGGGACGGTTCTCCATTTAACCCTCAATATGAGACCCTGGCAGGCAAAGTAAATTTAAACCGGGAAAAAGGTCGCCTCTTAGAAGTTAATACTAGTGGCGCTAAGCTACTAGATGTTCTGAGCTTGCAA
>ERZ1034361.338-NODE-338-length-32879-cov-7.023413_pt1 | contig 32879 bp, 27 predicted proteins | sample MGYA00520617_ERZ1034361 | MGnify/ENA primary metagenome ERZ1034361 (study PRJEB33736, sample SAMEA104284507) | Azolla filiculoides | biome: Urban; feature: Water surface; material: Ditch water | place: Netherlands | collected 2015-10-28 | depth 0-0.1 m ...
CTGAAGAATTCAATCGTGCCTACCCTAACGTCAACATTCAAATTCAAGCTGCAGGCTCTTCTACTGCGCCACCAGCGTTGACAGAAGGCACATCAAATTTAGGTCCGATGAGTCGTGAAATGAAAGATGATGAATTAGAAGCCTTTGAAAGTAAATACGGCTACAAACCTACAGCAATTCCAGTTGCTATCGATGCTCTAGCTGTTATGGTGAATAAAGACAACCCAGTGAAAGGGTTAACCATGGAGCAAGTGGACGCAATTTTCTCTACTACCTTAAAGTGTGGCGGCGCAAAAGAAATTGAAACATGGGGTGACGCGGGCGTTAGTGCATGGGCAAGCAAAAGCATTCAACTTTACGGTCGCAACTCGGTTTCAGGCACTTACGGCTATTTCAAAGAACACGGGCTTTGCAAAGGCGATTTCAAAAATAACGTAAACGAACAACCCGGCTCGGCTTCTGTTGTACAGTCGGTTACATCGTCAGCTAATGGTATTGGCTACTCTGGTATGGGTTACTCTACATCAGGCGTTAAAATGGTTGCTTTAGCGAAAAAAGGCTCAACAAATTACGTTGAAGCAACACCGGCTAACGCAATTAATGGTACTTATCCATTAACACGTTATTTGTTTGTCTACGTCAACAAAAAACCAAATCAACCACTTGCCCCTTTAGATAATGAATTTATTAAAATGGTTTTATCTAAAACAGGTCAACAAGTTGTCATAAAAGATGGCTACATTCCACTGCCTGCAAAAGTGGTTGAAAAAGAATTAGCGAAATTAAAATAAATAACTCGCGCAGTTTCATAAAAGCGCAAGGGACAAAGAATTAACGTTCATTTGCCCTTGCGCTTTTTTGCATTAAATTATTTTTAAAAAGAAATTTATGTCCGAAATAACAAATTCAACGACACAATCCTCGCTCAATACAGCAATGACCTCGCGATATGAAAAATGGCGATTGCTAAAAGACGCGATTATGCGCAGAGCAATTACTTTCGGTGGTTTAAGTGTTATTTTTGCTATCGTGGTTATCTTCTTTTATTTACTTTATGTTGTCTATCCACTGTTTTTATCCGCCTCAACGCAATCTGTTGCGCAGTATGCTATTCCAGCGGAAAATGCGGGTAAGACTCTATTTTTAAATATCGAAGAGCAAAATGAAATTGCCGCACGGTTTACGAATACGGGAAAAGTTATTTTCTTTGAAGCTAAAACCGGCAGCGTTTTAGCTGAAAAAAACATTCTTATTCCTGAAGGCGTCAACGTAGTGAGTGTTGCGCAAGGCACTCCTGTTGGTGATGGTGCTTTAATTTACGGCCTTTCAAATGGTCAAGCTGTTATTGTCAAACAGCAATACAAAGTGACTTTTATCAATAATAAACGTGTTATTACCCCAACACTCAAATATCCTCTAGGTGAAGCGCCTTTAGTGATTGACGAAAGTGGCGCTCCACTTGAAAAAATCGCGTTTAAAGTGGGTGACGGAACGGCCACCATTGTTGCAAAAACAGCAAGTAAAATTCAAATCACCAGCCTCGAAAAAGAACAATCCCTTTTTGCAGATGAAGGCAGTTTAGTTCGAACAGATTCGTCGCTGGATATTCCTGTCGCAAATATCACTGATCTTCTCATAGATAAAGAAGACCGTAATTTATTCTTAGTACATGATGATGGCCAATTAAGTTTTATCGATATTAGCAAAAAAGCAGCGCCTGAAATTAAGCAGCACATCAATATGGTCCAAACTGGGCAAAAGATAACAAGTATTAGCTTTTTAACCGGTGATTTATCGCTGATGGTTGGTGATTCAAGCGGCTTAGTATCGCAGTGGAGTCTTGTAAAAGATTCATTTGGGCGTCCTGCACTTGAAAAAATTCGCGCATTTAAAGTGTCAGATAAAGCCGTTGCACGCATTAACACCGAGCAGCGCCGAAAAGGCTTTATGACCATTGATGTTGACGGCAACATGGGTATTTATCATTCCACTGCTGAGCGTGAACTAATTAAACAAAACATTGCGAATGTCGCACCTCCAATCGCTATTCTCTCACCGCGTGCGAATGCGATGCTTATTCAAAATGATGATGGTCAAATTCATTTTTGGACAGTGGACAATGAGCATCCTGAAGTATCGATTAAATCCATGTGGCAAAAAGTATGGTACGAAAGTTACGCAAAACCCGCTTACATTTGGCAGTCATCCTCAGCAAGTAATGACTTTGAACCTAAATACAGCTTAACACCCTTAGTGTTTGGCACACTCAAAGCGGCATTTTATGCCATGCTCATTGCAGTGCCGCTATCATTAATGGGCGCCATTTATACCGCGTATTTCATGTCGCCTCAAATGCGTATTTATGCCAAGCCTGCGATTGAAATTATGGGCGCATTACCTACAGTAATTTTAGGCTTTCTGGCGGGTTTATGGCTTGCACCCTTTATTGAAGAGCATCTAGCGGGTTTATTTGCCTTATTTATTATCGTGCCGCTTGGCGTGATGATTTTTGCGTTTAGTTTACAATTTTTACCCGAAACCATTCGTCAACAAATTCCAGAGGGCTGGGATGCAGCGCTACTCATTCCCGTTATTTTACTTAGCGGATGGTTTGCCTTTACCGTAAGCATTCCGTTTGAGGAAATGGTTTTTCATGGCACCTTGCGTGACTGGTTTAAAAATGAATTAGGCATTGGATACGATCAACGTAATGCGTTAGTGGTTGGTATTGCTATGGGATTTGCGGTTATTCCAACCATTTTCTCAATTACTGAAGATGCTATTTTCAGTGTGCCAAAACATTTAACTACAGGTTCTCTCGCATTAGGTGCAACGCCATGGCAAACCATGTCGCGTGTCGTTATATTAACGGCCAGCCCAGGGATTTTCTCGGCGGTCATGATCGGTTTTGGTCGCGCGGTAGGTGAAACGATGATCGTGTTAATGGCAACGGGTAATACCCCCGTAATGGATATGAGTGTCTTTCAAGGACTTCGCACACTCGCCGCCAATATTGCTGTTGAAATGCCTGAATCCGAAGTAGACAGTACACATTATCGGGTACTCTTTTTAGCCGCTTTAGTGCTCTTTATGTTCACGTTTGTGTTTAACACGCTCGCTGAGGTAGTACGTCAGCGTTTGCGTGAAAAATACAGCTCGTTATAAATAAAATAGGCCTCAAAATGATTAAATCTTGGTTTAAAAGCGGTAGTCCGTGGATTTGGCTCAACGCCGCTGCGGTAAGTACGTGTTTAATAATGGTGGTTGGTGTTTTAGGACTCATTGTGGCAAGAGGCGTAGGCCATTTTTGGGCGTCTCCCATTGTTGAGCTGAGTTATCAAGAAGATAATGGCGAAATAAAAACGATTATTGGTGAACACGTTGACAGCACAGTGACACCTGCTGCAATGGCAAAAGCCACTGGATTCAAATTGAGCGACAATGAAGATGTATTGGTTCAATATTTAATTAAAACCGGTAACCGTGATTTGACGGGAACCGATTTTCGTTGGATTCAAGAACGTCACATTAAAGCGCAATCACAACCGCTTGAAATGATGGTCATCGAGCGTCGTGAATGGGGCAATTTTTACGGCACACTTACTGCTATCAAAGAGAATGGCGTGGTGATTGCCGCTGGGGAGCAAGCATGGTCAATTTTAGACGCGCGTTTAGCGCACACACTCGCACTACATGAGAAAATTGCCCATATAGAGAAAAAAGAAATTGGCGCGATTAACTACGCATTAGAAAAATTACGGTTAAAACAACGTAGTTTAGAACTCAAAAATGCGTGGAATGAGCAAAAAGCCAAAGAGTTTGCCGACAAAAAAGCCGTTTATGATGCAGATTATAAAAATCATCAAGTAGAACTCGCGCAACTCTATCAAGACATTCGTCGTGACAGTTTAGTAGCAACAACGGAAAGTGGCGCAGAATTAGCCATTCCCTTATCCAAAATTGTGGATATTTACCAACCCAATAAAATGGGTATTTTTAGCAAAATCACGCATTACTTTGTAAAACTCGGTGAGTTTTTAAGTGAAGATCCACGCGAAGCCAATACCGAAGGCGGTATTTTTCCTGCGATATTTGGCACGGTGATGATGGTGATGATGATGTCTGTGATTGTTACGCCATTTGGTGTTATCGCGGCAGTGTATTTGCGTGAATATGCTAAGCAAGGCTTTATCACTCGCTTGATTCGTATTGCCGTCAATAACCTAGCAGGTGTACCTTCGATTGTTTACGGTGTGTTTGGTTTAGGGTTCTTTGTGTATATTTTAGGCGGCAATATTGATGCGCTCTTTTTCCCTGAAGCCTCACCAGCACCCGTGTTTGGAACGCCTGGATTGCTTTGGGCCTCTATTACACTTGCCCTATTAACTTTGCCAGTGGTCATTGTATCAACAGAAGAAGGTTTAGCGCGTGTACCACGTGCGATTCGTGAAGGCAGCTTAGCGCTTGGTGCGACAAAAATTGAAACACTTTGGCGAACCGTTTTACCCATGGCAAGTCCAGCGATGATGACAGGGCTCATTTTAGCGGTTGCTCGGGCTGCAGGTGAAGTAGCACCACTGATGCTAGTAGGTGTTGTGAAACTTGCCCCTACCCTGCCTCTTGATGGCAATTATCCCTTTTTGCATTTAGATCGAAAATTTATGCACTTAGGATTTCATATTTACGACGTCGGATTTCAAAGTCCCAATGTTGAAGCAGCGCGTCCGCTGGTTTATGCGACCGCCTTGCTGCTAGTTTTAGTGATTATTGGCTTAAATTTAGCGGCTATTATTATTCGTAATCATTTACGCGAAAAATATCGCGCCTTAGAAGGATAAATTGCAATGGCAACACAAGAAAATCGTTCGCACAGTTTGGATGTCAGCTCTATTTTGCGTGGACAAAGTAAATATGACGAAGTGATTGAGCCGTGTATTAAAGTTGAAAACCTCAACTTGTTCTACGGCAAAAAACAAGCGCTCCACGGCATTAACATGGAAATGCCAAAGAAAAAAGTAACGGCGTTTATTGGCCCATCGGGGTGCGGTAAATCCACACTACTACGTTGTATTAATCGAATGAATGATTTGGTTGATAACGTCACAATTGAAGGCAAAATTTTATTACATGACGATAATATTTATGATAAATCCGTCAATGTTGCTGCGCTACGTCGACGTATTGGCATGGTTTTTCAAAAGCCAAACCCCTTTCCTAAGTCCATTTTTGAAAATGTGACGTATGGCCTTCGCATTCAAGGTATTAACGATAAACGTATTTTAGAAGAAACCGTGGAAACCTCTTTACGTGGCGCGGCACTTTGGGACGAGGTGAAGGACCGTTTAAATGACAACGCACTTGGATTATCAGGTGGTCAACAGCAGCGTCTTGTGATTGCACGCGCTATTGCCATTGCACCTGAAGTGTTATTGCTTGATGAACCCGCTTCAGCGCTAGATCCCATTTCAACGCTCAAAGTTGAAGAGTTAATTAATGAGCTAAAAGAAAAATACACCATTGTGATTGTCACACATAACATGCAACAAGCCGCGCGTGTATCGGATTACACCGCGTTTATGTATATGGGCGATTTGATTGAGATTGGTGCAACGACACAGATTTTTACAAAACCTGCGAAAAAACAGACTGAAGATTACATTACTGGTCGTTACGGCTAATTATTGGGAGAGCCTAATTATGAATAGATTTAATACTGGGCATCATATATCGGTGCCTTTTGATCACGATTTAGAGTCCATACGAAATAAAGTGGCGTTGATGGGGAAATTGGTTGAACAACAACTGACACTGGCTGTTGACGCTTTTACCAATGGCGATATTGATTTAGCTGAAAAAGTATTAATTCAAGACGATGAAATCGACTTACTTGAAACAAGTATTGATAACGAATGCGCTGCTGTTATTGCATTGCGTCAACCTGTTGGTCATGATTTAGCACTCTTAATTGATGTGATTAAAGTGACAAATGAATTAGAAAATATTGCGGCAAAAGCAGAAGGTATTGCCGATATCACTATTGAATTAAACAGATCATTACCTGCAAGTGACAGCCATGGATAATAGTAAAATAGCCCACCACATATCAGAAAACTTTAACAAAGAACTCGAAGATATTCGCAATAAAGTGTTAGCAATGGGGGGGCTTGTTGAACAGCAAATTGAGCAGTCCATTCTCGCATTGACGTCTGGTGATATCGAACTTGCTGAAATAGTGATTCGACAAGATAATGATATTGATGAATTGGAAATGGTCATTGATGCCGAATGCACACAAATTATTGCACTGCGCCAGCCTGCCGCATTTGATTTACGTTTATTACTCGTTGTGCTGCGTGTTATTAACGAATTAGAGCGTATTGGTGATTTAGCAGAGCGCATTGCTAAAATAGCCATTCAATTATCAACAACAAACGAAGGTCGAACCGACCAATATCATGAATTAAAACACATGGCAGGATTAGTGAAAGATATGCTGCATGCTTCGCTTGATAATTTTGCCCGTATGAATGTGGATGGCATTACCAACATCACTGGCAGCGATGCCGCGGTGGATCGTGAATATGCCAGCATCATTCGTCAATTAATTACGCAAATGATGGAAGATCCGCGCAATATTACCCGTATGCTTGATATGCTCTGGACCGTACGTGCCTTAGAGCGTATTGGTGATCATTCACGTTATATTTGTGAACATTTAATTTACATGGTAAAAGGTGAAGACGTACGTCATCTCAGTCAAGCGCAGTTAGAAGATCTTATGTCAAAGTAATGGTTTAGCTTGTCAAATAGGCTTAAAAGGCGTGATAATTCGCGCCTTTTTTTATGGCGTGATTTTTTTAATGAAGGTATCCAAACATGATAAAAGCAGGAATTGTGGGAGGCACGGGTTATACTGGTGTCGAATTATTGCGTATTTTAGCGCTCCATTCACAGGTTAAAATTCATGCCGTCACCTCACGCACCGACGCACAAATGCGCGTAGATGCTCTTTATCCAAGTCTACGTGGCTATCTTGGTGATATTACGTTTTGTCTGCCCACCGTAGATGCCTTAGTTGACTGTGATGTCGTCTTTTTTGCAACACCTAACGGCACAGCAATGCTGATGGCACAAGAATTACTCGATAAAGGAATTAAAGTCATTGATTTATCCGCTGACTTCCGATTAAAAGACCTTGCAGAATGGGAAAAATGGTACGGTATGACGCATAGCTCGCCTCACCTAGTAGCCCAATCAGTTTACGGTTTACCTGAACTACACAGAGAGTCCCTTAAAAATGCTGACTTAATCGCTTGCGCTGGCTGCTACCCTACTGCTGTGCAACTGGGTTTTGCGCCTTTACTTGAAGCGGGCGTTTTGGATACGATGCATTTAATTGCCGATGTAAAGTCGGGCGTGAGTGGCGCTGGACGTAAAGCAGAAATAGCAACGCTTATGAGTGAAACGGGTGAAAGCTTTAAGTCCTATGGTGTCAGTGGTCATCGCCATTTACCTGAAATCTCGCAAGGATTAGCGTCAATGACAAATCAACCTGTGCACTTAACCTTTGTGCCGCACTTAACGCCGATGATTCGTGGGATACATGCCACACTTTATGCCACGTTAACACACGCAATTACGCAATCACAGCTGCAAACATTATTTGAAACGCGTTACGCAGATGAACTGTTTGTGGATGTATTGCCGCAAGGTTCGCACCCCGACACACGCAATGTGCGCGGAAGTAATCGTTGCCAAATTGCGGTACATCTGCCGCAAGATGGCAAAACAGTGGTGGTTTTATCTGTGATTGATAATTTAGTAAAAGGTGCTGCAGGTCAAGCGGTGCAAGCCATGAATCTGCGTTTTGGATTTGCAGAAAATCACGGTTTATCTACCGTAGCGTTATACCCATAATGGTTGACTAAAATACTGTCCATAAGCCATAATTTAGTCAAATCAACCTAAACTCGACTCTAAAACTATGATAAACCCTATTATTTTTACCGACAGCGCCGCCACTAAAGTACACAATTTAATTGAAGAAGAAGGTAATTCAGACTTAAAACTACGCGTTTATGTGTCTGGTGGAGGATGCTCGGGATTTCAATACGGTTTTACTTTCGATGAAGAAGTGAACGAAGACGATACACAAGTAGAGAAAAATGGTGTGACTGTCTTAATTGACTCGATGAGTATTTCTTATTTAAATGGCGCAGAAATTGACTATAAAGAAGACATTTCAGGTGCTCAATTTGTTATTCGAAATCCCAATGCGACGACGACCTGTGGTTGTGGCTCCTCGTTTTCAGCATAACATTTTTTAACATTATCTCATTTTTTAACGCAGGAGAATCACCACCTGCGTTAATTCACACCATCATAAAAATACGCTGTGCTTTGTGTTTGTAATATACTACTAAGCGTCATTACTCAATCAAAGTCGTTGACTTGAACTTACCACGAGTCTTTTTAATAGCAAAATTCGGGGTGTTTTATCTACCAAAAATCAACATTACCAGCAGTTACGCGAATAATAATTGGACTCACCATTATTGCGATAATATTCATTACATCTTTCGTCAGAATGCAATGTAGGTTGTTGATTATAACTCCCATAAAGTTGACGTTCCCGACGCTCCAAATCACGCTCGCGCTGACGTAATTGTTCTTCACGTAACTCTTGACGCATTAATTCACGACGGTAGTAGTCATCATTGGCGTCGCGCTCAATTAAGACTTCACGATCTCTTGTCACACCATATAACGCAGATCCAGCAATGACACCACCGATAATGGCGGGTGCAATCCATCGATTACCACCATTGTGACGATGCCCTGCGCCATAAGCGTAACGTCCATAACCATAATGTCCGTGCCTATCAGCAAGCGCCGTAAAAGGCACTGTCAATATAAGTACTGCCATTAAAATTTTCGCTTTCATTTTATTTTTCCAGTCAAATAATGCCCAAAAATACGGTAAAGCCCGACTAGAATATACACCCTAATGTTGACGCTGTGAATACAAGGCGACTACATTTTTTCAGTGATTTTTCGAGACTGTATTTTTTTCTGACGTTTTTGAATAAGTGTTTTAGCTGCATCTTCGCCAAGATGCGATTCTCCCCGCTCTTTAGCTAAAGCCATTTGCTTTTCACGTTCGCTAAAACGTGCTTTTTGCTCAGGTGTAACGTGATTAAAGCAGTGCGGGCAACTCACTCCTTGCTGGTATTTTTCATTTGCTTTGTCTTCTTGGGTAATAGGTGAGCGACACGCATTACATTGGTCATAACGACCTTTTTCTAGGTGATGATTTACCGTTACGCGCTCATCAAACACAAAACACTCACCTTCCCAACGTGTATTGTCAACAGGCATCTCTTCTAAATATTTCAAAATGCCACCTTTGAGATGATACACTTCGTCAAATCCTTGTTGCTTCAAAAAAGCTGTTGATTTTTCACAGCGAATCCCACCTGTACAGAACATAGCTACTTTTTTGTGTTTAGCTGCATCAAGGTTTTCTTTGACATACTGAGGAAAATCACGAAAACTTTGGGTATTTGGATTGATTGCGTTTTTAAATGTTCCCACTTGAAATTCGTAATCATTGCGCGTATCAATCACCAAAACATCAGGATCATCGATAAGTAAATTCCAATCAACTGCATTGACGTAAGTACCAACCACTTGCCTTGGATCAATGCCTTCAACCCCCATGGTTACAATTTCTTTTTTTAACTTGACTTTTGTACGATAAAACGGAATTGTATCGGTAATAGATTCTTTGCATTCTAATTCTGCTAACCGCGCATCCGATTGCAGCCAAGTTATTACCGTATCAATTGCCTGACGCGAACCTGCGATAGTGCCGTTAATGCCTTCACTGGCAAGCAGTAACGTACCGCGTACATGGTTTTTTTCCATGACATCATGAAGTGGTTGGCGCATAGCTTGATAATTTTCGAGCGTTACAAATTTGTATAACGCGCAAACAACAATTTGAGGCATAGACGTTTTCTCTTAAATTTAACAAGCGATACAAAAAAATCCGCTGGTTAAATAAACGTTATTTAACACAAAAGCGGATTTTTTTGTTTTAAGAAAAATAAAAAATTATCTTTCTAAATATTGTAATTTATCTTTTTTACCGTTCCATTCATCAGCGTCAGGCATCGCATCTTGAACTTCCGTTAATACTGGCCAAATTTTTGACAATTCTGCATTTAAATCAGCAAATATTGCTTTGTCTTCAGGTAAATCATCAATTGCAAAAATCGCATTTGCAGGGCACTCTGGTTCGCATAATGTGCAATCAATACACTCATCAGGGTCAATAACGATGAAATTTGGTCCTACATGAAAACAATCTACTGGGCAAACATCAACACAATCCGTAAATTTACATTTAATACAATTATCAGTAACAACAAAAGCCATAATTTAATACTCAAAAAGGATGGAAAGTTAAGTTTTTTTGTTAAACACGCATATTTTATAGCAGAATGTTAGGGTTTGCTAAACAAATGTGCTGGCGATGGCGGATTTTTTTGCTGTAAACAATGATACGCCGCATTTTCATACTTAATTGTTAGGGATTGTGACCCTTGATGCTCCGTTAAAAATTTTTCAGCCTCAATTGCGGTTAAATCTTTCATCATAAATGTCGCAATACATTCACACGCTTTATCTACGCGAGGTTTATCTGTATCTGGATTAATTGAATTTTTAAGTTCGCGTTGCTCACATTGACTTGCAAATGCCACTTCAAATTTCTGTTTATCACTAGCACTCACTTTTGAATCAAGTAACGTATGACTAATGGGGGTATTGTCTACACCATTGGTTTGCATTTTATTATCCGTGCTTTTGTCATCAGAACAACCTGATGCTATCAAAATAACGAATACCATCAAAAAGCGTTTCAAAAAAATATTTTTTTTCATAAAGGTAAACCGCAAAAAATAGGTAAAATACCATTATGCTAGAACTAAAAAAAAAAGCAACGCACTGCGTTTATTTTCCACATTTAAATTCAATTCATAAAACAACATGAACGAAATGTATTCAAAATCGCCTTACAAAGAAATCATTGCTACATTTTTAAAATTTTGTGAGAAAAAAAAATACCCTCCCAAGACGGATATTATTAAAATTGGTGATGTAGGTGACCGTTTATACTTTATTATCGAAGGATCGGTGGCGATTTTCGCTGAAAACGAAGCCAATGATCAAAGTAATGATTTAATTTTAGCCTATCTTGGAAAAAATGAATTTATTGGTGAAATTGGTATCTTCAAAGGCGAGGAAGTGCGTAAAGTCAACGCAAGAACGCGCGAGAGTTGCGTGCTAGCTGAAATTAGCTATGCGTATCTAAAAGAAGTGCTTCACAAAGATTTGCTGTTTTGTGCACCTGATATTTTATATCTCATTGGTGAACAACTTGCCACGCGCTTACTTGCAACCAGTAACAAATTATGTGAACTTGCCTTTATTGACGTGGAAGGTCGCATCGCCCATGCACTTCTCGATTTATGCAAATCGCCTCAAGCTATAACCCATCCGCAAGGAATGCAACTGCACATTTCTCGACAAGAAATTGGTCGTATAGTAGGATGCTCTCGTGAAATGGCAGGACGAGCAATTAAAGAGTTAGAATTAAAAGGGCTTGTTTCGTCACACGGAAAAACCATTGTTGTTTATGGAACACGCTAACTTTTAACCTCCCATGATATGCCCCAATCAAAAACGTCCACGCCTATTTTGGCATTTGAAGATACGAATTTTTTAAAACGTGAAGAATTGCGGGGGGTTCGCCTGCAATTAGAATTACTCAAACCAAATCTTATTTTCGGCGAACAAGGCATTGATAAAACAATTGTTATTTTTGGAAGTGCTCGAATTGCGCCGTCAAGTCATTACTACCATGAAGCGAGGAAATTGAGCGCGTTGATTACGACGCATTTTATGACTAAGACGCCTTCTTTAATTGTGGTGAGTGGTGGGGGCGGCGGCATTATGGAAGCCGTTAATCGTGGCGCAGTTGATGCGGGGGGGAAAAGTGCGGGATTTAATGTTTTACTCCCCCATGAACAAACGCCAAACCCATATATCACACCTGAATTGTGTTTTGAATTTGAACATTTTGCTATGCGAAAAATGCAATTTTTTCGGCACGCTAGAGCGCTGGTTGTTTTTCCCGGTGGTTTTGGCACACTTGACGAATTATTTGACGCATTAACCTTAATTCAAACACAAAAAATGCCGCGTATTCCCATCATTTTATTTGATAAATTGTATTGGGATAAGATAGTGAACTTCAACGGTTTATTTGAGGCAGGCATGATTTCAGCTGAGGATTTAGCGTTAATTGAGTATGCACAAACAAGTGAGCAGGCTTGGGCAATTATTTCATCTTTTATGTTAAAAAATGAATAAATCACGAATTTAAGTTGTCATATTTCACGTCTTAGTCCATAATAGACAGGTCTTCAGCAAATTATGCTGACAGTGTTATGGTAGTTGTATCGGTTCTCTCGCAACGATATGCTGCGAACCCCGCCAGGTACGGAAGTAAGCAACGGTAGCAGCGGATTCGTGTGCCGAGATGCAGCTGGTACACTACCACCCAATCTCCTCCACGTCATTAATGAAATCCCGTCATGAATTATCAGGTGCTTGCTCGAAAGTGGCGACCGCATAATTTCAATGAAGTTGTCGGACAAATCCACGTCATAACCTCATTAACTAACGCGCTAAAACACCAGCGTCTTCATCAAGCCTATCTTTTTACAGGTACGCGCGGTGTAGGCAAAACAACTTTAGCTCGCATATTAGCCAAAGCCATCAACTGTGAAAATCTCCAAAATTTCAACCCTTGTGGGCAATGCGCTATTTGCACGGCGGTAGATGAAGGACGTTTTTTAGATCTCATTGAAGTGGATGCCGCCTCGCGCACCAAAGTCGAAGACACACGTGATTTGCTCGATAACGCGCAATATGCGCCCAATCAAGGGCGTTATAAAGTCTATCTCATTGATGAAGTACACATGCTCTCTGGGCATAGTTTCAATGCGTTACTCAAAACACTTGAGGAACCTCCGCCTCATGTTAAATTTTTACTTGCCACCACCGATCCGCATAAAATTCCAGTCACCGTACTCTCACGCTGCTTACAATTTAATTTAAAACGTCTTCTTCCCAGTGAAATTTTCACGCAAATGGGTTTTATTCTTAGCCAAGAAAAAATTGAGTTTGAACCGGACGCGCTAAAATTACTCTCACGTGCAGCTGATGGCAGTATGCGTGATGGTTTGAGCTTACTTGATCAAGCTATTGTCTATGGCAACGGCCGTGTGAATAACGATGATGTACATGCAATGCTTGGCTCGATTGCCACACAACCTGTTGAAGCGATTTTATATGCACTGGCACAAGCCAATGCAGCGGCTATTCTCGATCACATTGCTGAACTAAGTCAGCTCAGTCCTGATTTTACCGATTTGCTACAACAACTATTACAATATTTACATCGCATCGCCCTTGTTCAACATATTCCCAGTACATTGACGCATGATTTGGATGTCAATGTAATTGCAGAACTGGCAACACAATTTTCACCAGAAGATGTACAACTGTATTATCAAATTGGCTTGCTTGGCCAAAAAGACTTAGAACTCACCCCCGATCCACGCAGTGGTTTTGAAATGGTAATGCTGCGCATGCTCACTTTTCGTCCTGCAACCATAGGGGAGAAAACCAACGCATCGCCTGCGGTGAAAACGTCGCCTGTGACGGTTCCCACAAAAATAACATCGGTTGCTCTCAACAGTGAACACTTGCCACCAGCGTCTGTATCGACACCCATAAGCCCAAAAACCGCTATGCCTCCAGTCTCTCCGGTTGCAATGAATTTACAAAACTGGGAATCAATAGTAGCGAATTTAAAAATGGGAATGACAAAAGAATTTGCTAGTCGCTGTGTGTTAGAGCACATGGATGCGTCAACATGTCACTTAAGTTTAGATCCTGAGTTTCAAAGTTTACTTGATGACGATTTAATGGGAAAACTAGAGAAAGCACTAGGGGATTTACTAGCTAAACCTATTAAATTAAGTATTGAAGTGAAAACACTGCAAGCACACACGCCCGCGCAATTGATAACACAAGCACAAGAAAATCGTCAACAAGAGGCCGTTCAAGCTATTTATGAAGATAGTACAATCGTCTATTTTCAAGATAATTTTGATGCCCATGTGTTACCTGAAACGATTCAACCTATTTAGATTTTATATAAAAAAGGAAATGCAATGAAAAATGCACTCGGTAATTTGATGCAACAAGCTCAAAAAATGCAAGAAGATCTCAAAAATGTTCAAGATGAATTAGCGCTAATGCAAGTTGTTGGGCAATCTGGCGGTGGCCTTGTCAGTATTGTTATGACAGGCAAACGTGAAGCACGCAAGGTAACCATTGACCCTTCTTTGGTGGGTGATGATAGCGATATGCTTGAAGATTTAGTAGCAGCGGCTATTAACGATGCGGTACATAAAGTTGATAAAATGAAAAAAGAAAAAATGGCAGATATTACTGCAGGAATGCCTTTACCTGCTGGGTTTAGCCTTCCTTTTTAATGCTAAAATGCGTCTACACAAAATCCCTCCCCTTTTTTGTATAGACGCTAAAATTGACCACATCATTCATTGACGCAAATCTTATGCAGATAAAAACCACATTTAAACCCGCTTGGTGGCTTAAAAATGCGCATCTGCAAACGCTCTATCCAGCGCTGTTTCGTAAAATCCCTCCCCCACCCCGTCAGCGTGAGCGGTTGATAACGCCCGATAATGATTTTTTAGATTTAGATTGGTGTGGTGAGCGTGATAATCACACCCAACCCTTAATCATCTTGCTGCATGGCTTAACGGGAAGTTCAGATTCTGTTTACATCAAGGCACTGCAACACTGTTTATTAAAGCAAAATATGCGCAGCGTTGCGTTAAACTTTCGCGGTTGCAGTGGGGAATCCAATCATGTAGCGCATTGTTATCATTCTGGCGATACGCAAGATATTCATTTTCTATATCAAACACTACGTGAGCGAGAACCCGATACCGTTTTAGGGGCGGTAGGTTTTTCACTGGGTGGAAATGTGCTTATAAAGTGGCTAGGGGAGCAAGGGAGCGAGGTAGCATTATTTTCGGCTGTAGCGGTTTCTGTACCGTTTCTTTTGAATGCTTGCGCAAGTCGACTTGATCAAGGTTTTTCAATGTTTTATCGCGCTAATTTATTGCGTGAGTTGAAAATTTATATTTCAGAAAAATATCAAACATTAGAAGCAATCGGTAATCACGATGATGCTCAAAAAATTCAAGCCTTAGGGGATTTATCACGTATTACCTCTTTTTGGGAATACGATGAACGTGTCGTCGCTAAATTACACGGATTTGAAAATGCACACGATTATTATCTACGCTCAAGTTCAAAACAATTTTTAAAAACAGTGGCTGTGCCAACACTGCTCATTCACGCACTTGATGATCCTTTTATGACAAAACAGGTCGTTCCAGAAAAAGAGGATCTATCGCCATTTGTGCAAACTGAACTATGTAAGCATGGCGGACACGTTGGTTTTGTATCAGGAAAAAATCCGTTTAAACCTATTTATTGGCTTGAAACGCGCATCGCTGATTTTTTGTTATCGCGTTGGGGTGAATATAATAATACTCACCCCAAATCATAATGGTTTATTGCGTCAGATAAAAATCAATATCTTCTTTTGAAAAACCAATTTTTTTCGCCACGCGATCAGCATGACTAACACGCGAAATCCCCTCAACTATTTTATGGGTTGGCAAATCATCTAAAAATTCAACCTGTCTTGCTACGCCAATATGCTGTTTGACGAGTTCATCAACTAATTGATGATTATGCGTGATTAAAATCGTGCTATTCCCTTTGCGATAAAAGCCAGTTAAAACGGTTAATGACGATTCCATTTTCTCTTCAAATGTCGTGCCTTCAGACAATTCATCCAAAATCACAAGACTCTGTGCACTACACGCTAAAAAAATGTCTTTTGTACGCTTAAGTTCAGCGCCAAAACGCCCTTCACCATCGTTTAATTTACTAATTTCAGGGGCTTGATAAAAAATTTTATCAGCAACACTCAGCGTTGCGCTTCGTGCTGGGACAAAACAGCCAATTTGCGCAAGCAATTGTATTTGTGAAATGGTTTTACAAAATGCCGTTTTGCCACCACTATTTGGCCCTGTAATCGCTAAGACTTTCTGATGATCGAGTGCTAAGTCATTGCCAACGTATTGAGCGTTAGCTTTGCCTAAAATAGGATTCATAGCTTCACAGAGCACCATGCGATGTTGCTCGCTGTCAATAATAGATGGTAATACGCTAGTATGTCCAAAATGATCGGCAAATTTTAAAAACGATAATAATTCATCTAATTGCCCAAGCGCATCGAGCGCAGTGGCTAATTCAGCTGATTGTTTAAATTCTTCGCGTAAAGGAATAATAAAATTATCTCGATCAAAATTCCCTACCCATGGAAAATACAATAATAAGAATGGCGTTAAAAAAAGCGCTTGACCAATCACCGAGGGAATAAAATAAAACACCGTGCATAACACAGCAGTGAGTAGCGCGAGCACCACTGGTTTAAATAGCCTTGGATAAAAAACCACAGCAGGTAACCACCACAATTTGCTACGCTCTTGGCGTGTTTGCAAATTTGTTTCAGTTAAATAGACACCTTGCGTCATAAGCGCGTAAGCGCGACTGCCCGTTAACGCTTTGATATGGTCAAATAATTCGTTTAAATAAGCACTTTCGGGAGGGGGGCATGCTTGAATACCGGCTACAAAATGCGTTACAAAACGCACGCCACGTTTATATTGCGCATAGCCATAACCTTCAATGTCTTTGCCGTTTTTGCTTGTTCCAAACATCGGCAAGAAATCCGCAAACAACAAGCGATAAAAACTCGTTTCACGTTCAACAGCAATGGTAATAACCCCTTGAATAGCGGTTTTTAATTCAGCGTTATCGCGTAATTCGTCCAATGCTCGTTGCTTATTTTCAATATCGTGTCTTTTGTTTAAAGGCGTTACTAATGAACGAAATAAAACCGCTTGCCCAACGAGTGTCTCAGCATAATTGATCGCATCAAACAAATGATCAACCTCTAATGCACTCACGCCACCTTCATCAAGCACGCCCTCACCTGTAGGCAAAGGCGCTGTTGTCTTTACCAAAGGCCAAGCCAAATGTTTCCATAAACCGAGTAAATTTTTTTTCATTTGACACCTCTCGTAAAATTTATTTTATATGTTATTTTGTCGCATTTTTGAGATAGTCGGCTTTTTTAGCTAAATCTTCATCGGAATCCGCATATTTTTCAGCCACCGCCTTGAAATCGTTTTGCAGCTCAATAAACGCATCAACCATATCGGGGTCAAAATGATGCCCTCTGCCTTCTACAATAATTCCTACGGCTTTTTCATGAGGCATTCCTTCTTTATAAACACGACGACTAATCAACGCATCATACACGTCTGCAATGGCCATTAACCGCGCTGAAATAGGAATATCATCACCCGAAAGCCCCAAAGGATAGCCACTCCCATCCCATTTTTCTTGATGTGCATAGGCAATTTCTTTGGCGTACTTTAAAAAAGGCACTTCAATACCTAATTCATATTCCGCATGCAAAATCGCGCTACGCCCCAATGCAGGATGTGTCTTCATGATTTCAAATTCTTCGGGCTCAAAACGCCCCGGTTTGAGCAAAATATTATCAGGAATCCCCACTTTGCCAATATCGTGCAGTGGTGCGGATTTAAATAAAATTTCAATCATTTTATCATCGTCAAGGAAATGTGAAAAACGCGGATGATAACGTAATTTTTGCGCTAATATGCGTACATAATTTTGCGTGCGGCGAATATGATTGCCAGTTTCATTATCACGCGTTTCCGCTAACGATGCCATGGCATGAATAGTCACATCTTGAATAGCAGCCACTTCACGAGTACGTTTTTCTATTTCCGCCTCAAGAAAATGATTTTGATTGCGTAGAAAATCTTGCATCATTTTCATATCAAGATGCGTTTTGACTCGCGCCATCACAATAGCGGGATTGATGGGTTTTGTAATGTAATCAATAGCACCAAGTTCAAGTCCCTTGGTTTCATCTGTTACGTCTGATTTTGCGGTTAAAAAAATAATTGGTATATGACGTGTTTGTGGGTTTGTTTTGAGTTGTTTACACACTTCATAACCATCGAGATCGGGCATCATAACATCAAGTAAAATTAAATCCGGTGGCGTGTCAGATTGCGCAATTTTTAACGCCTTCATGCCGCTATTTGCTACTTTAATTTTATAATAATCTTTGAGTAATTCACTCATCAGCATGAGATTATCAGGCGTATCATCGACCACTAAGATACTAGATTTTGATATCATTATTCTTTTTTTCCTAAAAATTGCACGTTACGTAACGCAAAAAATACGGTGTTTGTTTATACTTGAACATTGGATAAACTAACAGTCTCTTGTGGCATACTGGCTAATAATTGCAGCGCTTTTTCAAATTCAAATTGTTTAATTAAGTGATCAATTTTTGTCAATAACTCCTCACCAAACAAGCCATTAAATAAATCAATATTGTCATCAATACAATTCAATGCCGAACTGTCATCATCCATTAAAAACGCATTCAGCAACGAAAGCGCCTCAATTGCTCTCGCTTTATCAAAGGGTTGTACATGACGCTGAGTGTGTACAGCAGCGTGAATCGCGTCAATAAGGGGAAGTTGACGTTCTTCAAATAAGGCCAGTTTACCATTAATTAATTCGCGTGGAGCGCTTGAGGTGATCATTTTTTCAATTTCCCCAGCCATTTCCTGTAAATCACTCGCGCCAATATTTCCATTCACACTTTTTGCAGAATGTGCAATACGTTCTGCTGTCGCATAATCATCGGCATCTAGGGCAATACGCAAGCTATCGGTCATACTTTTTTGATTGCTGACATATCTACGCAGCATATTAATATAGAGTGATTGCTTACCTAAAACGCGTTTTAACCCCAAATCAATATCAAGACCGTCAATGGCCCATAAAATCGTATCGTCTGCATCGTTTGCTTGGCTTTCTTGTGTTGACTCAAATGGCACGATAGGAGATGGCACCCATTTAATTAAGACGCGAAATAATTCTTCGGGTTCAATAGGTTTTGAAATATGATCATTCATCCCTGCAGCCAGACACTTTTCTTTGTCTTGTATCATAGCGTTGGCTGTCATGGCAACAATTGGGAGATCTTGGAATTTTGGGTGTTGACGAATCGCCATTGTCGCACTTACCCCGTCCATTACAGGCATTTGCATATCCATTAACACAATATCGTAATGACCAAGTGTCACCATATCAACAGCTTCTCTGCCGTCGTTTGCAATATCTACGTTAAAACCTTCACTTGAAAGCAATCCCATAGCGACCTCTTGATTGAGCTCGTTATCTTCAACCACTAAAATAGACGCCCCTCGTTTGGCTTTTAAGGCTTCCATGACATGCGTCACATGATGGTAATCAGGTAAATCCGATAAGTTTTCTTCACCATGCGTTTCACCAAGTAAACGCATGGTGGTATCAAACAACACAGACGCACTCACTGGCTTAATTAAAATATCATCTAAATTAGCCACTTCCATTGACTTTAACACTTCTTCACGCCCATGCGCGGTAATCATCACAATCTGCGGCGTAATCGCTAAATCCATCGTTTGAATTGCTTTGGCCGTGTCTAAACCGTCAATATCTGGCATAAACCAATCGATAAAAACAATTTCAAACGGCTCCCCTTTTTGCGAAGCCACTTGGAGTAAACTTAACGCATGATGACCACTAAAGGTTTGCACGGCACTTAACCCCATATTAGAAAGCATACTTCCTAAAACATGACATGCAATTTGATTATCATCAATCACTAGCACATGTCGACCTTTAATGCTTTTAGGGGGAGAAAGTTTACGTGTTTTTTTAGTGGCTTTTTTGAGTCTGGCGGTAAACCAAAAAAGACTTCCCTGACCCAGTTCACTCTCAACGCCAACATCGCCGCCCATTAAATTCGCCAATTGCTTTGAAATAGAAAGACCTAGTCCACTGCCACCGTATTTTCGACTTGTTGAGGTATCGGCTTGCTGGAAAGATTGAAAGAGCTTTGCTTTACCTTCTTCACTAAGACCAATGCCTGTATCGCTGACGGTAAAACGTAAAAACAACTCATTTTCGGTGTCTTCAATAATTTTCACGCAAATAACAATTTCACCTTGTTCAGTGAATTTTACGGCATTATTGGCGTAATTAATTAATACCTGACCAAGTCGCAGAGGATCGCCTTTAAGATGAGTCGGCAGTTTTTCATCAATATCAAAAACAAGTTCTAAATTTTTATCGCGTACCTTTTCTGCAATAAGATTTAATAAATTGTTAAATACTTTTTCAATATTAAAATCGACTTCTTCAATAACTACTTTACCGGCTTCAATTTTTGATAAGTCTAAAATATCGTTAATAATTCCCAGTAAATGCTGGCTTGAACCTTGAATTTTTTTAACGTAATCGGCTTGTTTATGAGTTAGTGGTGTTTTTGCCATTAAATGTGAAATGCCAATAATGGCATTCATAGGCGTTCGAATTTCATGACTCATATTGGCTAGAAAATCGGATTTTAATTGCGCTCCTTCTTCTGCAATGTGTTTTGCTACTGAGAGTGCTTCTTCAGTTTGTTTTTGCAGGGTAATATCTCGTACAGAAACACAAATAAATTCTTTATGTTTGGCATTGGGTAAACGACTCAATCCAATTTCCACAGGAAAAACACTGCCATCTTTGCGAGCACCTTTTACCGCGCCTTCCAAATAAATTTTATCGCCTGTTCGTGCATATCCCTCAGCCATGAACTTCGAGCGCTTTTGAGGATGATTGTGTCGAATATTCATAGGGACTAATTGGTCAACATTTTGCCAAAGCAATTCACCCGCCTCATAGCCAAAAATTGACTCAGTTCGATTATTGCACAACACAATAATACCATCTGCATCAACAACAAGAATACCATCAGGTGAAGACTCAACAATTCCCCGAAACCAATTCTCCGTTTCTTTAAGTTCCACTTGTTGAGCGCCTAATTCAACGGTCTGTTCCTCAAGTAATACCGTTTGTGTTTCCATTCGTGCTGCTTGCTGCTTTGTTTCTTCAAGTAAGGCGTGTGTTTTAATATTATGCTCAAGAATTTCCATGCTCATCGCAACCGTTGGCATTAATTCATCAATTAATGTGTTTTGTGCTTCAGTAAAAAGGTTAAGCGACGCAACTTCTATTATCCCAACAACCATATCAATATGCAAAATCGGGCAAATGATAAGATTTTGTGGTGTTGATTCACCTAATCCAGACGTAATTTTGATGTAATGTTCAGGTAATTGTGTCATGGTGATACGTTTTTTCTCAAGCGCACATTGCCCAACCAATCCCTCACCAAGGGCGATCACAGTCCGCCGCTGCGTATGTTCACAATGACCATACCCGCCAATTAGATGGAGTTTATTATCGGTAAAATCATAAAAAGTACCATAACCCGCACCAATGAGTGGGCATAAAGCAGACATAAATTTTTGAGCAAATTCGGGGAAATTGGTGATTTGATGCAATTCAATGGAAATATTCGCATAACTTTCTTTCACCCAGCGCTGCATAGCCATGGACTGACATTCAGATTGCAGTACCACAAACGATCGCGCAATCATGCCAACTTCGTTTCGATAAACCGTATAGGGAATCTCAATATCCAAATTCCCTGAGGCTAATTCTTCAATGGTAAGCTGTAAATGCCGAATTGGTTTACTGATCGTACGCGCCACCAACACACCCGACCCGCCTATTAGCAGTAAGCCAAAAAACATGATTAAAAGCGATGTTTCTTGATTTTCTTTGCGTGTCTCTTTGAGTAGTTGAGCAGCATTAAGCGCTTGATTTTCTTTATTTTTAATTAGGCTATTTAATATGGCATCTGTACTTTCAATCGTATCAATAAAAGTGCTTTGCGATAATAATACATTGATTTGATTGCCTAATATATTTTTTTCGTGTTCATGTAAAATGAGCGTATTGATTTGCTCAATGTTGCGCTGATATTTAGCAAAGACAATATCAAAATCAGCGACTAATTTTTTATCACTCTCCTCAATCATCAATTCTCGCGCAATAATGATTTCTTCTTGAACAGACGAAATGGTCTTCTCAATGGTGTTTTGCGCTTTTGAGCGAATATCGTTATTTGAATTTGATAACTCAGATAGATTACCTTTGAGATGAGCAAGATTGATTCCTGCTTCTTTTAGATGCGAGATGCCAAGTAAATAATTTTGATAAATGATGTTTGTTTCATCACTGAGTATTTTGATATTGTTTATGGCATTAAATCCGATAAACAGCATAATCAATAAACCGCAGCTAATAGCGAAAAAAAGCTGAATTTTCAGCGTTTTTTTCTCAAGAGAAGCGATAAGTTGTTGCATATTATGACCCTTTGTTGTGAAGAAAACCGCATTTATCTAATGTGACAATAAACCATAAAATCATGTCAATATGACGCGATTATTGTATGTTTTATAGCGGCCAAATTCTATCATTTATCAGCGGTTTATTAACGTTAAAATATACCTTGAAGCATTCATTCCTATTTTGTGAGGTGATAACACGTCAATTCCATACCTAATAGGTAGGATTTTTTGGGTCATTGTGTATTATAATTAAGATAGGGACTAAAACACGTTATCTAAGATAAGCTAACATGACACCCAGATTACCTGTTGATTGGTAAATAAGTAAATGATGGTGTTAAGCGTGTCAAAAAATGAGTGCGTCCATGACACGCTAGTGCAACCAGCTTGTTTTTTACACCCATTTTGATGTTTTAAACGTACCGAAAAATCACTATAAAATGAACACGCATCCAAAAATAAAAATATTAATTGTCGATGACAATCATCAAATGCGTCATATTCTGCGTTTAACGTTTGCGCGTCACGGTAATTACGATATATTGGAGGCTACGCAAGGTGCGCAAGCCATTGATATTGTTAATGAAGAGTTACCAGATATCGTTTTCTTGGATATCATGATGCCCGGTGAGATGAATGGACTTGACGTATGTCAACGCATTAAATCCATGCAAAAAACGCATTATTGTTTTGTCGTTTTATTGTCCGCAAAAACGGCGCAAGAGGATATTAACTCAGGGCTTAATGCAGGAGCGGATATGTATTTAATCAAACCGTTTAGCCCTTTAAAGTTGATTGAAATTGTTGAGAAATTCAATCAAACAGTAGCCCAAACGCCTCCCATTGCATGGTCAACATTTCAAGAAAAACCGCTGCAAAAAACAGAAAAAGCCACCATAAATTACGCGATGTTACTGGGTTTTGATTCCATGCGACTAGAGGTACTGGAAAGTATGTTAGGCTCTCAAGAAATCGTATTAAAAACCATCAAATCGTTTGTTTCTGATTTTGCTTTGGTGGTTGAGGAAATACAAGCATTACTACAAACTCAACATTTTGATGCGGCGAAACGAAAATTGCACACACTGAAAGGGTCTTCAGCTGACTTTGGTGCAACAGACGTAGCCAAACTAGCGCAAGAAATTGAAGAAATACTTGTTTATCAAGGCGATACATATCAGAAAATGTTAGCGCTTTCTCAAGCATGGCGAATTATTGATAGCACTGCACAAGCAATGCAACTTTAAGCGCAAATATCATTCTTTTTCATCTTACTTCAAAAACAGAAGGAACGTTCGATATGGATTTTGGTCGCATCAATATTCGCCAAAAAATGCTGTTAATTATGATTAGCAGCGTGCTGCTATGTACTTTTTTAGGCGCGTTTTTTATTTATGATGTCGTTCAAGATCAAATTTTAAAAAGTGAAATCATCAAATTACAAAAATTAACCACCCGATTTACGTCAGTTGCAACCGAGCGTTTTTTAGAATCCCAGCCCAAACTTGAGCCTTTAGCGCACTTACTTGAAAAGCAACTTGCCAAACCAATGAAAAAAGAAGAAGTCAGCGCGTTTTACGCATTAATGGCCAAAAACACGGCAGGCGTTTGGCGCAATCGGCGCGAGTTATTTGATGCTCGTCGTGACACCGGCATATTTATCCCGCCTAATGTCCGCGACAGCGATAAACAAAAAGTGATGCATGTTCGCGTTAAACAACTCTTTGATGTTGTTGGTGGTGTAGCGAGTAAGCGTCTTGAAAATATTTGGTATTTATCACCTTTTCGCAGTGAAATGATGTTTGATAAGCATTATCCTGAGTATATCTTCAACGAAAAAGATGACTCGGACTACACGCAAACCCCTTGGGTAACCTATACCTCACCTGCGCTCAATCCTAAACGTGAGTTGCGCTTTACCCCCCCCTTATTTGATCCAGCTAATAGTAGTTGGATGGTAAGCGCGGTATATCCGCTGTATGTTAATAATGAATGGCTTGGAAGCATTGGTGAGGATATGCAGCTCTCGGATGTTCTTGAATTCATGTTTAAATCTGAACAACTCTACACGCAAGCTGAGCATTTTCTCATTGATGCAGAAGGGAACTTTGTCTTAGCTGGGGCGTGGCAATCCACAATTGAAGCAAAACAAAAGGTGACAAAACCTAATTTTGATCAAGCGCCACAATTAACGGCTTTATTTGCAAAACCCCTCACCGCTGAGCCGCAATTAATAGCTAACCATCTCTGGTTACACAATCAACGCTACATTGCAATTGCTATGCGTTTAGCGCCAGTCAATTGGCGATATTATTTAGTGGTGCCTGTTGATGAAATAATGGCAACCACACGGCAATTATTCATCAATTTACTGGCAATGATTTTAATTATTGGCATATTAAACGCTATTTTTACGTTTACTTTTACAGGAAAAACCATCACCAATCGCATCAAAATATTAGCCAACACAATGATGATTTACGCTAAAGTGCATCGTGGGCGAATTGACGATAAATTGTCCGGTAATGATGAAATTTCACAACTGGGCATTGTGTTTGACAAAATGGCAAATGAAATTGATGATAATATCAAAGCATTAAGTTATAAAAATGAATTATTACAAAGCACATTTAATATCAGTCCAAGCGGTTATGTGGTTTTTGATAACCATCAACGTGTTTTATTAGTCAATGAATCCATTGAAAAAATCATTGGTTTTCCTCAAAAAGCGTTATTGAATATGTCCATTCAAACGTTTTGGGAGCAACTCGCTAAGCAAACTACATTTGCACTACAGCCACCTGAAAAAAATACCGATTTTTTCCGTATTGACTTAATTAAACCTCGGCATACGAATTTACTATGCAAAATGTCTGATATTCATCTGCCAAATGGAAATTTATGGGGAAAGCTCTACTTCTTTCATGATATTACAAAAGAAGAAGATGCTAATCGAATTAAAAATGACTTTTTAGTTCACGCCACCCATGAATTACGCACACCACTCACGACAATTCATGGTTATTCTGAGTTATTAGCGAGTGATTTAATTCCTCAAAATATGCAACCGGAAATCATTAGTCAAATTTACGCACAATCGACATGGCTCATTTCTATGATTAACGAATTGCTTGATTTAAGTCGTATTGAGGAGCGGGCGGGATTGGGATTTGATCTGACGACATATTCGCTCAATGATTTATTACTCGAAGCGTTAACCGAATTTGATATCCCTATTGGTAGAAATGACATTGTGGTGACACCGCTTTTATCAACTATCATGCTTAATGTCGATAAAATTAAATTCAAACGTGTTCTACATACTATTTTAGATAATGCATTCAAATATTCACCGAATGGTGGTGACGTTTGCCTGTGTGTTCACCACTATGAAAATAGTGTGGAAATTGAAATTACCGATCAAGGTATCGGCATCAGTGAAACGGATATGACGTATGTCTTTGAGCGTTTCTTTCGTATCGATAAATCGGGGAATATTCCTGGAATGGGGTTAGGATTGACACTTGCAAAAGAAATTATGCACTTTCTTAATGGTGATATTTACATTATCAGTCAACCCAATGAAGGCAGTAGTGTCTTTATTCGTTTTTATCTTGGGGCATCAACACGTTAAGTGCAATGCCCCGCTCTAAAAACTTAGAGGATAATAATGACAATAAAAACAGCAATCGCCACAATACCATAAAATTGTATTTCATTTTGTGCTTTGAACGCCATGATGGAGGCGAGTATGCCTTTTTGAGTGTCTACCAATTCACTATCATGCTCATGCTCATGCGATACGTTGATTTCTTCATGCACAACCGTTTCTTCGTGTACATGAGTTGTCACATGGGTTTCTTCTTGAATAATTGTGGTGGGTTCTTGCTCTTGATGCACGATCTCTACGATGGGTTCTTCTTGAACGAGTGGGACGACTGGTTGACTTTTAGACGTTCTTTTAACGGTGGCTTTTTTCACAGACGACTGAGTGACCGTTTGATTTGTTTTTTTTCTGACCATGTTCATTCCTTAATGATGAATCTTTTGTTATTCTTATTATTTTTCTCACACTCTACATTCGAGTACATTTGCATTTTACGCGATTTCATTTTAAGGTAAAGAAGCGTTTTTCACAATAACGTTATATTTTGCTTTTTTTTATTCAAAAAAATTTAATTTTTGAATTGAATAGCCGATAAAGAATCGACAAGGCTTTATCAAAATTGCGATAATTGAGTATCATTAGCTCTGAGCAAGATGGTTAGTTTAGCTTGTTGCAAAATATTCTTTATTTTTCATAAGTATGTAATCTTTATTATTTGAAGTACTTTTTCTAATTTTAAGCGCTTATGTAAATGACAGGGATAATATTAGCTAAATCACGCAGGTCTACTGGCTTATTTACCTAGGCTAATGACAAAATGTAAATAATTATTTTTAAATATAAAGGAGATTACTATGATTAGTAGCAGCTTAGGCATTCCATCTATTGCACAGCTTCTTTACGCAATCAACAATCCGCAACCAGTCAACTTCAATGTTGGCACGACAAATATGGAGGCCTCAAGTTCGGGTTCTGCGTCTGCGGGTAGCGTGAGCACAGCAGGCGATTGTGCATCATGTGGTGGATCATTTAGCGCTAGCGCTTAAAATGATTCATATTGAAAGCCTTGAATATGCTTAAAGCACATTCAAGGCTTTTTAGTCTTTACTTTTCTTGATTCGTTTTTGATGAAAAGTGACAAGCCGTTTCATTTTGATCAAATCCCAGTGTGTCCAATTCCGTTTTAGGATGCAGAAAACCATCAATAGGGGCTGCCGCCACAAATGAGCGAGGCGCAACCAGTAAAATAGACTGTCGCAATTGACCATCCCATGCTCTAAATGACAGTGCATTCCCTTTGTAACCTTGAAGGGTAAATTGTGGACTGCGTAGATAATGACTTAATACGTCTAATTCATTGGATTTTGTGCGTGTTGCGGCTTCTCCAATAGCACGAACGGCTAAATATGCACCATAATCCTGCTCTTCCATTGAGCGTTTTGCGAGCGCCTGAAAACGATTTTGAATCTGCGCTGCCCCCCATTGTTCATGTGTTTTGTGCCATGCAGTAGCAATCAATCCCTGTGTGCCTACAACCGGTCGCGCTAACCATGTTCGATAATCTAAGTATTCGCCAAATAAACCTTGCTCATCCGCCACCACTAAGACGTCATAATCATCAGTTTGCGTGAAAACAGCGACATCCGATTGCGCACTTTTTCGTGCGTCAAACGTATGCTCCCATTTTTTTTCGGCAACAATTTTTGTGCCAAAACGTTTAGCCGCTCGTTTGAGTGAATCCACAAATAACGCATCCTCAGGCGTTGTGCCACTCACTAAAAACCATTTTGTCCAACGTTTTTTCAATAAATACTGCGCAAGTGCATCCGCCTTCATGGCGCGACTAGGTAGCAGATGTAACGTGTTTTTTGTACATTGCTCACCGCGTAATGCATCATCAGTTGTCCCTGAATCAAGAAGTAAAATGGGTTTATCTTCGGCGAGTGTTGAGATTGCAAGTGTATTTTTTGCATTTAAATTGGTGACAACATAATTAAATTTCGTGGCAATTTTCTTTGTAAAGGTATCAATTACATCACCATCTTCAGGCACAATAAACGTCTCAAGCATAAATTGTTGATGCGTAAAAGCACCTGTCGTATTGTTGTCAAAAATAGCGAGTTGAGCGCCTATCGACCCTTTTTCGTTTGTGAATATATCCAAATTTGACAGCATTTCAGTTGGCGGTGCTTGTTGCTGTGTTAAATAAGCAATAGATATGGTTTGGACTGCTGGCGTAGCACTCGTTGTTTTTTTTGCCGCCAATGCTTGCAGTGTTAATGTAGACAAAAAGCTAAAAAGTAATAAAAAATAAAATGGTGTTTTCATAAATACAGTGAGGCGAGTTAAGAATAAAAAAAGGCAACCATGAAGATTGCCCTTTCTTGTTGTTTTTACATTGGTTGGCGACTTATTTTAATTTCAACGCAATGAAAACAGGATTACCTTGGCGCTGGACTAATAGTGAAATCGATACACCAGTAGGTAGTTTTTTTACAATTTTTTCAAAATCCGTCGAATCATGTACGACGGTATTTTGAATGCGTAAAATCACATCTCCACGTTGCATGCCAGCTTCACGAGCCGCGCCTTTGCCAACTTCTTGAATCAAAACACCATAGCGTGGAATTTGCAATAGTTGACGCTGTTCACTGGTTAAATCAGAAACAACAATACCTAATTGGTTCACCGGTGATTTAGCAGAAGGGCTTTTTGCTAACGCCAATTTATCCTCTTCTTCAGGTAATGCACCAACAGTGAAATGCAGGGTACGGACTTCACCTTGACGAATCAGCTTAATGGTAGCCGATTCATTAATTGGCGTAATACCCACCATTGGAGGTAAATCTGCCGAATGATCAATAATTTGACCATTGAATTCCGTAATGACATCGCCAATTTGAACGCCAGCTTGCTCTGCAGGTCCAGCAGGAATGACTTTTGCTACAAGAGCGCCTTGTGGTTTTTTCATATTAAATGATTCAGCAAGTTCACGCGTGACGTCTTGAATTTGAACGCCTAGCCAGCCATGCGCGGCTTTACCCTTGAGTTTAATTTGCTCAACGATGTTCATCACAACATCCATTGGTATCGCAAATGATAAGCCCATAAATCCACCAGTACGACTGTAAATTTGTGAGTTAATCCCAACGACTTTACCATCCATATTAAACAAAGGCCCACCTGAGTTTCCGGGATTGATGGCTACGTCCGTTTGAATAAACGGAACGTAATTACCACCAGGTAAACTACGCCCTTTCGCACTCACAATACCTGCCGTTACCGATTGCTCAAAACCAAATGGCGAGCCAATGGCAAGTACCCATTCACCCACTTGTAATTTATCGGGTGCACCAATAGTCACAACGGGTAAATCATGCGCTTCAATTTTCAACACAGCAACATCAGTACGTGCGTCTGAACCAATCAGTCTGGCATTTAATTCCCGACGATCAGAGAGTTTAACCACAATTTCATCTGCATCCTTGACGACATGATAATTGGTTAACACGTAACCATCTGTTGAAATAATAAAACCCGATCCCAATGAACGTGCCTCTTTAGGCGTGTAGCCACCGCCACCTCCTCCTTGGCCTTGTTGTTGCTGTTGTTCGTTGAATCGGCGAAATAATTCTTCTAATTCGGGCGGCATTGAGCCTTCTGGAAAAGCAGGCATCTCTGCCCCATTTTCTGCTCCAGCGGGTGGCGCTTTTTGCGTGGTGCTAATATTGACCACCGCGCCACCATTTGTTTTGACCATTTCGGTAAAATCGGGCAACTGTGCAAACGCGGGCAAATTAAAAAAACTTAACAAAAATAGACTAAAAAACCAGATTCTGGCTCGACTACGCATAAACTCTCCATTTTTCTAAAGCATTGAAAAAGGTTATTATCGTTCCACGATACGCAAATCTCAAGACAAGACGTAGGAGAATGAATTGAAAAATGCAAAATGTTCGATAGAGCAACACATTAAGGCAACATTGACGCAATTACCTCATATTCCAAACAACATTTATATAGGCTACAGCGGAGGAGTAGATTCACACGTGTTACTTCACGCGTGTGCCTTGCTGCCTGACATAAAGCCAAAAATTATTGCTGTATATATTCATCACGGATTGCAAACACAAGCCGATTTGTGGGCTGCGCATTGTCAAAAAATAACCAAGGATTTAGGTATAAAATTTTTAATGTGCGCGGTGAATGCGGCAGCTAACTCTGGAGAAAGCCCTGAAGAGGCCGCCCGTAATGCACGCTACACTGCATTTGAGAAATTAATGAATCAAAACGATGTGTTACTTCTCGCACAACATCAAGAAGATCAACTAGAAACGGTGTTATTGCAACTGTTTCGCGGTAGTGGTTTGCGGGGGCTTTCAGGAATGCCAGAAAAAAACCATTTTGGGATGGGCTCGATGCTGCGCCCCCTACTTCATGTCAGTAAACAACGTATTAACGCTTATGCTTTCACCCATCGTTTGCAATGGATTGAAGATCCAAGTAATCAAGATACCGTTTATGATCGAAATTTTTTACGACAAGAAATTATACCTCTTTTAAAAACACGTTGGCCTTCGCTTGATAAAACCGTTTCTCGTTCTGCGTTGCATTGCGCCCAATCTGAAGAAGTTATTTCATCAATAGCAAAAAGGGATTTTCAACACGTTTTCAATAAATCAGATCATTCAATTGATATTGCATTACTTCAAATCTACACGCATACACAACAACGCTCGATATTGCGTGAATGGTTTGAATGGCTTGATATGAAAATGCCTTCACAAAATACCATTGAGCGTATTTTACATGACGTGATTGGTGCAAAGAATAAGAGCTCGCCACAACTCAAATTACATCACATCACGTTTTGGCGTTATCGTGGAAAATTAATCGCTTTACGTAATGAATGCAACGCATTTGAACCCTGTGAATGGCTCGATAAAAATCATCCTTTGATTCTATCAAATAACATGGTGTTAACATTGACGCCTCAAACCAACGGTATCTCACAAAAATATTGGGATAATGCGAAAATTACGCTAAAAATGCGCCAAGGTGGTGAAAAAATATGTCTACCGAATCGACAAGGTCATCATGACTTGAAAAAACTGTTCCAAGACGCCATTATTGCGCCATGGCAGCGTAAAATCATGCCATTGATTTACTTAGATGATAAATTAGCCGCCGTAGGAAATTTGTGGATTGCCGCAGAGTTTTATACAGAAACCGATTTAGCCTATGGCATTTCATTGGATTAAATATCAAAATGGCGTAACATTTACGCTGTGAACATAGCGAATTTTTCGCTCCCACATTTCGTTTACTTATAATGGAATCCAATAATTTTATGATCAATAAAACCCGTATTTTAGTCAACAGTCTCGTTTTGATTTCGCTCGCATTGGGCGCTATGTCCACTGCAGAGGCAAAACGTCTTGGCGGTGGCAATTCTTTTGGCAGTAAACCTTCCCATAGTGCGCCTTATAGCCGCTCTGCATTGCCTTCTGCGCCAAGCAGAAATACAGCGCCAGCCGCCGCGCCTATTGCTCAGAGTCACCCTACTCCCGCGTATCAACAACCCACACCAGCGCCAAGCAATACGTCCGCATGGAAAGATCGGGCAATGGGCGCAGCTGCCGGTTTAGCGGTAGGTGGATTAGTGGGTTCAATGATGAATAACGGCTCAGAGCAACATCAAGCACCTATGCAAAATCAACAAGGCTACGCACAACAGCCTCAAAACCAGGGTATTCAACAACAAGCGCCTATGCAACCGCAAAATTATCCCCCTGCAATGAATCAACAAGGGTATATGGATAACACAGGCGCCACACACAGCTCAGGTGGGTTTGGCTTATTTGGCTGGCTGTTAATTGCTGGCCTAGGTTATGGTGCGTATCGTTATTTTTCTTCCAATAAAAAATCAACCTCTCCCATCAATAACGAACATAATTACGCCACTGCATCGGCAAATGAAAGCAGTTCTGCAGGATTTGATACTGATTTACTGTTTAGAAAAAGTGATACGAGCATATCCTCTTCAACGGTAAACTTAGCAAAATCCACAGACACCAATGTACCTCTTGGATTTGATAGTGGCGCGTTTTTGCAAGATGTGAAACAACGCTACACCTTGTTGCAAAAAGCATGGGACGAGCGTGATTTTGCTGAAATTCGTGGTTTAACCTCAGATAAAGTATTTGCTGAAATTCAAGATCAACTCAAAGGTTCAACTGAAATCAATAAAACCGATATTTTAAAATTAGACGCCGAAATTTTAGAAGTACGCGAGTTAACAAGCGAAATTGAGGCGGTAGTTTTATTTGATACCATTATGCGCGAATCTGAACATGCACATCCAAATCAAGTGCGTGAAGTTTGGCATTTTGTGAAATCTAAATCCGGTTTCCAATCAAATTGGATTCTTGATGGTATTCAACAATTGGATGACTAATAGAGGCTATTTTAGCCATTACAAAAAAGCCGGTTTTCAAGCCGGCTTTTTTGATTGTCTTCCCATTTCATAATCAAATATCCCCCGCGAACTTCGCAATCTTTCTCAATGTTACTTAACTTTTGTGTCCTGTTTAGTGTAGTGGGATCAGATTACTCCAAAGGCAAAATCAAATAATCTGTCCACTTAGTGTCACCTGCCGCTTTTTCAGGTGAAGGGATAAAACTCT
>ERZ1034361.340-NODE-340-length-32784-cov-3.587336_pt1 | contig 32784 bp, 31 predicted proteins | sample MGYA00520617_ERZ1034361 | MGnify/ENA primary metagenome ERZ1034361 (study PRJEB33736, sample SAMEA104284507) | Azolla filiculoides | biome: Urban; feature: Water surface; material: Ditch water | place: Netherlands | collected 2015-10-28 | depth 0-0.1 m ...
CCCTCGACTTGCATGTGTTAAGCCTGCCGCTAGCGTTCATCCTGAGCCAGGATCAAACTCTTCATCGTATATTATTTGCTCGAATTACTTCAAGCTATTGTTATTCGACTAAATTCTAGTGGTTTTTTCAAATCTATCGATTCTATTACTCTTATTTTATTTGTTTTGAAATCTCTTTCAAAACGGCTGTCAATTCAATATGTCTAGGAACGTGTCTTATCTTATTTTTTTCACCTCATTAGCACTTGTTAAAGTGTTTCTCGAAGCGGGTGCAAAAGTATAAATTATCTTTTTAACTGGCAAGAAAATTTTGAAGTTTTTTTGAGATTTTTTTAATCCCATTTTCTCCTCTTTTCCTTATCAGTCTCTCAATGAACTTAGCCCGTTTGCGGGGTGCAAAACTACAACCTCTTTTCTAATTCTACAAGCTTTTTGAATCTTTTTTTAGAAAATAAATTTCCTGGTTTTATTCGTATACTTGCCATCTTATTAATGAACGTCTGCGCTGTTGCGGGTGCAAAAGTACCACCTTTATCCGCTTTTACAAACATTTTTAATCCTTTTTTCTAAACTATTTTTTAATTAACTGGCTTTTTGATATTTACAGATTGTGTTTTTTGTCATTTTATGAATTAGACATAGCTGTTTTTGACAATTTGATCGGTTTCTAACTCTTTTGACGATTGTGTTTGATTTAAAAACGAATGATTTTCTACTGTAAAGGTTATTTCTATTTTAAAAAAGGATTAATATTAAAGATGTAATTTATGTTTTTCAAGAAATTGGAATAAAACTTAAAAACCGCATAAAAGCATTCACCTTATATATAAGACAAACTTGTCATTATATAAGGATAGAAAAAGTATACAATATAAAATCTTATTAAAGCCACAACCTAAAACATCATAATCACTCATTACTACGCTATATAATAAGCACTTACAAAAATAAAAACCTATTTTTTATTCTAAAAAAAGCATTTGTAAAAAAATAATTTATTAAATTTACATAACATTTTTTAACAAGAAGAGAATCCTACTACTCTCGATTTTTTTTAGTTCCTCAAATTGCCAATATTTAATTTAAGTAAAGCTTTCAGGTTTTTAATAACCTGAAAAAACAACTCGCCTCAAATATTTTTCTATTGTACTATTCCATCAGATCCCCTACTGGTCTGCTTGTATTTAAAATACATACAAAATGAAAAATTATAAATACATTCTGTTTTTTAATCAAATTGGTATTGGTTCTATTGGGAAAGTTGGAGGTAAAAATGCTTCTCTTGGCGAAATGTACAATCAGCTAAATCCTATGGGCATTAATATTCCCAATGGATTTGCTTTGACTGCCAAAGGATATCGGCTTTTCCGTAAAGCAAACAATCTCGAAAAACCATTGAAAGATTTATTGTCTTCATTAGACACAAAACAGTACTCTAACCTTTCTTTCATTGGAGAAAAAGCAAGAAATCTTATTTTATCCGCAACTATTCCACAGGAAATTCGGCTTGAAATACATTTTGCTTACCAATCGCTATGCAAACAATGCAGAGTAGATTCCCTTGATGTGGCCGTTCGAAGCAGCGCTACTTCAGAAGATTTGCCTTCTGCCAGTTTCGCCGGTCAAATGCAATCTTTTTTGAATATTAGTGGAGAATCTCAATTACTGGATGCCATACACCGTTGTTTTATATCCTTATATACTGATCGTGCTATCAAATACCGTCATGATATGGGCTTTGCCAAGCTAGGCGTTGCTATTTCTGTAGGCGTACAACAAATGGTGCGAAGCGACAAAGCATCCTCTGGAGTTGCTTTTACTATTGATCCAGATTCAGGATTTGAGAACACTATTATCATTAATGGTTGCTGGGGATTAGGCGAAAACATTGTGCAAGGTACCGTTACCCCTGACGAATGGATGGTGTTTAAACCTATTTTGGGTAATCCTGATTTTAATCCTATTCTAAAGAGAAATTGCGGAAGAAAAGAATTCACCATGATTTACTCCGAAAAACCAGAAAGTTCCTCTGCAGAAGATACAATTGTAAATACTAATACTGCTTTAGAAAAACAAAATCAATTCTCATTAACAAACCAAGAAGTGATTCAGCTTTCGCAATGGTGCTATACAATTGAGAAACATTATAAAAAAGCAATGGATATAGAATGGGCAAAAGACGGGTTGAACAACCAACTATATATTGTTCAGGCGCGCCCGGAAACCGTTCATGAAAAAGCAAATAAAAAGGTACGGGAAATTTACAAACTCAAAGAAAAAGGAACGGTTTTAACCCAAGGAATTGCTCTTGGGGATAAAATTGCTTCTGGAAAAGCCCGGATTCTAAACAATCCACAAGAAGGTCATTTATTGCAAAACGGAGAAATCATCATTACCGATTTGACAAATCCTGATTGGGATCCAATAATGAAAAGAGCATCGGCAATCATCACCAATAAAGGAGGACGCACCAGCCATGCCGCCATTGTTGCCCGTGAATTGGGCACTGTTGCCGTGGTTGGATGCGGAAATGCAACTTCTGCAATAAAAAACGGTCAGGAAATCACTGTATCCTGTGCCGAAGGAAAAGAGGGTATTATTTATGACGGAATTCTAAAATGGGACGTAAAAGAACACGATTTCAGTCAGCTTGAAATGCCAAGAACGGACCCAATGCTGATTCTTGCTGATCCGGAAAGAGCTTTTGAACTCAGTCATTACCCCAATCAGGGTGTGGGTTTGATGCGAATGGAGTTTGCAATTTCAAATACAATTAAAATTCATCCCTTGGCTTTGTGCGAACCTGAAAAGATAACAGATGAAAAAGTGGTCTCCGAAATAGCCGAATTAACGAAAGGCTACGCCGATCCTAAAAATTATTTTATCGATAAACTAGCCGAAGCAGTAGCAATAGTCGCAGCCGCTTTTTATCCGAAAGATGTTATTGTGCGAATGAGTGATTTCAAAAGTAATGAATATGCCAACCTCATCGGAGGAAAATATTTTGAACCTGATGAAGAAAATCCAATGATAGGTTTTCGGGGCGCTTCCCGTTATTACAGTGATTTTTATCGAAAAGGTTTTGCTTTAGAATGTCAAGCTATGAAAAAAGTACGAAACGAAATGGGACTTCATAATGTAAAACTGATGATTCCTTTTTGCAGAACGGTCGATGAAGGCGAAAATGTACTTACAGAAATGGCTAAAAACGGACTAGTACAAGGCATCAACGAACTGGAAGTATATGTAATGATTGAGATTCCAAGTAATGTATTAATGGCCGATGAATTCGCCAAACTATTTGATGGATTCTCTATTGGTTCTAATGATTTAACACAACTCACTTTAGGTTTAGACAGAGACTCGGCATTAGTAAGTTATCTGTTCAGCGAAGAAAATCCTGCCGTCAAAGCTTTAATTAAAGAAACGATTCGAGTGGCTAAGCGTTTCAAAATAAAAGTGGGTTTATGCGGACAAGCTCCAAGTGACCTTCCGCAATTTGCGAAATTTTTAGTAAACGAAGGAATTGACAGCATCTCATTTAATCCCGATGCTTTAATAAAAGGCATTGAAAATATTTTGGAAGCTGAAAAAAAAATAAAAAGAAAAATTTTAATGTAATACGTTCTATTATGGAAACACCATTCAAAAATAAAGTAGCTATTGTAACAGGCGGTTCATTCGGAATTGGACAAGTAACTGCTCTTGCTTTCGCAAAAAAAGGAGCAAAAGTTGTCATTGTGGATTGGAAAGAAAATACCGAAACGCTAGATCTCATTAAAAATTCAGGAGGAGAAGCACTTTTTATCCAATGTGATGTTTCAAAATCCACAGATGTAAAAGCAATGGTCGAAAAAACCATTAAAACTTTTGGCCGATTGGATTATGCTTTCAACAATGCCGGCATCGAAGGAACTCAAGCTCCTGTAAAAGATTGCAGCGAGGAAAATTGGGACAAAACCATTGGTGTAAACCTAAAAGGAATTTGGCTTTGTATGAAATATGAAATTCCCGAAATGATCAAACAAGGAAAATGCGCCATTGTTAATTGCTCCTCGGTAGCGGGACTCGTTGGTTTTGCTGGCCTGCCTGCTTATGTAGCTTCAAAACATGGCGTTGTAGGATTAACAAAAACCGCAGCATTAGAATGTGCCAAACTTGGCGTCAGAGTTAATGCCGTTTGTCCAGGAGTGATACAAACTGCGATGATGGATCGAATTACCGGAAAGAAGAAAGAAGCCGAAGAACAATTTACTGAACTCGAACCTATTGGCCGTTTTGGTCAACCCGAAGAAATTGCAGCTGCTGTATTATGGTTGTGCTCCGACGAAGCTTCTTTTGTAACCGGACATGCAATGGCTGTAGACGGCGGTCTTGTAGCGCAATAATTAGTATGAATTCTAATTTTTTAATTTAAAAACAGATATCAAATGCAAACGTACGAAGTAAACTTAAAATGGACCGGCAGAAGAAAAGGAGTTCTAAGCTCTCCGGTTTTGCCAAAAGAAATTGAAGTAGCCACACCGCCTGATTTTCCGAAGGGAATGGAAGGAATCTGGTCACCTGAACATTTATTCGTCGCATCGGTCAACAGTTGTCTGCTGAGTACATTTCTGACTATTGCCGAAAATTCTAAATTGGAATTTATCAGTTTTGAAAGCAAATCTACTTGCAAAGTCGATCTCGTAGACGGAAAATACACCATAACAGAAATCATTTTGAAACCAAAAATTGTGATTCCTTATTCGCAAAAACCAGACAGAGCAAAACATATCATAGAAATGAGTGAAAAATCATGTATTATTTCTAATGCCATCAAAACAACTATTCGCTTAGAACCCGAAATATACGTTGAACACAGCCTCATAAAACTTAGTGATTTGCTGTAAATCGCCTATTTATTGAAAACAGCTTAATCGACAATCAATTTAAAAGTATGATTTCCATCAAAAATAAAACCTTAAACATCATGAAAGCCATTAAACTAAACTCTTTAAAGAACAAAAGTATTGAAGACATTCAATTTTGTCAAAGTTGCGGTGTTCCACTTAACTCAAATAAAATTAAAGGAACGGAAGATAACGGTATTAAAAACAATGAATATTGTAAGTATTGTTATGAGAACAGTCATTTTAAAAATCCCGAGATGAATTTGGATGAAATGAAAAATAACGTAAAAACTCAAATGAGAAAGTTGGATCTTCATGAACACACCATTCAAAAAGCGATAAACAGCTTACCTGTATTAAAACGATGGAAAAGTTAACTGTCCAATAATTTTATACATGCAAAATAATGGCACAACAATGACTATAACGTATAGAGAAGTTTTAAAACAAGATTTTTGAGAAAATCTATGAAAATAAATTAACTTTAATGCTGGTTACCGAAAATGATAAAATCATAGGAACTTTGGATACCGAAAATATTTTAGAGTTCATTTTGATCAAAGAGGTTAAAACTAAAAAAGCGTATGCTAATTTCTAAAAATACTCTTCCTACCACAGAAAAAATAACACTTGTACATAGTGGTGACGATTATTTTTCTCGTTTAGAACAACTAATTTCAGAGGCACAATCAGAACTTCATATCCAAATTTATCTTTTTGAAAACGACGCTACAGGAAAAAAAATAATCCATGCGTTGCAAGAAGCGGCGAATCGCCAAGTAACAATATATCTTTTATTGGATGGTTTTGGTTCTCTGTCACTTCCTTTAGAAACAATTAATAAGCTGAAACAAAGCGGCATCAACTTTCGCTATTTTTCCCCATTATTTTCGGCAAATTCATTTTATCTTGGTCGAAGACTACATCAAAAAGTAGTTGTCGCTGATGCAAAAGTTGCCTTAATTGGCGGAATTAACATTGCCGATAAATACCACGGAACCAAAAATGAGAAACCATGGCTGGATTATGCCGTACAGATCAACGGAAAAATCGCAGCGCCATTACAAGAACTCTGTAAAGCGATTTATTTTAAAGAAAAGAAAATTCAAAGAAAAAAAATACTTCCTGCTTTTCAACCACAACAAGAAGCACTGATTCGGATTTTGCAAAATGACTGGCTCAATCGAAAAAACGAAATTTCTAATGCTTACATAAAATCCATTCGCAATGCCAAAGAAGAAATAACCATTGTAGGCAGTTATTTTCTTCCGGGTCGAAAACTGACCAATGCCTTAAAAAAAGCATCTCAAAATAAAGTTCGCATTCGATTAATATTATCTGGCGTTTCCGATTTGCCGATGACCCGTCGTGCAACTTGCTATTTTTACACCAAACTTCTGGGCTATAATATTGAATTATACGAATGGAATCAATCCGTTTTACACGGAAAAGCAGCGGTAGTTGATTCGATATGGACAACAATTGGTTCCTTTAACCTCAATAATCTGAGTTCTTACGGAAGTGTTGAAATGAATATTGGAATCGATTCGGCTATTTTTTCAAAAATGTATCAAAATCACCTCAACGAAATTATTTTGCAATGCCAAAGAATCACTCCGGAATCATTGAAAACGACTGACACTATACTTTCAAAAATCATAAACGGATTATCGTATTATAGTACCAGAGCAATAGAAATCATTATGACTTATTTGCCTTACAGAAGGTTTAATAATTAATAATTGGTATTGCTATAAACAATTCCAAAGAAATCAATTTTATGTTTACAACTGTAAAATTCATGTTAAATACTTTGTTTTTTTACGGGCTTAATTATTATTTTTCGTAACTTTATTTGGTTAATTTTTTCATTTAATATATTGAATATAAATTAGTTAATTACTTTTCAATTTATACAAAATCACTTCTAATCAAACCGAAAAAATGGACTCTGACAAAGCAAAAAATAAAAAAAAGGAAGATTGGATTCAAAAGGATTTAGAACACAAAATCCGAAAGTTGAAAACAAAAACAGTTTTTATTCCAAAATATAATGAATTGTACTTTTAAGTCAATTCAGAACGAAATGTTAGTTTCGACTAGCGTCGGAGCCGTGAGTCACTGCTCTGTAATTGAACGCTTTTTCAAGCACAGGATTTAAAAGAGCTCCGCAGAGCTACACTCTTTTAAACCTGCTTTCTTAATTGGAGTGCGGGATTTAAAACTCCCCACTCCATTAATGATTCAAATTATGGAATTTACCCAATACAAAAACAGTTTTACCAAGGAAGCCCAGAATTTAGGCTATACAGAACAGACTATAAAACACTGTCTTAATTATGCAGCCGTCTTGTTTTCTAATCACGTTCCTATTATATACAATACCTCCCACTTATCAGGACTTGTAGGTTACAAAAAAGAATACTTGAAAAAAGCGATACTTTATCCAAACTCTTTTTATCGGGATTTTCAAATTCTAAAAAAAAACGGAAATAAACGCCAGATTTCAGAACCGCTTCCGAGTTTGAAAGAAATACAACTTTGGATACTCAAAAACATACTTTATAAAGTACCCGTAAGTCCTTTTGCGAAAGCATACAAACCCAATATAAGCCTTATTGAAAACCTGAAATTTCATAAAAATCAGCCTAAAGTATTTACATTGGATTTAGAAAACTTCTTTCCATCGATTAAAATACAAGCTATTGAGAAAATTTTCATCGGATTGGGCTATTCCAGATTGGTTTCAAAAATGCTTTCTAAATTATGCACCCGAGAAGGAGTTTTGCCACAAGGTGCGCCAACAAGTCCTTATCTTTCGAATCTGATTTTTAAAAATGCCGATGCAGAAATAGCCAATTTTTGTAAACAACGAGAAATAAGATATACCCGTTATGCGGATGATTTGAGTTTTTCCGGTGATTTTGATGAGAATGAACTTCTTACTAAAATAACTGAAATTATCGAAAATTTAAACCTGAAAATCAATCCCGATAAAACAAAACTCATGACTCCCAATAACCGGCAAACGGTTACAGGTATTGTAGTCAACGAAAAACCACAAGTCGTGTTTCATAAACGAAATGAATTAAGACAGGCAATGTATTACATTATAAAATTTGGTTTTGATGAACATCGGGAATACAAGGAAATCAATCAGGCCAATTATTTAGAACATCTGTTGGGAAAAATAGATTTTGTACTGCAAATAAATCCGAAAGATTTAGAGTTTATAGGCTACAAAGCCTATCTCATTGATTTGAAAATGAAACAAGATATGAAACTAAAAAAACCAGATACCATACTGATTTCCAAAACAACCGTTTTGATTACAATGTAAAGCATTTTCTTTCTAAAAAAAATCTGGAATTAGCTTTTATTTTTTTTGTAAATATTTAAAAACAAGAGCTTTAATTCCAAAACTATAACTTTAAATTGATTAAATTTGATAAGGAAAATATCCCATAGAATGATTGATTTTATTCCTATTGAGGTAAAAACACAAATCAGAAAAACAAGGTAAAAATGGCATTTATAGACTATTATAAAATATTAGAAGTAGATAAAACCGTAACAGAAGCCGAGATAAAAAAAGCGTATCGAAAAATGGCCAGAAAATACCATCCTGACCTAAATCCGAACGATAAAGAAGCTGAAAAAAAGTTCAAGGAAATCAATGAAGCCAATGAAGTATTGAGTCATGCCGAGAATCGAAAAAAATACGATGAATACGGAGAGAATTGGCAACATGCGGAACAATATGAAAGCGCAAAACAGCAACAGCAATACCAAAGAAGCAGCCAAGGCGGTGGATTTGGTGGATTTGGTGGTGGCGGAGATTATTCAGATTTTTTTGAATCTATGTTTGGAGGAGGTTCTGCAAGAGGAGGACGCCGAACTTCGCAATATAAAGGAGAAGATATTAGCGCTGAATTGCATCTTGATTTAAAAGACGTTTACACCACAAACAAACGGACCTTAACAATAAACGGCAAAAACATACGACTTACTATTCCAGCCGGAGTTGAAAATGGCCAACAAATAAAAATCAGCGGACAAGGTGGTGAAGGAATTAACGGCGGACCAAAAGGGGATTTATACCTCACTTTCACGATAGAAAACCATACCAACTTTAAAAGAGATAAAAACAATTTATACAGTACTGTACCTGTTGATTTGTATAGTGCCATTCTGGGAGGAGAAGTAACAGCTGCTACTTTTGACGGAAAAGTAAAACTAACCGTAAAACCGGGAACTCAAAACGGCACTAAAGTAAAATTAAAAGGAAAAGGCTTTCCCATTTATAAAAAAGAAGGAGAATTTGGCGATTTATATATTACCTACCAAATAGAAATCCCAACCAACCTCTCCGAAAAAGAAAAAGAATTATTTGCGGAACTTGCTAAGTTAAAAAACTCATGAACATCGAAAACCTCATCCCTGTAACTGCCTTATGTACCTATTATAAAGTAGAAATGCCTTTTTTTGGCCATTTAAATGAAATGGGACTTATAGAAATTCAAATTATTGAAGAAATCCAATATATCCATCCCGATGCCTTATATGAAATAGAAAAAATGATACGAATGCATCAGGAATTAGCGGTTAATATTGAGGGAATAGATGTAGTTTTTAATCTGTTACAAAAAATAGATGCTTTACAAAATGAATTAATTGCCGTCAAAAACAGATTGCGACTTTATGAAAGTTAAAATTCAGTATTCTTACTACTCCATTTATTGTATTCAATTATAAAAAATAAAAATCATGAACTGGCACTTAATCCCTATATCGGAAATCGCCCAGTTATTGAATACAAAACCATCAGGTATCGATTCTGTAACTGCTTCGCAACTCCTTATTCAATATGGAAAAAATGAAATAGAGGACAAAAAAAAGAAATCTATTTTACAAATGATATTGCGCCAGTTACTGGATTTTATGATTCTCATTCTTATCGTAGCAGCAATTATTTCAAGATTATTGGGCGATGTAACAGACACCGTGATTATTCTTGCCATTGTTTTAATAAATGCTTTGGTTGGAGTCGTACAAGAATACCGAGCCGAAAAAGCAATGGAAGCTTTGAAGAATATGATTGCAAATCATGCCTGTGTTTTGCGAGAAGGAAAACCCATAGACATTCCGGTTTCCGATTTAGTTCCAGGAGATGTTGTTATACTTAAAGGAGGAAACAGCATTCCTGCCGATATTCGTTTTTTTGAAACCTATCAGATAAAAGTAGACGAGTCAACCCTTACCGGAGAATCTCATAATGTAGAAAAACATACCGAAACCTTACCCGAAGCGGAATATTCCCTTGGAGATTTTTCGAACATGGGATTCAAAGGAACCTTTGTCACTGCGGGTCGTGCACTTGCTTATGTAGTGGCGACAGGAATGGATACAGAGTTAGGAAATATTGCAAAATTGATCCAAACAGACGAAACCTCAACTCCTTTACAAAAAAGACTAGCTGCTTTTGGCAAACGTTTATCAGTAGTGATACTTATAATATGTACCGCAATTTTCTTGATTGGCTGGTTGCGTGGTGAATCTGCTTTGACGATGTTAATCACCTCCATTTCACTTGCCGTTGCTGCAATCCCCGAAGCACTTCCGGCCATGGTAACTATTGCGCTAGCCTTTGGCGCAAAGCGATTAGCCAAAAATAATGCACTAATTCGTAAACTGCCGGCTGTAGAAACATTAGGTTCGGTAACACACATTTGCACTGATAAAACAGGAACACTTACGTTGAATAAAATGACTGTTGAAACCCTCTATGAAACTTCGGATGGAAAACAGTTCACGGATTTTGCAAAAGGCAGCGCCTTATTGCATGCCATGGCTTTGAGTAATGATGTCTCAAAAGATAAAAAAGGGACTTGGATAGGCAGTTCCACCGAAATTGCTTTGGCACAATTTGCTTTCAATGAAAAATTAGAAAGAGCCGATTTAGAAAAAAACCACCCTAGAATTGGTGAATTACCTTTTGATTCTACCAGGAAAATGATGACGACAATTCACCAATCCGAAAATGGTATTCTGATAATTACCAAAGGTGCCGTTGATATTTTGTTAAACAAATTGGCTGACAACCAGTCTTCACAGGTTTCTGAAATTGAGCATAAAGCAAATGAAATGTCTGAAAAAGGATATCGAGTATTGGGATATGCCATAAAAGTACTGCCTGGTTTACCTAAAAAATTAATTCCGAATGAAATCGAATCCGAATTAACTTTTATCGGTTTTGCTGGAATGATTGATCCGCCGAGAGAAGAAGCAAAACAAGCCGTATCAGAATGTAAAGAAGCCGGAATTATCCCAATAATGATTACCGGAGACCATAAATTGACGGCTAAAGCTATCGCAGAAAAATTAGCAATCATTACTTCTGAAGAAGATCTTGTATTGACTGGAGCCGAAATGGCCAAATTAACTCGGGAAGAATTTATTGAAATTGTCGAAAAAGTACGCGTTTATGCCCGCGTGAATCCGGAACAAAAATTAAAAATTATTACCGCCTTACAGTCTAAAAATCATTATGTAGCCATGACCGGCGATGGTGTAAACGATGCTCCGGCGCTAAAAAATGCTGATATCGGAATTGCGATGGGAATTAATGGAACAGAAGTTTCAAAAGAAGCGGCTCATATGATTTTGCTTGATGATAATTTTGCCACGATAGTAATTGCCGTAAAGCACGGACGAAAAATATTTGATAACATCCTAAAATTCATCAAATACATCATGACGGGAAATTCAGGCGAAATATGGGCTATTTTCTTAGCACCATTTTTTGGATTACCAATTCCGTTGTTGGCCATACACATTCTTTGGATTAATCTGGTAACAGATGGTTTGCCCGGATTAGCTTTGGCTTCCGAGCCTGCCGAAGCAGATATCATGAAAAGACCACCCAGAAAACCCAACGAAAATATTTTTGCAGGCGGCATGGCCGTTCATATTTTATGGGTTGGATTTTTGATGGGAATTGTAACACTTGGAATACAAGCATGGGCTATTCATTCTCAAAATGGTCATTGGCAAACAATGGCATTCACCGTACTTTGTTTCAGTCAGTTGGGTCATGTTATGGCCATTCGTTCAGACTGGAAATCTATTTTTCAAACAGGGATATTTTCTAATAAATCCATGTTAGGAGCACTATTTATAACTGTTGCTTTACAATTAATGCTGATTTATGTTCCGTTTTGTAACGCTATTTTTAGAACTCAACCGCTCACACTTTATGAATTAGCGATAACTTTGGCTGTATCAAGTATTATTTTTTGGGCCGTAGAAATGGAGAAATGGATAAAAAGCCTGAACCAAAAAAGGACAAATTAGTTCCCATAATGCACTCTTTCTTTGTTTTAAAAATAAAAATACAGCATTATAAAAAGCTCGTTTTTACAGCTTTTTTACGGGTATTTATTTTTTCGATAAAAACCCTGATAAAACAGACAAACTACATATATAATAACTGATAATCAGCATAATAATTGTATATTTGATAAGCCGTTTCTTCTTAAAAATTAATTCATCTTTTTCATGAATAGCATTTTTAAAATAGTCGAATTATTCAATGTTTTTTTACTCGAAATTGGTGAACTATCCTACTTTGCAGGCCGATTTTTTAAAGAAGTTTTTAAGCGTCCTTTTGAATTTAAAGAATTTCTTCGGCAATGTTATTACATGGGGAATCGATCTTTACTCCTTGTTGCGGTTACCGGATTTATTATTGGTTTAGTTTTTACACTGCAATCCCGGCCAACACTTCAGGAATTTGGTGCAGTTTCCTGGATGCCTTCAATGGTAAGTATTTCGATCATTCGAGAAATCGGACCTATAATTACGGCTTTGATTTGTGCAGGACGAATTGGCTCCGGAATTGGGGCTGAATTAGGTTCTATGCGAGTAACGGAACAGATTGATGCCATGGAAGTTTCTGGTACAAATCCTTTTAAATACTTAATAGTCACACGCATATTGGCAACAACGTTTATGCTTCCTGTTTTGGTTTTCTTTGGAGATTGTATTGCTATTTTTGGTTCCTTTCTGGTCGAAAATTTAAAGGGAAATGTCTCTTTCCTGTTGTATTACAATCAGGTTTTTGATGCTTTAGAATTTGGTGATTTAATTCCGGCAACGATTAAGACTTTCTTTTTTGGTTTTGCAATAGGACTCGTAGGTTGTTTCAAAGGATACAATTGTAAAAAAGGTACTGCCGGCGTAGGTTTAGCAGCAAACTCTGCAGTGGTTTATACCTCGATGCTACTCTTTATTATTGACTTTGTCGCTGTTTTTGTAACTGATATTTTTTATGATTTATAACCCTGATTATGAATAATTCAACACCTAATCTAAAACCTATTATAGCAATCAAAGACTTAAAAAAAAGTTATGGTGACAACCATGTTTTGAATGGTTTTAATATGGTTTTAAATGAAGGGGAAAATTTAGTCATCATGGGGAAATCCGGTTCCGGAAAATCTGTGATGATCAAATGTTTAATTGGATTAGAGGAATATGATAGCGGCACCATACTCGTGATGGGAAAAGATATCAGGGAATTGAATCATGAGCAATTAGATGAACTTCGAACCGAAGTGGGTTTTTTATTTCAAGGAAGCTCGCTTTATGATTCGATGACAGTGAGAGAAAATTTAGAATTTCCATTGCGACGTCATACCAAAAAGTTTGGTGTTATTAAAGATACAACACCATTGGTTATGGAAGCTTTAGAAAATGTAGGATTGGCACAAACGGTTAATCTGATGCCCGAAGAACTTTCTGGCGGGATGAAACGTAGAATTGCCTTGGCAAGGACGTTAATTCTGCAGCCCAGTATTATTCTTTATGACGAACCAACCACCGGATTGGATCCCATTACGGCAAAGGAAATTTTATTATTAATGATATCCATTCAAAAAAAATACAACACTTCGGCTATAATTATCACGCATGATGTGGATTGCGCCAGAATGATTTCGAACCGAATGATTTTATTGGTAGATGGCATCAATTATGCCGAAGGTACATTTGAAGAGCTATCAATCTCAACAGATCCGAAAGTACAAGCTTTCTTTAAATAAATATAAAAATGGAAAAAACTGCTTCACAAAAAATACGACTTGGACTATTTGTAATTATCGGCTTATTGATTTTTATATTGGCCGTGTATTTTATTGGAGACAAACAAAAAATGTTTGGAAAAACCAATCATCTCAGCGCGGTTTTCAATAATGTAAGCGGATTACAATTAGGCAATAATGTGCGTTATTCCGGAATAAATGTGGGAACCGTTAGAGCAATCGAAATGATTAATGATACCACAATCAAGGTTGATATGATTATTGATAAAACTATTTTTAAACATATCAAAAAAAATGCAATTGCCATAATAGGTTCTGATGGTTTGGTAGGAAACATGATTATCAACATTCTGCCCGGTAAAGAAGACCAAACTCCTGTTGAACCTGGAGACCAAATTAAATCTATGAGCCGTATTCGAACCGATGACATGCTCAATACACTTGGTGTTACCAATAAAAATGCATCATTGCTCACCATAGATTTACTCAAAATAACAAAAGAAATTACGCAGGGAAAAGGAACCGTTGGTTTACTGATTAAAGATTCGGTTTTATCCAAAGACTTGAAAGAAACCATGCGCTATTTAAAAATTACCGGAAAAGAAACCTCAGAAGCGGTGACCAAATTAAATACGCTCATCGGTTCATTAGACAAAAAAAATAATGTAATTGGTGTTTTAAAAGATACGGCTGTAGCCAATAATATAAAAACAATCGTTTCGAATTTAGATCAATCCAGTGCTGAGATTACCAAAGTGGTTGATAACCTGAACACCACCATTTTGAATGTTAAAGAAGGAAAAGGCGCAATAAATTACCTTTCTAATGACCCAAAATTAGTTCGGAAAATAGATTCTACTATCACCAACATTAATGCGGCCAGCATCCGTTTAAACGAAGACTTGGAGGCTCTAAAACACAATTTTTTATTTAGAGGCTATTTCAAAAAACAAGAAAAAGCAAAATTAAAAGAGCAAAAAAAATAAAGCGCTCAACCTCACTATTAAGTAAAAAAATCAAATTATGATAACAATAGAGAAACTAGGCATTGTTCTTAGTCCTACTGATTTGGAATTTGAGAACAATGGCGTATTCAACCCCGGAGTTTATCAGGAGGGAAATACGATACACGTTTTGTACAGAGCTGTAGAGCATGGTAATTATTCGACCATTGGCTATGCAAAAATGGAAGGACCGCTTAAAGTAATTGAAAGAAAAGAAAAACCATTAATAAAACGTGAATTTGATTACGAAAAACACGGCGTAGAAGATGCCCGAATTGTAAAAATTGACGGCATATACTACATAACCTATACCGCTTATGATGGTGTAAACGCTATGGGAGCACTTATGACTTCAAAAGATTTAATTCATTTTGAAAAACACGGAATAATAACGCCTCATGTAAATTACCAAGAATATGAAAATTATGTAAAGTGCTGTAATGAAGCTAAACTAAATCCGAAATACCACCAATACTACAACCTCTTCGCACAAATTGGATTAGTAGAGGATGAATTTCGTTTGCTCAGAGATAAAGATGTGGTTTTGTTTCCAAGAAAAGTAAATGGAAAATTTGTGTTGTTGCATCGCATTTGGCCTGGAATTCAAATAGTACAATTTGAAAATTGGAGTGATTTAACCGAAGCTTTTTGGGAAGATTATCTTAGAAACCTTGATAAACATATAGTACTTGATCCCAAAGATATCTTTGAGGTAAACTACATTGGCGCAGGTGGTCCTCCTATAGAAACTGAATTTGGCTGGTTGCTTATTTATCATGGTGTACAAGAAACTCCAACAGGAAAAATATACCATGCCAAAGCTGCTTTATTGCAATTAGACAAACCCGAAATTGAAATAGCGCGATTACCTTATCCTCTTTTTTCTCCAACAAAAAAATGGGAAATAGAAGGAGAAGTCAGCAATATTGTGTTTCCAACCGGTCATGCTTTATTCGGGAATGACCTTTATATTTATTACGGTGTGGCTGACAAACACATCGCTGTAGCAAAATTAGATATTAACGAATTGCTTTTGGAACTAAGAAAGCAACCTTAAAAATTACCGCCATGACATTTGAAAAAGGAATAAAAATGCTACTGGTAAGTTCGTATCCGCCAAGAGAATGTGGATTAGCAACTTTTTCAAATGACATTGTAAATGCAGTGGAGCTTGTTTTTGGGAACACCCTTCCTATTGAAGTTTGTGCTTTAGAAAACAACAACCATCGGTTTACGTATAATGACGAGGTGAAATATACTTTAGCAGCTTCTTGTTTAGACGATTATCGGCAGGTTGCAGAAAAAATAAATGCACGAAACGACATTGGTTTAGTTTGTATTCAGCATGAGTTTGGACTTTTTGGAGGAGAATATGGCGACTATATTCTCTCTTTTATTTTAGCATTAAACAAACCAATCGTTACTGTTTTTCATACAGTATTGCCAAATCCTGATGAAAAAAGAAAAAAAGTAGTTCATGCCATTGCCGATTTATCCGATCGCATTATCGTATTGACCAAAAATTCCCAAACACTTTTGACAACTCATTATGACTGTCCTAAAGCAAAAACTATCGTAATTCCACATGGAACGCATAGCATTCTTTGGGAACAAAAAGAAAAATTAAAAATCAAATATGGATTCTCGGACAGGATTGTATTATCCACCTTTGGTTTAATCAGTGAAAACAAAAGCATTGAAACCGTATTGCATGCTTTACCCGAAATTGTTGCTAAATATCCAAACGTTATTTACTTAATCATTGGAAAAACACATCCTGAAGTTATTAAAAATGAAGGTGAAAAATACCGCAACAAACTTACAAGTATTACAGAAGAACTTCATTTAGAAAATAATGTCATTTTTATAGACGAATATCTGGAGTTGAAACAATTACTGGAATATTTGACTTTATCTGAAATCTATTTATTTTCTTCCAAAGATCCAAACCAAGCGGTGAGCGGTACTTTTGCTTATGCTTTGAGTTGCGGATGCGCTGTGGTTTCTACCCCGATTCCGCATGCGGTAGAATTACTGGTTGATGGCAACGGAATTTTATTGAAAGAGTTTGATAATCCAAATGAATTTAAAAATGCTATTTTACATCTTATCGAAAATCGGAATGAGCGCATTGCAATGGGCAAAAACGCTTTTTCATTGGCACACGCCACAACATGGGAAAATATTGCCATTCAGTACCGGCTACTTTTTGACCAATTAACCAACAGAGAGGAGGATTTAAAGTTTAATTTTCCTCCGATGAAACTGGATCATATAGAAAAACTCACTACAGATTTTGGCATACTTCAGTTTTCAAAATTTAGCGAACCCGATCCAGAATCCGGTTATACTTTGGATGATAATGCCAGAGCCTTAATCAACATGGCTTTATACCAGAAAGTGCATCCCAATGACGTGAACCTAAAACTGGCAAATACATATTTGAGTTTTATTGAAGGCATTCAACAAGACAATGGTTGGTTTAATAATTACAAAGATTTTGATCATGAGTTAACAAAACAAAATGGAGAAGTAAACCTTGAAGACGCTAACGGAAGGGCATTATGGAGTTTAGGAACCGTAATTGGTCATACCAATTCCCTGCCGGAAGATTTGGTAAACCGGGCAGAAATCTGTTGGGACAAAGCCATAGAACGAATAGATGACATCCTTTCACCACGTGCTATTGCATATAGTTTGAAAGGACTTTACAACTACTATTCAACGCACAAGGAAGATTCCGTAAAAAAGAATATCGAACGATTAGCGGATAAATTATTACATCATTATAATATTAATTCTGATGAAAGTTGGTGCTGGTATGAAGATTATATGACGTATGCCAATAACGTTTTACCAGAAGCAATGATGTACAGCTATCTAGTCACCGGAAAACAGAAATACAAAAAAATTGCGGCCGTCACCTTTGATTTTTTGTTGTCTCATTATTTTATGAAAGGACAACTAAAAGTGATTTCAAACAGAGGATGGTTCAAAAAAGAAAACGAAAGATTTTTTTATGGCGAACAACCCATCGAAGTTTCAACAACCATTATTGCGTTGGACTTGTTTTATGAAGTGACCAAAAACACCAAATATAAAGAGCAACTTAAATTGGCTTTCATCTGGTTTTTAGGAAACAATCACCTCAAACAAATCATGTATAATCCGGAAAACGGAGCTTCATATGATGGTCTTGAAGACAAATACATCAATATAAACCAAGGTGCCGAATCTACTTTATGTTATTTTAAAGCGCGATTAATCATGGAAAAATATGCCGAGAATTAGTGTTTAAATCCTTAAAAAAACAATTGTCGGTTTTTAAGATTTACTTCGGTTTTAAGACGCAATTGCTCGTAATGCAGATTGTTAATGATTTTATTGTTCTAAATACTTTTCAAAGCTTGAATAAGTAAATCGATATCTTCTTTGGTGTTTTCATGACTAAATGAGATTCGCAGACTCGGTTTTTTTAAATCTTCATTCGAAAGCATTTCTGCCAAAACATGAGACGGTTTTACACTTCCGGATTGACAGGCACTTCCGCGGGAAACAGCAATTCCTTTCATGTCTAAATGAAATAAAATCATCGCCGTTTTATCTTCTGAAAAAGGCAATAAGACATTTAAAACAGTATAAAATCCTTCTGAACTTCCGTTGATTTTAAATTCAGGAAATTCTATTTTGAGTTGGTTTATAAGATATGTTCTTAGTTCAGTAATACTATTTTTTTCTGCTTCTAAATTTGCATACGAAAGCGACAAAGCCTTAGCCATTCCAGCAATTTGATGCAACGCTTCGGTTCCTGCTCGCAATCCTTTTTCTTGCTCACCTCCGTAAAAAAGAGGCTGTAATCCTGAATTTTTTCTAACAAAAGCAAATCCAACTCCTTTAGGTCCATGAAATTTATGGGCGCTTGCCACAATAAAATCAATTGGCAACTTTTGTAAATCAATGACTGTTTTACCAATAGACTGCACCGTATCCGAATGAAAAAGGACATTGTGCTCTTGACAAATTGTACTTATTCGGTCTAAATTTAAAACCGTTCCAATTTCGTTATTGACATGCATCAGGCTCACTAACGTTTTCTTTTCCTGTGAAAGCAATTCTACTAAGTGGGTAATATCTATTTCACCATTGGGTCTGACTGCTACATAATCAACTTGAATATCGTATTCTTTTTGCAAAGCCAAAACGGTATATAAAACAGCATGATGCTCTATTTTGCTGGTTATGATTCGTTTTACTTTCAAATCTTTGACAGCTGAACGGAGAATCCAATTAGTCGCTTCGGTTCCACAAGAAGTGAAAATAATCTCTTGGGCGGAGACGTTCAAATGCTTTGCAATAGATTTTCTGGAAAGTTCCAAAATACTTTTTGCATTTCGCCCAAAACTATGCGTTGACGAAGGATTACCATAATCTTCACTCAAAATTTTAGTCATTTCAGTAATGACTTCCGGTCGAATGGCTGTTGTGGAGGCGTTATCGAGATATACTTTTTTCATTGTTGCAAAGTTATGAAATATCAATTGTGTATTCTCCAATATCATTTGTCAATTTTTTCACTATTTTTGACCCAAATATTATAAAAATGAAAAGAGTTGTAAGCCTACTGATAGTATTATTGGCCTTAAACAGTTGTGATGATGGAGATTTAATTCAAGAAGACATTAGTTTTGAAGATACAGCAACACTAAGCTGTACTACAAACAACATTATCTTTAAACTAAAAGATAAGGAATCTTTACTGTTAGAAATTCCTGAAAGTTCCTTTGTAAATGAGCCTACGCCAGAAGGAGAACCTACGATAATAGCTATTAACAGCACAAATCGTGTGGTGTATCGTTTTTACAGCGGAACCGTTTCTCAAAATAATATTTGCGAAACTATACCGCCTGCATCACCTGCAGTTACAGACCAATGGACCGCCACTGATGGTGAAATCCAAATTACAACTACTGCTGTCAAAACAACAAATACAACTACAGGTCGCACAACAATCACGGGATACAATCATAATATTGTTTTCAAAAACATTACGTTTGATAAAGGTGACGGAACTTCATTCGTCAAAGAAACTTTCCCATTTGGTGATTATGTAACAACAGCTACCACACTGCCTTTTGGTTTTGATGAAGTTGTAGAACAATGCAGCACATCGAAACAAATTTACAATTACACCAGTAGTGAGGCTTTAACATTAGATGATATAGATCCTGATTTAATCAAGAATGAAATTACTCCTTTAGATACTCCAAGAACCGGATTGATAGGAACTACTACGAACAAACTTGTGTATCGTTTATACTCTAATGGTGTGTTAACGCCTAGCTATTTTTGCAATACTACAACCCCTACGCTTCCTACAAAAAGTGAAGAGTGGATTGCTAATGCCGGAGTCGCAAATGTGAGTGGTATAATTGAGGTTACAACAACGAGTGTATTAGGAACATTCATCCATAAAATTGTCCTCAAAAAAGTAATTTTAACCAGCGGAAATAGTAATTTTACTCTTGGTGACAGTTACATTTATGGTGAATTAATCACTACAAATTGATAAAAAAAGCTAAAAAAAACGCGAATTAATCACATAAAAAAAACGTCAGTATAAATTTATACTGACGTTTTTTTATGCGGTTTATAATCTAAAAAACGATTATTTGCTGTTTTGTTTGATATAAACTTCGGTTGCACCTAATCCATATTTTTGGTAATTCCCATCTTGAAAAGCAATATTATCATAACGTCCCAATAAAAAATCGAGCTCCGCTTTTAGAATTCCTTCACCAACTCCATGAATAAAAACAATCTTCGGAATGCGATTTCGAATAGCAAATTCGATGTGTCGTTTTGCTGTTTCAGATTGCAACGTTAAAATATCATAATTAGACATTCCACGTTTGTTTGGCACTAATTTTTCGATGTGTAAATCAAATTCAGGTGCTGCTATTTCGTTCTTTTCTTTGCGTTCTTTGACAAAACTTCTTGGTTTTGGAATTTCTTTCTCCTTTACCGCTTCAGCTATATTGATTCTTTTGATAGAATCCATTAAGTTACTGGAATTGTTTATTTTAATCAATTCATTGACAAAAAATGTCATCACAAATCCATCCGATGTTTCGATAGTCACTTGCTTATCTTGAACCGATAATACCACTCCGTCAACAGCTTCATCGAGTACTGAAACTTTATCTCCTTTACTAAACATTTTCTTCTTCTTTATCTTGATTTTTACTTGGCGTTTTAGCACTCAACCGCATCATTCCGAACATAAAAACAGCGATTGCAATTACCGTTATATATACATTTTTATCTTGACCTCTTTGCTCATAAAAAGCAACCAAAATCGCAATAATCATTATTGGGATTAAAAACTTCTTCATCTTTCTATTTTTGAATTTTCAAAAGTAAGGAATTTAAAATAGCTTCAAATTTATTATCGCAACCGTTTCTTATTTTTTCGTAAAATTGTAAAAAACAAAAACCATTGAATTTAGAGAAATACATGATTCCTTGTCTTAGCAAAACACTCTTTGGAATTGAGTGTTTAGGTTGTGGATTTCAGAGAGCCTTCCTCCTACTCTTGAAAGGTGAATTTTCAATGGCTTTTCAAATGTACCCGGCAGTTTATACGACCCTTATTTTTTTAGGTATTTTAGGATTACATTTTATTGATGCGAGCAAAAATTACAAAAAACCACTTACAAGTATGGCTGTAATAAATGCCTTGTTTATGATTGCAGGATATTATTACAAGCACTTTTAAAAACTATTTTTTTATTCGGCTCAAAATATCATTCATCATTTCGATTTGTACTTTCTGGATTTCAATCAATTCATGTTGTTGATGTTGTATCAAATGATCTAATTTGTCGTGCAACATTCTAATTTCGAGTTCTGATTTTAGATTAATCATATAATCTTTTCTAGCCCGTTCTCTGTCTTTTTCTTCCTGACGGTTTTGACTCATCATAATTACAGGAGCTTGAAGCGCGGCAAGACAAGATAAAATCAGGTTTAATAAAATGAACGGATACGGATCGAAACCTTTATTCAATAAAATATAAATATTAGCTAAAATCCAAAGAAGAATAAAAACTCCAAACAGAATTATAAATTTCCAACTGCCACCAAAATTAGCCACTTGATCAGCTACTTTTTGACCTATTGTTCTGGTTTCAATCTCATCTTCTACTTGACTAACTAACGAAGTGTCTTCTTTCAAAGAACCCATAACATGCTTTTCGAGATTAGAAAGTTCTCTTATTTCGGCCAACAAATAATTAGAAATATATTTTTCCCGATACAAGTTCAATTCACTTATCGAAATAAATTGATCGCTGGTAAAATCCGGATGATCTTCAATTATTAATCCTAAAATAGGATTTTGAATCGATTTACCGGAAATTCTTTCTTTCACGGGGAATTCAATATCCGAAATGGCACTCTTAAACATTGAACTGCTTTTCATACAAACTATTTTAAGGACTAATTTACGCATTTTAAAAATGACTTTGTAAAAAAAAATAATTAAAAACCTATAAAAAACAAGCTAACAACCTGCAAAACAATCACTTAAACTCAATAAGAATAAATATAAAAACAGATACAAAACTGTAAGTAAATAATTATATTTGTGTGTATTTTAACATTGTTTTAAATACAAAATCAGCTATTATAATGCCATTAAAAAAACAAACAACCTAACCCTTTACAAAAATTTAAACTCCTTTTAGAAATGAAACTTTCGAAAATTATTTTTTTATTATCATGTGCGTTTTTATTTAATAGTTGTGCTTCTGGATACAAAACTATAAATCCAACTTCTTTAAATTACATTTCAAATAACACTAGTAATGGCGTAACTCTTGAGTATAAATATGACTTATTAAACAATAAAAAATACATCAAAAAAGAGAAGAAAAACGGAGTACGACTAATAGCCATTAGAATAAAAAACGATACTGAAAAAGATTTAGTTTTTGGAAAAGACATAAAACTAACCTATGAAAATTGGAATGAAATATACATCATGGAAACTGAAACTATTTACAAGGAATTGAAACAAAGTCCTGCTTCCTACTTATGGTATTTATTATTAAGTCCCATACAATTTTATACCACAAAAACAGACGCCTACGGTTATACCGAACAAACTAGCTCATTTCCTGTTGGCCTGATAGCTGGACCAGGATTAGCTGGCGGAAATATGATTGCAGCAAGTTCCGCAAATGCAAAATTAAAAAAAGAGTTAAACGACTTTTCTATTAATGGAAAAATCATAAAAAAAGGAGAAACTGTTTTTGGATTAATCGGAATCAGATCATATAATTACAATGCAATACGTCTTAAAATTCAGTAAATTAATTTAGGAAAAATAAAAACACTAAAATCATAAATCTATGAAAAAAGCACTTCTGGCTCTCTTCTCATTACTATTGTTTAGTTGCAGCCCAAAAATCACAACCAGTTTTGAAACCACTGCTAAAGCTTTGACTATTGAAGATAAAGTAGCTTTTCTTGACCTTCACCATGCAGTCCCTGAAGGAGCTAAAAAAATAGGAAATGCCCATTTTCAAGACAGCGGATTTTCTACGGATTGTGATTTTAATTCCAATTTAATTAAAGCCCGAAAAATAGCTAGAGAAAAAGGAGCCAATATCATAAAAGTAACCGAGAAGAAAACTCCTGATTTATGGAGTTCTTGTTATCGAATAAAAGTGGATTTCTATTTTTCTGAAAAAGATGTCACTAAAATTCCTCAATATCAATTACAAATTAATTAACCCTTATTTAAAAAAAAATGAAAAAAACAGTACTCATTGCAACATTATCATTAAGCTTACTAATCTCAAGTTGCGCTACAATCATTTCAGGTTCAAAACAAAAAGTTAACTTTCGAAGCAATCCTGCAGCAGCATCAATCTTTATTGATGAAGTAGAAGTTGGAAAAACCCCTTTTGAAATTAAATTGGAAAGAAAAAAAGAACATCATGTAATGATCAAATTAGACGGATATCAAACTTACGAAACTAATTTAACCAAAAAATTCAATGCTTGGTATATTGGAAACATCTTATTTGGTGGATTAATTGGAATTATTATTGACCCAATTACAGGAGCAATCTATAATTTATCTCCAGACGAAGTCAATGCTGAAATGAGTAAAGGAACAGCATTCAAAGTCAACAAAAGTGATGTCTATATCGCAGTGGCGTTAAATATTGATCCAAATTGGAAAAAAGTAGGACAGTTAGAAAAACTAAACTAACAGAACCTATTGTAATTTCTCTTTAAAAGAGAAAAAAAATAAAGCTACAACTCTCTCGATATAATGGGAGGTTGTAGCTTTTTTTTAATAAAACAGAAACACTTCAACAGGTGTCAAAACCAAATCATTTCCTTGAATTTCACAAATTTCTTTGAACTTTTGTTTCTGCTTTCTCTAAAAACGCCTTACTTTTACTGCTTTCATTTAATAATTCAATTTTATAATCGTGACAAAAAATCAGATTATCCAAAATATCAGCTCTTTAAAGAGTCATTTTTCCATCAATTACGGGATAAAAACAAAAACAGAAGCTTTTACTGAAAAACTTTTTTATACGCTATTTGACGGCAACGCTCCTTTGAACGAAAGTATCGACGAGTTAGAAAAACAATTTAAAGAAATCTCAGCAATTGCTTGTAAAAAAACAGATTCTTTATGCGATTCTATTTGGGAAAAATTCCTGGAAAAATTACCTGCTGTACTTGAAAAGCTCAATCAGGATGCTGCATATATTTTAGAAAATGACCCAGCTTCAAATGATATTGAAGAAGTATATCTTGCCTATCCGGGATTTTATGCCATTGCTATTTACCGTTTAAGCCACGAATTATATTTACTTGACTTATTGCTTTTCTCTCGATTAATGAGCGAATATGCGCATCGTATTACAGGAACAGACATCCATGCAGGCGCTACAATTGCTTCGCCATTCTTCATTGACCACGCAACCGGAATCGTAATTGGTGAAACAACTGTAATTGAAAAACACGTAAAAATTTACCAAGGTGTAACTTTGGGTGCTTTGAGTATTACCAAAGACATGAAAAATTCCAAAAGACATCCTACCGTGGAGAAAAATGTTTGCATTTATGCCAATGCTACAATTTTAGGAGGAACAACCACTATTGGAAAAAACAGTATCGTTGGTGGAAATGCTTGGGTAACCAAATCGATTCCCGCAGATTCAATTGTAACGAACACCACAACTACCGAAGTAAAAGTAAAAGAGAAAAAATAGCATGAAGCCACAAAAATTATTAGACCTGATTGGGAATACTCCTTTAGTGGAAACTACAAATTTGATTGAGAATCCAAACGTAAAACTTTTATTAAAACTTGAAGGAAACAAACCTGGAGGCAGTGTAAAAGATCGTGCGGCATACAATATGATAGCCTCAGCATTAGAAAGAGGAGAAATTAAAAAAGGGGACAAACTAATTGAAGCCACCAGCGGAAACACTGGAATTGCTTTGGCTATGATTGCCCAATTATTCAACATTGAAATTGAATTAGTACTTCCGGAAGATTCAACCATTGAGCGCACACAAACCATGCGTGCTTATGGCGCAACCGTAATTTTAACTCCGGCAAGCACCGGAATTATTGGTTCCAGAGATTATGCCGATAAGAAAGTTGCCGAAGGCGGTTACATCATGCTCAATCAATTTGCGAATGACGACAACTGGAAAGCACATTACAAAACTACAGGTCCTGAAATATGGAACGATACCGAAGGAACTGTAACCCATTTTGTATCTGCAATGGGAACCACAGGCACAATTATAGGGACTTCTTCTTATTTAAAAGAACAAAATCCAAATATTCAGATTATTGGTGCGCAACCTAGTGACGGTTCTCAAATTCCAGGAATCAGGAAATGGCCTCAAGAGTATTTACCAAAAATTTTCGATGCCTCAAAAGTTGATACTGTTATCGAAGTCAGCGAAAAAGAAGCACGTATCATGACCAAAAGACTGGCTCTTGAAGAAGGCGTTTTTGCAGGAATGAGCAGCGGAGGTTCTGTTGCTGCTGCTATAAAAATTGCAGAACAATTAGAATCCGGCGTCATCGTTGCCATTATCTGTGACCGAGGCGATCGATATTTGTCTTCGGATTTATTTGATTAAAACAGAAACTTTTTTTCTAAATCAGAATCAATCATTAATCTATTTTATTTAATACTAAAAAAATGAAAACTAAAAAATTAACGTATTGCATTCTATTCCTATCCATCTTTATGGGACAAAAAACAAAAGCACAGGATTGGGCGAATTTAAATAAATACCAAAACGAAAATGCGACTTTGGCAATTGCCGAACCTGGTAAAAACAGAATCGTATTTATGGGAGATTCCATAACAGAATTTTGGTCTCCTACTGACCCCGATTTTTTCTCCGGCAAACCTTATATCAACAGAGGCATAAGCGGACAAACCACACCGCAAATGTTAGTTCGTTTCAGAGCCGATGTGATTGCATTAAAACCTGAAATCGTATTGATTTTAGCAGGGATCAATGATATTGCCGGTAACACAGGACCATCTACGCTGGATATGATTAAGGACAATATTTTTTCGATGGCAGAACTGGCAAAAGCAAATCACATCAAAGTCATTCTTTGCTCAGTATTGCCTGCCTATGATTTTCCTTGGAAACCCAATCAAAATCCTGCCGATAAAGTGGTAGCACTTAATAGAATGATAAAAGAATATGCAGAAGCGAACAAGATGGTATATTTAGATTATTATTCCGCTATGGCGAATGAACAAAAGGGACTAAAAACAGCTTACTCAGGCGATGGAGTACATCCTAACAAATTGGGATACCAAGTAATGGCGCCCCTTGCCGAAAAAGCAATAAACACCATTTTATCTAAAAAATAAATTATCTTCTTAAAAAACTGGATATGAACTATCGTAAACTGGGAAAAACGAATTTTAAAATTTCCGAAATAGCACTTGGAACTTGGCAAGTAGGCGGAAAATGGGGATCTCCTTTCAATGATAAAACCGCAGACGAGCTGATTAATACCGCTATCGATAACGGCGTAAATTTTATTGATACTGCCGATGTTTATGAAAACGGATTAAGTGAAGCCGCAGTAGGCAGAGCAGTTCGTTCCCGTTCGGAGCGTATTTATGTTGCCACAAAATGTGGACGGCATATTAATCCGCATGTAAACGAAGGTTACCAACCGAAAGTGCTCCAAAAATTTGTGGAAGACAGTTTAAAAAGAACCGGATTAGAAACCTTAGATTTAATACAACTGCATTGTCCGCCGAACCAAGTATTTTACCGACCTGAAATTTTTGAATTATTTGACCGTTTGAAAGAACAAGGAAAAATTTTAAATTTAGGTGTAAGTGTCGAAAAAGTGGAAGAAGGATTAAAAGCAATCGAATATTCAAATGTAACTACAGTTCAAATTATATTTAACCTTTTCCGCCAGCGACCATCTGAATTGTTTTTTAAAGAAGCGCAAAAACGAGATATTGGTATTATTGCAAGAGTTCCATTGGCCAGCGGACTGCTTACAGGATTATTTAATCCTCAAACTACTTTTGGAAAAGAAGATCATCGAAATTTTAACCGAAACGGAGAGGCTTTTGACAAAGGGGAAACATTCTCTGGAATTAACTACGAATTGGGTTTAAAAGCTGTTCAAGAATTAAAAGCATTATTTCCTGAAACTGCAAATTTAGCACCAATTGCATTACAATGGATTTTGAGTTTCAAGGAAATCAGCTGTATTATTCCGGGCGCTTCAAAAGAAAGTCATGTGCTTTCGAATTTATCCGTTTATGATTTACCCAAATTAACGGATGAAAAAATTGCCGCTATGAATGCCATTTACGAACGTTACATCAAGCCCGAAGTACATCAACTTTGGTAAAGAATAAAAAACATTCTATTATAGCTTAATGCTTCAAAATACTTTAAAACAAAAAAATCCTGAATAAAATATTCAGGATTTTTTATTTATAAAAAGATGCAATTAGTACATCTTCAATTTTTCAATTAAGAAAGTGCTGCTTTTACTTGATCCGCAGCTTCTTGAAACTCAACAGCAGATAAAATTGGCATTCCTGAATTATCAATTAATTCTTTTGCAATTGCAGCATTAGTTCCTTGTAAACGAACAATGATTGGCACTTTTATAGCGTCACCCATATTTTTGTAAGCATCAACAACTCCTTGCGCCACACGGTCACAACGAACAATTCCACCAAAAATATTAATTAAAATTGCTTTTACGTTTTCATCTTTCAAGATAATACGGAAAGCAGTTTCAACACGTTTTGCATCAGCAGTTCCACCTACGTCAAGGAAGTTAGCAGGCTCAAAACCAGCATACTTAATTAAATCCATGGTTGCCATAGCCAAACCAGCTCCGTTTACCATACATCCAACAGTTCCGTCAAGATCTACATAGTTTAATCCTACTTCTTTTGCTTCTACTTCGATTGGGTTTTCCTCACGAATGTCACGCATATCAGCATATTTCTTTTGTCTGTATAGCGCATTATCGTCAATGTTTACTTTAGCATCTACTGCCAAAATTTTATTATCAGATGTTTTTAAAACTGGATTGATTTCAAACATCGAGGCGTCAGAACCAATATAGGCATTGTATAGAGAATCGATGAATTTCACCATTTCTTTGAAAGCATTTCCAGAAAGACCTAAGTTAAAAGCAATTCTTCGTGCTTGAAAACCTTGTAATCCTACAGCTGGATCTACTTCTTCAGTAAAAATTAAATGAGGTGTGTGTTCAGCAACTTCTTCAATATCCATTCCACCTTCAGTAGAATACATAATCATGTTACGACCTGTTCCTCTATTTAATAAAACAGAAACATAAAATTCAGAAGTTTCACTTTCACCTGGATAATAAACATCTTCCGCGATTAAAACTTTGTGTACTTTTTTACCTTCAGCCGAAGTTTGAGGTGTTATCAATTGCATTCCGATGATTTGTTCTGCAATTTCTTCCACTTGTTGTAAATTTTTAGCAAGCTTAACTCCGCCTCCTTTTCCACGTCCACCTGCATGAACTTGGGCTTTAACAACATACCAACTTGTACCTGTTTCGGTAGTTAATTGTTTTGCAGCAGCAACAGCTTCTACTGGACTATTAGCCACAATTCCGCGTTGTATGCGAACGCCATAGCTAGCTAAAATCTCTTTTCCTTGATATTCGTGTATGTTCATAATATAGAATTTGTCTGGATTCTGAATTTATTTCAGAATAAAAGTGGGACAAAAATAGCAAAATTAAACTTAACTGTTATTTTTTTTTTAATATATTGTAAGAGCCTCATTTCTTTGATATAAACTCAATTAAAAAAAGGAAGTGAATTTAAAAATTTAAAAAATACTTGTAAATTTGTTATAAATCTTCAACTAAAATTCTAACTGAAATTTTTAGTTAAAAAAAAGGGCATTATGGCTTTTTGCTTGCTTTCTTTTTATTAATAAATCAATTCCAATGTAATTAAATAACAATATTGTCATTTATCGAACGTTTTTCTGTTATTATAGCAAAAATAAGCTCAAAAAGGCATTTCAATTCATTATATGTTATGAAATCTTTAATTTTGTAAAAAAAATAGCAAGCATGAAAGTTAAAGAACAAGGCCTTTATTTGCCTGAATTTGAACACGACAACTGTGGCGCAGGATTTATTTGTAATTTGAATGGAATAAAGTCTAATGACATTATCCATAAAGCTCTCGACATCTTAATAAAACTAGAGCATCGTGGAGCCGTAAGTGCTGATGGAAGAACCGGAGATGGAGCAGGAATATTGTTTGATATTCCTCATGATTTTTTTAAGAAAGTATGTGATTTTGATATTCCAGAAACTAGAGAATATGCAGTTGGAATGGTTTTTATGCCTAAAAGCAAAAATCAGGTCTCATTCTGTATAACAACATTTGAAGATTCTATAAAAGCTCAAAATTTAGAAATCATAGGATGGAGAGATGTTCCTGTGGATGTTTCTAATTTAGGACAAATTGCTGCAGAAAAAGAACCAACCGTAAAACAAGTATTTGTTGGTAAAAACGGATTGGATTTAACAGAACAACAATTCAACGCAAAAATGTTTGCTGCAAGAAAAATTGCAGAACACACCATCAGAAATTCAAGAACTTCGGAAAGTCATATGTTTTACTTTTCAAGTTTTTCTACAACAACGATAATATATAAAGGTCTGTTGATGCCGGAAGACATTAGCAGGTATTATACTGATTTATTAGATGACGACTTGGTTACCAGATTAGCTCTTGTGCACCAACGTTTCTCTACCAACACTTTCCCTTCTTGGGAATTGGCACAACCTTTTAGATATATGTGTCACAATGGTGAAATCAACACATTACGTGGAAACATCAGCAGAATGCGTGCTCGTGAAGAGTTGATGCAAAGTGATGTTTTTGGTGATGATATCAAAAAATTATTCCCTATTATATTAGAAGGAAAATCAGATTCTGCTTCTATGGATATGGTTGTTGAGTTATTATTAATGACTGGACGTTCTTTACCGGAAGCTATGATGATGGTTGTTCCTGAAGCTTGGGAAAAACACCAAACGATGTCGGAAGACAAAAAAGCGTTTTATGAATACAATGCTTGTATCATGGAACCTTGGGATGGTCCAGCTTCTATTCCGTTTACCGATGGAAATGTAATTGGTGCTTTATTAGATAGAAATGGATTGCGTCCATCAAGATATACACTTACAAAAAGCGGTTTTGTAATTATGTCATCAGAGATTGGTGTTCTTGACATCAAACCAGAAGATGTAATACAACATGGTCGATTGGAACCAGGAAAAATGTTCCTTGTTGACATGAATGAAGGTCGTATTATTGAAGACGAAGAAATTAAAAATTTAGTTGTAACTAAACGTCCATACAAACAATGGTTAGACGAGAATTTAGTTCAACTGGCACAGATTCCTTACACAAATAACCCAATTCCTACTGAAACTATCGATTTCTCGACAAGACAACGTTTGTTTGGCTACACTATTGAGGATTTAAAAACAATCATCAACCCAATGGGAGCTAATGGTGCGGAAGCAATTAGTTCTATGGGTAACGATACGCCTTTGGCCGTTTTATCAGATCAACCACAATTATTATACAACTATTTCAAACAATTATTTGCTCAAGTAACCAATCCGCCTTTGGATGGTATTCGTGAAGAAATCATTACTGATATCAGTTTAGCAATTGGTGGAGATTTCAATATTTTTGATATTGAACCAAAACATTGTAAAAAATTAAAAATCCAAAATCCAGTTATATCAAACGAGGATTTAGATAAAATAAGAAATATTGATCACGCAGATTTCAAATCAGTAACTATTTCTACTTTATACAAAATAGAAAAAGGAGTTAATGGTTTAGAACGCTCTTTAGAGAAATGTGTTCAAGCTACTTTCAAAGCAGTATCTGAAGGATGCAACATTGTCATTCTTTCAGACAGAGGTGTTAGTGAAAAAATGGCTCCAATTCCAATGTTATTGGCATGTTCTTACATTCACCATTCGCTTAATATATTAGGAGTACGTTCTAAATTTGGAATCATCATTGAATCTGCTGAACCACGCGAACCACATCATTTCGCATTATTATTTGGTTACGGCGCCAGTGCGATAAACCCATACATGGTAAACGAAATTATTCACGACCAGGTAAACCAAGGATTTATTACAGGTGTAAAAGCAGATTATGCAATTACCAATTACAATAAAGCTATTGCAAAAGGTATTCTTAAAATCATGAACAAAATTGGTATCTCTACATTACATTCGTACAGAGCTGCACAAATTTTTGAGATTCTAGGTTTAAACAAAACATTAACTTCTAAATATTTCCCTTATACTCCTTCAAGAATAGAAGGAATTGGTCTAATGGAAGTAGAAAAAGAAGTGAAGAAAAGACACCAGAAAGCATTCCCTAATTCAAAAATCGCAAACTTATTGCCATTAGAAATTGGAGGTATTTACAGATGGAGAAGATCAGGTGAAAAACACATGTTCAACCCAACTACTATTTCTAAATTACAACAGGCAGTTCGTTTAAACAGTCCGGAAAGCTACAAGGAATATTCTGACATGGTAAACAATCAGAGTAAAAACCTAATGACAATTAGAGGTTTATTTGAATTTAATAATTTAGACCCAATTTCTATTGACGAAGTAGAACCTTGGACAGAGATTGTGAAAAAATTCAAAACCGGAGCTATGTCTTATGGATCTATCAGTTTAGAAGCCCATGAAAACTTAGCAATCGCAATGAACAGAATTGGTGGTAAAAGTAACTCTGGAGAAGGTGGAGAAGATCCAAAACGTTTCCAAAAAGAACTTAACGGAGATTCTAGAAATAGTGCTATCAAACAAGTAGCTTCTGGAAGATTTGGGGTATCTATCAATTATTTGACTAATGCCAAAGAGATTCAAATAAAAATGGCTCAAGGTGCTAAACCTGGAGAAGGTGGACAATTACCTGGTGAAAAAGTTGTGCCTTGGATTGCAGAAACTAGAAATTCAACACCTTATGTTGGACTTATTTCTCCTCCGCCGCACCACGATATTTATTCCATCGAAGATTTGGCACAGCTCATTCATGATCTGAAAAATGCCAACAGCAAGGCCTCGATTTCAGTCAAGCTGGTGTCAGAAGTAGGTGTCGGTACGGTTGCCGCTGGGGTTGCAAAAGC
>ERZ1034361.341-NODE-341-length-32755-cov-2.996634_pt1 | contig 32755 bp, 33 predicted proteins | sample MGYA00520617_ERZ1034361 | MGnify/ENA primary metagenome ERZ1034361 (study PRJEB33736, sample SAMEA104284507) | Azolla filiculoides | biome: Urban; feature: Water surface; material: Ditch water | place: Netherlands | collected 2015-10-28 | depth 0-0.1 m ...
TCTTTTGAACCATCAAGAACCATACCAAAACCGCCGTTAATTACCTCTCCCCAGCCCACGCCACCGCCATTGTGAATGGATACCCAAGTGGCGCCACGGAAACTGTCTCCAATGACGTTTTGTATCGCCATATCGGCAGTAAAGCGAGAGCCGTCATAAATATTAGACGTTTCTCTGTATGGAGAATCAGTGCCGGAAACATCATGGTGATCGCGACCTAAAATTACGGTTTCTATTTCACCTTTGGCTATAGCCTGATTAAAAGCTTCGGCAATTTTCACACGCCCTTCTGCATCTGCATAAAGGATTCGGGCTTGAGAACCCACCACTAATTTGTTGTCTTGAGCGCCTTTTATCCATTTGATGTTATCCTGCATTTGTTGCTGAATTTCGCTTGGCGCAGTTCTTGTCATTTCTTCAAGAACTTGACAGGCAATTGCATCCGTTTTGGCTAAATCTTCTGGTTTTCCCGAAGCACAAACCCATCGGAATGGACCAAAACCGTAATCAAAACACATGGGCCCCATAATGTCCTGCACATAACTCGGATACCTGAAATCAATATGGTTTTCGGCCATAATGTCTGCGCCAGCTCGCGAAGCTTCCAGTAAAAAAGCATTTCCGTAATCAAAAAAATAGGTTCCTTTGGCGGTATGTTTGTTTATTGCGGCAGTATGACGGCGCAAAGTCTCTTGTACTTTTTCTTTGAATAATTGTGGATTTGAAGCCATCATTTGATTGGCTTCTTCAAAAGTGATTCCAACCGGATAATATCCACCGGCCCAAGGATTATGCAACGAAGTTTGGTCGGAACCCAAATCAATATAAAGATTTTCTTGATAGAAGCGTTCCCAAACATCCACGACATTTCCTAGATATCCGATAGAAACAATTTCTTGATTGGCTTTCGCCAAAGTGACTCTTTCTACTAATTCATCAAGGTTTTCAATGACTTCATTTATCCAGCCTTGACTGTGACGAATATGGGTGATTTTTGGATTGACTTCGGCACAAACGGTGATGCAACCCGCAATATTTCCGGCTTTTGGTTGTGCGCCACTCATACCTCCTAATCCCGATGTGACAAATAATCCTCCTGTTGGACTGCGTTTTATTTTTCGGAAACCATTCAAAACGGTAATTGTAGTTCCGTGAACAATACCTTGCGGACCAATGTACATGTAGCTTCCGGCAGTCATTTGACCGTATTGTGAAACACCGAGTGCATTCATTTTTTCCCAATCGTCGGGTTTCGAATAATTAGGAATTACCATCCCGTTGGTTACAACCACCCGAGGAGCTTCTTTATGGGAAGGAAATAATCCCATAGGATGTCCGGAATACATGGTGAGGGTTTGCTCATCGGTCATTTCGGATAAGTATTGCAGGGTCAAAAGATATTGTGCCCAGTTCTGAAAAACTGCTCCGTTGCCGCCATAAGTGATTAATTCATGCGGATGTTGTGCTACAGCAGTATCCAAATTGTTTTGAATCATCAACATGATTGCTTTGGCTTGTTCAGATTTTCCGGGATATTCAGAAATAGCTCTGGCATATATTTTATAATCCGGACGAAAACGGTACATATAAATACGTCCGTATGTTTCTAGTTCTAATCGAAATTCCGGTAATAATTCCGGATGATGTTGCGGTTCAAAATAACGTAAGGCATTGCGCAAAGCCAATTTTTTTTCCTCTGGAGAAAGAATTTCTTTTCGCTTTGGGGCATGATTAATTTCTGTATCAAATGGCTTTGGCAGCGGTAAAATAGTTGGGATTCCTTGCTGTATTTGTTCTTGGAAAGTCATTTTAATTTAAAATTAAAGGATTGAAAATAGTTGAGAATTGCTGCCAGAAACTTGAAATTTACTTGTATTACTTTTTTATTTCACCTGTTTTTTTATCGTATCCATAGGGGCAATGGCGACAACCACTTTTGCAACAATAGCCTCGTTTCAGATGGTATTTTTCGGTGAAGCACTTGTAGCCTTCGGGGGTATAATAAAAATCTTCCTCTTCGAACGATTTATTTTCATTACTTTGCTCAATCATATAGCTGATGGTATTCTAATTTAAGTTTGTTATGAAGATTTTGCTACTCTTTAGTATTGTGTTTTTCTCTAAATTAAGCTGTTATCTCTTTACAAATTTATAAATTTTATAGTGAATGTTTCTTATAGTTGCTAAATATTTAATTCCAAACGGATATCGCGGTTGGGCTGCTTATCCTTTTGTATTCGTAAAATACCAATCGGATAAAGGAAATCCAGTTTTTGTGAATCATGAAAAAATACATTTGCGTCAGCAATTAGAATTGTTGATTCTTCCTTTTTTTATTTGGTATTTTTTAGAATATTTCGTGCGATTGTTACACTATAAAAATACTAATTTAGCCTATAGAAATATCAGTTTTGAACGTGAAGCCTATTCAAACGAAAAGGATTTATCGTATTTGAAAAAGAGACCTTTTTTTAGATTTTTAAACTATTTGAATATAAAATAATAATTTTGAACCAATCCATTTCTATAGAATTTCCTAACGCAATAACGCTTACCATCAAACGGGAAGATTTGATTCATCCTTTTATTTCGGGAAATAAGTTCAGAAAGCTAAAGTATAATTTGCTTCAGGCAAAATCCGAAAAGCAAGAAACGCTACTGACTTTTGGCGGCGCATTTTCAAATCATATTGCAGCTGTGGCATATGCCGGAAAAGAGCAGGGATTTAAAACCATCGGGATTATTCGAGGCGATGAATTGCGGGGAAAAATTGTTGAAAATCCTACATTACTTTTTGCTCAAGAATGTGGAATGGAATTCGAGTTTGTCACCAGAGAAGTCTATCGATTAAAAAATGAACCTTTGTTTATTGCTGATTTAAAACAAAAATTCGGGCAATTTTATCTGGTTCCCGAAGGAGGTACGAATGAATTAGCGGTAAAAGGATGTGAAGAAATTCTAACCGAAGATGATGCTGTGTTCGATTTTGTGTGTTGTTCTCTAGGAACTGGCGGAACTATTTCGGGGATTATAAACAGTATCTTGCCACATCAGAAAGTTTTAGGATTTCCGTCCTTAAAAGGTGATTTTTTAAAAGAGGAAATTCGTAATTTTGTGCGCATCAATACGAATTGGGAGCTAATCACAGATTATCATTTTGGCGGTTACGGAAAAATTAGTCCCGAATTAATTGATTTTATAAATCAGTTTTATGCGACAACTAAAATTCCATTGGATCCCATTTATACCGGAAAGATGGTTTTTGGCGTTATAGATTTGATTAAAAGAAATTATTTTCCGGAAAATTCAAAAATTTTACTCATTCATACCGGCGGAATTCAAGGGGTTAAAGGAATGAATATCAAATTAAAAAATAAAAAATTACCAATAATCAATATTTATGATTAAAAAAATCCTACTACTTTTTATAGTCATCATTTTGGCCAGTTGTAATGCCTCGAAACCGGTTATTGTCACCAAAAAAACGACGACTCATTCTTCGAAAAAAGTAGCTGTTAAAACACCTAAAAAGTCAAGTTCTTCTTCTAAATTTTCAAAAAAAGAGCAAAACAATTCAGCTGTCGAAACAATAGAATCTACTTCAAAAACTGTTGTAACAAGTGATTTAGTTAATGATTATATTTTTCAATTTAAGGGCGTTGCCATGAGTAATATGAAAAATTATGGTATTCCGGCAAGTATTATTTTGGCTCAAGGAATTTTAGAATCTGGAGCGGGAAGAGGACGTTTGGCAGTGAATGCAAATAATCATTTTGGGATAAAATGCCATAAAGAATGGACTGGTGACAGTGTAAAACAAGATGATGATGCTGAGCAGGAATGTTTTCGAAAGTATAATGACCCATCGGAATCCTTTAAAGATCATGCGGTTTTTTTATCTGGCAGAAGCCGATATGCAGTATTATTTGAATTACCAAAAGATGATTATAAGGCTTGGGCCAAAGGACTTCGTGCAGCAGGTTATGCGACCGATCCGAGATATCCTGAAAAATTAATCAGTTATATAGAACGCTATAATTTGCACCAATATGACAATCAGGTTTTGGGTAAGGAATATGTTATAAATGAAAACCAAACCATAAGACCGGCAGCTAAAAAGGAAGTTGTAGATGTTGACTCCTATGAAGTTAAAAAAGGAGATACATTGTATTCTATTTCTAAAAAATTCAATGTGTTAGTTGAAGATTTAAAACAAAAAAACAATCTTGCAGACTTTTCCATTTCAATTGGTCAAAAATTAATAGTCAAGTAAAACAAAAAAGAGGACATTCTGAAAAGAGTGTAGTCGATTATAAAATCATAAAATCAGAATTATAAAAAATGATGTATCAAAGAAGTAGTCAGCTATTTGCTGAAGCAGAAAAAGTAATTCCCGGAGGTGTAAATTCGCCAGTTCGCGCCTTTAAAGCAGTAGGTGGAACTCCAATTTTTGTTAAAAGTGCAAAAGGAGCTTATTTGTATGATGAAGACGGAAACCGTTTGATAGATTATATTAATTCTTGGGGGCCAATGATTCTGGGTCATGCATACGAACCAGTTGTACAAGCTGTAATAGAAAAAGCAAAATTGGGAACTTCTTTCGGAATGCCTACAGCATTAGAAACTCAAATTGCAGCTTTGGCCGTTTCTATGGTGCCGAATATTGATAAAATCAGATTTGTAAACTCAGGAACCGAAGCCTGTATGAGTGCGGTGCGATTGGCTCGTGGATTTACAAAAAGAGATAAAATAATCAAATTTGCGGGTTGTTATCATGGTCATTCGGATTCATTTTTGATTCAAGCGGGTAGTGGTGCAATTACTTTTGGAACACCAAACAGTCCTGGTGTAACCGAAGGAACTGCAAAAGATACTTTGCTGGCCAAATACAATGATTTAGATAATGTCGCAGCTTTGATTGAAGCGAATAAAAACGAAATTGCTGCCATAATTGTTGAGCCAGTAGCCGGAAATATGGGTTGTATTCCGCCTAATAAAGGTTTTTTAGAAGGGCTACGCCAAATGTGTACTGATAATGGTATTCTTTTAATTTTTGACGAAGTAATGACTGGCTTCCGTCTTGCTCGTGGCGGTGTTCAGGAATTATTCAACATTACGGCTGATATCGTAACTTTCGGAAAAGTAATTGGAGGTGGTTTACCGGTTGGTGCTTTTGCAGCCCGTGCCGAAATCATGAATTATCTGGCTCCACTCGGACCAGTTTATCAAGCAGGAACATTGTCAGGAAATCCGTTAGCTATGGCTGCAGGATTATCGATGTTGCAGGCTTTAGATACTGATCGCGAAATTTTTAAAAGATTAGAAGAAAAAACAGCCTATTTGGGTGCCGGAATCGAAAGGGTTTTGAAAGCAAATAATGTAGTTTTTACAATCAACAGAATAGGGTCTATGATTTCCGTACATTTTGATGCAAATCCTGTAGTTGATTTTCAAAGTGCTGCCAAAGGAGACAATGAAACTTTTAAGAAGTTCTTTCACGGCTTATTGCAGGAAGGAATTTATATTGCGCCATCAGCATATGAAACTTGGTTTATTACGGATGCGCTTACGTATGAAGATTTAGATTTTACCATTCAAGCGGTAGATAAAGTGTCTAAAACTTTTTAATTATAAAAGCTTTTAAAAACAAAAAACTTCCGGTTTTCGCCGGAAGTTTTTTGTTTTAAATTATTTTCTTGGTCCTTTTCGGTCTTCTTTTCGATGACCTCTGTCTCCTTGGTGTTTTTCTTTCATGGCTTCCCATTTTGTGAATTGTTCCGGAGATAAAATACCTTTTATTTTAGCTTTCATTGCAATTTGTTCGTCTAACATTTTGTTTTTCATTGCAAAACGTTCGTCACTGGTCGGTTTTTCCGTAGCTGCTTTTCGACTGGCTTTCATCGCTTCTCTTTTGGCAGTTTGTTCCGCAATGACTTTACTCATCTGTTCTTGTTGTTTTGCAGTCAGGTCTAACTCTAATGTCATCTTTTTTAACATTAGTTGATTTCGTTGATCCGGAGTTAAATTCTCCATGGCTTCTCTTCCAGGTCTTTCTTTTCTGTCTTGGGCAAAGCTGGTCATTCCAACGATTAATAATGCGGCAATAAATAATTTTTTCATTTCTATTGTTTTTAAGTTATAGAAATAAGACAGCATTAAGTATCAAAGGTTTAAGTGTTAACAAAAGTTTATACTTTATCCGATTGCAATTTTACAAAACCACCACGATTTTCTTGTCTGTCAAGCGACTGTTGCACGATTAAAAGCGCAATCGCAATCATATTGAGTAACTCGTAAAAAGCAACGCTGATGGCATGGGTTTTCTCTAGTTCTTCCATTTCGGTTTGCCAAAGCTGCAGTTGTTTTTTTGCCTTGAGCAAATCCGAATCATTTCGAACAATTCCAGCATTTTGACGCATCAAAAGTTGTAATTTTGATTTCATTTCGGTCAAATATTCCGAATTTATTTCCGGTTTTTCAACGGATTTCCAATCGGTAATATTGTTTTTTGGTTTGCTGATTTTTAAAGTATCATCGGCTAAATATTCATAAATAGTATTAGAATAAACTAATGCTTCTAACAAGGAATTGGATGCTAAGCGATTGGCGCCGTGCAAACCCGTGCGAGAACATTCGCCACAAGCAAATAAATTTTCGATAGAAGTTTTTCCGTTTTTATCGACTACAATTCCGCCACAAAGGTAATGCTGGGCGGGAACGACAGGAATCCAATCTTTGGCAATATCAATTCCGGTTTTTTTACAATACTTATAAATCATTGGGAAATGCTTTATAAAAGCCTGTAAATCTAGATGAGTACAATCTAAATATACGCAATCATCTCCTGATTTTTTTAGTTCTAAATCGATGCATTGCGATACAATATCTCTCGAAGCAAGTTCACCTCTTTCATCATAATCAAGCATGAACCGATGGCCTTTTTTGGTGCGTAAATATGCTCCAAAACCTCGAACCGCTTCTGAAATTAAGAATTTTGAGCCCGTGGAAGCATCATATAAAGCAGTAGGGTGAAACTGAATGAATTCCATTTCCTTAATGGCTGCTTTAGCACGATTTGCCATGGCAATTCCGTCACCTGTAGCAATTATTGGATTGGTGGTGTGACCGTAAAGATGACCAATTCCTGCGGTTGCCAATTTGGTTATTTCGGTTTGATAGGTTGTTTTTTTTTTGGTTTTTTCGTCTAAAACCAATGCGCCAAAACAACAGTTATTTTCGGTAATTAAGTCAATGGCAAAGTGATGGTCTAAAACGGTAATGTTTTCTTTTTGATAGACTTGCATTAAAATGGCACGTTCAATTTCAGAACCCGTTTGGTCTTTATGGTGAACAACCCTGTTCTCAGAATGACCGCCTTCTTTGCCTAAATCTAAATTTCCTTCGGCATTTTTGTCAAATTTAGCACCCCATTCTATGAGTTCTTTTAATCGTTTTGGGCCTTCGGTAACCACCATTTTTACTACAGCTTCATCACACAAACCGTCGCCACAAATTAGTGTGTCTTCAATATGTTTTTGGTACGAATCCTCATCTTTATCAGTGACAATGGCAATACCGCCTTGCGCATATTTAGTGTTAGATTCGTCTGCGTTAGCTTTAGTGACAATGGTTACTTTTTTGTCCGGAAATCGGTCTGCAATTTTTATAGCAAAAGTCAATCCGGCAACTCCAGAACCTATGATTAAATAATTTGTTACTACCATTATTTAGATAATTCTAGCATGCGTTCTATAGGAAGTAAAGCTCTTTTTCGGATGTCTTCCGGAACATCAATTTCGGGAGTTTCGTTGAGCAGGCAATCGTAAACTTTTTGTAATGTGTTCATTTTCATATAGCCACATTCGCTGCAAGCGCAAGTATTATTTTCTTTTGACGGTGCCGGAATCAATATTTTATCAGGCACTTCTTGTTGCATTTTATGTAGAATTCCTGCTTCGGTAGCTACAATAAACTTATGATTTGGATTTGTTTTGACATAATCAATCATTCCTGCAGTTGAGCCAATATAGGCTGCAGTTTGTAAAATATGAGTTTCAGATTCAGGATGAGCAATGATTTTTGCATCCGGATGTTCTTTGTGTAATGCTATCAATTTATCTAATGAAAAAGCTTCATGAACTACACAAGAACCGTCCCAAAGTAACATGTCACGACCTGTTTTACTGATGATGTATTTTCCTAAATTCTTATCGGGTGCAAAGATAATCGGTGTTTCTTTCGGGATTGATTCAACGATTTTCAAAGCATTCGATGAGGTACATACAATATCGCTCAAGGCTTTAATTTCGGCTGAACAATTCACATAAGTGATCACAATATGGTCTGGATGTGCGTCTGTAAATTTTTTGAATAAATCCGGAGGGCACGATTCGGCAAGTGAGCAACCGGCTTTTAAATCCGGAAGAATTACTTTTTTTGAAGGGTTTAAAATCTTGGCTGTTTCGGCCATAAAATGTACACCTGCAAAAAGGATAATATCGGCATCCACTTTCATTGCTTCTTGTGACAATCCTAGACTGTCACCCACATAATCAGCAATATCCTGAATATCGGCTTCTTGATAATAATGGGCTAGAATAACCGCATTTTTCTCTTTCTTCAATTCCAATATACGTTCTTTAAGACTTTTCATTCTCTTGTATTTAATTTTTTTAGTAGGGGCAACTGAATTTGTTGTGCCGCCCCACTTTTATGACCACAAAAATAGTTAAAACTAAGCACTTAAGCGCACGTTGTTTTTAGCATATAAAAACATATTTTGTTAAATATCTTGTAAAATGGGCAATATAAACGAATAGTATTCTTGTTTGTCAGACTTAACTGATGCTGTTTAAGGTTGTAGATCTTGTTTTAATCCTTTTATTTTGAATATTAAATGGTATACCAAATCGTATAAAGTTGGTTCTGTCAATATTTTGTTTTTGTTTGGCGCATAGTCCAATTAGTGAGATAACGAATCCTAAGAATTTTTTTCTGGTTTTTAGTGAATGTAAATCTCAATAGTGGTATCACTAACCAGTACTTGTCCTATTTCGCCAAAATTCAATTTTTTGAAAATAATATTCAATACAGCACCTTCATTATGGGTTTTATATGCTATTTCTTCATCATCAAAATGAAAAATAATAAAAGTTGAAGTGTCTGTTTTACTTTGCATTTCTTCATCAAAATAATCAAAGTTGTTGATTTGTTTCGTTCCAAAATATTCAATGTTGGTTAAATTAGCACTAATCAAATCTTTTATAAAATCTATTATTTTAGTCGAGGGAATTTCGATTTTTGGAGCGCTAAAGATGAGGGTATGTTGAATCATTCTTTGATTGTATTTTTTATAAATATAATAAAAATACTGATGAGGAGGAAAGTGCCGTTTAATTATTTCGGACAATTTTTATTGATGTCTAACGCAAAGACACACAAATTACAGCACTCCAGAAGTAAAATTAATAGGTGTTATCGTCATTTGAATCTACCTCTTCTTCGGGTGTTTTTTTGAAATCATTGTTTAAAAAGTTGGTGTACTTTTTTTTATCTTTTTGATTGACTCTAATGATAAAGAGAATCAAAATAATTACAAACACAGCTATGATTCCTAATAATATCCAATTGATTTCCATGGTCTTTATTTTTAAATAGTTAGTAAAGATACGGTTTCTGTTGATGTGTTATTTGACACTGTTTTGTCTGATTTTTTGTTGAGCAAGAACCGTATTTAAGTAAGGCATCATTTGTTTTTCGATTTCGTTTTTGGAAATGTCTAATGCATGCGGACTACGAACTAACTGCAACCACGGTTTAGGAGCATCAAAATCATATGAACCAAAAACGAGAACAGGCGTGCCTTTCACTTCTACACTGTCGGCATCTGATAAAACCCATTGATCAGCCCATTCATAAAGATATCGGGCATCTTTCTCTTGCAATCTCAAGCAGGAATGGGAGGCGGGATAACCGGGTAAACTGTATTGATGCCAGCCAACTCCCATTTTATTGGCAATATTAAAATTCCAGCGTAAATCCCACTCATCATTAAATGTGCTCGTAGTTTGTTCAGCTTTCCAGTTGGTATAAAAAAGTCCTGTTGGTGTAGGATCTTTTTTTCTACCCATATTGGTTGGACCAGTATAGCTTAATTCTCCGTTTTCATATGTGGCAAAAGTTTGTGTTGGGTACGAGAATAAAATAATTTTATTTACCTCTTTTAAGTAAGGAACTTTAAGAGGAAACGGGAGGTAAGCGGCAATATCTCCGCTCATATCCTCTGGTATCACTACAGAATCCATTTCGGCAAAATTAGTTTTGTCTGTTCTGTTTACTGCAAAAGCAATATTAAGTTTTGTACTGTCAGCCTTATTTGCTGCCAGCCATTGTTTCGCATCAGCTAACTGATAGATAATGGTTTTTGGAATTTGTCGTACTACAACTTTTTTAGTTTTAAGGACTGTTTTTTCTTCTTTTTGTTTGCAAGCACTTACAAGGACTATTAGCAGACAGGATAAAGCAAGGAGTGATTTTTTCATAACCAATATTTAGATTGTAAAATTCTACTTTTTAATTGGCTAAAATTTATATAATTATCTAAATAAGTTATTGGATTTACTGTTTACAGGTAGTAAACATTCATAGTTTTTCCCAATTAGGATTGGGATTATCAACCGGAACACAAACAAAGAATAATGATTAAACCGATTAATGCTTCTAATACCCTAATGGTAAATTAATTGGTTTTAGAAAAATAGTGTTCAATTGTTTTTGAGGCACTTTGAAATACAATGCATTACCAACGGTAGAAATTTTGCAATAAAATTTAAACAAATACTACAATGTTAATGAGAGTGTTTCACTTGTGCCAATTCCAATTTTATTTTTAAAATATAAGATTTATATCAGTACCTTAAAAAAGTATCTCCAGATTTAATTCCTATTGCTAATTCCTCCAGATTAGTCGTTTCGAGCATGCTGGCTAATTCATTTCGAATCGCCTTAAACTTTTCATGCATCGGGCAAGGGTGCTCCTCGGAGCAATGATGTAAACCTAAGCCACAACCGGTAAAAACGTTGTCGCCTTCAAGAGCAGTTACAATTTGAGAAAGGGTAATTTGGCTCATAGTTTCTTTGGGAATATCAAAACCGCCGCCCACTCCTTTGATGGAATGAATAATATTATTTTTAGAGAGTATTTGCAGAATTTTGGCGGTGAAAGCCTCAGGGGAATCTATCTTTTTCGCGATATCTTTTAGACCTACTCTGTTGTTTTGATAAGATTGGGAGGCTATAAAAATAGTAGCTCGGATTCCGTATTCACAAGTTTTAGAAAACATAGTTGTTTTTTTTACAAAATTATTGAAAATTAGTTTCATTCTATGGTAATTATTTCATCAGAAAAATGGGACTGTTTACCATTAATCCCAATAGCCACTAGGAAAAGACCAAGTGGCAAGCCAATACTCGCCAAAAATAGGTATTGCTGATACAGCGGTAATGCTCCTTGGTTTAAAAACAGATAAACTCCTTGAAGAAATAAAAGGAATTCTGTTACAATAAATCCAAATAAAAATACTTTTAATCCCCAGCTCACTAAAATGTTTTTGCTGTTAACAAAGGTATTTTGCAATGCAAACCCCAATAAAAAACCTGTAATAATGCCCAACATGCATAAATGAATGTAACCAATTACAAAATTCCGGATTTGATGTGAAATTTGACCTAATCCGGGTAGTAAAACGACTAATTGTATTCCTACTTTTAAGGCCAATGAGCCTAATGCAAAACCATAAACGGTTTTCTCCATTTTTTTTAAACGGAGAAAGAAGGAAGAGAAATGAGGGCGAATAAGTTTTATAAATACTAAAAAAGACAACAGTTGCAGTATAACGCCTAAACTGTTTGTCCAATAAAAAATGGGATTTGACACATACCAGCTTACTGGCAAAGCCAAGGTTAAAATCGTTGCGGTAACGAGTAAAAAGTAAAATAAACGAAACTGGTTTGCATTGATTTCAGCTTTCATCTGATGAAAAAATAAAGCTAAAATGGCAATTAAAAACCAACCGTTAAATTGAAAATGCAAGAAGAATTGAATCGCAATTTGATAAAAAGGACTCGCTTTGCCCAACAATCCTACAGCAGGACCTAAACACCAAACGCCTATTGTGGATAGAATCATAAACAATAAAGCGGTTCGCAACAACTGTTTTTCGGGAACGGAAGTGGGCTTGGAATCCTTCCAAACCAACCAACAGAAACAGTAACTGCAAAAAATGTGTAAGGTTGAAAAAGCAATCGAAAATAAAGCGTATCCTTCTACCGGAAACCGAATCATCATGCCGACTACCGCAAATTCGGTAATCCAAAATAATCGGTTGTAAATGGGTTTTTGTTGCGCTTCTTTGGGAATAAAAAAATGAAAAATAAAGCAGTATAACATCAAATACACCCAGCCTAACATTGCTACATGAGAATGGCCATGCAATAAAAATTGAAAATTAATTCTTTCGACCGGAGCAACATACATCAAACGGAGCAAAAGTCCCATGAGAGCAGCAATGAAAAAATTAATAAAACAAATCAATAACCAGCTCTTTTTCATAATTACCCTCTAAAATGAACTTTAATTTTTGATGTCGAAAGTGTTTCTCGTTCCAATACTCGGCTAGAATATCCTAATTTACCTATTGTTTCAACACCATTCATAAAATATTGAAAGTAATAATCCCCAATGTACTGCTTGGTTTCTAAATAGTCAATCATCAGGCGGGCATCGTTTTCATTGATTAAATCAGAATGAACTGTGGTACGCACTTCAAATGGAACTTGGCTTTCGAGGAGTAAATGTAAGGATTTCTCAAAAGGTTGAAAAAGCTCCGATTCTGTTATTTTTTCGAAATGTGTCGGTAGTGCTTTAAAATCTAAAGCTACGTAATCAATCAGATGTTGGTCGATCAACTCTTGCAAAATTTTTGGTTTGGAACCGTTAGTGTCAATTTTGACTAAGAATCCCATTTCTTTTACGGTAGTAATCAGTTCCTGAATGTTTTTATGAAGCAAACATTCGCCACCGCTAAAAACGACTGCATCCAATAAGTTTTTTCGGGTTTGAAGAAAAGCAAGTACTTTTTCGAAAGAAATAGTTCCTTTTCCCAATACGATTTCGGGATTGTAGCAATATAAACAACGCATATTACAGCCTGCAAACCAAAGAATGCAAGCTGATTTATGCGCATAATCTAATAAAGTAAAAGGTGTTATGCTGTAAATGGGAGTACTAACATTTTCCTTCATTGAAGTGGGTGCGTTGTCTGTGTTCTCCTTTTTTTCCAATATTGAAACTTTCTACAGGTCTGTGATAGCCCATCACGCGGGTGTAAACAAGACATTTAGTTCTTAAATGTTGTTTCTGTTCTAGAATTGGGTTTGTGGTTACTTTCATATTTTATAGTTTTAAGGTTTATAGTTTATGATTTAAAGTTTAGTTGCTCAACTTTAAACTTTTTTGATTTTCTTCAATAATAGCATCATCACATTTTGGACAATATTCGTGTTCTCCGTTTAGATAACCGTGAACGGGGCATACGCTAAATACTGGTGTAACAGTGATGTAAGGCAATTTGAAATTCGATATTACTTTCTTAACAAATTGTTTGCAGGCTTCGGGAGAGCTGATTTTTTCGCTCATGTATAAGTGTAAAACGGTTCCTCCGGTATATTTACATTGCAATTCGTCTTGTAAATACAAGGCTTCAAAAGGATCTTCGGTGTGATCCACCGGGATTTGGGAGCTATTTGTGTAATAAATATTTTCTTCTTGTCCAGCCTGAATGATATCGGCAAAGCGTTTTTTATCTTCTTTGGCAAAACGGTATGTAGTTCCTTCGGCAGGAGTGGCTTCAAGATTATATAAATTTCCGGTGGCTTCTTGGAATTCTTTCATTCGGTTGCGAATATGATCCAGAATTTCGGAGGCAAATTCGATTCCGGAATTAGAGGTAATTACATCCTTATTTTCAGTAAAATTCACAATCATCTCGTTCATTCCGTTTACACCAATAGTAGAAAAGTGGTTTCTAAAATGTTGCAAATAGCGTTTGGTGTACGGATACAAACCTCGGTCATACATTTCCTGAATAAACACACGTTTTTTCTCTAAAGTTGATTTAGAAATGTATAATAATTTGTCTAATTGCGCGAATAATTCGGTTTTATTTCCTTTGAATAAATATCCCAAACGTGCCATATTAATGGTAACCACACCAATGCTTCCCGTCATTTCGGCACTACCAAAAAGTCCGTTTCCGCGTTTTAATAATTCCCGTAAATCCAGTTGTAAACGGCAGCACATACTACGAACGGCATTGGGTTTATAAGCATTTGGATTTTCTTCTTTATTGCCGTTTTCATCTAATACATATTGACTTCCGATGAAATTTTGGAAATAGGAAGAACCAATTTTAGCTGTATTTTCAAAAAGCAAGTCGGTATTTTCTCCGTCCCAGTCAAATTCTTCGGTAATATTCACCGTTGGAATTGGGAATGTAAATGGTTGTCCATTAGCATCGCCTTCGGTCATTACCGTATAATAGGCTTTGTTGATGAGGTTCATCTCTTTTTGAAAATGTTCGTAACGCAAATCGGTCAGTTTAGAAACCCCGCGTTCTTGCGCTCTTACTAAAAGATCATATTGAAAATTATTTTCGAAAAAATGCAGGTCGTTTTTCGTTGGAATCTGAGTTTTTAAATCTTCCGGAACCACCCAGTCTAATGTGATATTCGTGAAAGGAGATTGTCCCCAGCGTGCAGGAACATTTAGATTATAAACGAAACTTCGAACGGCTTTCAACACATCATCAAAAGATAAATCGTCCTTGAAAACATAAGGAGCTAAATACGTATCGAAAGAACTGAAGGCTTGTGCTCCAGCCCATTCGCTTTGTAAAATTCCGAGAAAATTTGCCATTTGTCCCAAAGCTTCTCTAAAATGGGAGGGTGCTTTACTTTCTACACGTCCGCGGATGCCGTTAAATCCTTCGTTGAGTAAAACACGCAAACTCCAACCGGCACAATATCCTGTCAAACAATCTAAATCGTGAATGTGAATGTCTCCATTGCGGTGCGCATAACCTTCTTCTTTAGTATAGACTTTATCCAACCAATAATTGGCAATTATTTTACCGGCAACATTATTGACTAAACCAGCATTAGAGTAAGAGGTATTTGCATTGGCATTGATGCGCCAATCCGTTTGTTCTATATACTCTTCGATAGTTTGTGTGCTGTCAACATAAGTAGTATCTTCATTTAAACCATGAATATGCTCACGTTGCAATTTACGGGTATGTCGAAACAGCATAAAAGAACGCATGACTTCAAAATACTGTTTCTCAAAAAGATTCTTCTCAATTAAATCCTGAATTTCTTCTACAGCCCAGGTTTCTTTGGCTTGTAAGTCGGTAATAATATTTTCAAAAACAGATTCATCAATTGCTATGGAAACACTTAAGAAGCTTTTTTCAATAGCATCTTTTATTTTAAAAGGTTCAAAAGGTTTGTATTCCCCGTTTCTTTTGATAACATATTTTTCCATAGCATTTGATGAGTTAAGGTTAAATTATTTGGTTCTTTTTTATTCTTGTGCTGAAAATTCTTTTTCTAATGCTGCCGCTTTTGGAAACAAGATGTTGTTTTCTAAATGGATGTGTTTGTGTAAATCCTGCTCAAATTCTTCTAACATGGAAAAAGTCACACGATACGTATTACAAGCATCTGCCGGAGGCGTATAATTATTGGTTAGTAAGGCAATTTTACGGAAACGTTCCCCTTCATTATCATGTTCTTCCATCATCATGGCAATAGGATTTTGCACTGTTCCAAAATGAGGTTGAACTATTAATTCATCTGTAAGGGACGCTTCTACCATTTTTTTTACGAAAGGAAACAAAATCAGTTCTTCTTTTTTCATGTGCTGCGCAAGTTCACCGGCGCAACCTTTAAAAAGTTCATTAATTTCGAATAATTCAGGATGACCTGCTCCGTGAACCTTACCTAATTTGTCTAAAAAAGGAAGAATAACTTGTGTTTTTTCTTCCACATAACGGTGATGTTTTTTCTCAATGTAATCCGCCAATAAATCTAAAGGCCATGATTTAAAATCAATACTATTATCATCTTTAGTTGTTAAAACAGTGTTTAACTGTTCCATCAATTGGTTGGTATCGATGTCTTTTTTATCACAGGCTTCTGTAATAGTTCTATTCCCTTTACAACAAAAATCGATGCCGTATTTTGAAAAAATGGCTGCTGTTCTGAAATCTTTAGCCACATATTCTCCGATAGTTATTTTTTCTAAAACTTCCATATTATTTGTTTTTTATTTAAAATTTATGGTACAAAAATAATCATTATTTTAAATAAAAGACAAAATTATCCGAAATTAAATATTTAAATTTATTTTATTTTTAAATGTATCGTTATCAGTGAGATGTGTTTTTTTTTAGACCTTTTTTCCTGACTATAATTTTACGATTAAAAAAATATTTAAAAACTGATTTTTATCATGTTTCCTCCATTTTTTTAAACTTTAATTTGCATCAAACAAATAAAAGACAAATTTATCTTTTATTTGAAAATCAAGTAATTTTATTAACTAACAAAAACGGATACTTATGCTTTCAAAATCACAAGCAAGAGCATTTTTTTTGGGAGGAACTTTGGTCACCTTTCTAATCTTTATCGGATTGACCATTTATTCGTTCATGCCCAGAAATGATCAAACGAACTACACCAAGATTGATAAAAATGTAGTTCGGGGAAAAGAAATTTGGGAAACCAATAACTGTATGGGTTGTCATACCATTATGGGCGAGGGAGGCTATTATGCTCCTGAATTGACAAAAGTAATTGACCGTCGTGGCGAGGGTTATATCAAGGCTGTTTTGATGTCGCCGGTTCCATGGGCTCCAAATGGACGAAAAATGGTTGTTTATAACATGAATGAAAAAGATGCCGATGCTGTAGTTGCCTACTTAAAATGGGTTGGGAAAATTGATTTAAACGGTTTTGACCGAGTGGTTTCGCCTTTATCAAAAGCAAATAATTAAAATAACGTATTATGAAATCGCCAAAAACTAGAAGTTTGCGTATGCAAACGCCAATAAATAAAAAGGCGATAACATTTTTGACATACAACAAATAAAATTTACAAAAATGAAATATAAATCACAAAAAGTAGCCTATTGGTTTTTTGCATTGTGTATGCTTTTGTTCTCTCTGCAAATTATTTATGGCTTTATTATGGGCTTTGACCGAATAGGAATTCAGGCATTACATGATGTTATTCCTTTTAATGTGGCGCGAGCCGTTCATACCAATTTGTTGGTAGTTTGGTTGTTAACCGGTTTTATGGGGGCTGCCTATTATATTATTCCCGAGGAAGCACAACGCGAATTAATCAGCGTAAAATGGGCATATGTTCAGTTGATATCATTAGCAATAGTAGGTGTTGTTGCCGTTGTTGGCTTTCACTTTAACCACTGGGAAGGCAGAAAATTTCTTGAAATTCCAAGAGAATTAGATTATCTCGTTGTTGTAAACGTATTACTTTTTCTAGGTTTAATTTTAGGAACACTTTTCAAAGGAAAGCGTCAAACCACTACAGCTTTGGTTTTATCTATGGGATTGCTTTTTGCTGCCTTACTTTATATTCCCGGAATGATTTGGTTTGACAGTCAGGTAATGGATTCATTCTTCCGTTGGTGGGTTGTTCACTTGTGGGTTGAAGGAGTTTGGGAATTAATTATGGGAGGTATTCTTTCATTCTTATTAATCAAATTAACCGGAGTAGACAGAGAAGTTATCGAAAAATGGTTGTACGTAATTGTTGGATTAACTTTCCTTTCGGGAGTTTTGGGGACAGGACATCATTATTATTACATAGGTGTAAATAAAATTTGGTTAATCGTGGGGGGAATTTTCTCTGCTCTTGAACCATTAGCGTTCTTGGCGATGGCATTATTTGCGGTGAATATGTATCGAAAAGGAGAAAAAAGCCATCCGAATAAAATTGCCTTATTCTGGACTATTGGTTCGTCTATTGTTTCTTTTGTTGGTGCAGGATTACTTGGTTTTGCACATACATTGCCACAAACTAATCTTTACACCCATGGAACTTTAGTGACCGCGATGCATGGACATTATGCGTTTTGGGGAGCTTATGCAATGATTGTTTTGGCTATGATTAGTTACGCATTGCCTAACTTAACTGGTCGTAAACGCTACGAAAGCACACAAGGAATGATGGCATTTTGGTTATCGAATATTGGAATGCTTGGAATGACTGTAGCTTTTGGGGTGGCAGGTGTTGCACAAGTGTATATGGAACGTAAAATGAAAATGGATTTTATGGTTGTTCAAAACGAAATCAGCATTCACTTTGTTGTGCTTTTGATTTGTGCCACGATGTTTACCACCGGAATAAGTCTCTTTATTTATGATTTCTTTAAATACGGAAGACCAACAGATGAAGCTTTAGATATAAAATAAGTTACTAATTCACCTTTTTTTGAACCAGGACGCTTTAATTATAGTTTTTTAGAACTGCATTTCCAGAAAAACAATAGTTTCAGTGTGCTGGTTTTTTTTCTAAAATTAAAAAAATATGTTAGAAAACACACCATACTATCATGCCGTTGGCAAAGAAATAGAAGTCTTCAATCACGCGTATGCAAATAAAATTCCTTTACTGCTAAAAGGGCCAACGGGCACAGGAAAATCCCGTTTTGTGGAATATATGGCGCATCTATTGGATAAAAAAATCATCACCATCAGCTGTCATGAAGAAACTTCTTCAACCGATTTAATTGGGCGATTTATTATTAAAGGGGCAGAAACTATTTGGCTTGACGGCCCTTTGACCACTGCCGTAAAAGAAGGAGCGATTATTTATTTGGATGAGGTTGCAGAAGCCCGCCCCGATGTGATTGTTGCGATTCACTCTTTGACGGATCATAGACGCGAATTGTTTATCGACAAATTAGGTGAGACTGTAAAAGCACATGACGATTTTATGTTAGTTGCATCTTTTAATCCCGGTTATCAAAGAGGGTTTAAAGAACTAAAACCATCTACTCGTCAGCGTTTTATTGCAGTTTCATTCGAATATCCCGAAGCTAAAATTGAAACCGATATTTTAGTTAATGAAACTCAAATTGACCATGACACGGCAAAGAAACTAGTTGCCATTGGTAACAAAATCAGAAATCTAACCGAATTAGGATTAACTGAAACGGTTTCTACACGATTACTGGTCGATGCCGCAAAAATTATTCATAGCGGATTACCTAAAAGATTGTCCGTTCATGTTGCGGTTGTAGAACCCTTGACGGATGATTTGCAAACGGTAGAAGCACTAAAAGATTTGTGTAATTTGATGATCTAGTAGAAACAACTTGCGAGTTGTCCCTACATACAAATAATTAAAAAATGGGTTTTGAAATAGATGAATATATAGTCGGGAAATTCTTTAAACACTTAAAAAAAAGTAAAAAAGTAAATCCTGAGATCCTTGCCAGAACGGTTACGCTCATCGAGATCAAACCGCGACTGACTATTTTGGCTCGTGCTTTGACAGGAAAACCAATCGAAATTTTCCCTGCCGAACGGGAAGGTGGCTATAAAAACAATAATTTTTTTCTCCCGATTTCCTTTGCAGAATTATCGACCAAAGCCGAAAATCATACTTTTTATTTGTTTCGAATTTTGTTCCTGTGTGTGCAACAACGCTTGAATCTCAATTGGACTTTCGAAGAAAAGGAACAGCCATTATTAGTTTCTCAACAAAAAGCATTGGAAACATCCAGTCAAATTTTGAATATTCTATTTAAAGAATTTGCAATTGAAGAACAATTTTTTAACGATGCAAAGCGCCACTTTATTCAGAAAGCAATCGAAAAAAAGGGACCTGATTTCTCTTGGCTTTATGGGAAATGGATGCAAAATGAATTCGAACAAAATACAGAAACAATACTCGAAAATTTTTCTGATAAAGTTAAAAAAGCGGGCGAAAATCAGCCTTCAACTACCTTGAAATCAACAGCGGTTGAAGAAGTTAAAACGGTAGAATTAGACAAAAAACAACAGGAAGATTACGTTTTACTTCATAATTTTGAAAAGGTAGAAACAGCCGAAGAGTTCAATGGAACCTGGCGAGATTTTGATGGTTCAGATGAACTTGAAGAGCATCAGGAAGCCTTGGAAGAATTGAATATGAAATTTACTGTACGTGTTGATGACACAGCGCATTCAGTGTATCAGGCAGATTTTATAGAGAACACTTCTATATCCGAAAGTGCGGAAGTTGATGCCAAAGGGTTTCATCTTACTTATGACGAATGGGATAGCAGTAAGCGTATTTACAAAGAGAATTTCTGTAAAGTATATCCAAAATTACAACAGAAAACAGATCCAAATTATTACAGAAATACAATAGCAAAAAACGCTTCTACTTTGTTAGGTTTGCGCAAAATGTTGACCAATGTGAACAACAAGATGCAGCAGCAAAAACGCCAAACCCAAGGCGATGAATTCGATATTGATGCCATTACAGATTTGTATGTAGATGTTCATTCTCAGCGTACGCCTTCGGAAAAAATATACATCTCAAACCGAAAAAAAGAAAAAGATTTATCGATTTTAATTCTGTTAGATATTAGTCTTTCCAGTGATGGATATGCCGCCGGAAATCGGGTAATTGACGTGGAGAAAGAAGTTTCGATTCTTTTTGGAGAAATCCTGAATGAATTCAATATTGATTTTTCAATTGACAGTTTTTATTCCAAAACGCGCAACTTTTCTACATATTTAACGGTGAAGGATTTTGATGAAAATTGGAATGTCGCCAAGCATAAAATTGGAGCAGTTGAACCGAATGGTTATACCCGAATTGGAGCTGCTTTGCGTCATGCCGGAGCCCGATTGGATAAGCGAAATACTAAAAATAAATGGGTGATTGTGATTTCTGACGGCAAGCCTAACGATTATGATAAATACGAAGGGAAGTACGGAATTAACGATGTCAAGCAAGCGCTCAGAGAACTCAATGCGAGAAATATTAATTCGTATGCATTGGCCATCGAAGCCGAAGCCAAATACTATTTGCCACAAATGTTCGGACAAAATCATTATCAAATTTTAACAACACCAGTAGCATTATTACAATCGTTAGTTCGATTGTATGAAAAAATTAAACATCAAAAATAAATATAAAGATGAACGATAACATAGATACAGCAATACTTCCGGAAGGACATCCGGTACAGATATATTATGAGGAAAAAGATTTAATTCATACTCTTTTGGAGGAATTATCTGCAGTAGATACAACGGTTGATTTGCAGCAATACATTAATATTTTTAACCAGCTCCATACTATAGAAAAGCGATTTGCCCGAAAAGAAAATCAGCTTTTCCCTTTTTTGGAAAAAAATGGATGGACAGGACCTTCACAGGGAATGTGGTCCTTTCACGACAATTTGAGAGAGCAATTTCGGTTGATTCAGTATTATCTAAAAACAAAAAACACTGAAAAAGTTACTATAAACACCTCTTTTTTAGTGAATGGAATTTATAGATTGATGGAGGTTGAAGAGTCCGTTTTGTTTCCAAATGCTTTAGAGATTTTAAAAGAATCCGATTGGATTGAAATGCGCAAAGGGGAATCTGAAATTGGTTGGATGCTTCCAAATCTTCCCGTACCGTTTCCAGCTGCAGCATACGTTCATCCGAGTGAAGATGTTAGTCCCAGAGAACTGACTTTTTCATTGGAAAACACTTCTCATTATGATGAAGGATATATGACTGTGGAGCAGGTGAATTTGCTTTTTAAAACGATGCCTCTGGATTTGACTTTTGTGGATGAGAATGATAAAGTTATTTTTTACAATAGAGGAGAAGAGCGCGTGTTTCCAAGAAGTGCAGGGATTATTGGACGTGAAGTTAAATTTTGTCATCCTCCAAAAAGTGTTGGAACAGTTCTTAAAATCTTGGAAGAATTCAGAAAAGGAACCAAAAATGAATCTTCATTTTGGATAAATTATAAAGAGCGCCTCATTTATATCCGCTATTTCGCAGTCAGAGATGCGGATAAAAACTACAAAGGTGTAATAGAAATGTCACAAGATATTACCGATATCAAGAAGATTGAAGGCGAAAAACGCTTGCTGGATTGGGAATAAAATTATCGTTAAACAAATCTTAAAAATGATTACCTTTAAAATCGATTACAAAAATGTCTATTATCCACCGGGAGGAATCCTGATGTGGATTATAATTTTCCTGGAACTAATTACGTTCGGGATGGCGCTTGTGGCTTTTGTTTTTTATGGAAAAGAACAGCCCGAATTATTTCATCAATCGAGGGTGCAATTGAATACTACTTTTGGTGCAATAAATACTATTTTCTTACTGTCCAGTGGATTATGTATGGCTAATGCGGTACATGAGTTTAAAGAAAACAACATACAAAAATCCTCTTTGTATTTTAAGCTGACGATGCTTGGCGGAACATTATTTTTACTTTTAAAAGGAATTGAATATTATCATAAAATTGAATCAGGGATTTCTTTGGATACCAATATGTTTTTTACTTTTTATTGGTTATTAACCGGATTTCATTTGATTCATGTGGTTATTGGGCTGATTATTTTATGTTGGACAAATTATGGAATGGAAAAGAAAAATTCGGATACTGGAATTGAAGATATTGAGGCTTGTGCAGCTTTTTGGCACATGTGTGATTTGATTTGGCTGTTATTATTTCCTGTTCTTTATTTAATTTTTTAGAAGATGAAAAAAACATTATTTTTTACCTATGGTTTGTTGATTATATTGACGATTACAACGGCTTTGATTTCGAATGTAATGGCTGTTTCTAAAGTTGCAATTGCCTTTATTATAGGATTATCTGTGCTGAAATTCTTTTTGGTTTCTTTCGAATTCATGGAATTAAAAAAAGCGAATTCTTTCTGGAAAGGGAGTTTAATTTCAGTTTTGGGATTGATAGTTTTGAGTATTCTTTTCATTAGAATCAGTTCTTAAAAAAAAGCGCAAACATGATAAATATCATAATAAAAGACAAAAAGGTCTTTTATTTTTACACTATGAAATTATGACAAATTTAACACCTGATAATTATGAAAATTACATTTAAACTTAACACGCAAAGGAGCGCCATCGTTCTGGTTTTCTTTTTAGTTTTTGGCTTCTTTTCTTGCTCTAAAAAAGAAGATAAGGACGCAAAATATTATGAGAATATTAAAGTTGAAGGTCAGAAAGAGGCGGAATTGACTGCGCCACCTTTAGTTCCAAAACCAATAGGAGATCGTCCTGCGATGAAATTGGTGGTAAATATGGAAATTAAAGAACAAGAAGGTGAAATGGTTGATGGAGTAAAATATACCTATTGGACTTTTGGCGGTTCAGTTCCCGGAAGTTTTATCAGAACCCGAGTAGGTGATGAGGTAGAATTTCATTTAAAAAATCATCCGGATAATAAAATGCCGCATAATATTGATTTGCATGCTGTAACAGGGCCAGGTGGTGGAGCAACCTCTTCTTTGGTAGCGCCGGGACATGAAAAAGTATTCAATTTTAAGACCTTAAATCCAGGGTTGTATGTATATCATTGTGCTACAGCGCCAGTTGGAATGCACATTGCTAACGGAATGTACGGTCTGATTTTAGTGGAGCCAGAAGGAGGATTGCCTCCTGTAGATAAAGAATACTACATTATGCAAGGTGATTTTTATACCAAAGGAAGTTACGGAGAGCAAGGTAATCAACCGTTTGATATGAATAAAGCCATTAAAGAAGAACCAGATTATGTAGTTTTCAACGGAAAAGTAGGAGCTGTAGCCGGTGATAAGGCAATTACTGCCAAAGTGGGTGAAACCGTTCGTATTTATATGGGTAATGGTGGGCCAAATTTAGTTTCATCGTTCCATGTTATTGGTGAGATTTTTGATAAAGTCCATATTGAAGGAGGAGAAATGATTAACAAAAATGTTCAAACAACTTTGATTCCTGCTGGTGGCTCTGCCATTGTGGAATTTAAAGTAGATGTCCCGGGAACTTTCATATTGGTTGATCACTCTATTTTTAGAGCTTTCAATAAAGGAGCGCTTGGTATGTTAAAAGTAGAAGGGGATGAGAATAAAAAACTGTATTCAGGAACTGTTCAAGAAGGAATTTATTTACCAGAAGGTGGAACCATACAAAATATGCCAAAAGAGAATGGAACAGTCAAAAGCGTTGTCGCTAAAACGGTTCCTGAGCAAGTTAAATCAGGAAAAGAATTGTACGGTAGAACTTGTTTTGCCTGTCACCAACAAGAAGGACAAGGTGTTCCAAATGCGTTCCCTCCATTGGCTAAATCTGATTTCTTGAATGCAAATCCAGACCGAGCAATCAATGCAGTATTACACGGATTGAGTGGTGAAGTTACTGTAAATGGTAAGAAATTCAACAATGTTATGACCAGCCAGAACTTGACAGACGAAGAAGTTGCAGATGTATTGACTTATGTTTATAACAGTTGGGGAAATAATAAAACAGTCGTAACTCCAGCAAAAGTGAAAGCAATTAGAGCAAAACCAGCTCCAAAAGCTCAAGCAGTTCATTAATAACAACAGGATTTAATTAAAATCTAAAATAAATTAAAATACTATGAAAAAGTATGTTTTTGCAATCGCAATGATGGGATTGGCTTTACAAGGATACAGCCAACAAGCCGCTAAAGGGAAAGTTGTTTATGATAAGGTTTGTATTGCCTGTCATCAGGCCACTGGTCAGGGAATTCCGGGAGCTTTTCCTCCATTAGCCAAATCAGATTATCTGAATAAAGATGTCAATCGTGCCATCAAAGGGGTGGTGAAAGGATTGACTGGCCCAATAACGGTGAATGGTAAAAAATTTAATAGTGCTATGCCTGCTCAATCTACTTTGACTGATCAACAAATAGCAGATGTATTTACTTATGTGTATGCCAGTTGGGGAAATAATAAAACTGTAGTTACACCAGCTATGGTAAAAGCCCAAAGAAAATAATAAAAGTATTTAAAAAGTAGTTAGTCATGTTGAAAAGTAGAATAGTTGAGTTATCATTTCTATTATTAATAGCAACATCGCTATGGTCTCAAAATGCACCGATGGTTTCTATAAAAAGGGGAGCTTATGTTCCCCTTTACGGAACCACAGATAAAAAACCAGTTGAGATTGCTGCTTTTGAAATGGATGTTTATCCGGTTACAAATGCTCAATTTGTAACTTTTTTAAAAAAATATCCAGCGTACACACGTTCTAAAATGAAGGGTGTTTTTGCCGATAAAAGCTATTTGTCACATTGGCAAAGTGATTATGATTATGGGAAAAATAATTTGAGTACTGCACCTGTAACTAATGTTTCCTGGTTTGCTGCCAAAAAATATTGTGAGTGTCAGGGGAAACGTTTGCCTACCATGGATGAATGGGAATATGTCGCTATGGCCGATGAAAAAAGAATTGATGCCAGAACCAAAGAAGACTTTAACAAATATATCATGTCTTGGTATGAAAAACCCAAAACGTATGCCAACCCGATAGGGCAAACTTATAAAAATTATTGGGGTGTTTATGACATGCACGGATTAGTTTGGGAATGGACTGCTGATTTCAACAGTATTTTTCTCTCTGGAGAATCCAGAAAAGATAAAGATACCGATAAGAATCTTTTTTGCGGAAGTGGCTCAGTAAACGCATCGGATTTGATGAATTATGCTGCTTTCATGCGATATGCTTTCAGGGGGAGTTTGAAAGCAAGGTATACCACAAAAAACCTTGGATTTCGATGTGCAGATGATAAAAAACAGCAACTGAATCTTTCCCAAATTTCAAAGAAATAAAATCAAAAATTTACGAATACCAATAAAGTGGAAATCATGAAGTTTAGTAGTAAAAATATAGTTTTAGGATGTATGGTAATGTTTTTGTTCCTTCAAGCCTGTAATAAAAAATCGGAATCTGATTTGAAAGACAAACCCATTTCAGATTTATCTGTTTATAATCTGCCTTCAAAATGGACCAGTCAAAATGGAGAAAATTTGGAGATGAAAGATTTAAAAGGGAAGGTGCTTGTGATGGTTATGATATATACTTCCTGCAAATCAGCTTGTCCCAGATTAGTGGCTGATATGCGTAATATTGAACAACGTTTGCCAGAGAATATCAAAGAAAATGTAAAGTTAGTTTTAGTCAGTATTGATCCTGCGGTGGATACTCCAAAACGATTAAAAGCATTTGCTATTGAAAATAAAATGGAAGGCAATCAATGGCTTTTCTTGCGTTCTTCTGAAGAAAATACGCGAGAATTCGCAGCAGTTTTAGCGGTAAATTATAAAAAAATATCTCCCTTGGATTTTTCTCATTCTAATATTATAAGTGTTTTTAATGCCGATGGCGAATTGGCATACCAACAAGAAGGATTAGGTGTGAATTCTGATGAAACTATAAAAAAAATTACAGAAGAAGCTGAAAAGCTAAATTAAAGTAACTCAAAAGATTCAAAAGAATAGGTTTGTTATAAATTTAATAATTATCGTTAAATACTAATTTTTCCACTCCGAATATATATTCTAGTAGTAAATATCTAAAATGATTTTGCGTTTTGAATTGTCAATTAGTTTTTCAATTCTTTTATAATAATCGGCATTAATCATTGGACATCCCAAGCTTTGACATATTGGTTTTTCTTGCTCTTTATAAGGCACTTTGTCATATTTATGGAGCACAATATTTCTGGCAAAAGCATTATTATTAGTTTGTTCTAAACCATATAATTTATAGGCTTTGCCAAATTCTCCATTATAACTGTTGCCAATAGCATATTTGCCTAATGAAGTGCAAAAAGAATTCGGGGTATTACTAAATTTTAATTGTCCTTGAATTTTTGTCCCAGAACCTAAACCATGAGCAACTAAACCTTGGTCAATTATTACATTGTTTTTTAAGTCGTAAACAAAGAATCTGTTTTTTCCGGACATAATTTTCATGTCAACGAGAAAAGCTATTTCTGAATTGTATTTTGGATTATTAGAAATGAATTTTTTAATCATATCAACTCGATTCAAGAGTTTTTCTTCTGTTGAATTGTAGGATAGCGAATGTTTTGAAGTGTTGGTTTTACTATTTTTTGATAAAATTTTGATGCTAAAAAATAATAATCCAATTGATAATGAAACGAAAATTAGTCTTCTCATTTTTTTAATCTTAAATATTTAGGCTCTTTTTTTTAATTAAGGTTTACCAATATAAATCAATTATAAATATTCTTACAAAAATAATCTATTATTTTGTATTGCACTGGTTATTAGCGTTTTATTAACATATAGAAGTCGTTTTTTTTTTGTTATTACAGATTGAGTATGATCTTTGTTTTAATTTTTTTTTCCTTTGACGCATTATAAAATGAGTTTGGAGGAGATATAATAGGAGTAATTTCATTATTTTTTGATGACTTCATTTAATATCTTTGGAATACAAAAAATAAATTTACTTTTGTATCGTGAAAAAAATCATATTCATAATAGTTATAATCATGCTTGTAAAGCCAGTACTTCCGGTTTTAGAGTATGTGATGAATTATGAATATATTTCAAAAGTACTTTGTATCAATAAGGATAAACCGAAAATGCATTGTAATGGAAAATGTCATTTGATGCAAGAATTGGCCAAAGCATCCGATGCTGAAAAGCCGATTTCTTCTGATAAAAAATCAATTTCTCCAGTATTTGAAGTTTTATTTTTTGAAAAAATAAATTCATTTACAATTACTCCAATACATTTTGGTACCAAAGAAAAAATAAGTTATTCCTATTCAAATCTATATTTTTACTTGAATAGCGATTCTGTTTTTCGTCCACCTATTTTCATTTCTTAGAGTTTTAAGTACTACTGTGCTTTTTTTGTCCGTTTCTTTCTACGGATGAATTGCTGTATGTTATTTTTTGAATTATTTAATTCTGAAAATGGCAGGCAAACCTAAATACTATTTTAAAATAAAAACTTTATAAAATGAAATTTCAAATAAAAAATATACTAGCTGTAGTGGCTATTTCTGTGGTATTATTTTCTTGTACAAATAATGATGATGAATCAATTACTGGTGAGGGAAGTCTAAAAGTAGAATTTGATAATATATATAAAACAGCTGACTTTGCAGCTAATACAAATTATACAAATTCTAATGGTGAAATTGTATCTGTTTCTAAAGTGAAATATATTGTGAGTAATATTGTCTTGACTAAAGCGGATGGGACTACATTTACTTATCCCAAAAGTCAAAGTTACTTTATTCTAGATGAATTGACACCTTCGACATTAGTGTTAAATCTTTCAGGAATTCCCGCTGGAAATTATACTAAAATAAAATACGGCATAGGAGTAGACAAAGCGCAATGGGAAGCAGGAGCAACTGGTCAAGGAGATTTCTTGACAACAGCACAAGCTGCTGAAATGATGTGGTCTTGGAGTGCAGGCTATAAGTTTGTAGCTTTTGAAGGAACATTTACTTCTGCAACGGTAACAGCTGCCACTCAATTTAAAGTGCATACAGGACAAACCGGAACGGATTATAATTATACCGAAGTAGCATTAGATTTGCCAGAAAATGCTTTGGTAAGAACTACAATCACGCCTCAGATACACATTATGGCGGATTTGTCTCAGATTGTAGATGGAACTAATACAATCAACCTTTCTGAAGGAGCGACAATTATGGGTGGTGCAAAATTAGCTTTTGTTACATCTTACATTGCTAACATGTTTGAGGTAGAACACGTTCATAACGACTAAATTGAAATAAGCGGTCTGTGTTTTATTTACTGACCGCTTTTTATAAAAATTAATAAAATGAAAACAAAATATATATTGTTGCTCATTTTGCCTTTGTTTTGGAGTTGTTCTGATGATGATGACGAGTATCAAAATATTCCTCTGGTTTTTGAAATACCGTCAAATTTTCCTCCTTTGGCTTATGACGTAGCTAATAATCCACCAACAGAGAAGGGATTTGAGCTGGGCAAAAAACTGTTTTATGATGGTCGATTAGCTTCAGATGGTATTGTGTCATGTGGTTTTTGTCACATTCAAGCAGATGCTTTTACACATCATGGACATACTTTTAGTCATGGAGTTGATGATGCTATTGGAACGCGAAATACGCCTCCAATTCAAAACTTAGCTTATCAGACTACTTTTATGTACGATGGAGCCGCATCACATTTAGATTTGCAATCCATCATTCCGTTTACAAGTCCTATCGAAATGAACGGAAATTTTTCTGATGTAATTATTATGATGAAAGCTGACGCGACTTATCAAAAGTTATTTAAAATAGCCTTTACTGATGGACAGATCAATGCTGAAAACATGCTTAAGGCACTTGGCCAGTTTATGGTTATGGTTACGTCTTCAAATTCTCGTTTTGATAAATTCCGTAGAAATGAAGCTGGAGGGATATTATCTCAACAAGAACAAGCAGGGTATACTCTTTTTAATCAAAAATGTGCGAGTTGTCATGCAACCGATTTGTTTACTGATAATTCTTTTAGAAATAATGGATTGCAAGTAAATCCGGCAATTAATGATATTGGACGTTATCGTGTAACTCAGTTAGATCAGGATGTATACAAGTTTAAGGTGCCAAGTTTACGCAATATTGAAAAAACAGCTCCTTATATGCATGACGGTCGCTTATTTACCTTAGAAGCTGTTATGGAGCATTATAATTCTGGAGTTGTAAATTCTAATACTTTAGATCCTTTGCTTAAAACTAACGGGAAACTCGGGATTCCGATTACTGAAGTTGAAAAAACTCAAATAATTGCTTTTCTAAAAACATTAACGGATACTCAATATTTAACTGATAAACGGTTCTCTGAATATTAATAATATTCATGCCTTTTTAATAAATAGATAAGGATTCTATTCTTTTAAAACTTGGTGTGTTTAAAAAATAATTTACTTTAAATGAAAAATATAATAATCCTTTTTCTTTTGATTTTTCAAATAGCAAATGCTGCCGAAAAAGACAGTTTAATTAGTGTTAATCCATTTTCTAAATATCATTTTTTTCTTGAAGAAGAGGAGGATGATTGTGATGCTTGTGGTTGTTCTGCCAGTGGTGGAAGTATGGGATTTGCATCCATGTTGAATTCTAATTTTGTTGGTATCAGGTATTTCAATCAGCAATATAAAAGTTCGGATGGTTTGTATAGTAATTCTCCTTGGTATAAGGAGAATTTTAATACGGTTCAGGTATGGGCAAGGGTTCCTGTGGGTGAGAATGTTCAGATAACTGCTTTGATCCCGTATCATTTTCATGATAGAGAAACAAGCTCAGGAAATAAAAAAATAGATGGAGTAGGAGATGTTACAGTTTTGGCTATGTATCGTCTTTACCAAACGCACAAAGACAGTACTTTTTTAGTACATACTCTTCAAATGGGTGCTGGTATAAAGGCTCCAACAGGAAAATTTAATGAAGCAAATTCGGGTAGTGTGAATCCAAGTTTTCAAGTAGGAACAGGAAGTTGGGATTATCTTTTGGCTGCTGAATATATTCTTAGAAGAAAGCAATTTGGATTGAATGCCATGTTCAATTATGTTTTGAAAACGGAGAATCAAAAGAATTATCGGTTTGGAAACCAGTTCAATTATGCAGGAACTTTTTTCTATTTGTATGAGAAGAATAATTTTTCGATTGTACCACAATTGGGTTTAGCTGGAGAACTTTACGAAAGTAACTATCAACACAGTCAGAAATTAAAGAATACATCCGGAGAGATCCTTTTTGGCAAATTAGGGTTTGAAGTTGGTAAAGACAGGTTTTCTTTTGGAGCTAATGCAATGCTTCCAATCAATCAAAATTTAACAGGAGGTAATGTTGAAGCTAATTATCGTTGGAGTATTAATATGAATTATAGTTTGTAATTACCAATGAATGTAAATAGTTTTTTGTTGATTTTAGATTAAGTTAGTATTATATAAAGCTATTTTGTTATGAGACTATAAAAAAAAACACCACTTTTCAGTGGTGGTTTTTAGTTTTATTACTTTTTATTACGTTTTATTGCTTTGTTAAATTAAATTGATATGCTCCGTAATTAGTATTGTTTTGATTTTTCCAAGTAACATTTAAATTAATGTTTCCATTGCATAAATTAACATTACCCGTTCCACTTACAAAATAACTTGATGAACTGTTTAAATTATATTTAAATGGTTCACTTCCAACTATTTTAGTGACTACTCCTGTACTTTGATCAAAAGTAACTTCAAAATAAGAATTTGAATTAGCCATAACATAAGTGTTTAATATTCTGAAAGTACCAGTTCCATCTGCAATATTATATTCAACAGGAATAGAAGCTCCAACTGCGTAATCTTCCCATTCATCTTTAACTACTTTGTATGTGCCATTGAAAATACTTGCATCGAATGTGTAGCCTGGTTCACCAACTTCTGAGACAGTGTAGGTAGAACCAGATTTTGTTATTTGTGCAAGTTTGAAAAAACCTGTAGCACCACATTCAATTATCGCAGCACTATTTGCAGCTTTTGTAAAGGTGAATGTTTCATCATTGTATATTCCGGTTTGGTTGAATGTCACAGATAAATCTATGTCAAAATTACCTTGAGATCCCATGTCTTTGAATGATACCGCTTCAGCTACTACTAAATAATCACCATCAGGCATGGTAGATAACATTTCAAAAGATTCAAATGCTGTTTCAGAATCATCGATGGATTCTACATCAGAAAGGTTTAAGTTTGTTATTCTAAGTTTAAAATCTGCAGCATCTGTTGGTTTAATTAAATCACCATCGACATCTTTAATAGAAGTACTCCAAGATAAATCAGTAACTAATGAACCCTCAGTATAATTCTGAATGTTAAATGAAACAGTTACGGGAGTAATATTAGCATTTGCAGTCGTAATATCACCAACTTGTAAAGTCAATGTTTCAACATCTTCTTTTACATTATCTTTAAGAATTGTTAGTTCAGCTGTTGCAGACAATTTATAAGCAGGAATAGTCAATTGACTATCTACTGTATAATCATCAGTAGAAGCGTTACCACTTACCTGACTTATTTTTACCACAATATCTTTACTTTGTACTTTGTCTAGAGTAACTGTAAAGTTATATTTATTATCACCCTCTATGATGGTTTGTGGGGATGAAAAATCACTAGTAATAGTTATTTTTACATCTTTGGAAACCTCAAGTGTACTTTGACCAGTCAAATCATCTTTCGAGCATCCCGAGAAAAGGATAGCTACTAATGTAAGTGCTGAGAATAAAAATTGTTTATTTATTTTTTTCATTTTCTTAAATTATTTAGTTATTCAACAATTTTTTCCAATACTTCATAAATTTCTCTAGGGCCAGAACCAGTAGTATAATATCCGTAAGTTCTGTAGATTCTGTCTTTACCGTTTACATCGTCTTTTACAATAGTATTTTGAGGACCATTAAAACCACATGCATTTGGAATGTCCCCTGGAGTATCTTCACAGTTTATAACTCCAAAACCATTTAATAATTGAGCTTCACCATCGTAAGTTAGAGGAGTCCTAACAACACCCGAGTTGCTAATTGTAAAATAATGTGTGTTTGTAGCTCCTGAAAACGGACCGGCCCATTCTAAA
>ERZ1034361.345-NODE-345-length-32202-cov-8.584000_pt1 | contig 32202 bp, 43 predicted proteins | sample MGYA00520617_ERZ1034361 | MGnify/ENA primary metagenome ERZ1034361 (study PRJEB33736, sample SAMEA104284507) | Azolla filiculoides | biome: Urban; feature: Water surface; material: Ditch water | place: Netherlands | collected 2015-10-28 | depth 0-0.1 m ...
AAGCAATACTGGCCGGCCGGCATGGACAAGGTCGGCGCCTACCACTTGATCGGCGGCATCCCGCGCGGCCTGGTGCTGGTCGCCGAAGGCTACGCCACCGCCGCCACCTTGCACGGAGCAACCGGACTCCCAGTCGCTGTCGCCTTCGACGCCGGTTCCCTGATGCCGGTCGTTGCTGACCTCGCGCAAAAGTACAGAACCAGCAAAATCCTCATTTGTGCCGATGATGACTACCTGACACCGGGAAATCCCGGCTGCGAAGCAGCCAGGCTGGCAGCAACGGCCCATGGCGCGGCGTGGTGTTCACCGAAATTCAGTGAAGAGCGCAGCACCACAAAAAAGGGGCCGACAGACTACAACGACCTCGCCAACCTCGAAGGCCCGCACGTTGTATCCATCCAGATTACCGCCTACCTGGAATCGCTTGGATGGAAGCTCCCGCGCGCGCGGGAACTAACTACTGGGGGGCAGGGGGAACTACCCAGCAAGACCATCCTGTCATCGCTGCTCTCGGTGGATGAGGCGTGTGACCGCTTCGCCCTGATCTACGGCGGCAAGGGAACGCTATTCGATCAGCAGGAACATCTTCTCGTCCCAAAGACTGACGTTCTCGACATCATCCCTGACCACGGCTGGCGAGAATGGAAGCTGCGGCAAGACCGCAAGGTCGTGCGCCTTTCCGAGGTCGGCTTCGACCCAGCCTGTACCGATAAATCAATCCGCTGCAACTTGTGGGGAGGCTGGCCGACTGATCCGAAGGCCGGCAAGTGCGAAGTCCTGCTCGATCTCCTGCGCTACTTGTGCAGCGCCGAACAGAACAGCGCCGACCTCTTCACCTGGGCCATTCGCTGGCTGGCCTATCCAATTCAGAACCCCGGCGCCAAGATGCGCACCGCCCTGATCTTTCACGGCCCGCAAGGCACCGGAAAAAATCTGTTCTTTGAAGCCATCATGGCCATCTATGGCGAATATGGCCGCATCGTCGGGCAGGCCGAAATCGAAGACAAGTTCAACGACTGGGCTAGCCGCAAGCTCTTCCTGATCGCCGACGAAGTTGTCGCCCGGCAGGAGCTGTACCACGTCAAGAACAAGCTAAAGTCATTTGTGACTGGCGAATGGATACGAATCAACCCAAAGAACGTCGCGGCACATGATGAGCGCAACCACTGCAACGTGGTGTATCTCTCCAACGAAACCCAGCCGCTGCCCATTGAGCAAGACGACCGCCGGCATTTCGTAATCTGGACCCCAGCCAAGCTATCGGCTGCCTTCTACCAGGACGTGCGCGACGAAATCAACGCAGGTGGCATTTCCGCCCTGCATCAATACCTTCTCGACATCGATCTTGGCGACTTCGACGAACATACCAAGCCGCCCGAAACACAAGCCAAGCGCGACCTGATAGAAGTCGGCGCCGGAAACGTGCAGCGCTTTATCAAGGCATGGCTCGGTGGCGACACGTCACACCCGGTATGCCCCTGTGGAAGCAGTGACCTATACCTGGCCTATACCCGCTGGTGCCGTGAAGACGGCGTGCGAAATCCGCGGGAGGCAAACCAGTTTATTGGCGAAATCGCCAAGCTGCCAGGCTGGGAAAAAGGCCACAAGGATCGATACGACAGCCTGATCGAAGGGCCTGACCGCCGAAAACTTCGCCAGCGCTTCGTCATCCCAAGTCTGGAAACACTAACGCAGGGCGCCAAGATCGGCGCCGACTACCGCAAAACAGACACCCAGAACCAGACCGAATGGCTCACTGACTGTTTTTTCGCCTTCACCAACAGCCTGCCAAACCAACAATGAGCGCACACCGCACACCAGAGCGCACACCACAGCGCACGGGCGAACGCCTTGCCAATAGGGCAAGCGCACGGGCGCACGGGATTTCACGTGCGTATGCGTGTGCACGTACAAACGCACTCGCTCGCCCAGCACATGCGCGTGTCACTCACACGTACACGAATAAGGGCGTGCGCCCGTGCGTTGCCCGTACTGGTGCGGGTCTTGCCCGTGCGCCACGGTGTGCGCTCTGGTGTGCGGTGTGCGCTACCGTGCAAATCACGCACGCCCACTCCTTTCATTCACCTGCTTAAAGGAAAAAATAGAATGGAAGAGCAAAACACCACCCTCGGCAAAAAAGAATTCGCCCAATATCTCGGCCTCGCTCCGTCCTACATCACGGCACTGATCGCTGCTGGCCGCGTCGTTCTCGATGGGGAAGGGCGCCGGGCCCGCGTCAAGGTCGCCGAGACGATGGCTATGCTCGAATCAACCGGAGGCGCCCGCTTCGATGTAGCCCGCCGCCATGCCGCCGCGCGGCGCAGTGCTAAAAATGAATGTCCGGATAGCTCGTTGCCACGGCAAACCGCAAAAACCGCCGCAAATCGCGATTCTGAAAGCCGGGACGATGAGCGCCTTGTCGATGCCAAGACCCGCAAAGAATCCGCGCAGGCCGACCAGGAAGAAATGAAGGCGGCACAAATGGCCGGAAACTTGCTGGCGCGTGACGACGTCGACGCCGCCATGAAGTTCCTCGGCGCCGCAGTCCGCGCAGCCATGGAAGTCTTCCCGGACCAGACCGCGCCGCTTGTCGTCGCCACCACCGACATGAACGAAATCCACGCCACCCTGACCGACGCCTGCCGCAATGTGCTGGCTGACATCGGGGCTGCCATTGATCGGCAACAGTCCGCGCTGGTTTCCGCAAAATGAAACGCGACTTGCCGCTCGGCCTATCCCACTGCCTGACTGTCGCCGCCTCGGCCATCGCGCCGCGCCGGGCCCTGACCGTCTCGCAATGGGCAGACACCCACCGCGAGCTATCTGGAAAGCAGGCTGGCGAGCGTGGCCGCTGGCGCACATCCCGAAATCCTATTCTGCGCGAGATCATGGACGCCATGTCGGCCAGCTCGCGCGTTACCGACATTTGGGTTATGAAATCCTCGCAGGTCGGCGTCACCGAAGCCACAGTCAACTTTCTCGGCTACTGCATGGACCATGCCCCGGCTCCCGTCATGGTTCTCATGCCGACGCTAGATTCACGCGATGCCTGGAAAGCGCAGAAGCTCAACCCGCTACTGCAGGAAACGCCGATCATTCGCGACCTGCTCGGTGGCCAGCGTTCTCGGGATGCGGCCAACAGTAAGGACATGATCGACTTTCCTGGTGGTGTTCTGTTTCTTGCCGGCGGAAATTCGCCCAACAGCTACGCCCAGCGCTCCGTGCGATACCTGATCATGGACGACCTCGACCGTTTCCCGTCAGAAGTCGGGTCAGAAGGTGATCCGGTCGCACTGGCGCGTGGCAGAACAAAAGCATTCGCCCGGGCCAAGCGCCTATTCATAAGCACCCCGACAGTGCGTGGCGAAAGCCTAGTCGAGCGCGGCTATGCAGAATCAGACCAGCGCCGATACCACGTCGCCTGTCCGCACTGCGAAACATATCAGCCGCTTGAATGGGGAGGTCCGGAAGCTGAGCATGGCATTAAGTGGCGCGATAACGAAGCCGGCCTCGATGCCTGGTACGTCTGCGCCCATTGCCATGGAGAAATCCACGAGCATCAGAAGCCAGGCTTGCTGTCTGCCGGTCGCTGGATTGCCACGTATCCAGATCGCAGCGTGCGCGGCTACCATATCAGCGCCCTCTATGCGCCAATCGGGCTCGGTCCAAGCTGGGCAGATCTGGCGCTGGAATGGAAATCAGCCGTCAAGTCTCCTGGAACCCTGCGCACGTTTGTTAATACGCACCTTGGCGAATGCTGGGAAGAGCACGGCGACCAGGTTGAGCCAGTTGGACTGCTCGCGCGTCTGGAAAACTACGAAGAACTTCCACGCCAGCTCGCCCGAACAGGTGGCGTCGACGTGCAAAAAGACCGCCTTGAGCTCACCATCATCGACTGGGGAATCGGCGAAGAGTCTTGGACGATGGACCACATCATCGTGCCTGGCGACACAGCCAAGCCGGAAGTCTGGGCGATGCTCGATGAAGAAATCGCTAATTGGGCGCCAGAAGCTGTTGCTATCGACTCCGGATATAACACCAGCATGGTATATGCCTATGTCGAAAAGCGCCGCTGGGCATTTGCCATAAAAGGCCGTCCTGGTGGAGGAGTGCCCATCGTTGAAGACGAAAAATCACGCCGCCTTCGCCTTCGCCGCCAGCGCAAAAAAGGAATCACTGTGCACATGGTTGGCGACGATCAGGCCAAGGCGCTGATCTACAGCCGACTAAAGATCACCGAGCCGGGCCCTGGGTACATCCACTTCCCGCTGGCGCCCGGCTTCGACGATGAATATTTCGCCCAGCTAACCGCCGAAAAGCTCGTCACCAAGATCCGTGGGACGCGCCCATACGTTGAATGGGTTCAGACGCGCCCGCGTAATGAAGCACTCGACTGCTGGAAATATGGCCTCGCAGCCCTGCGCCTGGCAGCAATAGATCTGGCTGACCGGGCGAAAGCGCGCGCCATTGAAAGTCTCCCCACTGTCCAACGACCGCGCCAGGCTCAATCGCGCGGAATATCAAGAAGAACGTGATGCTCATGGCCACCCTGCGCGAAATAATCGAATTCATGGCCAAGGTCGCGGCCGAAACCGATCACAGCTTTTCCGAAGAATTCGCCAGCATAGCTGAGCGCGCAATTCGGCAGCATTACGCCGCAGAGCGCATTTACGTCGTTCCTCCAAGTAGCAGAAAAGATCCGGCGCGCGGTCAGGCAATCGCCGAGGCTGCCAGAAAGCTGCCAACTGGCATTGTCTCGGAGCGCCTTGGAGTCAGCCGACAGCTCGTCGCCTACCATCTCAAGAAAAGCAAAAACCCGGACGGATAACTTGACGGGTGGTCGCCACTATCCAGTCCATGGCGACCACCGTACCGACCACCGATCCAACAGAACTCCGCGCCGGCGACACTTGGCAATGGCGGCGTGAGGACCTGAGCGACTACCCGGCGAGCGCCTGGACGCTGACCTGGTATTTCCGCAACGCCACGCACTTCTTCGATGTCGTTGCTGACTCCGACGGTGACAATTTCTCCGTATCCGTCGCCAAGGCAACCACGGCCACACGTGTGGCCGGCACCTACGACGTCGTCAGCGTCGTCAGCAACGCTACCGAGCGCCACGAAATTGGCCGCGCCATCGTTGTCATCACACCAGATTTCTCCGCTGCAGCAACCGTCGACGGTCGGAGCTTTGCCCGCGCCATGCTCGACCATGTTGAAGCCGCGCTGCTTAATCGCGCCACCAAGGATCAGCTCGACGTCATTGAAGCCACCATGGCCGGCCGTGGCATGAAGCGTACGCCGGCCACGCTTATCACCCTGCGCTCTCAACTCAAAGCCGAGATCAGCCGTGAGGAATCCGCCGCCGGAATCCGTGCCGGAAAACCATCGCGCTCGCGCGTCATGATCAGGTTCAATAATGTTTGATTCTCTCAAGCGCATTTTCCTCCGCAAGCCGGCCGGAAAAGGCCAGCGCACCTTCGCTGCCGCTCGCCCAGGGCGCTTGACTGATGGCTGGTCATCGATGACCAGCTCGGCCGACATGGAAAGCGTCAGCAGCCTGACCACTCTGCGCAACCGCTCGCGTGCCCTGATCCGTGACAACGCACACGCCAAGCGCGCCCAGCAGGTCATCGTCAACAACGTAATTGGCCTCGGCATCGGCCTGCAAGCTGGCCTGCAAAATAACCGCGGGCGGCTGCTCACCAACGAAAACAGCGCTATCGAAAACGCTTGGGAGCAATGGTGCAAGGCCGACGCCTGCCACATCGGCGGATCGCTGCACTTCGCCGACCTCGAGCGCCTGCTCATCGCTGAATGGTTCGCTGCTGGCGATGTCTTTGTCCGCATCCACCGCTCTGGCCGCGGCGCCGTCCCCATCTCCCTCGAGGTCATTGAGGCCGAGCGCATGGCCGACGAATGGGAGTCGCCAAGCATCAACGGAAACCTGGTGCGTCAGGGCGTCGAGTGCGACCCATACAATCGCCCGGTCGCCTACTGGATGCACGAATTCCACCCCGGCGACCCGCGACGCCCGATGGTTCAGGACCGCCTGATCCGCGTCCCGGCCGAAGAAATAATTCACCTGCGCACCGTTGACCGCTGGCCGCAAGTCCGCGGGGTCCCTCTCATGCACGCCGGCATGAGCCGCCTTCACCAGCTCGGCGAATTCCAGGACGCAGCTGTCGTTGCTGCCCGCATCGGTGCCGAAAAGGTCATGATCCTCAAAGAGACAGAGGACGGCCGCTTCGCCGAAAGCCTTGGCGATGATGGCGGAACGAATGACGGCACCCTGACCTGGTCAAGCGGAAAAGGACAGGTCGACATTCTGCCAGCCGGTACCGACGTCGCTTCCTGGTCGCCGAACTACCCGGACACCAACTTTGGCCCGTTCGTCAACGCCGCCCTGCGCGACATCGCTGCCGCATTCGGCATCAGCTACGAAAGCCTGACTGGCGACTACAGCCAGTCGAACTACAGCAGCAGCCGCATGGGCCAGCTCAACGAGCGCGACGGCTGGCGCGTCCTGCAGCAGTGGTACATCCGCGCCGTGCGCGAGCGCCTCTACACCGTCTGGCTCGAAGCCGCGATCCTGTCGCGCGCCATTCCGGCTATCAGCGTGCCCGACTACGTCGCCCGCCCGCAATTCTACCGGGCCGTCACATGGAAGCCGCGCGGCTGGTCCTGGGTTGATCCGACCAAAGAGGTCGCCGCCTACAAGGAAGCCGAAAAGGCCGGCTACATCACCAAGGGCGACATCATCGCCCAGACCGGAAACGGCCGCGACATCGAGGACGTCATCCGCGAACGCCGCCGCGAGCTCGACATGCTATCCGAAGCAGAAATCCTCACCGACACCGACCTGGAAGCCATGGCCGATGAAGCAGAGGAGGCCGCCGACAAGCCTTCCATGCAGCCAGAAGATACCGGCGGCGATGATTCCGAAGGCGACCAACAGGACGCAGCAACACCGCGCGTCTACTCATTCAAAAGGGATTACGAATGACCGAACTCAAGCTCCCGCGCCTGAACCGTGATCTGCCGAACGAATCAATCAGCGTTCGCCAGTCGGAAACAGGCAGCAACACGCTGACTTTCTCGCTTGCCTCGGAAGTGCCCGTTGAGCGCTTCTTCGGAACAGAGATCCTAAGCTGTAAGAAAAGCGCCGTGCGCATGGATCGCATCGCCGCCGGCGCCGCTCCTCTGCTTTTCAACCACAACTGGGATGACCCCATTGGAATGCTCTCGAATGGGCGAATCGAAAACGGCCGATTGGTCGTCGACGCCACATTGTTCGACACGCCGCGTGCCGCTGAAGTCAAAACCATGATCGACGGCGGCCTGCGCAACGTATCCGTCGGCTACGAGATCAACAAGCTCGAAGAAAACGCCAAGACAGCCACCTTCACTGCCACCGACTGGCTGGTTCTCGAAGGATCGATTGTTACCGTCCCGGCCGACTACACCGTCGGCGTCGAGCGGTCAGCTGATGAAAGTTTCAAGCCGGTACAGATCACCCGTACCGAACCCACCCTCCCGGCGTCCCCCGCCATTGTCTCGAAAGGACATCGTATGTCTGAAGCAAACAACGCCCCGGCGGGCGCAAACGCCGAAACCCGCGGTCATGATTCCGTCGCCATGGAGCGCCTGCGTATCAAGACCCTGACCGACCTCGGCCGTCAGCACCGTATCGACGAAGCCCAAGTCCGCAACTGGATCGACAACGAAGCCTTCACCGCCGACGACGCGGCCCGCTCCGTCCTCGACATCCTGGTTACCCGTGGTGGCAACAACAACGGCGTCAACCCGGCTGAAATCGGCATGAGCAAGAAAGAGGCCGCGCAGTATTCCACCTTCAAGGCCATCCGCTCCATCCTGAACAAGGACTGGTCCAAGGCAGGCCTCGAGCTGGAAGCCCACAAGGCAATCCAGCAACGCCTCGGCGGCAACCCGCTCAACGAGCAGACCTTCTACGTCCCGCTCGAAGTGCAAACCGCCAAGCGCCATCGTGAAATCCGCGACATGACCTCCGCTGGCGCCTCGGGCTCCAACTACCTGGTTGGCACGGAAAACATGAGCTTCATCGAGCTGCTGCGCAATCGCTCCGTGCTGGCTCAGATGGGTGCCACCCGCATGGGCGGCCTCGTCGGCAATGTCACCATTCCGCGCGAAACCGCATCGGCCAGCACCTACTGGCTGACCAATGAAGCCACGGCCATCACCGAAAGCCAGCCGACCATCGGCCAGCTCTCCCTGTCGCCGAAGCATGTCGGTGCCTACACCGAAATCAGCCGCCTGCTGGCCCTGCAGTCCAGCCCGGATGCTGAATCTCTGGTCATGAACGACCTGGCCAAGGCCGTTGCCCTGGCTGCTGACCTCGCTGGCCTTGCTGGCTCTGGCGCATCTGGCCAGCCCACCGGCATCATCGGTACGTCTGGCGTTGGTTCCGTTACCGGCACCAGCATCGCATACGCCGGCATGCTGGAATTCCAGACCGACATCGGCAACGCTCTGAGCCAGGCATGTGGTTACGTCACCACCCCGGCCGTTGCCGCCCTGCTCATGCAGCGCGTGAAGTTCTCGAGCACTGCCAGCCCGTTGTGGGACGGCAACATCCTCGATGCCAACGCCTGCGGCTTCCGCGGCATGTCCTCTGCCCAGTGCCCGACCGCCGACATCATCTTCGGCGCGTGGGACCAGTTGGTCATGGCTGAGTGGGGCTCCCTGGCCATCGAGGTCAACCCGTATGCCAACTTCCAGGCTGGTCTGGTCGGCGTCCGCGCCCTCTACGCCATGGACATTGGTCTGCGCGTGCCGTCCGCCTTCTCTGTCGCAACCAGCGTGACCTAAGCAAAAAGGAAGGCGCCATGAAATTCAAAATCATGCGCGCCTTCCTCATTGCCGGAGAGCGGCAAGAGGCAGGCAGCGAAATTGAAATAAGCGACCGCGACCTGATCGGCACCCTGAAAAGCGCCGGCAAGATCGAGGCTGTCGAACCTGAGCCGGTCAAGGCCGGTCCGATGACGACAGAAAACAGTGGTCTCGTCACAAAAGCGAAAAAATCCGCCAAGGAATAAACCATGACAATCCAACTCACCCGCGCCACCCGGATAGCTGGCACTGTGACGGCGGCAGGAACGCAGCTAACCCTGACCGAAGCCCTCGAAGCAGATCTGATTTATCAGGGTATTGCGACGCGAGTTGGGGCGGCTCCCAATAACGCTGGTGCGCAGCCTGTCACGGCTGAAACAAATCCCCTCACCGGGGGGATTGATTTATCCGCATCGGACACAACCATGTCTCCTGCTAACATGGCGCGAAAGATTAAGCGTGTGGCTGCGCTTGGTGATTCACTCACCGAAAACGGGTATATGTACGGATTCGACCTTCGCGCCCTGACTTTGAATATGGGTGGTGGCCCATACGCTGCAATTATTGGCGACTCAGAGTGTCCGAGCGGGGCTGGTACGCTCACCCTGTCTGCTCAGAACACGCTAACTTGGACTCCGAATGGTGGAACTGCTGGCGCTCCTGTCGATGCGTCGCGTGATGGCAAGCTGTATATCCCCGGCCCATCTGCGCTACAGGGTATTTGGATTTCGTGGAACCCGACCATCAATACCTATGTCGCTGGAACATCGTCAATTACCATCCCGGTAAATGGTTTGCAGAAATTTGGCTGGCAGACTACCGGCTACATGACTTGGTTCATGGCCCTATCTCAGCAAGGTTGCGAATGGGCGCTTGCTCCGGCCTTTGCCCAGAATGGTCAGCAGCGCGAAGCATTGCACGGCCAAGGTGGTGCTACTTCGGCGTCTATCTTAGCGGCAGCATGGCAATGGAATCAGACTGAAGCTGACGAATGGCACGTCATGGTCGGGCGAAACGATATTTCTGGCTCAGTTCCTTACGCAACAACCATCGCCAATTTGACGGCGATATATGATTTGCTGAGAAAGAAGTCGCCACGCCTTCGCCTGTACTCGATCACGCCTCGGGATTCCGACACGGCAACGCAACGCAAGACCCGCTCTGCGGTAAATCGCTGGATAGCCAACTATTGCCGGGCGATGTCGAACTGCATTTTCGTGGATGCTGCCAGTGCGGTAACTGATCCAGCTAACGGCAACTTCTTGTCAGGTTACGCATCCGATGGCACTCACACGACCGGCACAGGGGCTTATTACATCGGCCTTGCATCCGTCAATGCTGGTGATGACGCAGCATTAGCCGCTCCGTACATTGCAGCTTACGACGATGTTTTCGACGCCACCTACAATCCATACGGAAGCCTGCTTGCAACGGCTGGCATGGGCGTCTGGAATGGAACGGCGGGTGGTCTGCTCGGCACTACAACTGGTCAGCTTGGAACGGGTTGGTCAACTAATACGCTGTCAGGCACTTACACCTCGGCAGTTAATTCTCAGGTCGCACGGACTGACGGTGTAGCTGGCGTGTGGCAGCAGATTGCCCCGATCTGGACAGCTACCGGCGACCATAATCTTCAATCAACAGCCACGAACTACGCTGCGACTGTTGGTGCAGCTTACGAAGCAATCTGCGAATACAACATCGTTGCGTCTTCTGGTGGCATCACAAAAGCAGGAATTGAGATTGTTCCGGTGGGTGTATCAGCTCGGGTTTGCTGGGCGCTGCTCGGAGACATCCCGAACCTGTCTTCGCCGGTCAAGCTGGTATTGCGTACTCCGCGTTACTACGTACCGCCCGGCGTCACCTCCATTTATCCGCAATCGCTGAGTAAAGTAACGGCAGCAGGCGCATTGACTGCACAGTATGGGCGTACTGCACTTCGCCCATGCGTGTGATTTTCCAAGCAACTATTTTATGCAATAATCCTAGAATTTTTGGGGATAAAAATGCATAGGCGTCTTCTCTGGTTGTCTGTTGTGCTTAATATAGTGCTTTCAATTTCCATTTTCGGCTTCGTTACTAAGCTCGGTGGAGTAAATTATCTGCTTTTCAAGCTGCAATCAAAAGATGACTCGACAGGGCTGTCCGTTGGCCGCGCAGGACACCTTAGTATTCTTGATGGCAAGAAAGCAACCGGAGAAATTGTTTTTGTTGGCGACTCGCTTACCGAAATGGTGCAGTGGAGCGAGGCGCTTGGAAATCCAAGAATAATTAACCGGGGGGTTGGTGGCGACAATACCGGGAGGATTCTCGATCGTATCGAGTCAATAGCAAGTAACAAGCCGATCAAGTTATTCATCATGGCCGGAATCAACGATTTGGTAGTTGATACCCCGGCGGTTGCTTTCGGTCGATATGAGCGAATTATTAAAACTGTGAAACGACTTTCGCCCGACACACGGATTTACATTGAAAGCACAATTCCTGTAAATAACTCGGTGCGAGAAACAAAGAGAAGAAATAACGACGTTTCTGCCATCAATGACATGCTGATGCGATTAGCCAATCCAGACGAAAAAATAGAATGGATTGATGTTCGACCGGCGCTTGTTGACGGCCAGGGGAATTTGAACAGTGCATTCACGTTTGATGGGCTGCACTTGAACGGCGATGGAATTAAAAGATGGATGGAAGTTGTCCAGCCGAAAGTAATAGAAGAAATCTAATCCCCTCTGCACGGAGAGCATCATCTTCGTGACGTCGAGCAAACGATAAAAGCCGCCTTCGGGCGGTTTTTCTTTTGCCTTCTTAAATGCAAAAACCCGGACGGATAACTTGACGGCCTGTCGCCAATATTGGCGCATGGACTTTTCTCAAGATTCCGCGTCGATTATTGATCTACTGGGCATTGACGTCATTGTCGATGGCGTCCCGGCCCGCGGCATTTTCGACAACGGATTCGCGTCGTCTTTTAGCGGCATGGTCGACGGCACGAGCCCCGTCCTGCACTTGACCACCGACATCATCGTGGCCCGCGGCAATACGGTCGTCATTGACACCGTGAGCTACACCGTCATTGGCGTCGAGCCAGATGGTACCGGCGTCACCCAATTGCGGCTGCAGAAGCAATGAGCCACGTGCGCACCCAGATCCGTGCAGCCATCGTCGCGCGACTCTCTGGCCTGGCAACCACTGGCGCAGCCGTGCATGGCCAGCGGACCCGGCCGACTACGGCAGAGCCTCCCTATCTCAAGGTCTGGATCGGCGACGACAACGGCGAGCTTCTCAACGTCACTGATGACATGAGCGAGCAGCGTACCGCCGAGATTGTCATCGAAGCCTATGCCAAGGCAGAAGGCGACATGGAAGCCACCCTTGACCAGATTGCACTCGAAGTGCAGACAAAGATCGCCACCACGCCTGACCGCACCTTTGGCGGCCTCATCAATATGCTCGGCGCCCCGCGCATCGAGCCGGATGTCGACGACAGCCTCGAAACCACTGCCGGCATCAACCGCATCACCTATCCGATCACCTATTTCATTGCCGGAACCAACCCGGCCGTCGCCCTCTAGGAGCCATCAATGACGATCCATACCAATTCAGGCCTCAAGCTCTACATGGAGTCGGCCATCGCTGCGGCAAAGACCATTTCCGCAATCACCAAGGCAGCGCCCGGCGTGATCACTTCGGCTGCGCACGGATACGCCAACGGCGATGTCGTGTTGCTCGAAGTGCAGGGCATGGTCGAGCTGAACGGCAACCTCTACAAAATCGTGAATGTGGCAACTGATACATTCCAGGTTGCCGGCATTGATGGTGCCACCGGCATCGACACGACGCTGTTCTCGACATTCACCAGCGGCACGGCCAAGAAGGTCACCCTAGGCACGTCGATTACCGGCGTTCAGGAATTCAACTTCGCCGGTGGCGACATCAAGACCGTGGATACCACGACCGTCAATGATGTTGTCGACACCCAGATCGTTGTCGGCGCGTCGGCTCAATCGGCCGACATGACGATGCAGTGGGACCCGGCAGCCGCCGCCCAACAGGCCATGCTGGCTGCCTTCCGAACTCGCGCCAACAAGGGCTTCAAGGTCATGTGGCCGGATGGCGCATTCGTGTTGTTCTACGGCACTGTCGGTTATACCGGGGCGCCTGGCGGTGGCAAGCAGGGTGTGACGACCAGCCCGGCAAAAATCACCATGCTCGGCGGCCTGACGATCTGCTCTGCCTAAGATGCGCGAAATCTCTCTTGCCAAGTTTCAGGCTGCGCGCCGATCTGAATTACGGGTCGGCACGCACTCTGTCACGCTGCAGCGCCCGACGCCATGGGATGTCACTTCGGCGCAGTCCGAAGGTCAGCGCCTTGACATCGAATGGGCGGCGCAGTTCGTCGTTGGCTGGGACTTCACCGAGGCCGATCTGTTGCCCGGCGGAGACCCTGAGCCGGTGGCATTCAGCGCGGAAGTTTTCGTGACGTGGATCAAGGATCACCCGGATACCTGGCAGCAACTCATTCAAGGCGTCATCGCGGCTTACAAGTCGCATGAGACGAGTCTGGATGAGCGGGGAAACGTCTAGCGGCCTGGTTATCGATCTGCCAGCGACCGGCGCCGCCACCGCCGCCACCGCCGCAGGAATTTCAGATAGCCATCCGGGCCTGGAAGATGTTGGGCAACACGATTGACTGGTCTGGGCTTGATACGGTGGCGACGATGTTGGGCGTGACTGATGTCGAGATGCTTATCTACGACCTGATGACGATACGGGATAACTTGTGAGCAACACAAACGTCAGCTTTACTCTGAGTGCCAGCGACAAGACGCAGGCGGCATTCGCGTCGGTTGGCAATGGCCTTGGCCAGCTCAAAAGCAAAACCGACTCGTTGTTCTCGGCGTTTTCAGGTGGCGTTGCTGGGGGCCTTGCGACAGGCCTGCTCGGCGCCGGATTCACGGCAGCCATCAAGGGTGCAATCGATGACCTGGACAAACTCAACGACGCCTCCGAGCGCCTTGGTATGTCCGTCGAGGATCTGTCCGCCCTGAGCTTCGCCGGAAAGATGAATGGCCTCGAGTTTGAGGACATGACGACGGCGCTGACTAAGCTGTCGGTCAAGATGCAGGAGGCGGCAGCCGGTGGTAAGGAAGCCGGCGCGCTGTTCAGTGACCTTGGCGTAAAAGTTACGGATTCTGGCGGCAAGATGAAAAGCGCCGATGCCGTCTTCGCCGATATTGCAGATCGCTTTTCTCAGTTTGAAGACGGCGCCGCCAAAACCGCGCTTGCCGTCGACACGTTCGGAAAGTCGGGCGCCAAGCTTGTCCCTATCCTCAATGGTGGCGCCGATGGCCTGAAGAAGATGCGCGAGGAGGCCGAAAGCCTTGGCGGAATCATTGATACGAAGCTGGCTAAACAGGCCGGTGACTTCAATGACAACCTGGATAAGCTTGGGGTCCTGTCGGCTTCTGCTGGTAAATCTATTGCCGGCGGATTGCTGCCGTGGCTGAACAAGGCCGCTGAGTCGTTCCTTGTAGCGCAAAAGTATAGCGATGGGTTCCTGGATTCGCTTCGTCTGAAAATGCCTGGCCTGCAAAACACAGATGCAGTGGCCGAGCTGTCGAAGGTTATGCAGGAGTTCGAGCAGGTTGATTACCGGCTATCGAACGGCCGCAGCAAGAATATCGCCGAAGATGAAAAGCGACTTGCCAGCTTGGAGCGAGAGGCTGCTTATTACCGTGAATTGGTAAATTTGCAGAAGAAAGCATCCGCTCCCGAAAGCACTGGCGACAAGCCGGGCGGGGCCACTCCGATTAGGAGGACGCCAACAGGATCGCCGAAAAAAGAAAAAGAAGACTCGGAAACCGCAAAGGCATCAGACGAGGCAATTGCATACGGCAAGTCAATGCAGAAACTTGCCGAACTGTCGCGCGACGCAGAAGCTTCGCAGCTTGATCTTGGCAAGTCTCAGAAGGCGCTCTATGACCTGATGACCAGTGCCGAGTGGGCAAACATGCCCGATGCCTGGAAGCAGACTGCGGTGGCACAGTTTGAAATGTCGCAGGCAACGGAAGAGGCTGCGAAGAAAACAGAGCGCCTGAATCAGCTTCTCGGCAAAGGCCAGGACTCGCAGATTGAAGTGGCCCGCAAGGACATGCTGCTACTGGCAGAAGCCTTTGAACAAGGGACGATCAGCGAAGAGCAGTTTATCGATGCTGCCCGTGGTGACTTTGAGAAACTTGCCGACACCGCCGACAAGTTTGAAAACATCATCACCAATGCCTTTGAAGGTATGGCCGGGGCCATTGCCGACTTCGCAATGACTGGCAAGGGAAGTTTTGGCGGCATGGTCGACGCGATGGTGCGCGACCTGATCCGGCTTGAAATCCAGTCGCAAGCGACTGCGGCATTCAAGTCGATGGGCGGCATGTCTGGAATATTCAGTTCTATCGCCAGTATGTTCACCGCAAACGCAGATGGTGGAGTCTACAACTCGCCATCGCTGTCCGCCTATTCCGGCGGCGTCTACAACACGCCGCAGCTTTTCAAGTTCGCGTCTGGTGCAGGGGTGTTCGGCGAGGCCGGCCCGGAAGCCATCATGCCGCTCAAGCGTGGCGCCGATGGGAAGCTCGGCGTTTCTGGCGGCGGCAATACGACGGTCAATGTCATCAATAACTCAGGAGGCCAGGCGTCAAGCACTGAGCGCAGCGATGGTCGTGGAAACAAGATCATCGACATCCTGATCGAGCAGACAAAAAACGCGATTGGAGCCGACATCCTTTCAGGTAACGGCGCCGTCCCGTCTGCCATGTCCGGGGCTTACGGACTCAAGCGCAGCGCAGGAGCTTATTAAATGCCTACGTTTCCAGCCACCCTTCCAGCGGCCCTTGTTGATGGATATATGCTCGCTCCCGTCGATCAGACGGCAAGAAGCGAGATGGAGGTCGGCGCGGCTCGCGTTCGTCGGCGCACTTCGTCGCGTAATGACCTGATCGACGTGTCGTGGATTATGTCCGCATCTCAATTCGCAACATTTCGCGCATGGTTTGAGGATTCGACAACGGGGATCTCCGGCGGATCGTCCTGGTTCAACATGAGCCTTGATGTCGGCGACGGATCAATCACTGCCGAAGAGGTGCGATTCAAGGGGCCATGGAAGGCGTCGCGTGATAGCTCAGTGTGGCGCGTTACCGCCCAGATCGAGGTGCGTTGATGCCCGATAACACGCTATCGCAAGCCTTGAAAGAAGCCTACGCAGCGGCCCCTGCTGACGTGGTAATTTATCACACGCTTGAAATCAATCACCCGGCATTCGCCCAGCCAATCTACGTTGTTCGTGACTGGGCAGACCTCAACGCACAGCTTGAAACGGGCGCGCCGGTTACGTTCCTGCGCTTCGCATTCAACCTGGTCAAGCCTGAAGTCTCGGCAAATGGCGTGCCGCAGTGCACCGTCGAGATTGACAACGTATCCCGTGACATCCTGGCCAATATTCAACTGGCGATGACGTCGACCGAGTTGATCACCATGACTTATCGGGAATATATCTCGACCGATCTGACTGGTCCTCAGAACGATCCGCCGATGACCATGGTGCTGTCGAATATTTCGGCGGACGTGTTCAAGATTCGCGCTACTGCGTCCTTCGGAGACCTGAACAACAAGCGGTTTCCCAATGAGGAATACACCGCAGAGCGTTTTCCGGGGCTGGTGCTGTGAGTCATTGGGCATTTCACTATATTGGGACGCCTTGGGTTTCTGGCTCGCACGATTGCTGGGGCTTCTTTCGTCGCGTCCAGCTTGAGCAGTTCGGGCGTGTTGTTCCGGCGTTCGACGTTGAATCGTACAGCAGCATGGCCACTGCTCGGGCAGTGGCGATGAATCCGGAGCGCGGTAACTGGTTGCCCGTTGAAAAACCGCAGGAAGGCGATGCGGTGCTACTTGCTCATGCACATCACCCGTCCCATGTCGGCGTCTGGGTTGATGTCGATGGCGGCGGCGTTATGCACTGCCTGCGGTCAGATGGCGTTGTGTTTCAGCGGATCAGAGCATTGAAGGCTTCCGGCTGGGGCCACTTGGAGTATTACCGTCATGTTTAAGGCTCAAGTCGTCACTGTCAGAGATCCATTCCACCCGATGCGCAATCGGGAGATCAGGACGCTTGAGTGCGCCGGTCCCATATCTGCGCTTGCACCGGAAACAAAACAGCCATTCATCATCCTGCGCAATGGCCAGGCCGTGTTGCGCGCCGACTGGGATCAGCCGGTTGCCGATGGCGACTTGATGGCCGTCGTTCTGCTCCCCCAGGGGGGAGACAATGGCGGATCGGACGTTCTGCGCGTCGTCCTGATGATCGTTGTTCTGGTCGTGGCGTGGTATGCAGCGCCATACCTCGCGGCCTATGCCGGGGTTTCAGTTAGCGTCGCGCAGTCTGCGCTCGGCATTGTTGGCATGGCGCTGGTGAACGCTGTTCTTCCACCTCCCGAGGCATCAATCAATAACGGCGGGATGACTGACTTTAAGGCGGCGTCGCCAACCTACAACATAGGCGCGCAGGGCAACGCGGCGCGCATCGGTGGGGCTATCCCTATCCAGTACGGCCGGCTGAATGTTTTCCCTGACTTTGCGGCGATGCCTTATGTTGAGTACGAAGGCAACGAGCAATATCTTTACCAACTCTTGTGCATCGGTGCAGGCGAGTACGACATCGAGCAGATCAGGGTGGAAGACTCTCCGATCTCTGCCTTCGAGGAGATCACCTACGAGATATTGCCTCCGAATACATCGCTGAGTTTGTTTCCGGCTGCGGTCGGTACATCGGGAGAAGTGTCCGGGCAGGAAATGACATTCGATGTTGCGCTCGGGCCGTTCGTGGCCAACACGTCTGGAACGCTGGCGAACCGTATCGCCTTCGACGTGGTTTGTCCTCGCGGCCTTTACTACGCCGAAAATAGCGGGGCCCTTTCTACGAAGTCGATCAGCTTCCAGGCGTCGTATCGTCTGATCGATGATGACGGGGTTGCGATTGGGTCCTGGGTTGATTTGGCCGTCGAAACCGTTTCCGGAGCGACGTCGACGCCGCAGCGGTACACGTTCGGCTACCCGGTGGCCAATGGCCGCTATGAAGTAAAGATCAAGCGGACCACCGACAAGGATGTTGCGTCCCGTGCTGGTCATGAAATTGTGTGGGCTGGCCTTCGGACGCACCTTGTTTCGCCCGACACGTTCGGAAACGTCACGCTGCTCGCAATGAAAATGCGTGCGACGAATAACCTGTCGTCGCAATCGGCCAGAAAGATCAACGTCACCTGTACCCGGAAGCTTTATTCATGGTCAGGCTCGGCATGGGTTGGCCCGACGGCTACCAGATCGCCGGCATGGGCCTTGGCCGATGCCTGCCACACGGTTGGCATCACTGATTCTCGGATTGATCTTGATGCGCTTGTCGCGCTGGATGCGATATGGGCATCGCGTGGCGACAAGTTCGACGGGCGCTTCGACTCGACGTCGACGTTTTGGGAGTCGCTGACAAAGATTGCCCAGGCCGGGCGCTGCAAGCCGTATATGCAAGGCGGCATCGTGCACTTCATGCGCGATCAATCGACTGCTCTGCCGGTGGCGCTGTACTCGATGCGCAACATAGTGCGCGGGTCGTTCTCGCTCAATTTCATGACGCCGACGGACGACACAGCTGATGCGGTTCAGGTCACGTATTTCGACGAATCGACGTGGAAGCCTCGCACGCTGACATGTAGCGTGGCCGGATCAACTTCTGAAAAGCCGGCGAAGGTTGAACTGTTCGGGGTCGTGAATCGGGATCATGCGTTCCGAGAAGGCACCTACATGGCGGCGGCGAATCGCTATCGGCGGACGATCATCAAGTTTTCCACCGAAATGGAAGGGTTTATCCCGTCCTATGGCGACCTGGTAGCAATCAATCATGACCTGCCGCAATGGGGCCAGCATGCCGAAGCGGTTGCATTTGATGACACGACCAATGTCCTGACGCTTTCTGAGCCGATGACGTGGGGCTCTGGAACGCACTACATCGGGCTCCGTCGCCGCGATGGTTCATTGTCTGGTCCGTATGTGGTGACGGCTGGCGAAAACCTCTACAAAGTCGTTTTGGCGACTGAGCCCGATTTCACAATCTACACCGGGCAAGAAGAAGAGCGGACGCACGCTGTTTTCGGATGGGGTGAGACCTGGCGGCAACTGGCTCGCGTTGTCGCCATCCGCCCAAAAGATGAGCTTACCGTCGAGCTGACGTGCATCAACGAAGATTCAAACGTCCATACGGCCGACGTCGGGATCACGACGCCTGCGATTGTCTCGTCGCAGCTCCCCGCAACTCCGCTTGCTCCGACAGTTACAGGATTGAGCGCCAGGACATCGCCAAGCGAGCCTGGCAAGATTATCGTCACCTGGCAGCCGGCTGCCGGCGCGCAATACTACATTATCGACCAGTCATCCGATGGGGTTGTGTGGTCGCGGGCGGGCCAGACAACGACCAGCAACTTCCTGGGCAACGCCCTTTACGGGACGGCGACTATTATTCGCGTGGCTGCTGTTGGCGATGCCCGCGGATCATGGGCGACTGCAACGATCCACTCGGATGCGACGTGGCAGATTTCGGCGCTGAGTGCAGAGCAGCCATTCACCGGACGGTCGGCAAAAATCAAGTGGGACGTGATGCCTGGTGCTGTTTATTACCGGGTGGAGGTATGGGCGTCTGGTGTTGTCAAACGGACTGTTTCGACTGGCGAGACGCGGTTTGAGTATGGGATTGAAGACTCGATTGCTGATGGCGGGCCATATCGATCAATCGAGTTTCGTGTTTTTGCCATCAATGAAAGCGGCGCCGCGAGCTCGGCAGCAATACTTGCGCAATCCAATCCGCAGGTCGCTATGGCGACCAGCATTACGGCAGTCAGCGCCGGTTCGTCGCTTTCGATTTCTGCCGACATGCCGACCGTCGCGGACTTCTCTGGCGCGAAAATATGGATCAGCGCTACGGCCGGCTTTGATCCCACAACGACCCCGCCGGCTTACATCGGCCCCAATAACTTCTACACCACCCCACTGACGCCGGGGACCTACTACTACCGCATTGCCTTCTACGATGTTTTCGGCACTGATGGGATCAATATTTCCAGCGAAAGCTCAATCGCTGTAGCGGGATCGGCCGGTGGCATTGATCCTGTTGCGACGCTTCCGGTCTCGGCATCAATCGGCCGAGTTGTTTTCCTCACGACGGACAACAAGCTCTACCGCTACACCTCGACGGGTTGGTCTCGGGCGGCGGATGGTGGAGATCTCGACGCAGCGTCTGTGACGGCTGATCGCATCTCAGTGGCCAATCTTGCAGCGATGAGCGCGAACTTGGGGTCGGTAACGGCTGGGAGTTTGACGCTTGACGCGACTGGATTTGTCCGGGGCGGAGCAACGGGCTACCTGACCGGCGCCGGGTTCTGGATGGGCTACCACTCCGGTCAATACAAATTCCACATTGGCGATCCGACGACCGATTACTTGGCGTGGACGGGATCGTCTTTGACGATCAAGGGCGTCCTGAATGGGGCTACCGGAACGTTCGCCGGGGCTTTGAGTGCTGCGACGGGTTCTTTTGCTGGGAGCCTTACCGCGGCCAGCGGGACGCTTGGAGCGCTGAATATTGCCTCGGGCGGCAACGTCAAGATGGGCCAGACCGCATTCAATACTGGCACCGGGTTCTGGCTCGGCGATGACGGCGGAACGCCGAAGCTGTCATTTGGTAATCCATCCGGTGGCTACTTCACCTGGGATGGATCGAACATCATCATGGCAGGAGCCATCATGGATAACAGAAGCTACACGGCCGGCAGCGTGCCGATCTGCGTCGACCCGCTGATCGGCAGCAAAAACTTTACGACCGGCGCGATCAACACCTATTACCTGGTCAAGGAAATCTACTGCCCCAATGCCGGCACGCTGACGGTCTCATTTTCCCTGGGGACCACGCAGGTCAACAACATTTCCGGCCGCATCTACAAAAACGGGGTAGCCGCCGGGACCGTTCGGACGGTGACCAATGGTGGCGGATCGAACCTTGTATATACGACCTTCTCGGAAAACATCACGGTCACCGCCGGTCAGCTTCTGCAGATCTATGTCGCGTCCGCGAACATCACTGGCGGGGTCCCCGCCTACGTCAAGGAATTCAAGACGATGTGCGGCTTCCCCGGGCAGCCCTGCATCGTCACCCGCTACACGTCCGACACACCATAAAGGAAGGCCATGGCTACCTATCAAGCACGAAGCGTTCAAGCATCCCTCGTCGTCACCTTCCCGGATGGCGGCACCGAAACCTACGAGGACGTGAAGAAGGTCGACATCGACGGCCAGTTCATTGTCGTGACGACCAATACCGGCGATTTGGTGGCATTCAGCCAGGCGTCTATCCGATCAATCAGCCTCAAATAAGGAGAAAAAAGTGACTGAGCCGCATTCGACAACAGCCGGTTTATTCATCGGCACCGGAATAGGACTATCAGGCACCATCATGGGTGCCCAGGTCGATGCCTTACTTATTGGCCTGGTCGCTGCAATATTTGTCAGCATCTGGCTGCCCACCATCAACGACCGACTCAAGGCGACTGCCTCCGTCGCCATGTCCAGCCTTTTGGCCGGCTACGGTTCGCCCGTCGCTGCTGCGTGGGTCGCTGCAGATCAATCCGGTTTCGCTGACGGATCGCCGCTGCGCCTGCTGCTGGCCCTGCTGATCGGCGGAATTGCGCCAGCCATCGCTCCTGTCGCTATCTCAAGACTTCAACTCATTGTCGGAGGCAAAGCAGCATGATTTCAACCTTATGCGTCATCTTCGCGGCAATCGTCATGTATCGGACAATTGATCTTGTCTGGATGCTCAATATTCGCCAGTTCTCCGGCCATCCGTGGCGCTTCGTCGCCCTGTCCGTTCATTGCGCGCTCGTTGGCGCTGGCGCGGTTGCCGTTGCGCTTGGAGCTGAGGTGGGCGGACCAATGCTGCTGGCCGGCATCACCTTGATGGTTGTTGCTGATCGCCGCAGGCATGAGCGCCGGAGGGCTTGATGATTACCCTAGACCAGCTCAAACGTATCATCCCGCTGGCTGGCCGGCGGGCTGATGTTTTCTTTGAGCCGCTTCGGGACTCGATGGAAGTCTTCGAGATCAACACGCCTGCTCGGCAGTCGGCCTTCCTTGCCCAGGTTGCACATGAGTCAGGAAGCCTTCGATACACGCGTGAGATCGGCAGTGGAAAGGCATACGAAGGGCGGGTCGACCTGGGCAACACAGAGCCAGGCGATGGTCCGCGCTATAAAGGGCGTGGCCTGATTCAGATAACCGGGCGGACGAATTATGCCGAGTGCTCTCAGGCGCTTTTCGGTGATGAGAAGACCCTGCTCGATTACCCAGAAATGCTTGAGACCGTATCGATGGCCAGCCAGTCTGCTGCCTGGTGGTGGTTTGACCATGGTCTCAATGAGCGGGCAGATAAAGGCGCGTTTCGTACCATCACGCGGATCATCAATGGTGGGTACAACGGGTTTCCTGACCGTCTTGCATTCTATGAGCGGGCAAAGCAGGTAATTGTGTGAGTCTTCTCGACCTTATCCCCGCGCCCTATCGTTTCGCTGCCCAGCTCGCCGGTATCGTTGTCCTGGGTGCGGCGCTCATGGTCGGCTACTACCAGTTCATTTCGTACCACGAAGGCATCGGGTACCAGCGGGCCTCGGCGATCTGTGCCGCCGACAAAGTGCGGGCCCAGCAAGATGCGCTGCAGCGCGAATCTGACTATCAATCTCAACTCAGAAAGGCGAATCATGATGCCGAAAATCGACAGGCTGCTTTGGCTGCCGACATTGCTGATCTGTCTGGCCAGCTTGAGCGGTTGCGCCACGACCGCGACGCCCTGCGAGCCCGTGTCTCTATCCTATCCGCCGAGGCCGCCCGTCGTGTTGCCAACACCGGAATCGAGTTACTCGAAGAGTGCCAAAAAGAATATGCAGGAATGGCAGCAGCGGCTGATCAATGCCTTTCCGACCGACAAACCCTGATTGATGCCTGGCCAGGAGAAAACCATGACCGCCCAAGTCGTTAATTTTGCCCAGTGGAAGGCGGCGCACCCGCCGATTCTGATCTGTTGGCAGCATGGCCTGGCTGCAATGCTGGCCTGGCAATCGCTATGGCTAAAGGTGATGTATGGGCCACGCCGATAATTCGCTGCGTCACCTTGGCATGATTCAAACAAGTGGCAGCTATAGAAGATTTTGGCTGGCTTGGCGCTGGGCAAAGTACCCATTTATCGTTCTACAAAAATAAAACGACGCCCTATTGGTGCGGTTTTCAAAAGGTCGTTTATAGGTGTTTTTGTAGAAAAACCTACCTATAGATCGCCGTGAATCCTTTGCGGCGCTTGGCTTCTGGTCAATTTCGTCAAGCTAAAGTAGGATTATAGCCCGGTCATGTATTGGTGCTGGTTTCAAGGCGATTCTTCTACAAAGTTTAGACTTGTTCTACAAAAACTTTTGTAGAAAGATTCATCGTCCTTGCCATGCGCGCTGAAATTCAACTCGAACTCGGAATATCTCCATATTCCCGCCATCCGGTGGGCTATCGATTGATGTTACAGATACCAGTTGGTCTTCAAATTCAACGGATAGACTAGAACAAACAATGTCATCTGGTAATCTGCGAATTAACTCGATAATTTCATCGCGCGATGGTTGCTTTTTTCCGCCAGTAAGTATCATTTTTGCTCCATTATTATTTTGTGCATCAGATTACTCGCGCCATCGGTTCAACAATTTGAGCATCGTCTAGCTTGATATAGCTGTCCGACATGGCCTTCGTTGAATGCCCGAGCAGTGCCTGATAGTCCAGTCCGGCCCGCTTGGCATCGGTTGCGCTCTTGCCGCGAATGTCGTGAAAGTGCACGTCATGGACGCCTGCATCGGTGCGTGCCTTGATCCACCATTGGTTCAATTGCTGGTAGTCGTATTGCTGGCCACGCATCGTGCAGAGCAGGTACAAGCCGCGCACCGGGCGCTTGATGGCCTTCGCGTTCTCGATGGCTTTGTCCAGGGCGGCGTTGCGCGTGAATAGCTGCAGCTTCTCTGTCTTCTCTTGCCGGATCGTCAGGCCTTCCGGCGTGATCTGGCTCAAGTGAATGTCGAGGATGTCGCCGATCCGGGCGCCGGTCACGTAGGACAGGTCCATGGCCGCCCGCAGCACTGGGTGCGCTTTCTCTCGGATGGATAGATATTCATCGTCGGTGATGTAGCGCTTTCTCCGGGCGACTGTGATGTTCTCGACTTCTTTTGCCGGGTTGCGCTCGATCAGTCCTCTCCGGATCGCGATGTTGAGCACGGTCGTCAGGATTGATTTCCCGGTGTTGGCATTGACCTTGGATGGGTGCTCATCCTGCCACTGTGCGACGTGGTGCGGTTTTATGTCGGAGACTGATGCGAAGCCTTCAAAAACTGATTTCAGTTGATTGGAGACGCTTCTGTACTGTTTTCGGGTGTTGTCTGAGAGCTTCGAGAATGCCTCGCTTTTCATCCACTCATCGATCAGTGATGCCAGGCTGGTGCCGGCATTGTCATCGGCCTCAAGATCCGCCCAAAGGCGCCGCGCCTCGTTGATGTCCTTGCTGAGCTTGGTCCACTTGCGCGGAGCCGTTGTCGAAACGTGATAGAACGTCCCGGACTTCAGGTACATGTGAGGAGGAAGATCAAAGTTTGACTGGCGGCGGCGACCCATTGTGCTGGCCATACTACCTCCTGAATGCGGCTAGATTCAACTTTGGCTCGATCTTCACCACGGCGCCGGATAGCATAGATTCAGCGTAGGTGCGCGACACAACGGGCCTTCCGGTGATCGCGTTGCGCTCAAACTTCCAGTTGCGCTCCTTCAGCCACCGGCAGCGGTCGGCGTTGCGACAATATCCGGTTAGGTCCTGCAGCTCTTCATCGGTAAGGAATAGGCGTGTGGTCATTTGTTTTTTTTCCCACGAAACTTTGGACACGTGCTGCGGTGTGGCGTCCTGAAGAACGTGCCGCAGCATTCGCGCTCTAGCTCGTTGCGCGACTTCTTTCCGAAGATCATTTCCCACCTATCCTGCACAGTTTCGTCTGGTACTTGCTGCGGGCGTCTTCCGCTTCCCTTGCCGCTCATCTCACTTCTCCTTCGGTGCTGTTTCACCTTCAAGCGCCATCAGAAGGTTTGTTTCAAACGGCAGGTCTGCATCACAGGTTGGGCGACATTCCCAAATACCAAGAACGCCCTTCTCATTGACGCGAGTAAGATACCCACCAATTTCCTGTGCGGATTTTCCGCAAAGTCTACATACACACATAATCAAATCTCCTTCGGTGCTGCTGCGATTGCGGCGTCGATTGCCCCGTTTAGCCTTGGACTTACGGGACTTGATACGGTAGCCATCTGTACAGAAATGCTAATCAATCGAACCGAGCCGTCACGGTTGAACTTCTCGTCAATCTTTTCCCATCTTGCTGCTATGAACCGATACCGTTCAGCATCCTTCCGCAGCGATTCAATCTCAGCCAGTGCCACGTTATGCAACTCACACAAGTTGGCTTCCACTTGCTTGAGCAGTTCGTTCTCAGCCTGCAATTTACCCACCGTTGATTCTGATCCGGTGTCAGTTGCGATAATCAGGCGCAGCGATGCCAGTTCAGCCTCTAGGTCGGCTCGGGACAGGGTGGCGAATTTCTGCCAGCAATCAATAACATTCATCGCACCATTCTCGGCTTCGTCCATCCACTGAACTGCCTGCTCTCTGGTTATGGTTATTTCGGGTGGCATTTGTACGCGCTCCCAGCGGTTGTGAATTGGCCATGCTTCATGCACTCTTCGCCAGCGGCTACTTTGCCTAGCATGAAGATCAGCGCGGCGATTGTTATCAGGGCGATTTTGTTAATCATTGAAGTTTCCCCACTGAGTTGCCATGGCTTCGGCTATGCCGATAAATGTCTTGCTGCGCTCTTTCCAGCGATCTGGACCGGGAGGCATTCGGTGAACACGAGCTTCAGGCTTTGTTCCGTATGGAATCCCGAGAGCTTCTCGGCATTCTTCTGGTGTTCTGAACGTCGGGACCAATGAATCAACTCCCCACAGCCACAAGCACGTTGCTTTTGTTTCGTAATGGCCAAACATCCACGGTTGAATGATCTGGTCAGGCCTCCTAAACTCGGACGACATGACGGACACTGGGTGCTCGAAGTAACCGCCCTTTATGTGCCGGCTTCTCTTCCATCCTTTTAACCAAAGCGATACGCTGGCGTAGTAGCGTCCGTCCATCTTCTTTGCGGCAAAATGCCTGGCGCCACTTACGGAAGCATCGGTGCACGGAAAATGGAAACCGCCAAAATCCCACGGGTAGTCGATAACATCGAAGACGCTACCTTGATAGTGCGGGCCGGGCGCGTCTGAAGGGAGCAGATCACAGCTAATTACTTCTGCCCCCCCCCGCAAGAATTGGTCCCGGACTGTTCCAGAATATTCGCAGGCAATGATTACTTTCACGCTGCCTCCTTGGCGCCCATGCGCTCGAGCTCGATATTGATCATTTCGGTATTGGCTGCGTCGCTCAGCTCGCTGCGCTTGAACTTGATCAGCTGGTCTTCGCAACACTTGAGTAGAGCCAGTGCTTCGTGTACCTCTCTGGCCTCGAGCAGGATGCCGTTCTCGAGCTTCTTGCTGATCCTGATGATCGGCGCCAGATCGAAGTCGGGCATCAGGCGCGCGATCAGTGCAGAGAATCCGTTAATGGCGTGATCGATGCGGGCGAAATCGTTGTCGGCGTAGTGAATGCGCGTGATGGCATAGCCGCGATAGGCGTCGACCTCTCCGGATAGCATTTCGACAAAAGCCTTGCGCATCGGTGCTAGCCATGCTTTGGCCTGTGCTCTGGTGGGTGGCTTCTTCTTGCCGGCTGCGTATTGGTCGCAGGCAGCGCGGTGTCTGAGCTGGTAGCGTGAAAGGGTCATTTTTCCACCACCGACATAAAGTATTGCCACGGCCAGACGTCTTTGCTGACGATAACTTCGCCGGTTTTGACAAGCCCAGCCATCCGGGTGCACAGCGTTCCTTTTGGAATCCTGGTGCGAAGGTTTATTTCCTTCTGCGTCCTCATTCCTGCTCGCAGGCTGGCCTTGATGATGGCTATGTTCGCCATCTTCTGTTCGACCATGTGCTGGTAGGCATTCGCGTTAGTTTTCGGCTTGAAGGTTGCTTCAAGGTCGTGGTCCGGGTTTTTTGGCTTTTGACCATCCCGGTAATCGGATACCAGGTACATCGTGGCCGTGCCTCGAATGGTCGGCTTTTGTCCGAAAAGTAGCGCAGCGGTCAGGCTCATGCTGATTGCTCCGGATCAACTGGAAAGCCATCGACCGGAAGGTAGGCGGCGAAGTGGTCCGTCATGCACTTGCGGTAGGCTGCTGGCGCATTGATGCGGGCGTCGTGCTTAATGGTCTGGTGCGCTGCGCAGTGTTCGCGCCGCTCGCACCACTCGCCAGCCATGTGGCCATGGGCGAGGCAACGATTGATGCCGGCATCGAGCGGCATCGGTATCGGTGTTGCGGTGAAGATCATAGTGATTTCCAGTTTTGATTGGTCAATACGGCTTTGAATGGGCCGGGAAACGGCTCCTCTCTATCCCACAGAATCATTTCGTCGGAGCCACCCGAAGCAGGCATTTCGTCCTGCTTCGGGTGCTCGACAACGGCCATGACCTCGGGGGAGGCGGTAGCTGCCACGACGTGGCTCTCCGATTCATGGCTGCGGCTGATATGTGCCCCTCCTGCCGCTGGGGTAGTCTTCTCGTTGCTCATGGGTGTTTCAGTAGGTGTGTGGCACAACGTCATGAAACTCGCGGTCAATCCACGAGGCCTTGACTACCTGGTGCCGGCATAGGGTTTTGGCGTCGAGCTGTGCGTTTGCATCGAGCAGGCGATGGGTAGTCGCATCGATTTCATGCTCGAGCTCTGCCTTGGCGTCTAGAAGGTTAGAGAGAAGCTGTTCGAGGTCGGCGATATGCTGCCGGGCGACGGTCATGTGGTCGCGATGGACGTACATCATCGAAAAGCCGATTGCCGTGGCGGCGGTTCCGACTAGTAGGATGATGACGATCATGATGTAGGTATGGATCATGGTTTTCCTTCGATCAGGCGGCGCAGGGCATGGCTTCAAGCACGGCACGGTGGCGATGCTTGATCTTCACGGCGATCTTGAAGAAGCCTGGCGGAACGATGGGGGAGACAACGACCTTGAAGCCGTTGCTGATCAGGTGCATGCCGGATGCTTTGGCGACCTGGGCAAGTTCATCGACGGTGGTGTCGTCGGTGAAGGCGAGGATGGTGGCGTGGATCATGTTGCCTCCTAGTGGTTGGTCAGCTTGCGCAGCCACGCACAAAGCTGGTTGGGGTCGGTGCGGTATCCGAGCTGGATTACCCGGCCAGCAACGCGGCGGCAGACCTTGAAGCGGTCACCGGCTGGAATCACGAAGCAAGTGCTGCCCTGGGTGATGGCGCGGGCCTTGGCGAGGGTTTCGGCGGTCGTCATGGTCAGATGAAGAGCAGAGCCAGGCAGAGCGCGGCGGTGATCTGTACTGCGGCGACGATGGTGTTGGTCATGGCTGGTTGCCTCTGGTTTGTTTCGACGAGGCAATTATAAACACGTGTTGTCTAGAATAGTCAACAGATGGGGAATTGATGACCAAAAAAAAGCCCGATTGCTCGGGCGTTAGTTTTTTGTCATCTATACCAGGGCTCGTCGAACCATGGATTAGGGCTGAATTCTGTCACGACGTATCCATCTTTGAAGAAAAGTCTGTGCTGTTTTTCGCCAACGTAGCCGCCATAACTGTTTTTTGCATTCAGCGTGAATATTCCGCAGTAGCCGAACGCCTTTGGCCTGCCACCGGCCACAGGAGCGTTTCGCATGTAGCACTTGAACGGCTCAGTTCTCCATGAATAGACGGCTGAATATGGGTCTTTCAGTGTTGCCCGAAAGTATTCCTGGGTGATTTCCTTGTAGTTGTCTGGAAATCTCCCGTGGTCGGCGCCGACAAGGTCGGACATTGATACTGGCTTAGATGCGCATCCAGTAAGGATTGCAGCGATGAAAACCGGAAAAATAAATCTAATTGGCATGGTTGGTTTATGCAAATAACTAATTTTTCAGAATACGTTTTTTCCAAGCTGATAACAATATGACATTGGGCATATCCCCAATGTCGCGCGCTCGGTGCGGGATTACAGGCCGGCGCGCTTGGTAGAGTTTTGATCAGCTAATTGAAGGGTCAAACGTTCTTTGGCGTAAGTTAGCACGTCGCCCTTTCTGCCTTCATCGAGCATGGCCATTATCTCGATAACAGATCGCGTTGTTTCGCTGTGGAAGTCAATGACCTCGGCCTGCTCTACCTCGGGTTTTTGTTCTGCGCTGCGACAATCTTCACCATATACGAGCCACATCACGCTGACCCCGAGAGCCTTGGCGATTTGCTGATCCCACTCAGATCGCTTGCTGCCTCTGACGATCAGGTTGGATAAGGCTTGAGCCGATAGGTCTGGGACGGCATTGAGCAGGTCTTTGCGCTGCCATTTCAAGTCAGCCAGGCGTTCGACGATTCGTTTTCCGATGTTCATGGCGTGAATTTGAAACGATTGTTGATAAATTCAAACACCACCTGTTGACGATCATTCCCCACGTGTTTATGATTGTCCACATGAACGCACTTCAAAAAGCAATTTCCCACACTGGAAGCCAGAGCAATCTGGCAAAGGCCATCGGTGTTGTGCCTCAAGTCGTTAATAACTGGCTGGCACGCAGGAATGTTCCTGCAGACCATTGCCCGGCCATTGAGCGCGCCACCAGTGGAGTCGTTAAATGCGAAGAATTGCGCCCTGATGTCGATTGGGCCTACCTGCGCGGAACCGACAAGGACGCCGCCTAAATGTTTTCTCAGTTGTCTCCCTCCTGCGGTTTGACATCCGCGCTTTGCCCGGCCGGTGTTCGCATCGGTCGGGATTTTTTTATCTATTCGCATGGCTGATTCCTCCTTTGGTTTGAATCAGCCTATTTTTTTTCGTTGTTTTTGTCTGTCCGCGCCTGTCCGTGAATATCGGACAGGCGCGGAATAAGGAGGTTGATCATGCAAATGAGTCTCCATCACGAATCAATAGCTGATGCGCTGCGTGAGGTTGTTCAGGCCGCCGGCGGGCCAAAGGCTATTGGCGAACGAATGTTCCCAGACATGCCGGCTGATCATGCTGCCGCCCGAATCCGCGACTGTCTCAACCATGACCGCCGAGAGCGATTCACGCCTGACCAGGTATTGATGATCCTGCGTATCGGACATCAGATCGGATGCCATGCCGGCATGGTGTTCATGTCCCGCGAGCTGGGCTACTCGGACCCCATTCCTGTCGAGCCGGAAGACGAGGTGGCCCGCCTGCAACGCGACTTCATCGAAGCATCGAAAGCGCTGGTTAGCATGGCCAGCAAGATAGACCAGATGCAAGCCCGCGTCGGCCTGAAGAGCGTGGCTTGACCCCGCGCCCCGGCAGATTAATCAGGCATCGAAGCGGAGTCGACTGAACACATGAACAATCAAATGAACAACATCACACCAGCTTGCGGGTCCTTCCTGGACTTGTTTGACGCGGGTAATTCGCACCGCGTTATAGCTCTAGGGTGTGGAGTTTCAGCATAGTGAAATCGAAAACAAGCCTGCGTGACGATATGCCTTTGACGGCCGGATTCATCGATCAGATGCGAGACGCCTTTGGCGTTGACATGATCAATTCGGCAATCAAGGGAGGTCTGGCAGGTGATGGTTCGTTCTATGCGAAGGAAAACGGAATCGAGATCGGCAGTCGGCCAGTTGAGATTGCAGGACGTGCCGTGAATGGGCTTGATATGGCGGCGTCGTGTTTGGCAAAGGGGAAAAAATGAAGATTCACGTCGAGGTGCATGGGCTTGAAGCAGCCAAGGCGCACCTGGTCGGAATGGGTAAGCAGGTCGCCTATGCTGCAAGCAAGGCGATAAACGCTACGGCAAAAGCGGTGGCTGATGCGATGCCGGCAGAACTCGAACAGGCACTCGACCGGCCGACGATGTTTACCAAGCGAGGCGTCCGCGTCCTGCGCTACGCCAACAAGGCAAAACTTGAAGCGACGGTTGGATTCATGGCCGCCCAGGCCAAGTACATGGAACTGCAGATCGCCGGCGGCACCCGTCAGCCTGGCAGGGCTGGGCTCAAGATCCCGGCCGCCATCCAACTCAATCAATACGGCAACATCCCGCGCGGCATCATTGCCCAGCTTGTCGCCGTGGCCCGCAAAGAGCAGGGGATGAAGAAAGCGACCAGCCGCAAGGTAAAAGTCAGCGGCAAGATCGATCTTTTCTATGGAGACCCGCCCGACGTCGCCGGCAGAAAATGGCCGCGCGGAATCTACAAGATCGCCAACGGAGCGCTTATTCCGCTGATCATCTTCCCGCAAGTAGCCGCCAATTACCGGCCGCGCTTCGATTTCCAAGGAAAATCCAAGGCAATCGTGATGCGTGAATGGCCGGCGCAGTTTGACAACGCCATGGCCGATGCACTGAGGACGGCCAGATGAGCTACCTCAACTACGACGACGTTCTAGACCAGCTCATGGCTGGCGGCCTCAAGGTCGATACCGTCAAAACATCGCGCGGCGGGGTTACGGTTGGCCAGCTGGTTGTCGGCTCAACATCGCCCGTTCGCTGCGAAACAGAAGACAGCACTGAGAAGCGGGGATGGTATTGGATCAGCGTCGTACAACTGCCTGACGCTGATGGCCGGCTTGAGGATTACCTGATCGGAAGCTACGGGATCTACCACGCCAACGACAACGGTAAGCAGAACCTCAAGCTCAAGCGCGACGGACGTCCGTCACTGAGCCAGGCCGAGAAGGACGCCATGCGCGTGCGGCTGTCCGACCAGGCCAAGAAAGCCAAGGCGCTTCGCGCTGCCGAGGCCAAGAAAGCCGCCGACGAAGCCGACCGATGCTGGCGCAAGTACGTGCCGACCGGAGAGTCCGACTACCTCGAGCGCAAAGGCGTCAAGGCATACGGCCTGCGCTTCTCGCCATCCGGAAACGGCACCGTCGCAGTGCCCATGCTGCGCGATGGCCGCGTTGTCGGCCTGCAGATCATTCGCGGCAAAGACCGCGGCACCAAGCTGGAAAAGCAATACTGGCCGGCCGGCATGGACAAGGTCGGCGCCTACCACTTGATCGGCGGCATCCCGCGCGGCCTGGTGCT
>ERZ1034361.347-NODE-347-length-32038-cov-10.273740_pt1 | contig 32038 bp, 32 predicted proteins | sample MGYA00520617_ERZ1034361 | MGnify/ENA primary metagenome ERZ1034361 (study PRJEB33736, sample SAMEA104284507) | Azolla filiculoides | biome: Urban; feature: Water surface; material: Ditch water | place: Netherlands | collected 2015-10-28 | depth 0-0.1 m ...
AACTCGTCGGCAATCGCCAGCATGTAGCTGGGCGTGACCATGATGATGTTGGACTTGAAATCCTGGATCAGCTGCACTTGGCGCTCGGTCTGGCCGCCACCAAAGGGCACGACCGTCAGGCCCAGTTTTTCGGCGCCGTAGTGCGCGCCCATGCCGCCCGTGAAGAGGCCATAACCGTAGCTCACATGCACCATGTCACCGGGTTTGGCACCACCTGCACGGATGCTTCGGGCCACGACGTTGGCCCAAGTGTCGATGTCTTTGAGGGTGTAGCCCACCACCGTGGGCTTGCCCGTGGTGCCGCTGGACGCGTGGATACGGGCGCAGTTTTCACGTGGCACGGCGAACATGCCAAACGGGTAGCTGTCGCGCAGGTCGGCCTTCGTGGTAAAGGGGAACTTGGCGATGTCGGCCAGCGTTTTGCAGTCGTCCGGGTGCACGCCTGCGGCATCGAACTTGGCGCGGTAGACGGGCGAATTGGCATAGGCATGCTGCAAGGTCTGTTGCAGGCGCTTGAGCTGCAGGCTGCGCAGCTCGTCGATGCTGGCCTTTTCAATCGGCTCCAGGGGGAAGGCTTTTTCAGTCATTTGTGACTCCGAATTCAACAATCAATGGGGGCGGTGTTCAGTTTGGGGCGCGTGGAGGCATGGATTCCCGCCTGCGCGGGAATGACAAGCCAACACGCAGGAATGACAAAGGGCATGCGGGAATGACAAGCCAACACGCGAGAATGACAAAGGACACGCGGGCATGACACAAGTCATTCCGGCACCACAGCACCCGGAATTTGGGCACTCTTGCCACGGAACATGGCGATCACTTCCCCGTTCTGGTTCGTGACTTTCATGTCGTAGATGCCGTGACGTCCGCTCAGCGTCTGCTCGATGCCTTCGCAGGTCAGCACATCGCCCAACTTGCCGGGCTTCAGAAACTCGATGCTGCAACCCGCAGCCACCGCGTTCTTGTTGTAGCTGTTGCAGGCAAAGGCAAAGGTCGAATCGGCCAACGTGAAAATGAAACCGCCGTGGCAGATTTGGTGGCCGTTCAAGTGCAGCGGTTTCACCAGCATGCGCATCAAGGCGCGGCCGGGCTCGCAGGCCAGCAACTCCATGCCCATGGTGTCTTTGGACGCCACATCCACGGCGAACATGGTTTCGCCCACCTGGCGGGCAAGGGTTTGAGGGTCGGGTGTGCTCATCATTCGCCTTTGAATTGGGCAGGACGTTTTTCGAGAAAGGCCTGAACCCCCTCGAAATAGTCGTGCGTGCGACCCAGGGCCGACTGGGTGTCGCGCTCTGCATCCAGATGTTCTGACAAAGTGCGCGTGGTTGCCGCTTGCATGAGGGCGCGTGTGGCCACCAAGGCTTTGGTTGGCATCTGCGCCAGACGCTCGGCCAGCACCAGCGCGGCGGCCAGGGCATCGTCGGCCACGTCCCAGATCATGCCCCAGTCCTTGGCCTGCTGCGCACTGAGTTTGTCACCCGTCATGGCCAATGCCATGGCTCGAGCCAAACCCAGACGCTCCACCAGCAGCCAACTGCCGCCGGCATCCGGAATCAAACCGATCTTGCTGAACGCCTGAATGAAGCTGGCACCAGGTGCCGCAATGGCGATGTCGCAGGCCATGACCATCGATGCGCCTGCACCTGCGGCCACGCCATTGACCGCCGCAATGGTCGGCATGCGCAGCGTCTGCAAACGGCGCGTGCTGGGGTTGAAAGCCTGATCGATGATGGGACCAGGATCAGCACGCTCGACACGGTTGGGGCCGGGGGTGAAATCAAAGTCTGACAAATCAGCACCGGCGCAAAAACCACGGCCGGCTCCGGTGATGACCGCAGCCCGGATGGCCGGATTGGCTTCGGCTTGATCCAGTGCAGCCCACAGATCGTGGTGCATCTGGCGGGTGAAGCTGTTCAGGGCTGTCGGCCGATTCAAAGTGATCACGGCGACAGCACCGCGCGCTTCATACAACACGGTGGGGTTGGCGGCTTCGGTCATGGAAATTCTCCTCAATCAGCGAATTTACCATTAACCGACCGATCGGTTGGTTAATGTTTTCCCCTAGTTTCAAGCTGGACTGCGCCCAGTTTGACAGGTCCCATGCAGACAGCTTGGTTATAGTGGCCCGATTCATTCGCAGGAGAAACTCCATGAGCTACGAAACCATCGAAGTCCGCACCGAAGGCGGCAAAGTCGGCATCATCACCCTGAACCGCCCCAAAGCCCTGAACGCGCTCAACAGCCAACTCATGGACGAGCTGGGCGCGGCCCTCAAGGCCTTTGACGCCGACGAAGCGATCGGCTGCATGGTCATCACCGGCAGCGAGAAAGCCTTTGCCGCAGGGGCTGACATCGCTGCCATGGCCAAATACAACTTCCACGAGGTCTACAAAAACGACTTCATCACCCGCAACTGGGAAACCATCCGCACCATCCGCAAGCCCGTGATCGCCGCAGTGGCCGGCTTTGCGCTGGGGGGTGGCTGCGAGCTGGCCATGATGTGCGACTTCATCATTGCCGCCGACAACGCCAAGTTCGGCCAACCCGAAATCAAGATCGGCATCATCCCCGGCGCCGGTGGCACCCAGCGCTTGCCCCGCGCCATGGGCAAGTCCAAAGCCATGGACCTGGTACTGACGGGACGCATGATGGACGCCCAAGAAGCCGAGCGCGGCGGTCTGGTCAGCCGCGTGGTGCCACTGGACAAGCTGATGGACGAAACCCTGGGCGCAGCCCTGATGATTTGCGGCTACGGCCAACTGGCCACCATGGCCGCCAAGGAAAGCGTCAACCGCGCGTTTGAAAGCGGTTTGTCGGACGGTGTGATGTTCGAACGCCGCATGTTCCACGGCCTGTTTGCCACCGCCGACCAAAAAGAAGGCATGGACGCCTTTTTGAACAAACGCGCCCCCATTTTTGTGAACGGCTAAAGCCCTTGGCTTGCCAACACCACGGCCCGCCGTACTTGCACGGCGGGCTTTTTCATGGGTGAGACACATGCGACCTCTTCCTCTTGCCGTCTTGCGCTTCACTTTCAGGTTCTCGTGCCGATGTATTCATCAAGCCTCCGAAAGTTCCCCATGCGAATCACCCCCATCTCCATCGGCCAGACCCTGCGTCCCATGGCCCCCGTGATCAACCAAATTGACCGCGTGGAAAAACGCATGGCCCCCGAAGCCGTGGGCGGGCGAGGGCGCGTTTCTTCGACAGATAAAAGCGGCAAAGCTGATAAAAACAGTCGTCTGGGCAGCCAACGCCAAAAAATGAGCTGGAATGGACTGGGTGAAGCGGTGGACGTTTTCGCCTGAATGCCCAAACCAAAAAGCCCACAGTCGCGAAACTGTGGGCTTTGTATTTGGTGGAGATAGGTGGACTTGAACCACCGACATCAGCATTATGAATGCTGCGCTCTAACCAACTGAGCTATATCTCCGGGTAACGGGTTGCTTTGAAAGAAACTGTCTCAAAGCGGATGACTGACGTCATCAAGCCAAAAATTATACACAAAATTTCGTCCCACCATCGCAAGTCGGCGCAACAATCGACACATGGCCATCCCAAAAACTCCCAAGACAAGCCCCATCACCCAGGCCGCACAAGTGGTTTGGGCGCATTGGCAATCGGGACAGGTCCTGAAAGCCCTGCCCGAAGAATGCAGACCTTTGACCACGGCGCAAGGCTACGCGGTGCAAGCCCAACTGCCCTCCGTGTCCAACCGCACCGTCGTGGGGTGGAAAATCGCGGCCACCAGCGCCAATGGGCAAAGCCATATCAATGTAAGTGGTCCACTGGCCGGGCGTTTGCTGTCAGGGCAAGTGTTTGACAGCGGTGCCACAGTGCCTTCTGCGGGCAACCGGATGCGGGTGGCTGAACCTGAATTTGCGTTTGTCATGGGGCAAGACGTGCCGCCGCAAAACACCCCCTACGACATGCCACAAGTCATGGCCGCAGTGGCCTCACTGCATCCGGCCATTGAAATACCCGACTCCCGACTGACACCATTCACAGAAGCCGGAGAAGCCCAATTGCTGGCCGACAACGCCTGTGCACGCCACTTTGTACTGGGACCGGCGGCCCCCGATTCGTGGCGAGAGCTTGATTTGAGCACTTACACGGTGCAAGCCCGCGTTGACCATGGCGAACGCCTTCGTTACACACGCGAAGGCACTGGGGCCAATGTGCTTGGCGATCCACGGATCGCCTTGACCTGGCTGGCCAACCAACTGTCGGTCTTGGGCATCACCTTGCAAAAGGGTCAGGTGGTGACCACCGGAACCTGCATGGTGCCACTGGACTTGGAGCCTGGCGATACGGTAAGCGCTGATTACGGGCTGCTCGGCCGTGTACAGATGACATTTGCCTCGGAACAACCAACTGAAGTGCAAGCATGAACCTGACAGGTGGATGGCATTGGCATTGGCGCGCATGGCGATCACAAGACCGCTGGGCGCCCGCGTCGGCACAGATCGCTGATTGGCTGATGGCGCAAACCATGCCGCGCAAGCAACTGGTGCTGATCGGTGCCAGTGCAGGCTGGATGCTGCCGACCGCATGGCTGGCGCAATTTGATGAAATACACGCTTGGGACATCGACCCTTTGGCTGCGCCCTTGTTCCGCTGGCACCATGCACGAAACTTGAAACGCCAAGGCACCGCGTTGCACTTGCACACCGGCGATGGTCTTGCCCGGTTAACTGATTTGTTGCAGACCATGCCCGGTGCTTTTTTTTGGTTTGACAACGTGCTGGGGCAATTGCGCTTCACCAATGAAACGCTGGATGCCGTGGATCGTCGTTTACGCAAGCTGCAAAACACCCTCAAACCCGTGGCTTGGGGCAGCGTGCACGACCGCATGTCTGGCCCCACGGTGCTTGACACCGTCTTGCCCGTGGCGCGCAAGAGCGTGGCAGGATTGGCCATGGAGACAACCGAAGGACAAGCCTGGTTACAGGAAATCGGCGCGATCAGTCCCTGGCTGGACCATCTAACCGAACACGTCTTACCCAAGGGCACGCCAGTGCAGTACACCGCATGGCCCTTCAAGCCAGGGTATGCACACTGGCTTGAAATGGGCTGGCAGCCCAAAGCCTAGCGCTGAAGATCCAGTGCCCAGTACTGCCCCACCAGATCGGTACCAAAAGAATGGTGCCGCTCTTCAGACACCAGCACAAAGCCTGCCTCCTGGTAAATGCGGCGAGCCGCATGCAGGATGTCGTTGGTCCACAAAGTGAGCTTGGCGTAACCCTTGGCTTTGGCAAACGCGATGCACGCTTCGGTCAGGCGCCTTCCCAGCCCTGCGCCGCGCGCATCGGGCTCCACGTACAGCAAACGCAGCTTGGCTTCTTGCTCAGACACCTTGACCAGAAAGACCGAGCCCACGATCTGGCCTTCGCGTTCTGCGATCCAGGCGTTCTCCCATGCGGGGTCAAAGTTCTTCACAAACTGCGCAGCGATCTCGGCCACCAAGGCCTCGAATGTGCCATCCCAGCCGTATTCCTGCGCATACAAAATGCCCTGGCGGTGTGCCACCCAGCCAATGTCACCGACTTGCAAGGGGCGCAAAACTATGGGGGCACTCATGCTGAATTCTTGGTACGGCTGCCGCATGGGAACTGCATTACGCATAACGCACCCGCAAATCTCGCTTGAGCAATTTGCCGCTCGGGTTCTTGGGCAACGCGTCGGTGAAGACCACGCGCTTGGGCGTCTTGAAGCCAGCCATGTGCTGCGCGCAGTGCGCGATCACGGCGGCTTCATCAAGCGCCTGCCCGGCCTTGACAACTACCACCGCCGTCACCGCCTCCACCCACTTGGGGTCGGGTAAACCGATCACCGCCACTTCGCTCACTTGCGGCAAGCGGTAAATCATTTCCTCCACCTCGCGGCTGGCCACGTTCTCGCCGCCGGACTTGATCATGTCCTTCTTGCGGTCCACCACGGTGATGTAACCCTCTTCGTCGATGATGCCCAGATCACCGCTGTGGAACCAGTCACCCTCAAATGAGGCTTTCGTGCGCTCGTCATCGTGAAAGTAGCCCAGCATCAAATGCGGCGAGCGGTGCACGATCTCGCCCACCTCGCCCACAGCCACGTCCTGCATGTCGTCGTTGACCACGCGGGTTTCGACGTTTCGCACCGCCTTGCCACAAGAACCCGGTTTGCGCAGCTGGTCTTCAGGGGACAGCATGGTGGCCAAGGGCGCAATTTCGGTCTGGCCGTACAGATTCCACAGCCGCACTTGGGGCAGGCGCGACGCCAGCTCCTTGAGCACCTCCACCGGCATGATGGACGCGCCGTAGTAGCCCTTGGCCAGTTGGGCGAGTTTGCCCGCATCCATCAGCGGCGAGCGCAGCAGCGCAATCCACACCGTGGGCGGCGCAAAGAAGCTGGTGATGCCGAACTTTTCGAGCATGGGCAACAGGTTGTCGGGCGTGGGCTTAGAGGTGATGACGTTGGTGCTGCCCATGTAAATGGCTGGGCCAAAGAACACATCAAGCTGGGCGCAGTGGTACAGCGGCAAGGCGTGCAGGGCCACGTCGGCCTCGGCAATTTCGGCGTCGATCACGCAGCTGACGTACTGCCACAGCACCGCGTCGTGCGTGAGCTGCGCACCCTTTGGACTGGACTCGGTGCCGCTGGTGTAGACGATCTGCGCTACGTCGTAGCTGCCCAGTTGCACATCAGGCAGCGGGTCGGTGCAGGCGGCCAGCACCTCAAAGCTGTGCATGCCCACTACGGGCTGGCTCGGGTCTTCGGACGGCAACCAGATGAACTGCTCAACTTTCGTGTCGAGCTTGGATGCGGCCTGCGCCAGCTCAGCCAGACCGCTGTCGGTGGCCAGCGTCTTCGCACCTGCATGGCGCAAGATGTAAGCCACCTCGTCCGCCTTGAGCATGAAGTTGATCGGCACCATGACCGCGCCCCGGCGGGCCAGCGCAAAGCGAAGCGCCGCAAAACCATGCGAATTGCGCGCCAGCACCGCCACCTTGTCGCCCTCGGCCACGCCAATGCGGGCCAAACCTGCGGCCAGGCGCGTCACCAGCGCATCGAACTCGGCATAGGTCCAGGTGGTGGCACCGCACACGATGCCGGTTTTTGTGGGCAAACGGATCGCGGTGCGGCGCAGGGCATCGGCAATGGTCTGGCGGCGAACGGCGGGGTGGATGGCGGTGGACATGGTGGCGGTCATCGTGAAGGCTCCTGCATCGATATGATCGGAACATTGAACATCAGACCCGCGAGATTTCCATTGGCACTTCCACCCCCCTCCCCCCGAAAACTGTCACATACGCGAACCGTGGTGTACCAAGGCTTTGACCGCGAAGACGGCCTGTGGGACATTGAAGCCGAACTGACCGATGTGAAAACCTATGGGTTTTCGGTGCCCAACGAGCGGCCCTTCCCAGCCAATGAGCCGATCCACGGCCTGAAAATCCGCGTCACGCTCAACAACAAAATGGTCATCCAGGACATCGTCACCGCGATGGATGACATCCCCCACCCCGAATGCGCAGGCGCCCCTCACGGCATGCACAAACTCATCGGCCAAACCATGGGCCCGGGCTGGCGCAAGATCATCAACGAACACATCGGCGGCACCCAAGGCTGCACCCACCTGCGCGAGCTGCTGTTCAACATGGCGACTGCCGCCTACCAGACCCTGCCCGCAGGCCAATGGCACCGCCGCGAACTGGCTGGGGAACCTCAACCCGAAGTGACGAAACCGCCCTACCACTTGGGCCAGTGCCACAGCTGGGCCTATGACAGCCCGACAGTGCAAAGGGCTTATCCGATGTTTTTCAAGCCGAAAACGACAATCAACCCACCCGCTTGAATTGCACTTGCAATACAATTTGCGCATGAAAACAGCCACCATTCCCCCCATCCGTGTGGCCCCGGCCTTCAGGGGCGAAATCGAGAGCGTCCTTGAACAAGGCGAGTCGCTTTCTCAATTCGTTGAAAACGCGGTGCGTCAAATCGTTTTGAAGCGACAAAACCAATCCGAGTTTGTGCGCCGTGGCATGGCAGCCATTGAGGAAACCCAGCGTTTGGGCAACGGCATCGCCGCTGATGATGTCTTGTCCCAACTCGATGCCAAACTGGCTGCAGCACGCAAGACCCTCGCACAACGCAAAGCATGAACTTCACAGTTCAGTTCAGCACAGCTGCCAACGAAGACTTGCAGCGGATTTTTGATTTCCTGATCCAGCGTGAGCTGGACAGCTCAACCGGTGATCTGGAAATTCCAGAAAAAGCGCGCCATGCCATTCATGCTGGCATCGGCCTGTTGCGCACATCGCCTTTCGCATGTCGCAAAGTCGGTGACAGTCCTTTTACGCGCGAATTGATCATCGCATTTGGCAGCACAGGCTATGTGGCGCTGTTTGAAATCATCAACGACAGCACAGTCATCGTCGGTGCGATAAGGCATCAGCGCGAAGACGACTACCACTGAGCCGTTCATCAAGGCCGTTCTGCCCCTGCGATAATTCCCCCTCCCCAGCGCCCCAAGCGCTTTCTCCTCAACAGCCTCTGGATCTACACCATGAACCGCTGCACTCTGGCCCCTCGCGGGCGTGCTTTGCTTTGCCTTGACTTCATCACCTCCCTTGAATCCGTGGAGGCCGCATGAACAAGAAGGTCTTCATCAAAACATTTGGCTGCCAGATGAACGAGTACGACTCGGACAAGATGGCCGATGTGCTGGGCGCGGCCCAGGGCTACGAACCCACGCTGGACGTGGACGAGGCCGATTTGATTTTGTTCAACACCTGCTCGGTCCGCGAAAAGGCGCAAGAAAAAGTGTTCAGCGATCTGGGCCGGGTGCAACACCTCAAAGCCAAGGGCGTGCTGATTGGCGTGGGCGGCTGCGTGGCCAGCCAGGAAGGCGCCGAGATCATCAAGCGTGCGCCTTATGTGGACGTGGTGTTTGGCCCGCAGACCCTGCACCGCCTGCCCGAGATGTTGGCCGAGCGCGAACGCAAGCAGCGCCCGCAAGTCGACATCAGCTTCCCCGAGATTGAGAAGTTCGACCACCTGCCGCCCGCCAAGGTGGAAGGCGCCACCGCTTTTGTGTCGATCATGGAAGGCTGCAGCAAGTACTGCAGCTACTGCGTGGTGCCCTACACCCGGGGCGAAGAGGTCTCGCGCCCGTTTGACGATGTGCTGGTCGAGGTGGCGGGCCTGGCCGCGCAGGGCGTGAAAGAGATCACCCTGCTGGGCCAGAACGTGAACGCCTACCGGGGCAAGATGGGTGGCACGTCAGACATTGCCGACTTTGCGCTACTGCTGGAATACGTGGCCGACATGCCGGGGATCGAGCGCATCCGCTACGTGACCAGCCACCCCAACGAGTTCACGCAGCGCCTGATTGACGCTTACGAAAAAATCCCCAAACTGGTGAGCCATTTGCACCTGCCGGTGCAGCACGGTTCAGACCGCATCTTGATGGCCATGAAGCGCGGCTACACCGCCATGGAATACAAGAGCACGATCCGCAAGCTGCGGGCGATCCGCCCCGACATGTCGCTCAGCAGCGATTTCATCGTGGGCTTCCCCGGCGAGACCGAGGACGACTTCAACAAGATGATGAAGCTGATCACCGATGTGGGTTTTGACACGAGTTTCAGCTTCATCTTCAGCCCCCGCCCCGGCACGCCTGCGGCCAACCTGCACGACGACACGCCGCACGCAGAAAAATTGCGCCGCCTGCACCACCTGCAAGCGACCATCGAAGAGAACGTGCAGCGCATTGGCGACAGCCGTGTGGGCACAGTGCAACGCATTCTGGTGGAGCGCCCTTCACGCAAGGACGCGACCGAGCTGGCCGGCCGAACCGAGTGCAACCGGGTGGTCAACTTCCCCGGCGGCCCCAACATGGATCGCCTGATCGGTCAGATGGCGGATGTGCGCATCACCCAAGGCCTGTCGCACTCGCTGCGCGGGGAATTGGTGATCAAAGACTGATCCGCTGGGTTTTCAGGACTCACGCCCGACTTCGCGGATGTAGCGGCGGTAGTCGCCATGCGGGATGGGCGCACAAGCATCCACCGGGCGGTTGTACACATAGGTCTGCACAGGCTGGCCTTGCAGCGGGCCGCTGAGCACGGACACTGCTTCACGCCAGTATTGCGATGCGTCGCGGTCGCCGCGCACCATGCCCTCCACCACATCCAGTCGGGCCAATTGCGCGTCATCGACTTCATAGACTTCACCTGTGACCTGGCCATCACCCGTGGACAAGTCCAGCAGCAAGCCGGGAAAACGCCCCACATCGACCAAGCGACCCGGCACTTGGGCCGTGCCCACAAAACCGGCACCGTGCATTTCAGCCTCTAGGCGCAAACCGGGCATCAACGTGCCGTAAATGAAGAGAAGCGTCATGGGCTTGTGGCCTGTGAAGATCAACGCGGCATGCCGGGAAAGCCCCCGCCACCGCCCATCATGCCTTTCATGGCCCCCATGCGCTTCATCATTTTCATCATGCCGCCACCGGACATTTTTTTCATCATGTCCTGCATTTGCTCAAATTCCTTGAGCATGCGGTTGACGTCCTGCACCTGAACGCCTGCACCTGCAGCAATGCGGCGCTTGCGGGTGGCCTTGATCAATTCAGGCTTGCTGCGCTCTTTGGGCGTCATGCTGTGGATGATGCCTTGCTTGCGGCCGATGTCTTTTTCGACCTTGTCCATGTCCATCGCTCCTGCTTTGGCCGACAACTGCGAAGGCAATTTGTCCATCAAACTCGACAAACCACCCATTTGTTTCATTTGCTGGATCTGAGCCAAAAAGTCGTTCAGGTCAAACCCACCACCGCTCTTGACCTTGGCGGCCAGCTTTTGCGCCGCCTCCATGTCCACGCCAGCGGTGACCTGTTCAACCAAGGCCACGATGTCGCCCATGCCCAGCACACGACCAGCGTGACGCTCGGCATCGAACACTTCAAGACCATCAATTTTCTCGCTCGTACCCGCGAACTTGATCGGCACACCCGTGATCTGGCGCACCGACAGCGCAGCACCACCGCGCGAATCGCCATCCAATTTGGTCAGCACAATGCCCGTCAAAGGCAGCGCGTCGCTGAAAGCCTTGGCGGTATTGGCTGCATCCTGGCCTTGCATGGCATCGACCACGAACAGGGTTTCAACCGGCTTGAGTTCGGCGTGCAAGGCCTTGATCTCGGCCATCAAAGCCTCGTCAATGGCCAGGCGACCGGCGGTATCGACCAGCAACACGTCAAAAAAGTGTTTGCGGGCGTAGTCGATCGCAGCGCGGGCGATGTCGATCGGCTTTTGGTCGGGCGAGCTGGGGAACCATTCGGCCCCGGCCTGAGCGGTCACCGTCTTGAGCTGTTCGATGGCCGCAGGGCGGTACACGTCGCCCGAGACCGTGAGCACTTTCTTCTTGCGCTTTTCGATCAGGTGTTTGGCCAGCTTGGCGGTGGTGGTGGTTTTACCGGCACCTTGCAAACCGGCCATCAAGATCACGGCCGGGGGTTGCGCCGCCAGATTGATGTCCGAAACACCCTCACCCATGGTGGCGGCCAGCTCACGGTTGACCACGCCCACCAAAGCCTGGCCGGGCTTCAAAGAACCCATGACTTCCTGCCCCAGGGCTTTTTCTTTCACCCGGGCAATGAAATCGCGCACCACGGGAAGGGCCACGTCGGCTTCCAGCAAGGCCATGCGCACTTCGCGCAGCATGTCGGCCACGTTGGATTCGGTGATGCGGGCCTGTCCGCTGAGGGTCTTGACGAGGCGCGAGAGTTTGTCGGTCAGGGCGGAGGCCATGGGGGAATCCAGAAATAACCGGTCAACCGTGGTGGTGAAGCCCCTGTGGCCACACCTGAAAGGCTAAACTCGGACCCATGATTTTAGCGAGTCCCCCATTTTGGATGCTGCCCGCCACCGTGCTGGCCGCGCTGGCCTACGGGTTTCCAGCGCTGGCGGGTGGACGCCTGAATGACGCGCACGCACGCCGCCTGCTTTGGCTGGCCTGGGTTGCCCATGCAGTGGCATTGCTGAGTTTGCTGATCGGGCCTGTTCGTTTCGGATTTGCACCGGCCATTTCCGTGACGGCTTGGCTGGTGGTGACGGCCTACATGATTGAAAGCCAGTTTTTCCCTAAATTCAAGGCTCGCTGGGCCATGGGGGGCTTGGGCACAGTGGCCGTCGTGCTGGCTTGGTGGTTTCCAGGGACCCCACTGGCCACCCAAGCGTCGGCCTGGCTACCTCTGCACTGGGCTTTGGGTTTATCGGCTTACGGCATGTTTGCTGCAGCCGTGGTGCACGCCTGGATGATGACGCGCGCCGAGCACGAGATACGTCTGGCGCACGATGCAGAGAGCGGTTTACCGCTGCTGACCCTGGAACGGCTCACTTTCCGCTTTGTCACGGCAGGCTTTGTGCTGCTGAGCGCCACGCTGGTGGCGGGTGTTTTATTTGGTGATGCACTTTACGGCCAAGGTCAAGCGCACTGGCGCTGGGACCACAAAACCCTTTTCGCCTTGCTGTCCTGGGTCACCTTTGCCGTTTTGCTGATCGGGCGCAGCCAATGGGGCTGGCGTGGCCGACGTGCGGTCAGGGTGCTTTACATCGGTGCAAGCCTGCTGCTTTTGTCGTATGCGGGTTCCCGATTTGTTTTGGAAGTCTTGCTGGGGCGCATGGGATGAAGTACCTGTTTTTATTGCTGGTGGTTCTGGTGGTCATATGGGCCCTCAAACGAGGCCGTGCCGTCAACACATCCGCCCCGACCCAAGCAAAACAAGCACCCAAGCCCTCAGAAATGGTGACCTGCGCACACTGCGGCATCCATCTGCCGCACGAAGAAGCGGTTACAGGTCAAAAAGGGCTTTACTGCAGCACTGAACACCGCGCTGCCGCGCAAGACCGTAACCCTGGCTGAAACCACAGCAACCATGCATCAGCCTGCATCCGGAAAAATACCGCCCCCTCTTTGGAAGCAGGGTTGGCATCCTCAAGCTCAGCGGCTCGAGTCACCCAATTTCGGGCCTCGCCCCCCCCGTGCCTGCATTGACCTGATCGTGATCCACTCGATCAGCCTGCCGCCTGGGCAATACGGTGGAGACGCGGTGCAACGCTTGTTCACCAACCAGCTCGATTGGGATGCCCACCCTTACTTTCAGACCATCCGGGGGCTGGAAGTTTCATCGCACTTTTACATCCGCCGCGATGGCGTGCTTTGGCAATTTGTCAGCTGCAATGACCGCGCCTGGCATGCAGGGCAGTCCCAGTACCGAGGGCGGACCAACTGCAATGACGACTCGATCGGCATTGAACTCGAAGGCCTCGAAGGCGATCTCTTTGAAGATGCGCAATACCGATGCTTGGCTGCTCTTTGCCAGGACTTGGAACGGAACTACCCCATCGCGCATGTGGCTGGACATGAACACATTGCGCCCGGCAGAAAACAGGACCCCGGTCCAGGCTTCGACTGGGCACGTCTGCAAAAACTGTTGGATTTATCGCCTCAGGTTTTTCCCTGATAGGGATGCGCAGCGCAGCTTGCTCAAAAAATATTTTGACCATCCGAAAACCGCTTGAATCATCCTTTGATGATGGAAAGCGCGCTCTCCAAGCCATCGCAATCCAAGCCAATCAAGGTTTTTTCAGCACAAGTCTTCGGTAAGCCGCTCCAGGCTTGAAAAAACATATCCCGAGGGCTTGGAGACAAGCACTTCAAGGCACTTTTTCAGCCAGTGAAAAGTTGAACCCAACTCGGCCTGACATCAATTTATTTACCCCTCCCCGGCCAGAGTGGCAAAACAGGCCGGTACACTACCTGTAGTGGCTTGTCATGACGCCAGACACCAGATATAGTGTCCCTTACAAATTCTCACAATTGAATTTGACGCCAGTTCAAGTGTCAAATTCCAGACTCAAAGATCACCGAAAAATCAAAGAAATGACCATGCAAACAGACCTGAACATCACGACCTCATCTGCCGGCCAGATGCGCCAGCCAGAAGCAGCACACGGCAGCACGCCAGCCACACAGGCACTTGCCCACTACCAGATCATTCGCCGCAACGGCGCTGTCGTGTCTTTCGAGCCGAACAAGATCGCGGTGGCACTGATGAAAGCCTTTTTGGCCGTGCACGGCACACAGGGCGCGGCATCTGCCAGCGTTCGCGAAGTGGTCGAAGAATTGACCCAAAACGTGGTGCGCGCCTTGGTTCGCTCACGCCCTGGTGGCGGCACTTTCCACATTGAAGATGTGCAGGACCAGGTCGAGTTGGGCTTGATGCGCAGCAGCAACCACGAAGTTGCACGTGCTTATGTCTTGTACCGCGAGCGTCGCACCCAAGAGCGTGCCCAACAGCAGCAACAGGCGGCGCCCGCACCTTCGTCAGAGCCTCGTCTGCATGTGATCGATGGCGGTCAGCGCATTGCGCTGGATCTGGACTACCTGAAATCCTTGATGGTCAACGCCTGTGCAGGCCTTGGCAAAGACGTCAGCCCGGAACCCATCGTGGCCGAAACCATGCGCAACCTGTATGACGGCGTGCCCATGGAAGAGGTTTACAAAGCATCCATCCTGGCTTCGCGCACCTTGATCGAGAAGGATCCGGACTACACCTATGTGACCGCCCGCTTGTTGATGCACACCATTGCCAAGGAGATCCTGGGCAAGGAAGTGACACAAGACCAGATGGGTGCGGAGTACATCAACTACTTCCCGAAATTCATCAAAAAAGGCGTTGACAACGACTTGCTCGACGAAAAACTGCTGCAGTTTGATCTGCAAAAACTGGCCTCGGCACTCAAGCCCGAACGCGACCTCCAGTTTGACTACCTCGGTTTGCAAACACTGTATGACCGCTATTTCCTGCACGTGCGCAAGCAACGCATCGAGATGCCGCAAGCCTTCTTCATGCGCGTGGCCATGGGCCTGTCACTCAATGAAATCAACCGCGAAGCCCGTGCCATTGAGTTCTACGAGATCCTGTCTTCGTTTGACTTCATGTCCTCGACACCGACCCTGTTCAACAGCGGCACTTTGCGCTCACAACTGTCAAGCTGCTACCTGACCACCGTGCCCGACGATCTGGACGGCATCTACGAATCGATCAAGGAAAACGCCTTGCTGTCCAAATTTGCGGGCGGTCTGGGCAACGACTGGACACGCGTGCGCGCCATGGGTTCGCACATCAAGGGCACCAACGGCGAGTCACAAGGCGTGGTGCCTTTCCTCAAGGTCGTCAACGACACGGCCGTGGCCGTGAACCAGGGCGGCAAGCGCAAGGGCGCAGTCTGCACGTATCTGGAAACCTGGCACCTGGACATCGAAGAATTCCTGGAGCTGCGCAAGAACACCGGCGATGACCGCCGCCGCACCCACGACATGAACACGGCCAACTGGATCCCCGACCTGTTCATGCGCCGCGTGATGGAAAAAGGCAGCTGGACCTTGTTCTCGCCATCCGATGTTCCCGATCTGCACGACTTGTTCGGACTGGCCTTCGAAAAAGCCTATGTGGCTTACGAACAAAAAGCCGAACGCGGCGAGATCAAACCCAGCAAGACCGTGCCGGCCACCGACCTGTGGCGCAAGATGCTGTCGATGCTGTTTGAAACAGGTCATCCCTGGATCACATTCAAAGACCCTTGCAACGTGCGCTCGCCTCAGCAGCACGTCGGCGTGGTCCACTCGTCCAATCTGTGCACCGAAATCACGCTCAACACCAGCGACACCGAAACCGCTGTGTGCAACCTGGGCTCGGTCAACTTGTCGCGCCACCTCAAAGACAGCGCCACCGGCAAAGTCATTGACCACGACAAATTGAAAAAGACCATCACGATCGCCATGCGCATGCTGGACAACGTGATCGACATCAACTACTACGCCGTCAAGAAGGCCCGTGACTCCAACATGCGCCACCGTCCTGTCGGCCTGGGCTTGATGGGTTTCCAGGATTCGCTGTACGAAATGCGCATCCCTTACGCCTCACAAGCGGCGGTGGAATTTGCCGACCAGTCGATGGAAGCGATTTGCTACTACGCCTATTGGGCATCGACCGAGCTGGCCAAAGAACGCGGCCAGTACGCCACCTACAAAGGCTCTCTCTGGGATCAAGGCATCTTGCCTCTGGACACCCTCAACCTGCTAGAACGCGAGCGCGGTGGTTATGTTGAAGTTGACCGCTCGTCCACCCTGGATTGGGACACGCTGCGCAAGAAAATCGCCGCGGACGGCATGCGCAACTCCAACTGCGTGGCCATTGCCCCGACAGCCACCATCTCCAACATCATTGGTGTGGATGCCTCGATCGAGCCTTGCTTTGGCAACTTGTCGGTCAAGTCCAACTTGTCAGGCGAGTTCACCGTGATCAACGGCTACCTGGTGCGTGACTTGAAGCGCCTGGGTCTGTGGGACGACGTGATGGTCATGGACCTCAAACACTTCGACGGCTCACTGCGCCCGATCGACCGCGTGCCGCAAGAAGTGAAAGCGCTTTACGCCACTGCGTTTGAAGTGGAAACCACTTGGTTGGTTGAAGCAGCTGCACGTCGTCAGAAGTGGATTGACCAAGCACAGTCGCTCAACATCTACATGGCCGGTGCTTCGGGCAAGAAGCTGGACGACACCTACAAACTGGCTTGGTTGCGCGGTCTCAAAACCACGTACTACCTGCGCACATCCAGCGCAACGCAAGTGGAAAAATCAACCGTGCAAGCAGGCTCGCACAACGCAGTCTCTTCATCGGGTGCGCCATCGTCAGGCATGAGCGCATTGGACGCCGCGGCGGCTTCAGCGCAAGCACAGATGAACGCGACACCAGCCACCGATGTCAAGTTTTGCGCGATCGATGATCCAGGTTGTGAGGCTTGCCAGTGATTTGAAAAACATTGCACTTGGCTGTGATATGCCAAGTGCGATGCAATTGAACAACACTTCACGGTTGCGCAGATCGAAAAAGTGCATCGCTTCTTTGAATTTCGCGCGCTTGCTTTCATAATTTGAGAACTGGAATTTTTTATGTTGTCCTGGGACGATCAAGTCAAACCCGCATCTCAACCCGTGATGCCCTCTTTTTCCGGCGCTGGTGAAACAACAGCGCCTGCTGCTGCATCTTCAACAGCCAGCCCACGCCGCATGAATGCGGCAGACAAACGCATCATCAACGGCCAGACCGACGTCAACCAGCTGGTTCCCTTCAAATACAAATGGGCCTGGGAAAAATACCTGGCCACCTGCGCCAACCACTGGATGCCGCAGGAAGTGAACATGAACCGCGACATCGCCTTGTGGAAAGATCCCAATGGTCTGACAGAAGACGAGCGCCGCATCGTCAAGCGCAACCTTGGATTCTTCGTCACCGCCGACTCGCTGGCTGCCAACAACATCGTGCTGGGCACTTACCGCCACATCACAGCCCCGGAATGCCGTCAGTTCTTGCTGCGTCAAGCCTTCGAAGAAGCCATCCACACCCACGCTTACCAATACATTGTGGAATCGTTGGGTCTGGACGAAAGCGAAATCTTCAACGCTTACAACGAAGTCCAGTCCATCCGCGACAAGGACGAGTTCCTGATCCCTTTCATCAACGTGATCATGGACCCTAACTTCCATACCGGCACGCTGCAAACCGACCAGACCTTGCTCAAGTCGCTGATCGTGTTCGCCTGCCTGATGGAAGGCCTGTTCTTCTACGTGGGCTTCACACAGATTCTGGCCCTGGGTCGCCAAAACAAGATGACCGGCGCGGCAGAGCAGTACCAGTACATCCTGCGCGACGAATCCATGCACTGCAACTTCGGCATTGACCTGATCAACACCGTCAAACTCGAAAACCCACAGCTGTGGACAGCCGAGTTCAAGGCCGAAATCAAGGAACTGTTCCTCAAAGCAGTCGAGCTCGAATACCGCTACGCCGAAGACACCATGCCGCGCGGCGTGCTCGGTATGAACGCGTCCATGTTCAAAGGCTATTTGCGCTACATCGCCAACCGCCGTGCCACCCAGATCGGCTTGGAAGCCTTGTTCCCGAACGAGGAAAATCCATTCCCTTGGATGAGCGAGATGATTGACCTGAAAAAAGAACGCAACTTCTTTGAAACCCGGGTCATCGAATACCAATCCGGCGGGGCCTTGTCCTGGGACTGATCTTCTGAACACCCCGTCAATGCAACCCCTCTTCAAGCCACACTTCGCAACGCCTTCGGGTGTTGGGAGCTGTGGCTTTCCCGCGTTCATGGTGTTGGGGGTTTCCTCAGCGCCATGGATCGCTTTGTGCAATCCAACAAGCACCAAGCGTTCCCTTTCCGTTGAGTTCTCAACTTGATCAAGGAGAAAATCATGGCAACTGCAAAAAAAGTAGCGGCAAAAAAAGCTGCTCCCGCAAAGAAGGCCGCTGTGGCCAAGAAACCTGCTGCTAAAAAAGTAGCCGCAGCCAAGAAACCCGCCGCTAAAAAAGCAGCTCCAGCTAAGAAAGCCGTTGCGGCCAAAAAGCCAGCTGCCAAAAAAGTAGCAGCGAAGAAGCCAGCAGCTAAAAAAGCAGCTCCAGCCAAAAAAGCTGTTGCCGCTAAAAAGCCTGCAGCTAAAAAAGCAGCCGCCAAAAAGCCTGCAGCCAAAAAAGCTGCTCCAGCTAAAAAAGCAGCCGCCAAGAAAACTGCTGCTAAAAAGCCAGCCGCCAAAAAGCCGGCTGTGAAAAAGGCTGCTAAAAAACCTGCTGCAAAGAAGGCATCTAAAGCACCCGCTGCCCCCGCTGCACAGACAACACTGAATCCACAAGCTGCATGGCCGTTTCCTTCGGCCGCCAAGCCCTGATTCAAAAGTTAGACGCAAGTAGCGCTAAGGCCCGACACCGGCAACGGTGTTGGGCTTTTTTTTATGGCCCATCTGCAGGGTGTGCGAAGCCACCCGTATCGGGTCAGGGGTAGAAGCTGAGAAGCCGGTAGCCCGATGGCATCAGACCCTCTTCAGGGGTGATCTGCAATTGCCCATCCCACGTTTGCCCGGCCGCCAATGACAGCGGCGCACCCAGCTCGGCAACAGGCACCACCCGACGCACCAAAGCTTTGTCTTGCGGACTCAAAAGCGTCAACTCCAAAGCGGGGGTCTGCAAGGGCTGCGATGTGGCATTGCGCCAAGACCAGCTGAGCAAAAAGCCGCCATCGTCACGCTGCGTCAAACTGGAGTTCTCAATGACGATGCCATCGCGTACTTGCAGCAGAGAAATTTCGCAGCCCCATGTTCGGCAAAGCGTCTGCCAAACCCTTGCGACACCAGGCTCAGCAGCGGCAAGCGTGCGGCGCTCAATCCAAAGCCACTGAAGCGCAAGGGCCAACAACAAGACCAGCACGCCCAACTTGGGCAACCAGGCATGCTGCCGCCCATTGGGGTTTGGGCTCTGCTCAGGCGTCAAAGGCTCCGGTTTGAAAGTGGCAAGCGCTTCTTCAAATGCGGACACGGGTGTCAGCGCTTGAATCTCAGGCCCAGACCTGTCTTCTTGCTTGAGCAATTCATCAATGACCAGCCGTTCGCCAACAGGATCGGCCGTCTCGCGTTCCATCAGGGATGCCTCAGGCCACGCGACCACCAAACCCGTGCTGTCAAAGGCATGCTGGCACTGTCCGCAACGCAACCAGCCTTGGGCAATCTTGAGCTGATCGGGCACCAACTTGAAGATCGTGCCGCATTCAGGGCAGCGGACAATCCAGGTCATGCAGCGGCAAGGGTCATGGCCAGCACCTTTGCTTGCCGATCAGGCCAAAGCAGCGACCGATTGGGCAGTCATCAGAATCCAGCCATCTTCGCTGTCAGCGACTTCCAACTGAATCCAGGGGGCATAAGCCGCCTTGAGTTCATCGGCCTGCCGCTCCAAAATGCCGGCAAGCACCAATGAGCCGCCTGACGCCACGTAAGAACACAACAAAGGCGCCAGCACTTTGAGCGGGGTGGCCAGGATATTGGCCAGCACCGTCTGGTATTGGCCCTTGGCCTTGTCAGGCAACCCCGCCAGCAAGCGAACATGGTTGGCCTCGGCATTCAGTTCGGTCGATGTGACCGCCGCCTCGTCGATGTCCACCGCATCAATGGACGATGCACCGTATTTGGCCGCACCGATGGCCAAAATGCCCGAGCCGCAACCGTAATCCAGCACGCGTTGACCCTGTACGCCATGCTGCGCGATCCAGCGCAAGCACATGCGGGTGGTCGGGTGCGTGCCCGTGCCGAAGGCCAGACCAGGATCCAGCCGGATGATCTGCTTGGCCTGTGCGGGCGGCTCGTGCCATGTCGGCACAATCCAGAAATCAGGGGTGATTTCTACCGGTGCAAACTGCGATTGGGTCAAACGAACCCAGTCCTGGTCGGCAAGCAACTGCACGCCCAAAATGCGACAGCCCTCAAAAAAATCCTGCGCAGACAGCAGCTGAAGCGCTTCTTGCGCTTGAGTCTCTTGCGCAAACAACGCCACCATGCGCGAACGCTGCCAACCGTCTTTGGGGGGTGGCATGCCGGGTTCGCCAAACAAAGCCTGCTCTGCAGGCGTTTGCGCATCGGCGTCTTCGACCGACACACTCAATGCATCCAGGGCATCCAGGGCATCACTCAGGACATCGACCCGGTCTTCCGGGCACAGCAAGCTCAGTTCAAACATGGCGTATCAGCGTTTGTGCTGGCTCAGCCAGTGTTCCAGGTAATGGATGTTGGTGCCACCCTGCATGAATTTGGCATCCACCATCAGCTCGCGGTGCAGCGGAATGTTGGTGTTGATGCCTTCGATCACCGTCTCGTTCAAGGCCGTCTGCATGCGGGCCAAGGCCTGCTCGCGGGTATCGCCGTGAACAATCAACTTGCCGATCATCGAGTCGTAGTTCGGGGGCACGAAGTAGTTGTTGTAGACGTGTGAGTCCACCCGCACACCGGGTCCGCCGGGCATGTGCCAAGACGTCACGCGTCCGGGCGAGGGCGTGAACTTGAACGGGTCTTCGGCGTTGATGCGGCATTCGATGGCATGGCCACGAATTTCGATTTGCCTTTGCGTGAATGGCAATTTCTCACCCGCAGCGACCATGATCTGCGTCTTCACGATGTCCACACCGGTCACCCATTCGGTCACGGGATGTTCAACCTGCACGCGGGTGTTCATTTCAATGAAATAAAACTCACCGTTTTCGTACAAAAACTCGAAAGTCCCAGCACCACGATAGTTGATCTTCTTGCAGGCAGCCACGCAGCGTTCACCAATCTTATCGATCAGCTTGCGGGGAATGCCTGGCGCTGGCGCTTCTTCGATCACTTTTTGATGACGGCGCTGCATGGAGCAGTCGCGCTCACCCAGGTAAACCGCATTCTTGTGCTTGTCGGCCAGAATCTGAATTTCAATATGACGTGGGTTCTGCAGGAATTTCTCCATGTAGACCGCAGGATTGCCAAAAGCAGCCCCTGCTTCGGCCTTGGTCATCTGCACCGCATTGATCAGCGCCGCTTCGGTGTGCACCACGCGCATGCCACGACCACCACCACCACCAGCGGCCTTGATGATCACCGGGTAACCCACCGATTTGGCAATGCGACGAATTTGCACCGGGTCGTCGGGCAATTCACCTTCGGAGCCAGGCACGCAAGGTACACCTGCGCGGATCATGGCCTGCTTGGCCGAGACCTTGTCACCCATGATGCGGATGGAGTCGGGCGTCGGGCCAATGAACTGGAAGCCACTTTTCTCGACGCGCTCGGCAAAGTCGGCGTTCTCACTCAAAAAGCCATAACCAGGATGAATCGCCTCGGCATCGGTCACTTCGGCGGCCGAAATGATGGCGGGCATGTTGAGGTAACTCAGCGGCGAAGCCGCTGGACCAATGCACACCGCTTCTTCGGCCAGCTTCACGTATTTCGCGTCTTTGTCAGCCTCGGAATACACCATGACCGCTTTGACACCCAACTCTCGGCATGCGCGCTGGATTCGCAAAGCGATCTCACCGCGGTTGGCCACCAGGATTTTCTTGAACATGAAATCCCCGTTTGCTTATTCGACGATGAACAAAGGCTGACCGTATTCCACAGCCTGACCGTTTTCACACAGGATCTGTGTGACGGTGCCGGACTTGTCGGACTCGATCTCGTTGAGGATCTTCATGGCTTCAATGATGCACAGGGTGTCACCCTCCTTGACCACGGAGCCGATCTGGACGAAAGGTGCAGCGCCTGGACTGGACGAGCGGTAAAAAGTGCCCACCATCGGTGATTTGACCGCATGGCCAGCAGGTGCGACTGGCGCGGCAGGGGCTTCTGCCACCGCAGGCGCTGCGACGGGTGCGCTGGCGACAGCGACAGGTGCCGCCTGCTGCATGACCACAGGCGCAGCAACGCCCATGCTTTTGACAATGCGAACCTTGCCTTCTGCCTCGGTGATTTCGAGTTCAGAAACATTCGAATCGGACACCAGATCAATCAGTGTTTTGAGTTTGCGCAAATCCATAGATCCTCCATCGCGTTGAGCACATGTAATGGATCGAATTTACACCAATTTTCAGTAAAACACCCCGAAACTGCAGCCATTGAAGACAACAGAAGCAGAAATTCACCGCGATTTGGCCAATTCACCTGTCAAAAACAGAAACAAGGAAGCTTCCAGCCAACTCAAACGGCAGCAGCACGCCACTGAATCAAGTCATCTTTCGTCAATTGCCCCATTTTTTGCCGCCAAATACTGCCATCTGCCTTGAAAAACACGGTAAATGGCAACCCGCCTGCAGCATTGCCCAAAGATTTGGCCAACTCAGTGCCTGCCAAACCCGCCATACCGACCGAAAAACCAAGGGGGTGACGGTCCAGGAAGCGGCGCACCGCACTGGGTTGGTCAATGGCCAAAGCGACCACTTGATGACCATTGAGCGCATGTTCACGCCAAAAAGCATCAATCATGGGCAATTCATCGACACATGGCGGGCACCAGGTGGCCCAAAAGTTCAGCAGCAAGGGTTTGCCGTGGAAAGTCGACATGCGCAAACCTTCGCCCGAAGGGGTTTCAAACTGCCCTGACCAGACCGGGTGATGGCTCGCATCCATAACCGCTTTGGGCTCCCAACGCCACAAGGCCAAACCCATGCCCGCCACCGCAGCCGCCGCGCCAGCCCCCAAAATCACGTTGCGCCGCGAAGCGCCAGAGCTTTGATGTTTCATGCCCGGATTGTCTTTCATGCCGCCAGCAGGCGCTCCAATGCGGTCAAATCCCCCCGGGGCGAGCGGCCTTGCATGTCGGGCAACAAGGCCCCGCGGAAATCGTCCAGATCGTAAATGCGCAGGTGCACACCCACATCCTCGTTCAACGGGGCGCAAAAGCTGTGCAAACTCAGCACATCCACATCATCACCGTGCAAGCCACGAACGGTCTGAACTTCGTAACGCTGGTTCTGATTGATCAGGGCAATTTCCGCCGACTTGGGGTCATCACAAAACAAGGCCAGATCGATGTCGCACAAGCGTGTAGCCCAGCCCTGCCAGACCGCGCCACCCAGGTGCGGGCGAAATTCGGCCAGCCGCTGCATCCATACCCGTGCCAGCTCGCGCAAAGCCAGCAGCTCAGCTGGTTGAGTGTCGGCACAAAACAAGGCGATGTAATCACGCACCTCTGATTCGACCACGTCGTTGGTCGGCAAAGCTGTGCGACCAGGCAAACCCAACTCTTTCAGCGCACGGTGCTTGGCCGGACCAAAAGCCAAGCCTTCTTCCACCACCAATCGGGCGGCTGTCGCAGCAATTTCGAGGGCAAGATCGTTCATGGATGCCGATTGTGCCCGGGCGGATGCATGACCCACGCCTGCACCACCTAAAATCTCCTCCCATGCATATTCATATTCTGGGCATTTGTGGCACCTTCATGGGTGGTTTGGCAGCACTGGCACGCGAAGCTGGTCATCGGGTCACCGGTTGTGACGCCGGCGTTTACCCCCCCATGAGCGACCAGCTGCGGGCTTTGGGTATCGAGCTGATTGAAGGTTTTAGTGCCGATCAAATGGATCTCAAGCCCGACATGTACGTGATCGGCAACGTGGTCAGCCGCAGCCGCCTGGCCGACGGCAGCCCCAAATTCCCGCTGATGGAAGCCATTTTGGAAGCCGGGGCGCCTTACACCAGCGGCCCGCAATGGCTGGCCGAACACGTGCTGCAAGGCAAACATGTGCTGGCTGTCGCGGGCACCCACGGCAAGACCACCACCACCTCGATGCTCAGCTGGGTGTTGGAGCAGGCCGGACTTGAGCCCGGTTTTCTGGTCGGTGGCGTGCCGCTCAACTTCGGCGTGTCGGCCCGCCTGGGCAACGGAAAGTATTTCGTGATCGAAGCCGACGAATACGACACCGCCTTCTTCGACAAGCGCAGCAAGTTCGTGCACTACCGCCCGCGCACCGCCATCCTGAACAACCTGGAATTCGACCACGCCGACATCTTTGACGACCTGGCGGCGATTGAGCGCCAGTTCCACCACTTGGTGCGCACCGTGCCTGGCTCCGGCCGCGTGGTCGTCAATGGCCTCGAAGAAAGCCTGACTCGCGTGCTGGGTCAAGGCTGCTGGAGCGAAGTGCGCACCTTCGGTTCGGCCGTCAGCGACTTTGTGGCCGAGGGCGAGCCTTCGCACTTCAAAGTGCAGCAGTCAGGCAAACCTGTGGCCGACGTGCAATGGTCCATTGGCGGCGTGCACAACCAGCTCAACGCGCTGGCCACCATCGCCGCTGCCGAACATGTCGGGGTGAGCCCGGCTGTGGCGGCGCAAGCCCTGGCCACTTTTGAGAACGTCAAAAGGCGCATGGAAGTGCGCGGTACGGTCAATGGCATCACCGTCTACGACGACTTTGCCCACCACCCCACGGCCATCCGCACCACCGTCAACGGATTGCGCCGCCAAGTGGGCAAGGCCCGCATCCTGGCCATCTTCGAGCCGCGCAGCAACACCATGAAGCTCGGCACCATGAAAGCCCAGCTGCCCTGGAGCCTGGAAGAGACCGACCTCGCGTTTTGTCACTCCGGCGGCTTGGGTTGGGACGCCGCATCCGCGCTAGAACCCATGGGAGCCAAAGCGCAAGTGGGGGCCAACATAGACGAGGTCATCGCCCAAGTGCTGGCGCAAGTACAGCCCGGCGACCACCTGCTGTGCATGAGCAATGGCGGGTTTGGCGGGATTCATACCAAGCTGCTGGAAGCCTTGGCTGGCTGATTTCCGCCTTGTATTTGTAGGTCGGCGGCTTTAGCCTCGACTTGGCTCTGCACCAAAGGCCACATCGTCGGAGCTGAAGCTCCGACCTACAAAAAAGCACGCATCAGCGTGCCCGACGCGCCTTCACCGCATCCGACAACACCTGCAACACGCCCACGCTGTCATCCCAGCCGATGCAGGCATCGGTGATGCTCTGGCCGTAGGCCAGTTTCGTCACATCGTCCTTGCCGGGCGTGAACTTCTGGGCGCCGTCCACCAGATGGCTTTCGACCATGACGCCGAACACCTGGCGTGAACCACCGCTGATTTGGGCCGCAATGTCTTTGGCCACGTCGATCTGACGCTCGTGCTTTTTGCTGCTGTTGGCATGGCTGCAGTCCACCATCAAGGTGGCGGGCAGCTTGGCGGCTTCCAGTTCCTTGCAGGCTGCGGCAACGCTGTCGGCGTCGTAGTTGGGCGCTTTGCCGCCGCGCAGAATCACATGGCAGTCCTTGTTGCCCTGGGTCTGGACGATGGCGACCTGGCCGTTTTTGTGCACCGACAGAAAGTGGTGGCCACGGGCCGCCGCCTGGATCGCGTCGGTCGCGATCTTGATGTTGCCGTCCGTGCCGTTCTTGAAGCCGATGGGCGCCGACAGGCCCGAAGCCAGCTCGCGGTGAACTTGGCTCTCGGTGGTGCGCGCACCAATGGCGCCCCAGCTGATCAGGTCGCCGATGTACTGGGGCGAGATCACGTCGAGGAACTCGCTGCCTGCGGGCAGGCCCTGGCGGTTGATTTCGATCAGCAACTGGCGGGCAATGCGCAGGCCTTCGTCGATGCGGTAGCTCTCGTCCAGGTAGGGGTCATTGATCAGGCCCTTCCAGCCCACCGTGGTGCGCGGCTTTTCGAAGTACACCCGCATCACGATTTCGAGGCTGTCGGCGTACTTGTCGCGCAAGGGCTTCAGGCGGCGGGCGTAGTCCAGCGCAGCGGCCGGGTCGTGGATCGAGCAGGGGCCGATGATGACCAACAGGCGGTCGTCTTGGCCGTGCACGATGTTGGCGATCAATTTGCGGGTTTGGGAAATCAGTGTTTCGGTGGCCGTGCCGGCGATCGGGAAGAAACGGATCAAATGTTCTGGAGGCGGGAGCACGGTGATGTCCTTGATGCGTTCGTCGTCGGTCTGGCCGGTGCGGTCGATGGCATGGGGATACCAAGCTTCTGGGGCGGTGGTTTTGGCGTTCATCGTGGACTCCTAGATTGAAAAAAGACAGGTGAAAAAAAACCGCCGGGCTTTGGGGCTCCGGCGGTGTGTATCGAGATGTTCGGGTGCTTATGCGCTCGCCTCTCGTCCGCCGGGGACTGAGAACCAAAAATAAAAAAAGTAAAAGGCAGCGATGCGCGAAAACATGGATTCAATGTAGCACAGTTGGATGACAGTTCCTGCCAGGCCGATCCGGGGACAAACCCGCAGGCCCTTGTTTCAAATTCAGGCCGTGCCGCCGACCGTCAGGCCGTCAATGCGCAAGGTCGGCTGCCCCACGCCCACCGGCACGCTCTGGCCTTCCTTGCCACAGGTGCCCACGCCCGAGTCGAGCTTCATGTCGTTGCCGATCATGCTGATCTTCTTGAGCGACTCGGGGCCGCTGCCGATCAGCGTCGCGCCCTTGACGGGGTACTGGATCTTGCCGTTTTCCACCCAATACGCCTGGCTGGCCGAGAACACAAACTTGCCGCTGGTGATGTCCACCTGACCGCCCGCAAAGTTGGTGGCGTACAGGCCTTTTTTGATGCTGGCCACGATTTCCTCGGGACTCTTGTCGCCGCCTAACATGTAGGTGTTGGTCATGCGCGGCATGGGCACATGGGCGTAGCTTTCGCGGCGGCCGTTGCCCGTGGGCTTGACGCCCATCAGGCGGGCGTTCATCGCGTCCTGGATGTAGCCACGCAAAATGCCGTCTTCGATCAGCACGTTCTTCTGGCTGGCGTGGCCTTCGTCGTCCACGTTGAGCGAACCGCGGCGGTCGGCGATGGTGCCGTCGTCCAGCACGGTGACACCTTTGGCGGCCACGCGCTGGCCAATACGGCCGCTGAAGGCGCTGGAGCCCTTGCGGTTGAAGTCGCCTTCCAACCCATGGCCAACAGCTTCGTGCAGCAACACGCCGGGCCAACCATTGCCCAGCACCACGGTCATCTCGCCTGCAGGCGCAGGGCGAGCTTCGAGGTTGATGAGCGCGGCCGACACGGCTTCCTGCACATAGCTCTCGACCATGGCGTCGTCAAAGTAAGCCAGGCCAAAGCGGCCACCACCGCCAGCGCTGCCCACTTCGCGGCGGCCGTTTTGCTCGGCGATCACCGTGACCGACAGGCGGATCAAAGGGCGCACATCGGCGGCCAGGGTGCCGTCGGCGCGGGCGACCATGACCACGTCGTACTCGGTGGCCAGACCCGCCATGACCTGCACCACACGCGGGTCTTTGGCACGGGCCATTTTTTCGACGCGCCCCAGCAGATTGACCTTGGCCGTGCTGTCCAGCGTGGACATCGGGTCGAGCGAGGGGTAGAGCGAGCGGCTGGCCGACACCTTGCGCGCAGGCACCTTGATGCGCTTGTTTTGCGCGACCGAAGCAATGGAGCGCACCGTCATGGCCGCGTCCATCAAAGAGGCTTCGGAGATGTCGTCCGAGTAAGCAAAAGCTGTTTTTTCGCCCGACACCGCCCGCACACCCACGCCCTGGTCGATGCTGAAGCTGCCGGTTTTGACGATGCCCTCCTCCAGGCTCCAGCCTTCGGAGCGGGTGTACTGAAAGTACAGGTCGGCGTCATCGACCGCATGGGCCTTGATGGCGTTCAGGGCTTGCGTCAGGTGGGTTTCGTCGAGGCCAAAAGGCTCCAACAAGAGGGCGCGGGCCGTGGCTAAGCGTTCGATGGTGGGTTCGCGTGAAATCATGAGAGCCATTGTAGAGACTGATCAAGCCCCTTGCCTGTGTGTTCTTTAGCCTTGCCGCTCAAGCGGCAGGTGTCATGTTTGCACCAGTTGTTTGGCTTTGGCAATCGACATGAGAATGCCCAACGCCAGACCCAAGGTGACCATGGCCGTGCCGCCGTAGCTGATGAAAGGCAGCGGCACGCCCACCACGGGCAAGATGCCACTGACCATGCCCATGTTCACAAAAGCGTAGGTGAAGAAAATCATCGCCATGCTGCCCGCCAGCAAACGGCTGAACAGGGTGGGTGCTTGTGCAGCGATGACCAAGGCGCGGTAGACCAGAAAGAAAAACCAAAAAATCAGGAACAAGCCCCCCACAAACCCGAACTCTTCGCCATAGGCGGCAAAAATGAAGTCGGTGGTGCGCTCGGGAATGAACTCCAGGTGGGTTTGCGTGCCTTGCATGAAACCTTTGCCCAAGAAACCACCCGAGCCAATGGCGATCATGCCCTGGATGATGTGAAAGCCTTTGCCCAAGGGGTCACGCGCCGGGTCGAGCAAAGTGCAAATGCGCTGCCGCTGGTATTCGTGCAGGACCCGCCAATCCACATCGTCGGCACACAAAGTGGGCTCCATGATGACCAGAACCACTACCCCGACAAGGCCCAACACCACAGGTGGCAATATCCAGCGCCATTTGAGGCCGGCAAAAAAGATCACCGCCAGGCCCGCAGCCAGCACGAGCAAGGAGGTCCCCAAATCAGGCTGCTTCATGATCAAGCCGACCGGGACTCCCAAAATGAGCAGTGCCACGGCAAAATCAAATGGCCTCAGTTGGCCTTCGCGCTTTTGGAACCAGGCCGCCAGCATCAGGGGCAAGGCGATCTTCAGGATTTCACTGGGCTGGATCACCACGCCCAAATTGACCCAGCGTCGGGCCCCTTTTTTGGTGATGCCAAAAATCGCCACGGCAATCAGCAGCACCACACCCAGCGTGTAAACCGGCACAGCCCAGGCCATGAGTTTTTGAGGCGGCACCTGGGCCACTACAAACATGATGGCGCCGGCCAGCACCATGTTGCGACCGTGGTCCACAAACCGGGTGCCATGGTCATGGCCAGCAGAAAACATGATCAACAAACCCGCGCAGGCGAGCATGAACACGGCAAATGCCAAGGGCCCGTCAAAACCCTTGAGCAGATACCTCACGCGCTGAAACAACGTCGGTTTTTGAATGACTGAACCCATGGCGCAGATTATCTCAGGCTGAATTTTGGAAATGTGCCGCAGCGATGCCGTCAATGGCTTCGTCCACTGCGGAACATGCCATGGGTTTTGCGGTTGAGCGCGCCTTGGGCGGCCAGCTTGTTCATGGAGGGACTGGCATGGGCATGGGTGATGGCCATGCCCAAAGCATCGGCGGCATCCTGACGCGGCACCACCGGCAGTTGCAGCAAGCGTTTGACCATTTCCTGAACCTGCGACTTCGCAGCGCGCCCATGCCCTGTCACAGATTGCTTCATTTGCAAAGCGGTGTACTCGGCCACCGGCAAATCGCACGACACCAGCGCGGTCACGCAACAGCCCCTGGCCTGCCCCAAGAGCAGGGTGGCTTGCGGGTTGATGTTGACAAACACGATTTCGACCGAGGCCACATCAGGCTGGTAACGGGCATTGATTTCGCGAATGCCGTCGTAAATCACCTTCAATCGGGCGGGCAAATTGCCCATTTCTTCGCGGGTGGTCTCGATCACGCCGCTCGCCACGTATTGCAATCGCGAACCGGTCATGTCCAGAACCCCAAAGCCCGTGGTCTGCAAGCCCGGGTCAATGCCCAAAATGCGCAGGGTTTGCGGGGCAGGCGTGGTCAATGAGCTCATGGCAGCACCACGTCGCCCATGCGGGCCATGATGGTTTCGGCGCGGCTCGCCAGATAGGCCGATTGCGCACGTTGCTCAAAATAGCGGGGGCGGGGCAACATGACGGCCAGGCGAGCGGCCTCCCAATCGTTCAGTCGGGCGGCACTTTTCCTGAAGTAATGCTGGGCAGCCGCCTCGGCACCAAAAACGCCTTCGCCCCACTCCACACTGTTGAGGTAAATCTCCAGAATGCGCTGCTTGGACAAGAAGGCCTCCAGCGTCAAAGTGATCAGCATCTCCTGCCCCTTGCGCAACAAGGTGCGTTCACCGGACAAAAAGAGGTTTTTGGCCAGTTGCTGCGTGATGGTCGACCCGCCCACAATTTTGACGTTGGGCATCTTGGCATCGGGCCGCCGCTGGGCGCGTTGCTCGGCCACGGCTTTGGCCTTGGCATTTTTTTCCCAAGCTTTCTCCAGAGACGCCCACCAAACACCGTTGTGCTGGGTGAACGCACCGTCTTCAGAGGCGATGACCGCCCGCAGCAGGCTGGGGGAGATGTTTTGACGCGCCACCCACTCTTGCCGCCAAGGCAGTCGCCCTTGTCGGGTCACGATCTGCCAGATCTGCGAACGCTCAAAACTGGTGGATTGGGGCGCGACCACGGCCATGCTGGCCATGCGCAAAGCAAAAAACAACTGCAAACCCAACAAGGCCAGCACCACCAACAAACACCAACGACCGAAAGCGCGCATCAATATCCTTTGTCTGAATGATCTGAAGGGAGGTCAGGGCCGCTGGGGCTCTGCGGCCAACATGCGCGTTTCCAGCGTGCCGTCTTTGGAAAACTGAAAGCGCGTGACCACCACCATCTGATCGGCTTGCCGCCGCATGTTAGCGCTGAACGCATCAAAAGGCGCGGCACTGCGCACAATCGCCACGGCCCGCTGGTCCAGCAAAGGCTGACCTGAAGGCTTGGCCACCTCGGTCTGAACAAGGCGTCCACGGCCATCGACCGTGATCACCATGGTGAGTTGGCCATAGAGTTTTTTTCCGCCCACTTGAGGGAAATTGAGCGTGCCTCGCATCTCGATGGTGCGCCTCAATTTGTCGTAATACAAAGCATAGACAGCTTCTCGCGTGGCCGGACTGATGTAACGTTTTCGGGGAGCACCCTGGCTTTTTTGCACCCTCTGCTCAATCTGGGCCAATTGCCGTGTCAGCTGCTGCTGGCGCTCTTGTCGGGCCAGTCGATCGGGGGCCTGGGCTTTTTCACCGGCGTTGTCCTGGCTCAAGGCCGACAACTCCTGCTGGAGCTGGGTCAGCAAGCGCGTTTGCTGCAGCTTGAGTGCTTCTATCTGCCGCTGCATGGCGCTGATGTCCGTGCCGGACTCGTTGTGCACCGCTGGCGGCAAGGGCGAACTGGCGCGTTGCGCTTGCAAGGGGTCACCGCCCCCCGCCAGCCGGACCTGGGCCAAGGCCTCAGCCCGATCCGGCGCTGAGTCACTGCGGGCGTTCACCAGGATCACCTCCAGCGATGCATCCTCAAAAACACGGTTGAAGCTTTCAGGATCGGCAAAACGCCAGCCGATCAAGGCGGCATGAAGGGCCACAGAAAACCCCAAGGCCCACACCAAGGTGCGACGCCTGAACGACTGGCTCAGGTGGGCAAAAAAGCCCGCCAAAGAAGGCTGATTGCCTTCAAGAGCCATCGCTTTGCGTGCTGTCATTCAGGTCGACGGCAATCGTGAGCGGACCTGCAACAAGCGCTTCGTCCTCTTCTGTTTCATCGGCTTCCTGGTCGGCTGTCGCCGCCGGGGCATCCAGATGCGCTGTCACGGTGCCATGCACGTCCAGCGCCATCAAATCGACCTCGCCCAGTTTGACACGCACACGTGCCCCACGCATCAGGCCCTGCGCACCCATGACGCTGAACATCAAAGGCAAGGTATCCGCCCGCACCAACCAAACGCCACCGCCCATTTCCTTGACCAGGCTGGCCTCCAACTCCTCAATGCCTTGCTGCTGCACATGGCGCAGCGTCCAATAGCGTTCCATGCTGGACTGCACGCTGTTGTAGGCGCTGTAGGC
>ERZ1034361.349-NODE-349-length-31822-cov-3.361915_pt1 | contig 31822 bp, 26 predicted proteins | sample MGYA00520617_ERZ1034361 | MGnify/ENA primary metagenome ERZ1034361 (study PRJEB33736, sample SAMEA104284507) | Azolla filiculoides | biome: Urban; feature: Water surface; material: Ditch water | place: Netherlands | collected 2015-10-28 | depth 0-0.1 m ...
ATTGTTTCTAAAGGAAAATTCCTAAACGGAAAAAAAACAGTATTTTGTCTGTTTTTTGCTATATTGAAATTGGTTAATGAAATGAATATGAGCTATCAACAAACGGCTTCAAAAACTAAAAAGAATTAATTTTTGAATTATCGTTCAAATCTGTCGCTAAAAAATAGCGCTCTTTGTGCCTTCCTTGCGTTTTTGCAGTAAATCTTCCCAACAAAAGGTTAATCCTATTTTATCCACCAATCCTTCCGTAAATCTTTGTAACTTTGCAAACTTGTAAAATTATAATTATTTCAAAATGAAACGTGTAGTTGTTGGGCTTTCTGGTGGTGTAGATTCGAGTGTTGCGGCTTATTTGTTGCAGCAACAAGGCTATGAAGTCATAGGGCTTTTTATGAAAAATTGGCATGACGATTCAGTTACTATTTCCAATGATTGTCCGTGGCTCGAAGACAGCAACGACGCTTTATTGGTTGCCGAAAAAATGGGTATTCCTTTCCAAACGGTTGATTTAAGCGAAGAATACAAAGAAAAAATCGTTGATTATATGTTCAACGAATATGAAAAAGGGCGAACTCCAAACCCAGATGTACTTTGCAATCGCGAAATAAAATTTGATGTTTTCATGAAAATTGCCTTAAGTCTTGGAGCGGATTATGTAGCGACCGGGCATTATTGTCAAAAAAGTGAAATCGAAGTCAATGGTGAAACGGTTTATCAATTAAAAGCCGGAGCCGATACCAATAAAGATCAATCTTATTTTCTTTGTCAGTTGTCCCAAGAACAGCTTGCCAAATCGTTGTTTCCAATAGGAGAATTAACCAAACCTGAGGTGAGAGAAATTGCAACACAAATGGAATTAATTACTGCCGAGAAGAAAGATTCGCAAGGATTATGCTTTATTGGAAAAGTAAGATTGCCGGAATTTTTACAACAAAAATTACAACCTAAAGATGGACTTATTGTTCAAATTGATAAAAATGATGCTGTTTACAGTTCAGAAAAACAAGATGGTTTAAGGTTAGAACAGCATTTAGCAATTGATGCGGCTAAAATTCCTTACACTCCAAATATGGGGAAAGTAGTAGGAAAGCATCAAGGGGCTCATTATTTTACTATTGGACAACGAAAAGGATTGAACGTAGGAGGAACTACAGATCCGTTATTTATTATCGCTACCAATGTTGAAACTAATACTATTTACACCGGATTAACCAGTCAACATCCAGGATTGTTCAGAAAAGCATTGTTTATCGAAAAGTCCGAAGTACATTGGATTCGTACCGATTTGGCTTTGGCCAATGGTGAATCGATGGAAGTGATGGCGCGAATTCGTTACCGACAACCGTTGCAAAAAGCAACTTTGTATCCATTTGAAAATGGTATGTATCTAGCTTTTGAAGAGCCACAATCCGCTATAACCGAAGGCCAATTTGCAGCTTGGTATATTGGCGACGAATTAGTAGGCTCGGGTGTAATATCTTAATTTATTTTTTTTGAATGACTGAATAGAATTTGTTACTTCTATTGGTTTTTCCATGGTTCATTTTTTTCTTTTATCTATTTGTTTTGGTAATGATTTCATTTAATGAATGAAGTTTTAAATAGTTTATTATCTTTGGACAACATACGATATTAGTACGAACATGAAAAAAATATTACCCCTGTTTTTTATCCTTTTCCTCCCGTTTTCTGCATTCTCACAAGAAGATGCTTGGGTTTATTTTAATGCAAAACCAAATGCAGCAACCTTTTTTGATTCTCCTTTGAAAATGCTTTCCCAAAGAGCGTTAGATCGAAGAGCCAATCAAAACATAGCATTAGATTTTATTGATATTCCTATTGAACAATCCTATGTCAAACAAATAAAAGAGACTGCAGGTATTGCTGTTTTAGCGCAATCAAAATGGTTGAATGCACTTCATATTCAAGGAACTCAAATAGCTATTAATTCTTTGAAAGATTTATCTTTTGTAGAGAAAATAAATTTTGCAGATAAAACTCTTAATGTGGCAGGCAGAAAAGCAAAATCAACTAAAGTAAAGTCGCTGAACAAGATCAGTAAAGCCCAAATTAATTATACTTACGGCAGTTCTGCCAATCAAATTCAGATGCTAAACGGGCAACTGTTACATCAACAAGATTATACCGGAACAGGCAAAGTTATTGCTGTTTTAGATGCTGGTTTTCCGGGTGTAAATACAACGCAGCCTTTTCAGCGATTACGAGAAAATAATCAAATTTTAGGAGGATATAATTATGTGTTAAGAGATCCTGGTTTTTATACCGGAAGTTCTCATGGTGCTTCTGTTCTATCTTGTATGGGCGGATTTAAGGACAGCCAATTAGTAGGAACGGCTCCGGATGCTTCCTATTATTTATTTATAACCGAAGACGATACTTCTGAAAAACCAATCGAAGAATCGCTTTGGGTAGAAGCAGCGGAAAGTGCGGACAGCTTAGGCGTGGATATAATAAATAGTTCTTTGGGTTATTTTGATTTTGATAATCCAAATTACAATCATACTTATAATGACATGAACGGGAATACTACTTTTATCTCTCGTGGCGCTGAAATAGCTTTTAGCAGAGGGATGATTGTTGTTGTTTCTGCAGGAAATTCCGGTGGGACACCAGATCCTCATATTGGCGCTCCGGCAGATGCTGTATCGGTTATTACAGTTGGAGCGGTGAATGCTTCGGAAGTACTGACTTCCATCAGTTCTCTAGGTCCTTCTTATGACGAACGAATAAAGCCGGATGTTTTGGCACAAGGACAATCCGTGGTTTTGTCAAACGAATTGGGTGCAATTGTAACAGGTAGTGGTACTTCTTTTTCGAGTCCTATAATGGCTGGTATGATTGCTTGTTTGTGGCAGGCATTTCCCGAGAAAACCAATCATGAAATCAGACAATTAGTTATAGCATCGGCGGATAAATTTACATCGCCAAATAATCAATATGGATATGGAATTCCGGATTTTGGACTTGCGGTAACCAATGCGTTATCCAAACCAGAATTCTCTACAGTTGATTTTAGGATGTATCCAAATCCAACCCATGATTTTGTATCAATTGCTTTTCCTGATAATTTTGATACTGGAACGGTTGCTATTTATACTGTTTTTGGACAAAAAGTATTAGAAAAAACAATTTCAAATGAATTACCGAGTGTTTCATTGAAGGCATTAAATAACGGAATATATTTTTACAAATTAGAATCCAAAAGCTATTCTAAAACGGGGAAAATCATTAAAAACTAAGCTTAGCAAAATGAATGCAATCACAACACTTTTCAAAATTAAATACCCTATTATTCAAGGAGGAATGATTTGGAATAGCGGTCATAAATTAGCAAGTGCTGTGAGCAATGCCGGAGGATTAGGATTAATTGGAGCTGGTTCTATGTATCCTGAAATCTTGCGGGAACACATTCAGAAATGTAAAAAAGAAACCTCAAAACCTTTTGGTGTAAACGTCCCGATGTTGTATCCCAATATTGAGGAAATCATGAAAATTATTGTCGAAGAGGGCGTAGAAATTGTCTTTACTTCGGCAGGAAATCCAAAGACATGGACTTCTTATTTAAAAGAAAACGGAATAACTGTTGTGCATGTTGTCAGCAGCTCTGTTTTTGCATTAAAAGCGCAAGAAGCCGGAGTTGATGCCATTGTTGCCGAAGGTTTTGAAGCCGGAGGTCACAACGGAAGAGAAGAAACGACTACGCTTACACTAATTCCAATGGTCAAAGAGAAAATTAAGATTCCTTTGATAGCTGCAGGCGGAATTGCTACCGGTCGTGGTATGCTAGCTGCAATGGTTCTTGGTGCGGATGGTGTTCAGGTTGGAAGCCGTTTTGCTGCCTCCGTAGAATCATCAGCACACGAAAATTTTAAGCAAACCATCATTGACGTCAAAGAAGGGGATACGCAACTGACATTAAAAGAACTCGCTCCAGTGCGTTTAATCAAGAATAAATTTTTTCAGGATGTTCAGGAATTGTATGAAAAAGGACCGACTAAAGCAGAATTAGTTGAATTATTAGGGCGAGCAAGAGCCAAACGCGGAATGTTCGAAGGCGATTTGATTGAAGGCGAATTAGAAATTGGTCAAATAGCCGGAATAATCCACGAGATTAAACCAGCTGCAGCTATCATTCAGGAAATGATTGCTGAATTTAGAATTGCAAAAGAAGAACGAATTAGATTTGATTTTTAATTTTATAAGCATGTCCAAAATCAAAAAATACATACTATTACTTTTCTTAGGGTTCGGGCTGCAAAGCTCTTACGCTCAAGTTTATAGATTTAAAACCTCCGGCTTTAGCGTTTTAGAAAAAACCGAAAAAGGAAAATGGGGAAATTGGTCTGATTTAGAGTTGGTTAATATGTTGGTTTCATTAGATACTAATAAAAGCCGAATTGTTGTTTATTCTCAGATTATTCAGTTATTTGAAATTGTTGAGTATCAGAATAGAGAAGAAAATGAAACGGATATTGTCTATTCTTTTACGTGTAAAGACAATGCAGGTCTCGATTGTACTCTTTCAATTATTACCAGAAAGCAACAAGACAACAGAAAACAATTGTACATCAATTATGAAGATCGAATTATAGTCTATAATATTTTTACGATATAATTTCTATTCAATATCTTTTATAAACTCATCGTATTCTGCGTAAAATAGCTCTAAAGCATTCATTTTTTCATTATAAAAATCAAAAATTTCATCCCAATAATTTCTGTTACTAACACTTACGCCTAATTTTTCAACCCAAATTCGGCTGATAGTTTTGCCGTTTTCAAGATTAAATTCTTTTTCGAAAACTAAATTTTTAATAAATTCTTCCTCCAAAATATTTTTCAGCGCTTCTAATTTTTCATAATAAGCCACTCTTTTAATGTCATTTCGAGGCTCAATGTCAATGAGTACTTGGGCTTTTTTATTATCCACATAAAATTTAAAAGAGAAATCTTTGATTTTGGTATCGTATAACAACCATTTTCGTGGATATTTTTCGGCAAATGCAATCCAGAATTCTCGTTTTAATCGTTGTGTTTCTTCTTTGCTGTACATTATAGATGCTTTTGAGTTGTAGAAAGTTTGTGCAAGTGCAATTTCTAAACTATATTTATGAACTGTTTTGTATGCAAAAATAGACTTTGATTATGGATTTCCAAGAATTTTTAGAACATGTTCCTAAAATAATTGCCGCAAAGCTCCCTGCTTTTGATGCGCATATTAAAATGGCGCCTTTGGAGCGGATAGAAAGCTTGAAAAATAGTAATCTGGACAATAAAACACCCAAATTAGCGGCTGTAATGATGTTGTTTTATCCAAAAGGCAATAAGACACATTTAGTCTTAATTGTTCGGAATTCGTATCAAGGAGTACATTCTGCACAAATTGCATTTCCCGGTGGAAAACACGAATTAGAAGATGAAAATTTTGAAATCACCGCGCTACGTGAAACTCACGAAGAAATAGGTATTTCACCCGAACGAATTGAGATTGTAAAAGCATTTACACAATTATACATTCCGCCCAGTAATTTTATGGTTCATCCTTTTTTGGGGATTTGTCGAGAAGAAATCACTTTCATACCCGAACCTTCGGAAGTAGCTGGTATAATTGAATTGCCGTTGTCTGTTTTCTTAGATGAAACGATTATTGTCCAGACCAAATTATCTACATCTTATGCTGAGAATATCAGTATTCCTGCTTTTGAAATCGAAAAACATATTGTTTGGGGTGCTACTGCAATGATTTTGAGTGAATTGAAAGTAGTTCTGAAAACCGTTTTAGAACAAGAAGTCTGATGTTAAATCAAGGTTAAAAAATTGTAAATTGCATAAAGAATAAATTTCGTAAGTTTGTTCGTCAAATATGAAATACACACAGTTTTATGGGATTATTTAAGAGAAATCCTTTTGGTCACATACTATTTATAAAGAAATGGCTCATCCGAATTTTTGGTGGCATTACCCATAGACGATATCGTGGTTTTAATGAATTGCAAATTGAAGGTTCTGAAATTATTAGAACTTTACCGGATAGAAACGTACTTTTTATATCCAATCATCAAACTTATTTTGCTGATGTTGTAGCTATGTTTCACGTTTTTAATGCCAGTTTAAGTGGAAGAGAAGATACCATCAAAAACGTATGTTATTTGTGGCAACCTAAAATGAATATTTATTATGTTGCTGCCAAAGAAACAATGCAGGCTGGCTTGTTGCCTCGAATTTTAGCTTATGTTGGAGCCATTACCGTAGAGCGAACCTGGCGCGCAAAAGGGGTAGATGTAACCGAAAAACGCGATGTAAATCCAAACGACACCGAAAATATAAAAATAGCTTTGGACGATGGCTGGGTAATTACTTTTCCACAAGGAACTACAAAATCGTTTAAACCCGTTCGAAAAGGAACTGCACATATTATCAAACAACACAGACCAATAGTAATTCCTATCGTAATTGATGGATTCCGACGCTCATTTGACAAAAAAGGGTTGCGCATGAAAAAGAAAGGAATTCTTCAATCTTTTATCATAAAAGAACCTTTAGATATTGATTATGATAACGATACTATTGACCAGATTGTTGAAAAAGTAGAATATGCCATCGAGCAACATCCTTCATTTTTAAAAGTAATTCCGGCTGAACTCATCAAAGAGCAAGAGGAATTAAACATAACACGTCAATGGGAATATTAATTCTTGATTAAAGATCTATCTTTTTTAATTCCTTGTAATTAGTGTATAATCGTCGCAATAAGATGCCGTATAATAATCGGTAAAACAACCAGAATATTCCGAAAAATACCAAGATAGTTAAGAATAAAACACCAAAAGTAATTGCCATAACGGTCCCGTTTTCGGCAATTTTGCTTTTCAAAGCGATTGTTTCAGGATTGTAGGCAAAAGCAATTACAAAGCCCACAATTAAGCCCAACACAATCATAGCCAGATTATATCCTACATAACATTGAACGGTTTTTCGGGTTTTCAGAATGTCTTTCATCAACTGTTTTGTCGATGAAGTCGTTGTTATAGCAATATAGTTTTTATAAAATAAATAGATAAAAATAAATATAACCACATAACTGAAAACATTTAATATTTTGAAATAAAATATCAATTCATCGTGTTTCAGTTTCTTAAAATAATCATCAGTATTAAAAGCAACACTAATCAATGTCCATAACGAAAGCTCCAAAACGCTAATAATCAAAATCCACTTCACAATCGAAGATGATTTTTTATGAATCATTTTGTAAATTTCTGTTTCCGATACCTGTTCAAAAGAATTTTGATTCTTTTGCCAGTCTTTTTTCAATAAATCCAGCTCTTTCATGTTCCTAATGGATTTAATATTTTTTTTAATTTCCCCTTAATTCGATTCATTTTCACTCTTGCATTTACTTCACTAATTCCTAAAGTTTCTGCAATTTCCTGATAATCTTTGTCTTCAAGATACATAAAAATCAATGCTTTTTCAATGTCATTCAGCTGATAAACCGCTTGATACATTAATTTTAATTGCTCCTCTTCCTCGTAATTATAATCAATATCAGGTGTAAAATGTTGTCTTCCTTCAAACTCAATCGTAGCAATTGTGCGCTTACTTTTTCGATACAAAGTAATGGCTGTATTCAACGCGACTCGATACGCCCATGTCGAAAATTTGCTGTCTCCCCGAAACTTCGGAAACGCTTTCCACAACTGAATCGTAATTTCCTGAAACAAATCCTTATGCGCATCCTCACCATTCGTATACAACCTACAAATTTTGTGGATTATATTCTGATTGGCCTGCAATTGCTGCACAAAAGAATGTTCTAGATTTTGACTCATATATACGTTAGTAAGCTAAAAATGGATTTTGTTACAATAATTTATTCTTTTCAGAAGTACAAAATTTTATAATTCATAAAACGAGTTGTCCTGCTTTCTGTATCAAACGAAGTTTACGGAACTCCTGCAAAAGCTACAACTCTTTTCCTTTATAATAATTCACCATCAAATTCACATATTTACTGTAACTGTCCATGCCTTCTTTTTGTTGATTTAATTTCAAGAAATTATCATAAAAAGCATGAAAACCAGTTTCAATTGGCGTTTCATATTGTTTCCAGAAATCCTCACTTTCCTGAAAGTTTTTTAGAATTCCGGGATGAATAGTTTGCAGTAATTCATGAAATTTCTTCTCATCACGAACGTGCCAATTCCCCAAACAATACCGTAAGGCTAAACTATAACCCGAATATTGAACGTATAAATCATCATTTTTTACAGAGGCCAAAAAACCAATGAAGTTACATTCGCTTTCACTGGCATAACCCATCTGATGCGCCATTTCGTGATTTGTAGTCATCGGAAAACTATACATTGGACCCAAATAATTTACCTGTGCCTCATTTGTAAACGGATTCAAATAGCCTCCAAAACCCATGTAGGTTAACGGCAAACTGAACAATGATTTTTTGACACTTAAATGCGAATAGTTGAAAAAGTCATATTCAGCAGAAAGGTTTTTATAACCCTTTAAATTCATATCAAAAACTTCCTTTTTAGAATAAGGAAAAACCACTTTCAAACTGTCATTTTTTGTGATTTGATTTTGAATGGCATTCGTTTTAACAATTAGTTTTTTGGTGAAAACCAGTAAATCAGCATCAGAATATTCCCTTTGAATACTCATTTTTTCAAAAAGAGGTTCGCGGTAATAATTAAACGCCCAAAAAAGGTGAAACAAAAAATAGAACACTGATACGATACTTAAAAACCGTAGCAAGTGATTTTTCCAATTTAGTTTCCATGATTTTCTGTTGTTCCAAAACCATTTTAAAATCAAAAAAATAAGAACTGCATAAATGCAATCCCCAACAGAAAACGGAATTTTACCTAAAGTAATTCTTGAAAATTTTGAGAATAGCAGATACAAACCATTACTGTAAAAACGTTCCACAAATTCAGGAAAAAAAGCAACGATTTTTAGGATTACGATTTGAATCAAAAGAAATGAAGGAAGAATGTACTTGCGTTTCACAGGATAAAATTTGGAAGCGTAAATATAATTACAATATCAATTAGTATCGAAAAAGAATTTAAACTTTGTAACTTTGGACTTTAAAAATGTTAAACTTCAAACAAAAATAAATGAGCCAAGAAATAAGAAATCTGGAACCAAAAGCGCTTTGGAATAAGTTTGCCGATTTAAACGCTGTGCCGCGTCCTTCAAAAAAAGAAGATCGTGTTATCGAGTTTATGAAGAATTTTGGAAACAGTCTGGGATTAGAAACTTTTGAAGACGAAATTAGAAATGTAATCATCCGCAAACCGGCAACTCCAGGAATGGAAAACCGAAAAGCATTAGTTTTACAAGGGCATTTAGATATGGTGCATCAAAAAAATGCGGAAACTGTTTTTGATTTCGATACACAAGGAATCGATATGTTTGTAGATGGAGATTGGGTTCGTGCCCGCGGAACCACACTTGGGGCAGATAATGGTCTTGGAGTTGCTGCTATTATGGCAATTCTTGAAAGTACAACGATTCCGCATCCTGCAATTGAAGCGTTGTTTACCATTGATGAAGAAACAGGAATGACAGGTGCTTTGAATTTAAAAGGAGGAATCCTGCAAGGGCAAATTTTATTGAATTTAGACACCGAGGAAGATGATGAAATTGATATTGGCTGTGCCGGAGGAATTGATGTTACGGCAACAGCAGAGTATGACGAAGAAGATACTCCTGAGGGTTCGACCGCATACACAATTACTGTAAAAGGATTGAAAGGTGGACATTCCGGAATGGATATTCATAAAGGTTTAGGAAATGCCAATAAAATCATGAATCGTTTATTATTTGATGGTTTTGATAATTTTGGATTGCAGATTGCCACTATAAATGGCGGAAGTTTGCGTAATGCTATTCCAAGAGAAAGTGTTGCTAAAGTGATAATTGCAGAAGTATATGACGAAGCTTTTGTATTTGATATGCAACAAATCGTAAATGAAATTAAAACTGAGTTTAAAACTACAGAACCTAATTTAGAAGTTGTTTTCGAAAAGTTAAAAACGGTTCCGGCGAAAGTGATGCCTTCAATCGCACAGTTTTATTTTGTGAGAGCGATGTATACTGCTCATAACGGAGTGTACAGAATGAGTGCAGATTTTGATAATTTAGTCGAAACTTCTAATAATATTGCTAAAGTGGTAGTAGGAGAAGGGCAGCTTTCGGTTCAGTGTTTAACCCGTTCTTCGGTTGAAACTTCAAAATTTGATTTGGCTAATGCTTTACGTTCTGCTTTTGAATTGATGGGCTGTGAAGTTGAATTTTCTGGATCTTATCCAGGCTGGACGCCCAATTCAAAATCAGAGATTTTAGATGTTTTGGTTGGTATTTATGAAAAACAAAATCATGAAAAACCAAAAGTAGTGGCTTGTCATGCAGGATTAGAATGTGGAATTCTGGGAACAAATTATCCAGATATGGATATGATTTCTTTTGGACCAACGATTCACGGAGCGCATTCACCTGATGAAAGAGCAAGTATTTCATCTGCTCAGAAATTCTGGAAATTCGTATTGGAAATTTTAGCCAATATTCCGGTGAAATAGTATTCAGTTATTAAAAAAAAGAGGTCAGTTATTGTAACTGACCTCTTTTTTTTAGTCCCTTTTCGGACTGTTTTTCTTTTCTCTTTTTTCTTCTTTCTTTTCTTTCGCTGTTTTTAGCGGTTCTTTTTTTACAGTCTTCTTAGCGTCTTGACTTTTTGCCATGATTTTATATTTTAAGTGTTATTCTTTAATAATTTATTTAAGTAAATGTAAATGATTTCTTGACGAAAATGACTTTTTTAGCCAATAAAAAATCCCCAAATACTTTTACGAAAAGGGGATGTTTTTTTAATTTTTCGGCTAAGCCTATTTTTTCTTTAAGATTTTATATTCTTCATAACAGCCACTTATGGCATCCATAATTTGCAAATCATTTGCAGATTGGATGAAAGCTTCAGAATAATTACAACGCTGTAATATCTCGGCTATTTCTTTTACATCAACGCCTAATAATACGGCAATAGTTTCTCGGTCAAATTTAGATTCCAAAAGATTTCGTACCGTGTCGTCTTTCTTCATTTCCTTTAGCTTTTTGAGCTCCTTTGGGTTGTTTCCAAAGAAATTATAAAGCATATCAGCGGGGTTAAATATAGAACCTAAAACTCTGCCAAAAGCATTTGGAGAATATTCTCCAGCTTCGTATCCTTCTGTCAGTCCAGAAATGCTGTAACGATAATTTTCTTTTGTTGGAATTAACTTAGTATCAATTTCAAGATAACCGGTTAAATTAAAAGGTCTGATGATAACTTCCTCGAGCGCAATTGCTTTTTCGGTAAGACGAATTCGAGTTGTTTTATTTTTTATCCAGTCATTTGTGACTCTGACTCTTAGAGATTGAAATCCTAAAATGGTAAAGTGCAAAGTGTCGTTTGGTTGTACATTGATTTCAAAATACCCATTGGCATCTGAAGTGGCGCCTCTTACTTTATTGATATTGATAATATTTACACTAGATAAAGGAAGATTGGTGTTGTCATTGACAATAATACCCGAAACTTTTTGGGAAGGTTCTACCTCTTGTGCTACAGCGGTTGCTGAAAGTATTAAAAAAAAGAAAACTACAAAATATTTCATAAGCTAATTTAAAACTTTAAAAGTAATAAATCAGGATTAAATATTTTGTAGTTTCAGTATTATTATAAGAAAATTAACAAAAGATGTTAGTCTCTTCTTGGTCTTCTTGGTCTTGGTGCATCACCAAAGCTTTCAGAACGTCTTGGGGCTCTTTCAGATGAACCTTCGGTTCTTGGTCTGTCAGATGAAAAACCACCTTCTCTTCTTGGAGCAGATCCTCTGTCGCTTCTGAAACCACCTTCTCTTGGAGCTGAATTTCTGTCGCTTCTAAAACCGCCTGAACCTTCTCTTCTTGGAGCAAAATTTCCTTCTCTTCTTGGAGCAGAACTTCTTCCGCCACCAAAACCACCAGAACTTCTTCCGTTATGATCACGTCTTCCACCACCGTCATTTTTAGAAATTTCCACATTGATTCTACGTCCTTCTAATTGTACGTTATTCAATATTTCCATTACTTTATCTGTATGTTCAGGGTCTGTGTTGAAGAAAGAGAAACCTTCTTTTACGTCTACTTTGAAAACGTCATCACGACCTAAGTCTAATGTTTCTTTCAAGTAATCTTTCAATGACATCCAGTCGAAGTTATCTCTTGAACCAATGTTTACAAAATATCTTGTAGCACCGCCATTGTTGTTTTCTCTTGGGGCACCATCTCTATCGTCACGGTCACGTCTTTCAGAACCTGAAGATTGAGAAGAAATATCTCTTGTTTTTTTGTAGTAATTGATAAAACGATTAAATTCTACCGATACCATTTTCTTGATTAATTCTTCTTTAGATAAACCTTCAAGTACACTATTGATAGCCGGAAGATAATTGTCAATTTCATGATCAACTTCAGTATCCTTAATTTTATTAGCTAAGTGTAATAATTGGATTTCGCAGATTTCAATTCCAGAAGGGATTGTTTTTTCTTCGAATTTTTGTTTGATAATTCTTTCTATTGAAGAAATTTTACGGATTTCGCTTTTAGTAACGATAACAATAGAAGTTCCTAATTTACCGGCACGACCTGTACGACCAGAACGGTGATTGTACGTTTCGATTTCGTCAGGAAGTTGATAGTTTACTACGTGAGTAATATTATCAACGTCAATTCCACGAGCAGCAACGTCAGTAGCTACAAGCATTTGGATTTGGCGACCTCTAAAAGATTTCATTACACCATCACGTTGCGCTTGAGACAAATCTCCGTGCAAAGCGGCAGCGCTGTATCCATCTTCAATTAATTTTTCGGCAACAGCTTGTGTGTCTCTTTTGGTACGACAGAAAACTACTGAGAAAATGTCTGGATTTGCATCTGCTAAACGTTTCAAAGCTTCGTAACGGTCACGTGCATTTACCAAGTAAAATTCGTGAGAAACCGTTGCAGAACCTGAATTCTTTGCTCCAACTGTAATTTCAATTGGGTCTTTCATGAATTGTTTTCCAATTCGTGCAACCTCTGCTGGCATCGTAGCCGAGAATAACCATGTGTTTTTGTCGTCTGGTGTTGTAGAAAGGATGTTCACGATATCTTCGTAGAACCCCATGTTCAACATTTCGTCAGCTTCGTCAAGAATACAAAAACTAATTTGAGAAATGTTTACCAAACCTCTATTAATCATGTCTTGCATTCTTCCTGGAGTTGCCACAATAATTTGCGCACCTCTCTTTATGTCTCTCGCTTGTTCTGTAATGCTAGCTCCACCGTAAACTGCTACCACATTAATACCTTTTTCGTATTTAGAGTAGTTTTTAATTTCGTTGGTAATCTGCAAACAAAGTTCACGTGTTGGAGATAAAATTAATGCTTGTGTATTCCTGTTGTTGGCATCAATTTTCTGGATAACTGGAAAACCAAATGCTGCCGTTTTCCCTGTCCCTGTCTGAGCCAACGCAACCATATCTGTGTCTTTTTCCAATAATAGGGGAATCGCTTTCTCCTGTACTTCGGTCGGATTCTCAAATCCTAGATCTAAAATCGCCTTCAGTAACGATTCACTCAATCCTAATTGTTCAAATTTATTCATATGTATTTTTAAAATAGGGTGCAAAATTACTGTTTATAATCCATATAAACTAATGCTATTTTAAGATTTAATATTTTATTACAATTTGATTATCAGAAAGTTAGATTTGTAATTTATGGATTTAGATTTTGAGTTTAAAGATTTGCTGTGAAATTACGGCTCGAAATACCTTATTTTGTTATAAAAATGTTGTAACTCAAACCATTATTTTTTCTTTTTCAAAAAAGCAATTAGTAGTTGTGTTGCTTTTCCTCTGTGACCAATTTTATTTTTAATTTCTAATAGCAATTGTGCAAAGGTTTCTGAAAATCCTTCTGGTTGAAAAATGGGATCATAACCAAAGCCTTGATTTCCTGTTTTTTCCAATGTGATTTCACCTTTTACAATTCCAGTAAAAAGTTCTTGTTCGCCATTCAGATTTAAAGCAATTACTGTTTTGAATTGTGCTTTTCTATTGGTTTTATTTGATAAAGCATCTAATAATTTGTTCATATTATCATCAGCATTGCGTTGTTCTCCTGCATAACGAGCGGAAAATACGCCAGGTTCACCATCTAAGGAATCTACTTCCAGTCCGGTATCATCAGCAAAGCAATCAAATCCATACTTTTGGGTCACATAATTGGCTTTCAATATGGCGTTTCCTTCAATAGTATCGGCTGTTTCGGGAATATCTTCGATGCAACCAATATCTTCTAAACTTAAAATTTTGATGCTTTCCGGCAGCATACTTTGTATTTCCAGAATTTTATTTTTGTTATTAGAAGCGAAAACGAGTTGCATTTTTTGAATTTTGAATTAGACTTTTCAAAAATACATTTTTTTTGTCTATTTCGCAGCAATATAACAAAGACCCGTCGAGTCGCATGTTATATAGAGAATTGTATGGTTCATCTTTAATATATGAAATCAATGCGTTAATAATTAGTTAAACTATTGTTTATCAGTATTTTGAATATGTTTTAATCGTATCTTTGAGTGTGGTTTTGATTCATCAATTGGATTTCAATATCTGCAAAGAGAGGAATTTCAAATAGTCAATTTTATCGAAAGGTAGCGTTGATAATGGTAAATCAGAATTAACAATTGGAGGCTTTTAAAAAGGCCTCCTTTTTTTGTTTTATTCCTAAGGATTAGTTTTATAAGGTGATTTAATTGCTGGAAATTAATATACTAATAATTAGTTAAAGTATTGTTTTTTAAGTAATTATGTTTGTTTAAGTTGTATCTTTGAGTGTGGTTTTGATTAATTACTTGAGTTTGTCGGCCTTGTCAGTAAGGCATGGCAGTTCAATAGTCAGCTATACGAGTAAAAGTATCAGTTTGATAATGGTAAATCAGAATCAACAACTGGAGGACTATAAAGGTCCTCCTTTTTTGTTTTTATTTAGGAAATGACTAATTTCTTTTGGATTCTAACTGTAACGCAATCTTACATAAACATGTTTAATCCCTTTTTTATCAGAATCTCTTTCGTCTATTTCAAGAAAGTCGGTTAGCGATTTAAGCATTGGAGTTAGTTTGTTGAAACCATAATTTCTGGGATCAAATTCCGGTTTTTTCTTAACGATTAGGTTTCCTACATCGCCCAAGAATGCCCAGCCACTATCGTCACCAATATCTTCTATGGTGGCTTCAATAAGTTCAATAGTTTGTAAATCTATTTTATTGAGTGATTTTTCAATTGGCTTTTCTGCAGGTTTTTTTGGGTCTGCGGTACGTTTTGGTGATTTTTTCTTGATCGCTCCATCCAATACTTCAATGTAAATGAATCGGTCGCAGGCCACTATGAATGAATTTGGGGTTTTCTTTTCGCCAATTCCAATTACTTTCATGCCGGATTCCCGCAAGCGAATGGCGAGTCGTGTAAAATCAGAATCGCTGGAAACAATGCAAAATCCATCAACTTTGTCCGAATATAATAAATCCATGGCGTCAATAATCATGGCTGAATCCGAAGAGTTTTTCCCTACGGTGTAGCTGTATTGTTGAATTGGGGTTATGGCATGTTCTAATAAAACGGATTTCCATCCATTGGCATTTGGTTTTGTCCAATCGGCATAAATACGTTTGGTGGTTGGTGTGCCAAACTTGGCGATTTCTTCCATCATTCCTTTTACATTGCTATATGGAACGTTGTCGGCATCAATAAGGACGGCAAGTTTTAATTCTTTGGTATCTTGTGACATATAAATAGTGTTCGGTAATCAAATGTACAAAGTTTCTTGATAAAACAACTGTCTAGCCCTGATAGAAATGGAAATCCTTTTTTTGAGAAAAGCTATTTTTTCCTGACTTTGCAGAACGACCAACGGAAGTTCCTGCAAAGTCTTGGAAAAAAAGATTTTATGAAAAAAGATTGCAATGAAGAGCAGGAAATAGCTATTGAAAATAAATTTGCTTTCAAGACTATAATAAATTATAAATATTTATTTTTGCAACTTCTTAAAAAATATAATACTTCAATATATTATGGTAAAAGATTTATTCGAAAGAATTCAAAACAATAAAGGACCATTAGGGAAATGGGCTTCACAAGCGGAAGGTTATTTTGTATTTCCAAAATTAGAAGGCGAACTTGGGCCAAGAATGCAGTTTCAGGGTAAAGATATTTTGAACTGGAGTTTGAATGATTATTTAGGTCTTGCTAACCATCCGGAAGTGCGTAAAGCGGATACGGATGCAGCGATTCAATATGGAGCGGCTTACCCAATGGGAGCGCGAATGATGAGTGGTCATACTAAATATCATGAGCAATTAGAGAATGAATTGGCTGCTTTTGTAATGAAGGAATCAGCTTATTTATTGAATTTTGGATACCAAGGAATGGTTTCGATTATTGATGCTTTGGTTACGAGAAATGATGTTATAGTTTATGATGTTGATGCTCATGCGTGTATTATTGACGGGGTTCGTTTGCATAGCGGAAAACGTTTTACTTATAAGCATAATGATGTAGAAAGCATGGAGAAAAACCTGCAACGTGCTACAAAATTAGCGACTGAACAAGGTGGAGGAATCTTGTTTATTACCGAAGGTGTTTTTGGAATGCGTGGGCAACAAGGAAAGTTGAAGGAAGTAGTAGAAATGAAAAAGAAATACAATTTCCGTTTACTAGTTGATGATGCACACGGTTTTGGAACTCTTGGAGCTACAGGAGCAGGAGCAGGAGAAGAGCAAGGAGTTCAAGACGATATTGATGTGTATTTCTCAACTTTTGCAAAATCAATGGCAAACATTGGTGCTTTTGTTGCTGCTGATAAAGATATTATTGATTACTTGAAATACAATTTGCGTTCTCAAATGTTTGCTAAAGCATTGCCAATGATTCAAACTATTGGTTCATTGAAACGTTTAGAATTGTTACGTCAATCATCAGAAATAAAAGATAAGTTGTGGGTAAACGTAAATGCGTTACAAAACGGCTTGAAAGAAAAAGGATTTAACATTGGTGATACAAACACCTGTATTACACCAGTTTATCTTGAAGGATCTATTCCAGAAGCGATGATTATGGTGAACGATTTGAGAGAGAATTATGGAATTTTCTTGTCAATAGTTGTTTATCCAGTAATTCCAAAAGGGATTATCTTATTGCGTATGATTCCTACTGCTTCACATACTATTGCTGATATTGATGAAACTTTGGCAGCTTTTGAAGCGATTAGAGAAAAATTAGAAAACGGTACGTATAAAGAAATTGCGGAACGTACTACAGTTGACGTTTCATAAGTTTAAATTTCCGATTTAAAATAAATTAAAAACCCATCTTGAAAAAGATGGGTTTTTTTATAGATTGATTTATAAATATTTTTTGAAAGTTTTTCTTCGGCAGATAATTTTTGGATCAAAGTTTTTCCAAAGCAAATGAATGGCGTGATTGTCTGCTAATTCTGGTGTTCGGATACAGTTTTGAATCCCTTTTTCGGTAAAAGTGGTATGGTATTCTTTAAAAATAATAGCGTGAACTCCTTTGTTTTGATATTCGGGATGTACTCCAATAAGGTAAAACGTAACATCTTTGCTATTGTTTCGGGCATTCAATAAATGCAGGAATCCAAAAGGGAATAATTTTCCATTGGCTTTTTGTAATGCTTTAGAAAAACTCGGCATTACTATAGCAAAAGCCACTAAATTTCCATCTTTGTCTTCTACAAATTTGATGTATTCCGGATTGATGAAACTGATGTATTTTTTCTTAAAATATTCTTTTTGAATGTCTGAAATAGCCACAAAAGAGGATAAACTGGCATACGAAGCATTGAACAAATCAAACATTTTGTCTACATAAGGCATGACATCTTTGGTCTTCTTGAAATTGAGTGCTTTGAGTTGGTAGCGTCTTTTGATTAATTCCTGTGCTTTGTCAAAGAATTCCAGTTTTACATTTTCGAAAGGGAATTTATTTTCCAAGTATTCTTTTTCGGTTACGTATCCTAATTGTTCAAAATGATTGGCGTAATACGGATGGTTGTACCACGTAATCATGGTTCCAATTTCTTCGAAACCTTCAGTCAAAACACCAACTTTATCCAAGTTTGAAAATCCCATTGGACCTTCAACATGTTCAAGATTGTTTTTTCGGCCTAATGCATATACTTTTTCAAGCAAAGCTTTAGTTACTTCAATATCGTCGATTACATCAAACCAGCCAAAACGTACTTTGCTTTTTTGTTGGTTATTTACTTCATCCCAATTAATTATAGCAGCGATTCGACCTACAATTTTATTGTCTTTATAAGCAATATAAAAATAGGCTTCAGCATTTTCGAAAGCAGGATTTTTTGTTTTGTCAAAAGTCTCTAATTCATCAGCAATAATTGGAGGAACCCAATATTTATTGTCTTTGTATAAAGAGAAAGGAAATTGTATGAATTCAGTTAATTCTTTTTTTGTTTTAGCTTCTTGTATGGTAATCATTGTTGCTTGTAAGGTTTGTAGGTTTAGCCTCTTTTAATTTTTTTAGCTCTTTTTAATGCTTTTTTTTCTGAATCTCCAGAGTCAATATTCATTCGTACTTCCTGATATTTGGCATCATATCGCCAAGAAAAACCAACTCCGCCATATAAAATGGAAGGTGTGTTTTTTAAACTGCTGCTTATTGAAGCATCAATTTGCATGTCTTTATTCAGTAAATAAGCTGCACCGCCGCGAACAATTGCATCGCTGTAAAAATCACTTTTAAATCCTTGATTTTCAATAAAACCAGACCATTTATCGTTGAATCCTCGTGTCAATGTTAATACATAACCGTAACTTGGATAGTCGGTTGTGATATAATCGGCTATAATATTGGTCACAAAAACCCATTTTCCGTCGCCTAAATGATTTTGGGTAATCAACATGATTTTTGGAGAAATACTGGCTTCTGGTGAAAAAGAATACGGATTATTTGCTGCCGTAAAATTAGCTCCTGCAAAAACAGAAACAGCAGGAATTAATTGATGCCAGTCAAACTGATGATTGGCTTTCCAGCTGTAGATATTTACTTTTTTTTCGTAGTTTTTGAAAGGGTCATAAATCAAATATTTAGCGCCCAGAACAGTTTGTTTCAGCGCTGATCTATTGGTAACGTTGAATAGTTGGGTGTATTTTTCATTTTGATATTGTAAATCGGCTATTAATTCTAATTTTTCCATGAAAAGTCCCCATCTTAAAGTGAAGTCTAATCCAAAGCCATTAGCATCATAATTTAAAATTTCATGATTTTGCTTAATACCGTAAATGCCTGTTTCGACTTGAATTACAGATTTTCCTACAGCAAATGCCGACATTGTTTCGCCGGGTCTGTTAGAATTAATTTGGTCAGTATGTTGTCCGTAATGAATAAAGGGAATCAGCAGAATGGCAACAATTAGTACAATTTTGGTTTTAAACATATTATTTTTTGATTTAAAAAAGTAATAACGCATTTCAAATGTACTATATTTTATTATTTATTTAAGAATGATATTTTAATTTTGAACGTTTGATTTATTAATTTTGAAAAAAAATATTTGATTATGCAAACAGCGTCTGTTCCTAATTTTATAAGAACCATATTTTATATAATAATGTTCTATTATATTTTTAAATTTTTAGCAAAACTATTCTTGCCTTTATTGGTGAAAAAAGTGGTCGAAAAAGCCGGAGAAAATATGCAGAAACAACAACAATATGCTCAAGATAATTCTTGGCAAAAATCGGCAGGGAATGATGAAATTATCTACAATAAAGCGAATGCCAAAAATCCGCGTGAGACCAAAAAAGTGGGCGATTATGTTGATTACGAAGAAATAGATTAAATTTGCCGTAAATAGCGCCTTTTTACTTTAATCCAAACCCTTTTAAATTGAAAATAATAAATAAGTTCTACCCACACGCTCTAGCCTTACTTGGTTTTGTTTTTATTTCCCTTCTTTATTTTTATCCTGTACTTCAGGGAAAACAAATTTTTCAGTCGGATATTGCACAATATACCGGAATGGCAAAGGAGCAAAATGATTTTAGAGCTTCAGATCATGTAGAACCTTATTGGACCGATGCTGCTTTTGGCGGAATGCCAACGTATCAATTGGGCGCAAAATATCCATATGATTATATTGGGAATATTGATGATGCTTTCCGGTTTTTACCACGTCCCGCAGATTATTTATTTCTTTATTTCTTAGGTTTTTACGGATTATTATTAGTACTTAAAATAGATCCGCTAAAAGCTTTTTTTGGTGCCATAGCTTTTGGTTTTTCAACCTATTTGATTATAATTTTGGGTGTTGGACATAATGCCAAAGCGCATGCTATAGGCTACATGCCCTTGGTAATTGCCGGCTTTATTTTAGTTTTTCAAAAAAAATCTGTTTGGGGAGGTTTGCTCACGATGTTTGCTGTAGCATTAGAGATTAATGCGAATCACTTTCAAATGACGTATTATTTATTGATTTTCTTGTTACTGCTTTCCGGTTATTTTACCTATCAGGCGGTAAAAGAGAAGGAATATAAATCCGTATTGACTTCGGTTGGTGTTTTGGCTGTTGCCGGAATTTTTGCCATTGGCGCTAATGCCACAAATTTATTGGCAACTTCAGAATATGCTGCTTTTAGTACGCGAGGAAAAAGTGAATTAACCTTTAATCCCGATGGCTCAAAAAGTACTACAAATAGTGCTATGACCCGTGATTATATCACCGAGTACAGTTACGGAGTTACGGAAAGTTTTAATCTTATTGCGCCAAGACTTTTTGGTGGTTCTAATAATGAAGCGTTAGGGACAGACAGTAAAATGTATGAATTCATGATTAGCCAAGGTGTGCCGGAAGCGCAAGCAACTGATTTTGTTTCGGGAATGCCAACCTATTGGGGCGATCAGCCTATTGTTGCAGCGCCAGCTTATATTGGAGCTGTGGTTTTCTTTTTGGCAATTTTGGCTTTGTTTATTGATAAAAGAAAAATTAAATATGTCTTTTTTGCAGGATCAATGGTAGCATTAGTGCTTTCATGGGGTAAGAATTTTGGTGCTTTGACCGACTTTTTTATCGATTATGTTCCAATGTACAATAAGTTTAGAGCTGTTTCTTCGATACAAGTAATTCTTGAATTGTGTTTTCCTGTTTTGGCCATTATGGGATTACAATCTTTCTTTAAATTAGAAAAAGAACAACAATCAAAAGGATTATTGCAAACCAGTGTTTTTAGCGTAGGCGTACTTTTGATTTTGTTTGCTTGTAAAAGTATGTTCAGTTTTTCAGGAGGCAGTGACAGTTACTTTTTAGAAAGTTACGGACCAAGTTTTGTAGATGCGCTCAAAGAAGACAGAAAAAGTTTGTACAGTGCTGATTTATTGCGTTCCGGTTTCTTCATTTTGCTTTCATCCGGGATTTTATGGTTGTTTATAAAAAATAAATTCGCTCAAAATACAGCAATCATTTTAGTAGGTATTTTGATGATTTTCGACTTGTTTTTTGTGGATAAAAAATATGTTTCAGGAAAAGATTTCGTGAGCGGAAGAGAAGTAGAAGTACCTTTTCAGGAAACGCCTTCGGATGTTCAAATTCTTAAAGATACCACGCATTACCGTGTTTTTGAAGTCAATGGTAATTTATCAAGTGCCAGAGCTTCGTATTTTCATAAATCGGTTGGCGGATATCATGCGGCTAAACCTAGAAGAATGCAGCAATTGTTTGATTATCAAATTGCCAAAAACAATATGGAAATCCTCAACATGCTCAATGTCAAATATGTGATTCAAACGGATAAAGAAGGAAAAGAATTTCCAACTTCAAACCCGAATGCTAATGGCAATGCTTGGTTTGTAAGTCAGGTTAAAGCAGTAAATTCTGCCGATGAGGAAATGAAAGCGTTGGATAGTTTAGATTCTAAAAATTTAGCCGTTGTCAATACTAAAGATTTTGAAATTAAAAATAGGGCTTTCGCCAAAGACAGTCTGGCTACAATAACATTAGATTCTTATAAACCTAATTATTTGAAATACAGTTCTGATAATGCGAATGAAGGTTTAGCAGTTTTCTCTGAAATGTATTATAAAGAAGGTTGGAATGTTTTTATTGACGGAAAACCAACATCATATCTAAGAGCAGATTATGCTTTAAGAGCGTTAGAAATCCCAGCGGGAAAACACACTATTGAGTTCAAGTTTGAACCGCAAGTGGTAAAAACAGGAGGAATGATTACATTATTGAGTTCTATTGGAATGTTCTTGCTATTACTTGCCGGGATTTATTTTGAAAGAAAGAAAAAATAGTTGTAATAAGTTAGTAACCTACTAATACTGAATTACAGAGTCTTCACTATAAAAATAAAAATTGGAACCAGAACCAAAAAAACTGCTCATTATAACCTATTATTGGCCACCAGCCGGAGGACCAGGCGTTCAGCGTTGGTTAAAATTCGTTAAATATTTACCTGATTTTGGCGTTCAGCCGATTGTTTATATTCCGGAGAATCCAACGTATCCTATTGTTGACGAAAATTTGGTAAAAGAGATTTCGGAAAAAGCCATTATTCTTAAGCAACCCATTTTTGAACCCTATCAATTGGCTTCCTTTTTTTCTAAAAATAAAACTAAAAAAATCAGTTCAGGAATTATTCCCAATCAAAAGAAGCAATCTTTTTTAGACAAACTGTTTCTTTGGATTCGAGGAAATTTGTTCATTCCTGATGCGCGGGTTTTTTGGGTAAAACCATCGGTAACTTATTTAGAAAAATACATTCGGGATAATGCTATTGATACTATTGTTACTTCGGGACCGCCACACAGTCTGCATCTTATTGGTTTAGGATTAAAAGAAAAATTAAATTTAAACTGGTTTGCTGATTTTCGGGATCCTTGGACTACGATTGGCTATCATAAATCCCTGCGTTTGTCAGAGTATGCGGCTAATAAACACAAAGCATTAGAACATAAAGTATTGAATACTGCGGATACGATTATTGTAACCAGCAAAACGACTAAAACTGAATTTCAAGCGATTACTAATAAACCCATAGCGGTAATTACCAATGGGTATGACACCGAAAATGTCGACAAACAAGTATTAGATTCTAAATTTACTTTGGCACACATCGGTTCCTTTCTTTCGGAAAGAAATCCTCTTGTTTTATGGGAAAGTTTAGTCGAATTAATGAATGAAATTCCAGATTTCAAATCGCATTTGGAAATCAAATTAATAGGCGCCGTGAGTCAGGAAGTATTAGAAACTATAACACAATTTGAATTACAGCCGTATTTGAATAATTTAGGTTATGTTTCGCATACCGAAGCGATTGCACACCAAAGAAAATCCCAGGTTTTATTGCTTATCGAAATCAATTCAGTAGATACTAAAAGCATTATTCCGGGTAAATTATTTGAATACATGGTCTCCGGAAGACCTATAATTGCCATTGGACCTAAAGATTCTGACTTTGCAGAAATTATAACGACTACCAATACGGGTGTATTCTTTGATTATTCGGAGAAAATGAAACTTAAAAGTGTAATTTTGGACTTTTATAATCAGTTTTTGGAAGGGAAATTACAGTCAAATGCAGTTGGGTTGCAAAAGTATTCCAGAAAAAGTCTTACCAAAGAATTAGCACAATTGATTACCAAATCTTAAAACTAAAATTCTCAATCTAAAAAATGGGCATAGTATTAAATCAGTCTTTAAAGAATACAATTATAACTTATTTTGGTTTTGGAATTGGGGCAATTAACACTATTTATTTGTATCCTGTTTTTTTAGGAGCAACCTATTATGCTTTGACGAATTATATCGTTTCATCGGCTAATGTAATCATGCCTTTATTTGCTATCGGAATGCAAAATACGTTGGTAAAATACTATTCACAATATGAAACCGAGGAGGATCGTTCCCGATTTTTGTCTTTTACAGTTCTGTTTCCTTTGTTATTGTGTATTCCTTTGTGCTTAATCGGATTGTTTTTCTTTGATACAATTACCGTTTTCTTATCTAAAGAAAATCCGGTAGTCAAAGATTTCATTTGGCTTATTCCGTTTATCGGTTTGTGTATGGCGTATTTCGAAATATTTTATGCTTGGGCACGCGTGCATATGCATTCTGTTTTTGGTAATTTTATTAAAGAAGTTGGGTTACGATTGCTTTGTCTTTTCGGATTAATCGGAGTGTATTATAAATGGATATCAGTAATTGATTTTGTTTATTTAACGGCTGCTATTTATTTTTTGGCTTTTTTGATTACTATGGCTTATGCTTTTTATATTAAAAGACCAACATTCCAATTTACGATTCCGCACAATGTAAAAAGTATAATGGAATATTCCTTTTACATCATTTTATCAGGAAGTGTTGCTAACTTATTGTTAGATGGAGATAAAATGATTTTGAATCAATACATGAAAATTGAAAATATAGCTTATTATTCTGTAGCGACTTATATTGCATTAGTAATATCAGTTCCCAGTCGGGCGATGCATCAAATTGTCTATCCAATTACAGCAAAATTAATGCATGAGAACAAACACGATTCTTTAAATGATTTGTATAAAAAGACTTCTATTAATCTTCAAATGGTTGGTGGTTTTGTAATGTTGTGCATTTTTGTAAACATCGACCAGTTGTATGAATTGGTTCCAAAAGAATATAGTGGAGGAATTATGGTTGTTTTTATGATTGGACTTTCTAAATATTTTGATTTGATACTTGGTAATAATAATGCCATAATTTTTAATTCAAAATACTATAGAATGGTGTTGTTCTTGGGATTACTGTTAGTCTTTTTGACAGTGGCATTGAATATGCTTTTTATTCCGAGTTACGGTATTATAGGTTCGGCATTTGCTACTTTACTTTCGATAACTATTTACAGTTTGGCTAAATTACTTTTTGTGGTCAAACGTATGCATCTATATCCATTTACCAACCAAACATTATATTCAATGGGAATTACTTTTGGGCTATTCTTATTGTTTTATTTCTGGCAGTTTCCTTTTCATCCCATAATTGCTATTGGATTAAAATCGGTTTTGGTGACTATTCTTTACGTTTACATCAACTATAAGTTTGTTATTTCTATTGAAATAAATGAAGCTTTAGATCAGGTGTACAAAAAAATTAGACGTTAATAAAAAGAGGTGCGATTAGTTAAAAGGTTTGCTTTGTTGTAATTACACAAAATAATCCTTCAAAATCGCTTTCGGCATTATTATTAAGTTCTGTTTATTTATGTTAAAAATGAAGAATAATTAATTTTTTGACAGGCTATTTTATTTAATGTTTAAATCTTCATTTCTTATCCTTTTTTTTAAATTCAATTGTCTTTAAACTTCAATATTTTAAGTAATTTTAAAAAAAAAATACTAGAATTACCCACAAATTTCAGGTTGAAAAAATCACTAAAAGTGGGTATGGTATGAACTTTTGTTTTTTTATATTTTTGTGAATGTTTTTTAAGCAATTACAATAAAACCGTGTCTAACGCCCCCTAAAGACAATTATTATGAAAACAAGTCAGTTAATGCAACAAGAGAATTTTAAAAATTCTATCGCTACAAAAATCAAGAACGGATTCACGTTAGTAGAAAAGAACGACAAATTACCTTTTGCTATTTTAGCAAAAGAAGAAAAGCGTTTAGATCACGGTGTTAATTTTTTAATTTTTTGTGTAACTCTTGGAGTTTGGTCTGTTGCCTGGATCTATTTAAGTTATATATCCAGAGCCAAAAAATACTAGTGGCTTTGGATGAGGATGGAAATGTTTTTCAGGAAAACTGCTATATTGGATAAATTATAGCAGTTTTTCTTTTAGATATTTTCCTGTAACCGATTCTTTTATTTTTACAATTTGTTCAGGAGTTCCTACGGCCAATAATTTACCACCATTTTCTCCGCCTTCTGGACCTAAATCAATAATCCAATCGGCACATTTTATAAGATCAAGATTGTGTTCTATAACTAATATAGAATGTCCTTTTTCTATCAAAGCATCAAAAGAAGCTAATAGTTTCTTAATGTCGTGAAAATGTAATCCTGTTGTAGGTTCGTCAAATACAAAAAGTGCTTTGTCTTTTGTGGCACCTTTTACTAAGAATGACGCTAATTTAATACGTTGCGCTTCACCTCCGGAAAGTGTAGATGAGGATTGTCCTAATTGTACATAACCCAATCCTACATCTTGTAACGGCTGTAATTTTTGGGTAATCTTGTTTTGTTTGGTATCTTTAAAAAATTGTATCGAATCATCGATAGTCATGGTCAGAATGTCATGGATGTTTTTTCCTTCAAAGTTTATTTCAAGGACTTCTTTCTTAAAACGTTTCCCGTTACAGGTTTCACATGGCAATTGAACATCGGCCATAAAAACCATTTCTACATTTATAGAACCTTCTCCTTTACAGGTTTCGCATCGTCCGCCATCAACATTAAATGAAAAATGTTTGGCTTGGTAGCCTCTTATTTTTGATAATTTTTCTTTGGCATATAATTCTCGTATATCGTCATATGCTTTAATGTATGTTACCGGATTAGAGCGGGAACTTCGGCCAATTGGATTTTGATCAACGTATTCTATGTGTTTTATTTGCGAAAAAGAACCGGTCATTTCTGTAAATTGTCCTGCTTTTTCCCCGGCATTTTCGAGTTTTTTCTGCATAGCAGGAAACAAGATTTTCTTAACCAATGTACTTTTACCACTTCCGGAAACTCCAGTAATTACGGTTAAAACATCTAATGGGAAAGTAATATCTATATTTTGCAGATTATTTTCCCGAGCTCCTTTTATTTCAATAAAATTCTTGAAAGGTCTGCGTTTTTTTGGAACTGAAATTTCTAAAGCACCATTCAAATATTGCGCAGTTAGCGAAGTAGATTTTAGGATTTCGTCAAATGTGCCCTGAGCCACTAAATTCCCACCTAAAGTTCCTGCTTCTGGACCAATATCGATAATCATATCGGCAGCTTTCATGATGTCTTCATCATGTTCGACAACAATAACGGTATTGCCTAAATCACGTAGCGAAAGCAGTACTTTTATCAACCGTTCTGTGTCTTTTGGGTGTAAACCAATACTTGGTTCATCCAGAATATACATCGAGCCAACTAAACTGCTTCCCAGAGAAGTTGCTAAATTGATGCGCTGTGATTCTCCACCGGAAAGCGTTGAAGAATTTCGGTTTAAAGTCAGATAATCTAAGCCAACTTCGGTCAAAAAGGACAAACGGTTGTTGATTTCTACCAACAATCGTTTGGCTATTTGTTTTTCGTAAACATCTAAATCAATATTTTCGAAAAAGGTAACTAAATGTTTTATTGGTAAATCGACTAAATCAGAAACTGTTTTTGAATTGATTTTTACGTAGGAAGCTTCAATTCTAAGGCGTTTGCCTTTACACGAATAGCATTTGGTTTTACCGCGGTAACGGGAAAGCATTACTCGATTTTGTATTTTATAATTCTTTTCTTCCAGTTCTTTGAAAAAATCATTTAAACCTTGAAAATATTCATTTCCGGTCCAAATTAACTCTTTTTGTTTTTCGGATAATTGAAAGTAAGGTTTGTGAATGGGGAAATCAAATTTATAGGCGTTATTTACCAATTCATCTCGAAACCAGCTCATACTGTCGCCTCGCCAAGGAAAAATAGCGTTTTCAAAGATGGATAAAGTGGTATTAGGAACCACTAATTCGGCATCAATTCCTATTATATTTCCGTAACCTTCGCAAACCGGACACGCGCCATATGGATTATTAAAACTGAATAAATGTACGTTTGGTTCTAAAAACGTAATGCCGTCTAATTCGAAATTATTAGAATACGAATATTTTTTGTCGGAGTTTAATTCTTTCAGGAAACAGATTCCTTTTCCTTCAAAAAAAGCAGTTTGAACCGCATCAGCAAGGCGATTGTAAAATTCTTCTTCGTCTTTAACTACAATTCGGTCAATAATAAGGAATAGTTCTTTATTGGCCAATGAAGCCGGTAAATCGTCTAAGCGAACCATTTCATTATCAACCAAAATTCTTGCAAAACCTTGTTGAAGCAACACTTTTAATTTGTCTTCAAGCTTTCGACCTTCTTCTAAATGAATAGGAGCCAAAAGCAACCATTTGCTGTCAATTTCAAAGCTTTTTACATCAGAAACCACATCGGTAACGGTGTTTTTTTTAACTTCCTGTCCTGAAATTGGCGAAAAAGTTCTTCCGATTCTGGCAAATAATAACTTTAAATAATCATAAATCTCTGTTGAAGTTCCAACTGTTGAGCGCGCATTTGTAGTATTTACTTTTTGTTCAATGGCGATTGCAGGAGCAATACCTTTGATGTACTCAACTTTTGGTTTATCCAATCTTCCAAGAAATTGTCGGGCATAGGATGACAAGCTTTCTACATAACGGCGTTGCCCTTCGGCATATAAAGTGTCGAATGCTAAACTTGATTTACCCGAACCCGAAAGGCCTGTAATAACCACTAGTTTATTTCGAGGAATCGCTACATCTACATTTTTTAAATTATGTACCTGAGCGCCTTTGATAATAATGTTTTTCTTTGGATCTAATTTAGAAAATTCAACTTGCATAAAAAGGATTGATTTATGCAAAAGTAATCATTTTTAAGGTGGAATATGGAGGTGAACAAGTCACAAATTTTTGAGGATAAAAGCATTTTTGATAGAATAAGAAGTAATAAATAACTATTTTTAGATTGTATAGTTAAAATATATTTTTTCCTTAAAAAAAATCCGTTTTTAATTTTAGTTTTACAATAAATTAATACCAATTTATAAATGAAAAACAATTTCTATATTCTACTGTTATTGATGTATTCTTCTGTTTTTTCACAAGAATTACCTCCAATTGTAAAATATACATCAACAACTTATGCAGCAGGAAATCAAAATTGGATGATTTCTCAGGATCAAAATCATTATGTTTTTTTTGCTAATAATGAAGGTTTATTGGAGTTTAACGGTTCAAATTGGGAGCTTTATCCTTCGCCTAATGAAACCATTATTCGTTCTGTAAAAGTAATTGGAAACAGGATTTATACCGGTTGTTACATGGAATTTGGTTTCTGGACCAGACAAACGAACGGTAAACTAAAATACACTTCACTCAGCAAAACCATTAAGAATAAAATTCTCGATGACGAACAATTTTGGAATGTCTTAAAATACGACCAATTTGTAATTTTTCAATCGTTGAATCGAATTTACATTTACGATACTAAAACCAAACATTTTAGAATAATTGCGCCCAGCAATAACATTATAAAGTCATTCAGGACTAATAATTCTATTTATTTTCAAACCATAAATGAAGGTCTTTATGAAATAGAAAGTGGTCGGGGTACTTTGATTTCTAATCATCCGATATTGAAAACGAACCGGATTGTGAATGTCTTTTCTATTGATGAAGGCCTTTTGATTCAAACGCAGCTAAATGGTTTTTATAAATTGATAGCGGGGAATTTGACTTCGTTTTCTACCGAAGCAGATTTGGATTTGACGGCCACAAGTGTGTATAGCAGTCAACAACTTTCAGATGGAAGTTTAGCGATAGGAACGGTTTCGAATGGTATTTTTATTTTGACCAAAGAAGGTAAAATGATGTATCATATTTCTCAAAATAAAGGATTGAGTAATAATACCGCTTTGTCGTTGTTTGAAGATGTGGATAAAAATCTTTGGGTTGGTTTAGATAATGGTATAAACTGTATCAATCTTCAGTCGCCTATTAAGAATTTTGTTGATGATACTGGCATTTTAGGAACGGTTTATACCTCAAAGTTGTTCAAAGGGAAGTTGTATATTGGTACAAATCAAGGGTTGTTTTATAAAAATTACCAGAGCAATGAATCGTTTAAATTCATTGGCGGAACAAAAGGTCAAGTTTGGTCTTTATTTGAATTTGACGGAACTCTTTTTTGTGGTCATGATTCGGGAACTTTTATTATTGAAGATGCCAGTGCCAAGAATATTTTTCCAATGTCCGGAACATGGAAATTTGAGACCGTTCCACATCGCAATGATCTTTTGCTTCAAGGCAATTATTATGGGATATCTGTTTTGGTGAAAATAAATAACCAATGGGTTTTTAGAAATAAAATCTCAGGGTTTGATTATTCATCCCGATATTTTGAAATAACAAACGCACTTGAAGTATATGTAAGTCATGAATATAAAGGGGTTTTCCGGTTGCAACTGGATGCTAAATTGCTTAAAACTAAGCCATTTTATACGTATCAATCGCCTACAAAAGGGAAAAATGCAAGTTTGACTAAATTCAACAACACGATTTATTACGCATATAAAGAAGGTATTTTTCGTTTGAATATTAAAACAAAGCAATTTGAAAAAGACAAACTCTTGAGTTCTGTTTTTGAAAAAGATGAATACACCTCCGGAAAATTGATTGTAGATAATTCGAATAAAATATGGTTATTTTCAAAAAATTATATCCATTATTTCTCCTTGAGTAAATTGAGCAATCAGTTAAAACAGAATGTGATTCCTATTCCAGCTTCGTTGACTAACTCTATGCTGGGTTTTGAGAATGTTACTCAAATCTCAAATTTTGATTATCTGATAGGTACAACAGACGGTTATTATATATTGAATATTAATGATTTGAGTTTTAAAAATTATAATGTTTACATTTCAAATGTTTCCATAAATAGACTGAATGAAAGTTTTATAAGTTCGTCTATTCAAGAAGAAGGGAAATTTAGCCATGACGAAAATAATATCACATTCAATTATACGGTTCCGGAATTCAATAAATACATCAATGCTGAATATCAATATTCATTAGAAGGACTTCAAGACGAATGGAGCGAATGGAGTGCCAAACCAACCGTTAGTTTCAAGAACTTGTCGCCAGGAGATTATGTCTTTAAAGTACGTGCTAAATTTGCTAATTCTTCATTAGATAATACTGCGGTTTATTCCTTTACTATTCTAAAGCCATGGTACAGCACTAATTTAGCACTTTTTCTTTATTTAGTTTTAGTGCTTATTTTGGCGCGATTCATTCATAAAACATACAAAGCATATTACCAAAAACAAAAAGAGAAATTGATTGAAGAAAATAATCTTTTGTTGGAAATAAAAGAATTAGAAAACGAACAGGAATTAATGCGTATACAAAACAGACAGCTCCATCAAGATGTTGATACTAAGAACAGGGAATTGGCGGTTTCAACCATGAGTTTGAACAGTAAAAATGAATTACTTGCTTTTATCAAAGAAGATCTTAAAAAGACTTCGGAAGATGGCAATAAAAGCATTAAGTCTGTTATTACAACAATCAATAAAAATATAACCGAGGAAGATTCCTGGAATGTATTCAAAGAAGCCTTTGATAATGCTGATAAAGATTTTTTGAAAAAGATAAAAGTCTGTATTATGATAATTTAACACGCGTAAGAACCAAAAGTGATATGACACAATGGCTAAAATATTTCCTCGTGGGAATATTGGATACGTCTGAAAATGCGATTGAAACCTTGAATCGTGTTTTGTCACTAAAAAGCCGACTAGAAGAAGAAATGGCTACCACTTTTGGGAAAAGAAGCCAAAAAGCGAACCTGCTTCTCCAATACTTATTTGAAAAACCGATCGTTCACGTTAATCAAGTGAAAGAACTTACCAATTCCTCTTTTA
>ERZ1034361.350-NODE-350-length-31816-cov-7.172627_pt1 | contig 31816 bp, 46 predicted proteins | sample MGYA00520617_ERZ1034361 | MGnify/ENA primary metagenome ERZ1034361 (study PRJEB33736, sample SAMEA104284507) | Azolla filiculoides | biome: Urban; feature: Water surface; material: Ditch water | place: Netherlands | collected 2015-10-28 | depth 0-0.1 m ...
TTGCCATCCTTGAAGAAGTTCAAGTCGATAGCCAGCCGGTTCAAGTGCGAAGATTTCATGGTCTTGCTCTTGCCCGAGTTGAAGTAAATCAACTGCTGCTCAGGAGTGCGCCACAGTTCGCCGCCAGTGACGACGAAACCATTGCTGGTCGCGTAATTCACAAGGTCACAGACGCGCAGAAGAAACTCAGCCTGGGTAGCGACGAGGCTCATTTCTTCTTACTCCGAACAGCCCAGCCGGCAGCACGAACGGCCAGCCACATCATGCGTCGCTTCCACCACGAAATGCCTGCCGCTTCCATAGCCTCAAGGAATACCGCGTCGCAGTCAGAGCGGGCATAAACCGTTTCGGAATACAGGTAGTCATGGATTACCGCAGGCGCATGGGCCACATCGCCAAAGATGGCGTAAGTAACCGGAAGCCTCGGGACAGATGCGAAGTCTGTCGTGAAACCTTCCGGCACAGTAATCGTCCCGAGCAGATCGGACACGAAAACGAGCGGATTATCGACGACCCATTCGCTATTCTCGGACGGAAGACGAACGTCGAGCGTGGTCATGAACTTACCCATGGCGGCGCTCCTCGCATTGTGTTTCGACCTTAGTCACGCGCCGGTCAAGGCCGTTAATCCGTTCATGTAGTTCGCCAGCCATCTTTACGAGGTTCCCGCTTATCTCGTCTAACTTGGTATAGAACTTATTCCCAAGCCAGCTAAGGAGAGCAACCAACAGTCCAAACAAAGTAGCGACGAGAGAGGCGGCAATGGTGAGTAGTTGGGTATCTGTCATTTAAGCACCTCGATAGCCTCACGCGGAGCCGATGGAAACCAAGAGATATACGATCCGCAGTCAATACCTACAGCTACGCATTTCCAGTAAATTAGGTTTTCCATATCAGTTCCCAATCCATTGCCAAGCTGGAACAGCGGTATAAGCCAATTTAACAAATTGCCCGGCAGGAACAAAAATGCTCCCTGGCGTTGAACTTAACACACCAGCCGTTGCACCTGTAGCACCAACACGAATTTCAGACACAGTGCCACCTGTTAGATAAACCATACAATCTACGCCGGTTTTGTTTTCTACTTCCACGCCTGAAGCTGGAACGCTTGGCGGAGCTATGTACCCAACAGGGTTATATCCGCCAATATTGCTCGCTTTACATTTATGGGTAGATGAATTTGCACTATTGAGAAATGGGCCACTCACATTAAATCGCGCCTCAATACCTGAAACATCCACCATATCCGCGCCACTTGCAACTTCAATACCGTATCTCTGATTATTGTCAAAAGTACCACCGGACACCCTAACTTTTGTTGCAAATGCACCAATCGCAATACCTGATCCAGCGCCTGACCCAAGACCATTGCCCGGCCCCTTGCCACCAAACGCTGTCATGTCATAACCAGACCCCATAACACACCCGACTATGCTTACCTTGTTTGCATACTCACAAAATATCCCGTGTCTATTGTTTGCAAGAGTAATGCATGATGTAAAAGTAATGTCGCTCAATACACCACCAGATAGTCGCCAACCGTCTGCTGTTGGGTTTGCTGCTTGTGATGTTTGAGTAGAAGCCCAACACCCCGTGAATGCACCTACCGTAAGCTGGAGAACATCCCAATTTGTTTTCCCACTTGAATCTGCAACGCAGTTATTGAAAAACAAATAACGGGTATTGTTTGCGCCGTCTGTTGAAATATGAAACCCATTTTCAGAATTTGCGTAAGCAGATACATTAGAGAAATATAACCCTTGGCAGTCTCGGATATGAAACCCGTAGGCATTAGTATCTGACCGACCATTTGATGCGTAAATATCAAACGTATTATTGCGAAGTTTCCATCCTATATTTGTACAGCTTTGGAAGCCAAAATTGCTGACATAAGATTGAGTGACACCATCAAAAATAACACCATCATATAAGGCAGACGGATAGTTAAATACTTGCACGTTTTCAAGTTTAAAGTTTCCGCACTTTGTAACCATAAGACCACAATTTCCAGAGGAAGCCGTTACACCAGATTTCTGCCCGAAAACCATATTGCTAATGCTGTTCCTGTTATATGTATTTGACCCGTCACCAAACTTAATCGCAGGTAAATTTGTTTGACCATTAACAATCCAAGTTGATTGCTGATTGTCACCAGTGAGAGAAATACCGGATAACAAAATATTCACAGTTGAATTTAATAGGTAAGTTCCAGCAGGGAATTTAATATCACCACCACCATATGAGGTAATCGCATTGACTGCCTCCTGTATTGCCGCGGCGTCATTTGCAACACCATCGCCAACAGCGCCGAAGTCTTTTACGCTGACAGACTCGCGCAGCTTGGTTTGAACGGTAGTGGCTACTGCGCCAGTTCCAGCAGGAGAATACGACACATCGACAGCATCAGAAGCACCGCCACCACCGCCACCACCGGGAATTGTAACGGTTACATTTCCACCGGAATTCGTTGCTAGAACGCCCGATCCAGTAAAGTTAATGCTAGTCGCCGCAGTCGTTAAAGTTGTTCCTTCGTCCTTAACGGCAAGCTCTGGAGCAGTCATGCCTGCAACGGTAGCGTCAAGCTCATTGACCTTATTTGCCATCGCATAGAGCGCAGGTCGAGCTAGAGCTATCTTGTCAGTCCCATCGTTGAGGTATGTAACGTCAATGGTCATTGGTTATCCTTTGGGCGTAAAAAAACCGCCCGTAGGCGGCTTGTGGTTCATTTGCTTGATTAGCTGACTCGCACCATCAGCACACTGCCATTGCGATACATTCCTCCAACCTTCACACCACCGGCAGATGCTCCGGCATCATTGGAATAATTCCCAAGTGTGCTAAGGTTAAAGTTATCGGGCGTTAATCCTGTTACGTGCTTTTGCAGGAGCGATGCCCAATCGTCAAAGCGCATGTCATCCTTGCGTGGAGGCTGCGAAAGTTTCATCAGAGCATCCCTGCGAAGATGCCGGCCTGAGATGCACGACGGGCGCGTTCCTGTTTAACCTGCTCCATGACCTGCCGCAGTTCGTTGATATTTCCAGAACCTTTAGCGCCGCGAGACATGAGGATATTACCCATCTCGTTTCGCACCGATTCAGGAGTCTGGACGCGATTCCATAGATTGTTTGCAGAACCAACCAATCCAGATAGGTTTCCAGTCGCAGCGGATCGCGCAATGTTTCCAGCTTCACTCAAGGCGGACATATCTACATCGCCAATTCCGGCCGCCCTTGCTGCGGTCTGAGAGCCACGACCAACCGATTCCAGCCCCTTTAGCCTAGCTTCTTTGGCAACCGTTGCGGCGAACTTCCGAAACTCCCCCTCATTACTGAATAGTTCTTTCAGCTTTTCAGCGGTGGCTGGCTCTTTCCACATCTTGAGCATTTGAGTCTGACCGCCCTCCGTGCCGAACTTCTTGCGGAGAGATTCAAACGCACCGACGCGGAATGCAGAAAGCTCAGACTGCGACATGCCATCAGTGATTTCGGCAATTTTCCACGCATCCTTACTAATGGCTTGATTGCCAAGGTTCGCAGCTTGGCGAAGCTGAGTCGGGCCAGCGTAAGCATCCCGAGCGGATTTGTAGAATGATTGCCCTGTAGTTGGATCAACGGTCAAGGAATCTAGCTTATCGGTAAGAGATCGGCGCAAATCCTTGTAAGCATTACCTAGAGAATTGAGCTTTCCGGTTTCTTCGCTAACGTGCTTCTGCTCTATGTCATAAAGGCTTTTCTTGAGCATATCCAACTGCCGCAGCGGAACAGTCTTTTGTCCAGGCGACAGCGTAAGCGAATTTATTACCTGACTAACCCCATCATCAATATCAAACTTTTCGCCAGTTACTTTAGCCAATTCCTTTGCTTGACCCATTGCGCCTTTTGCTCGCTGCAACATTCCAGCAAGTTCTGGATCTATAGCCACATCAGTCTGATTAACGCGGTCATAAAGATGGCGAGATGCCGCTGCACGTTGCTGGCTCAATGCTTCAAGCGTTGCAGGAAGTCGCGCACCATTCGGGCTTAACCCTTCTTCAGCAGCGCCAATCAATCGACCAGCACGACCTGCTTGCCGAGCGTGAATCAATGCCTCCGCTGCGTTCTTTGTCTCTCCTGGAAGCGTTGCCAAAGTGTCGAGAAGTTGGCGCGTATTCTGACCGGCAGAGTCAGCGATGGTTGCTTCGTCGCCTAGCTTTCCAAGTCGAGACTGAGCGCGAAGAAGAGGATCGGCAATACCTGCTTTGTCACGGGCAATGGCTTCTGCGACTTTCTCCATAGCGTAACGACGAGATCCGCCATCTACCGCAGGAGTGATTGCATCAATCGCTTTTCCAGCGTTCCAGCCAGCCGCAGCAACAGCGTCAGCAATCTTGTCGCGCACACCGTTGCCGCCGTCTGCAATCTTTGTGCCGATGGAGTATGCAGCATCCTCGATACCGTTAGCGGCGCGAGTTCCTGCGCTATTAACCGCGCTCAGTACGTTGCCGCCAATCTGCGACCCGGCAATTCTCTGTGACACATTACCGGCGACATTCATCACAGGTTTAGCAACAGCGCCGATGACAGGCCCGAGAACACCAGACAGCGCAGAAGAAAGCGCCGCATCCATTGCCACACCTGATGCGCTATCAGAAGTGGAATCGCCAGCACCGGATGCAAGACCGTATGCCGCAGCGCTACCAACAGCGCGACCCGTTTGATTGAGCAGGCCCGGCACAGTTTGAACCGCTTGCCCGACCTTTTGCGCCGCCATGACCGGAAGCGATGCGACAATCCGCTCGGCATGACCTAGAACCGGGTTTTCCTTTAGGTGCGACTCAGACGCAGCCCGAGCAGCATCGCGGGTGTCACGGTAGTTTTCTGCGAACGTCTTGCCGTCACCGTAAGGCGTAAGGTTAGCAACCGATCCTGCAATAGCGCCACCGACGCCAGCCAATTCATCGGCAAAACCCATCGTCGGGCCTTGCAGTGTAGAAATGGCGCGTTTAATGATGCCGGGAGATGATTCACCGTTTTCCTTCGCGGATTGTCCTTGGTATTGAGTCCAAGGAGCAGCAGACGGTTGCGCTTGATATTCTTCCCAAGGATTAGCCATTATTTCAGAACCCCCCAACTTTCCTGCTTGGATGGATCGCCGCCCCTATAAATGTAATTTCCCTTGATCGTTCCAATTACGGGAGCGCCAGATTGTTGCGATGTTGCAGGACTGCCACCTTGCGCGTTTTGGTTTTGCAGCATGGCATCAACCTTTGGTGCCATCCCACCAGAACGAAGCCGAGCAGACTGAATCATGTTATTAAACAAGATTCTCTTTTCTTTTGCGGTAGCAGGATCATCCATGATCGAAGGTGCGTATGCCTTCCGAGCGCCTTCAAGCTGTTCCTTGGTATAAGCAGCACCCGTTGCCAAAGTAAGCGCGGCGTCTGTCGCATCAGTGAAGACAGCATCCATTCTTTGACGCTCTGGGCTTCGCAGCGAGTTAGCCAGAGGCTCACTAAACTTTGATGCAATGCGCTCACCCCATCCCGGCTGAAGTGCATCCGGTTTATCTCGAGCCATCTGATCTTGAACTTCTAGCGCATGCTGCATGCGGAGAAGATAACCGGCAGACTTTTGCTGATCTTCCGTTGCTGGCTTGCCATCTTCAAAGCCTGGAATCTTTACCACGCCAGTGCCTTCTGCGTTCCACATGAACCCGGCAGGAGCGGCTGGACGCTTTGAACCGTCGAGCATTGATTGCTTCGTCTTAATATCAAGCTCACCCTCGCGGAGTTTCTGGCTAGACGTATCCAATCCAAGTTGAGCGGCTTGCAGTGCCATTGCTTCCTTCTTGCGCTGCATCGTTAGCTCTGGATTTTGATCCAGCGAAATCATTCGGCCATCGTTCGTGACGACTTTGTACGGATCACCCTTTACCCGATAGCCCTTCTGACCCATAACGTCGATTGGTTGCGCGTAGTCAGGAGACAGCGCATTCTGATTAACGCCAGTTCCGCCCATGCCGCCGCCTGCGAGATAGTTCTGCGGAACCATCTGCTCACCTTGGCCGTTGATCCAGCCTTGTTGCGGATCAAGCGTGAGCGTCCGACCACTGCCCGTTTTGATTTGACCGTATGCCATGACTTCCCCTTACCAGACGGATTGCTTGCCGTAACCGGAATTGATAGCGAACTGATTGGCGGATTGCTTGCCAGTGAAGTAATCATCAGCCTTGGCTTTAGCCGCACCGAGAGCAAGCTGACCCTTACCGAGCAGATAGTTATTCTCAGTGCCTGCAAGACCAGCCAACCGATTTGCTTCGGTGTTGTATTGTTGAGAAGCCATGCCCTGACCGTATTTAACCAACTCAGCGAGCGTGTTGCCGCTTCCAGTCATTCCCTTTGCGGCAGCAGACCGTTCCAGGGCTTGCTGGCCTTGGTCGAACGAGAACTTATAAGCGCCGGTATCCTTGATGGAATCGGGATTATCCAGCAGCGCATTCAGTCGCGTATCGTACTTGTTAGAAGTCCCGCCGAGCGTGTCAGTAATCGACTTCGCGTAATCAACGCCTGAATTGTAGCTATCAGGATTACTACCAGACTTGATGGCTTGCCAGCGCGGAAGCTGTGCCGCCATCTCTCCGGCAGTCATCGTGTAATTCCCCTTTTGGAAATTACCGTTCCCTAGATCAGTCCAGCCAAATTCAGACGGATCGCCAGCCTTTGAGCTAAATTGAAGCGCGTTTCCGCCCCATACGCCGCCAGAGTTGCCGCCACCGTTATCGTAAATCGGATGATCGTATCCAGTATTCCAAGACATGCCTGCCATTTTATTTCCCCTGAGAAATATCGAGTTCAAGCGCAGCGACCTGAACGGAAGAATTACCAACGTGGCGCAGTTCATACGAACGACGCCGGAATGAGCCAAGGCGGGTTAAGCGTGATTGTTCCGAAGAAAGATCAACCGGGCGAAACGCGGATTTAGTCTGATAGTCATCATCCGACCAGCGAACCATTGCCAATCCTCCAGTCTTATTTCCAATGACCTTGAGCTGAGAGTTCGTTTTGCGTTCGATGCTGTCGCCGTCAATCTTTCCAGTGATCGCCACGACATTGATCGGGTTTCCTGCGTCGGAATAAACCGATTCCGTGATTTCGCACAGATCGCCAGTCGATTCGTGCAGGATCAAATCACGACCTGAGGCATAGACGTATTTCGTATATTTGAAATAAGTCTCTGTGTAGCCAGTAGCAAGGATTGTTCCGGTAGGCGAAGCAAGCAGCGAAGAGATAGCAAACGAGAAGTGATCCGCGTCGATGTATCGGATTTGGAACGTGGAATTATAGTCGCCAGGCGTCGCGCCTGAGATAGTGACCGGATCGCCGTCAGAATAACCATGCCCCGTACAGGTAACAGTCGCCACGCCCGAAGAAGTGCTGATGGTGCAGGATTTAGATGCCTGCGCGGTCAGGCTCGTCCATTGCGCCCACGTTTGCGAAACCATGTCATAAACAAGCGTCAGATTGGAGTTTTTCAGCCCCAACACATAGAACGCATGGCCGGAAACCTTCAGTCCGTAGGAATACACATCCTCGAGATCATCATTATTCAGGATGCGCTCAACGTCAGGCGTGCTTACTTTCTGTTGTTGCAGGCCATTCATTATATGAACAGCGCGGCCCTTCTGCCGAGTCTTGGAAACCCATGCAATCGTTCCGTCAATGCTCGCTACAGAGTCACCAGACGCACATCCGACCAGAGTGAATGCAGAGAGTACCGGAGACAGCGGAGAACCAACCGCGTTACCTGCGTCATAGAAGAATTCCGTACTCCATGACTTCAACGCGATAACGTAGTTCTGCGACTTTGCAATTGCTACACCTGCGCCCGGTTCAATCGCTGCCGTAATGAAGTTCAGAGCATTCCACGAATCAGGCGCAGCTAGATCGCAGTTATAGATAACCGCGTTTTCATCCATCACGAAGAAGTAACCATCGAGGAACACGATACCGGGAACGGTGGTTCTGCCACCCTTCGCTAGAATAGTGCCTGTCGCTGGCGTGGTTGGAGTTCCTGCGATTTGATAGGTGAAATGAGTAGCATCGGTCACGCTGATGACGAACGTGCCGTTATAGTCCGTTTGCGCTGCGCCTGAGATGGTCACAGATGCGCCTGTTTGCCAGTTGGTTGAGGATGGCAAAGTAACGGTGACAGTCGAACCACTGCGCGTAATAGATGTAACGGTTAGCTGCGACCAGCCTGGGTAATCAGCATCCGATATTTTCGTAAGCATGCTGTTCCTGTAAATAAATGCTTCATAGATAGACTTGAGGAACAACGTAACGCGGTTGTCCGTCGATAGCGCCGATGAACTATCGTATTTCTGGTCTGCAAAGAGAGGATTCAGCGCGGTCATTTAGCCTCATCCCATCCGAAAACGCAGTCATCCCATGTCATGTCGAACGAGTCCCACGATCCGCTGCAGAGGTTCATGGTGATGAGGTTCAATTCATCATTTACAACTGTGGCGAGAACCATAGTCGCATCCGTAATCTGTACAGACAGATCAGCCTGTAATGCCTCGTTGTATGAGGTGACGGTGTAGGTATTGCTCGGCGTTGCGCTGTTCGTTGTCGGCGTTCTGCGGTAAATCGTTACCGTGCCAGATGAAAACGAAATGCTTACCTGCGGATTTGCAGGAGTTCCGCCCGAGTATTCGTAATTCGACAGGAAGGCCGAGAAATATGATGCGCTATACGAAAGCGATGATCCGCTAATCGTTCCAGAATCCAATGAACCCGAGTAACTGTAATCAGTCTGGAATGGTGATCCGTAGTGAGAAACGCCATCAACATAGTGCGTCACTGACGTCGTTCCGGCCTTCTTTAAGGCGGTAGAGAACGTGCCGAGCGGGTATCCAAACCCGTCGAAGCTGTACATCTTGAACGCTGCCGTGTAATTGGCCTGATACCTAATCTGGTAGATTTCCCACGACGTATTGACCGTGGAAGATGGCAATGTGTAAGTGACGGTCTTTGTCGAAGTCACCATGTCAGACCCGTCATCCGTAACGGAATCGTTTAGGGTGCTGGCATTGAGCGTTTCGGTCGAGTACGTGTAAGTCGTCGTTCCAAACGTTGCGCCGCTAGTATCGTATGACTCGGCATAAACACGCCACTGCCACGTTCCGGCAGACGGAAACGTATAAGTGGTCGAGTCAGTCTGTGCCGTCGTGGTCTGTGCGCCCATATCAAGAATTCGATATGATCCAGCTACCCACGAAGAGCCATTCCAGTATTCAACGCGCCACTTTACCGAGCGATACAGATTCAGCCCTGAACCATTGCCGCGAACAGACAAGAACGAAACATTAGGCGTTACAGACAGGCAATTTGCGGCAGTTGTCTTAGTCGCCGAGGTGAAAGTATTAGCCGACGTTGTGCTGGTTTCGTTGATCGTGACCGTATTGCCGCCACCCACTGCGCCAATGCCGACATGCGCTTCTAGCAAGTTGCCGATCATCTGAGCATTAGCACCAACCACAATACCTGTGCGCTTTGCCGATGCTCTCTTCCGCATGAACACCTGGTCGCCCTTTGTTTCAGGGTAGGCGTTAAGCATCCGTGCGCCCTTTGTATGATCGCCAGGACGCGTATGCAGAGAATTGGCAACAGGCAATCTCATGGCCGATACACCCATGCTTCATTTGCCGTCTTGAACATCATCGCGCCAGAACCCGAAGTCGCAGATTGTTGGGCAGTGAAATCCAGCCCGGTAAATATCGGACTCAGTGCCGTGGTAGCTGTAACAGATCCAGCATCATTCACTTCCTTGAACGAGTCACCGACTACCGTTTTTAGTGCCTGATTGAACGCGGCAAGCATCTGACCCGTTCCTGCGCCAATGTTTGAAGGCGTATCGAGGCCAGGGCGCTTTACTGCTGCCGTCGCATCGCCTTCATGCTCAATAACGGCATTCTTCAAGACAGGATCGCGGTCTAAATACCCTTCACGCGACTCCAGATCAACGGCTAGGTTTAGCCTCACACCGTGTCCGCGTAAATGTTGTAACGCCCGTTATGACCCGTTGGAATAGCAGACGGGAACGAGAGTTTTTCGGGGAAATGGTTTGTGCGTTTGATACCAGCTTTGGCTTCCATCGCCATAACGTCGAGCTTGTCATTGCGAACCTGATATTCCGGCATCAACTCAACAGCCAGATTAAGCCTCAGAGCGCGTTCATAACCCGGTGGGAGTGATACGGTATCCGACAGCGTAGCAAATCCACTGAAAGGCTTCAGCGAGTCGATATGGAGGTCATTGGCTTGATTCGGCGAACACCACAGGCGAACCGTCGAAGAAGGATAGCCGGTATCGTAGTAAAGGATCGTCGGAAGCTGAGACTGTAGCGACTTGAGAATGATGCTCTGATACTGCTCACGGGATACAACCTCAACCGGATAATCAATGCTGTTCATCCTGATGAACGCTTGCAGCACCTTTAGAGGGCGAGTCGTGTTGATGTCGTAAGCACCCGCACCAATCGTGTAGTCATTCTTCCCTGATTGGAGCGTGACAATATCCGTCGCCACTTGGTAAATCATCGCGGCTTCGTTAGCCCACGATGAAATCATGTCATTGAGCGAAACCAGCGCATCAGCGGCTTGATCGGAGTCGGCAGTCTCGCCCTGACCGATAACAGCCAGGCTCTTTAGCGCACGGTTGATAATGTCGTTAGCAGTAGTCATTCGGTATCCTTGCGAGGCCGACCACGTTTTTTCGGTGCTTCGTTTTCATTTACGGACTCACCAATAGAAACGAACCCATCGCGGCGATATTCGGCTTCGTCAATGGATGACATTGCGATCCTATATTCGCCATCAGGAAGGCCATTAAGGAATAGCCCTTTGGGAAATTCGTTAAACATGGAAATCCTCAAATAAAAACGCCCCTGTTACGGGGCGCTTCGTTTATTCAATGTGCGCCCAAGATCGACGCTTTTTTATGTCGCATACAAGCTGCGGAGATACTCCAAACTTCTCGGCTAACTCTTTGCCGCTTAATTCGCTGCTTCGTATCTCTCGCACAATTTCTGGCGTTATCTTGTCGCTCTTGCCTTTCCTTGGGCTGATACGCTTTGCTCTGCCAATAAACTCAACGTCAAGATGGCCCCATGAAATGCGCTGCTTGATGCTTCCAACACTGGATTGATTCAGGCCGTAATCCGCAGCGATTGCTGCATACGGCCTTGGATCGGCAAGAATCGCCCTTGCCTGTTCCTCTGTAATCTTTGATGCGGCGCAAGCCTCGCCATATGGCGTTCTGCTGCGACCTTTTGCCACTTTGTCCTGCATGTTTATCAGAGCGTCGCCCAAAAACAGATGTTCAGGATTTACGCACTTCCTGTTGTCGCACTTATGGCAAACCATCTGGCCCGGTTCTATTCCAGAACTATTGTGGTGCGACCAAGACCACCTATGCGCCCTTTTAAACACCTGCCCGAATGACTCTGCGCGAAACAGCCCATAGCCATCAGCATCTATGCCGCTAACCCATTCCCAACATCCGTTAGGCGAAACCTTGTATTGCTTTTTGAATCGCTGCTCTGGCGTAAGCCCGACAAACGATCCGCTGTGATTTTTAAGAGCAACCGGCGAACCGTACAGCCTATTTCTGCGCCAGTGCTTATTGCACAAGCCAAGTGCCAAAACTTCGTTTTCACATTCTTTGATGCAACAAATACTCTTGTTCATGACACACTCCAACTATGACGGTATTAACATCATAGCCGGAGTGTTAAGTCATTGCAAACCCTTAGTTGCTAAGGATTCGTGCTGCAAGTTGCGCCCTGATGGTTTTGAATCCGTAGAGCACATCAAGACGACAAGGCATCGTATCTGACGAAATCGCATACTGGCGAACGATACGCATGGAGATGCCATCCAGCGTTTCACGCGCAGCCCAATCCACACCTTGCGGCAGGAGAAGGTCAGCGGTGGCGAAGGTGAAAGCATCCTTGTGGAAGGCCAGCGAAGGCTTGTAGATGGCAGACGCGCCGCCGATCTTAGCCACCGCAACACCGTTGGCGACACCAGCAGCCACAACGTTCTGACGACCCGTCGAGGTGTAGATTGCCGGTGAGATGTTGATCGTGCCAGCGCCGCCAGCGTAATCAGCGGTCACCACGAACGGTTGCAGAGTGCCGGTATCAGCCTTGGTTTCAGGATGGACGCGGTTACAACCCACGAAGGTGATAATGTCGCCCTTCTTGAAGGTGTTAGCGCCGGCTGCCAGAACAACAGTGCTTTGACCGTTAGTGGTCACAGCGCCATTGACGGTGTAGCCAGTAGCAGCAGCAGCCGTGCCGGTAGTCTGCGAGGACAGCAGCGTGTTTTCGTAGAAGTCGAAGCCAGCGGTGCGGCCCATCTTGCCTTCGCGGTACTGTTCCGAAATCTCGCTAGAGTCTTGGAACAGACCCTTCAGAGCATCAACCAGATCGACGTTATCCTGGGTATTCAGGATGACGCTGCGGTTGTTGTCGTTCGGAGCCAGCGAATCAGCCAGAACCTTACGAGCGCCCAGAACCTTGTTGAACGACAGAGCAGCGCCGATGTTATTGACGTTGTTATAAACGTCGAGAGCCATCGACAGAGCGTCAGCCTCAAGGTTGGCGGCCAGAACAGACATAGCCGGTTCGATGATGCGCTGCGAGAAGTCCTGCAAGCTCAGAGTCATTTCAGCCGAGCTAAAGGTCAAATCGACGCCCTTCTGGGTAGCGACTTGCAGCGTGGTGCTGGTTTCTTGCGTGTCTTGCGTCGAAAGGTTAGCACCAGTGCGAACGGTGTATTCATTCGGCAGGCGAATTTTCAGCGAGTCGCCGATCTTTGCGCCTTCTTTGGCGAACGAGGAATCGTATTGACGATTGATCGAGCCGATAAAGTTGAGTTTTTGGTGCAGGACGCGCAGAGCTTCACGCGTTACTGCGGTGGGGGTCAATACTGAATTGGCCATGATTTAAATCTCCAGAAATGAAAAAACCCGCCGAAGCGGGTCTGATTTGGTGAGTTACAGTTATCGACGCCGACGAACTTCGGCGTTACGACGTTTAAGCCATTCGTCCATAGGAAGCTCATCGGACAAGCCGGTTACTGCTCCCTTGTTGGCGCTCAATGGCGAAATGGGTTTCGGTGCTTTGGATACAACTGCCTGCGGCTGAGACAATTTCGCCTCAATTTGCGCGATGGCTTTTACTTGACCAATCGGAGACAGGTTTGCAATACGCTTTGCTTCAGCGATATTCGATCCCAAGTAATACGCAACATCCCCGCCTAGATCACTTTCGCCAATTGCATCGGCCATAAACTTAGTAATCGGGACATTGGGGTTTAGTGCTACTTCCTCGAAATCGTCATGCTTCTGCGCGGCTTGTTCCATTCGTTCCCGAACGGTACGTGCTTGCTGTTCCGCTTCGCGTTGCTGGGCAGACTTGGCAGATTCCTCACGAATACCACTTAGGCGCTGATCGACTTTCCAATCGGTCAATGCGGCGATGTAATCTTCGTAAGTTTTGAACCCTTCAGGCTGCGGCATCCCGCCTGCTTCATCTTGCGCGGCTTGCTGTGGGCGTTGCATCTGCTCTCGCAGCATGCGGTTTTCAGCTTCAGCGGTAGCCAAACGCTCAATTCTGCGCTGCTCCTTTGCGATGCGCTTTTGAACAATCTTATCCAGCTCTTCCTGGGTGAATGTCTTTTGCGCCTCTTCCGGCTTTTGATCCTCGTTTAGAGGTTCCTGATTCTGTTCCGCCGTGGATTCAGATTCAGTAAGCGCGGCATTTTGATTTTCATCAACCGATTCCGCTACGGCTTCCAACTGTGATTCACTCATTTCTCATTCCTTGAGAATCCCGATTAGTGCCAATCGGTAGGCGTAAAAAAAGCCACCCGAAGGCGGCTTTAATTTATGGACGCAGTAATCCCGTCCGATAACATTATATAACTTTAATCCAACGACTCAATACATTTACGCGAAGAGTAATAAAATTTCTTCCTCGTCCTGCATATCCATTTCAATATTTCGGATATGCGCCAAATGTATTGCGTGGCGTTGTTTCTCTAGCTGATCGTTGAGTAACTTGGCGTAAAACTCTTTCCATAGAACATTATTGCGTTCTAGTTGCTCAATTAGCTTATCAACCGCATCCGATTCAGATTCTCCCGACTTGGCGATAATCTTTGCAGTCTTGGCGATAATAGTCCGAACTTTTGGCTCGGCTATTTCTTGCGCTATCTTTTGCTTTTTAGGCCCGAGATAATCGTAGTTAGGTTTCCGCTCACCTGCGCCGCCGTGATATTCAACCTCTGATTTCTTTGAACCAGAGAATTTACGCGTTGCGTTTCCACCGATTACGGAATAAACACCGCCACTTGCTACTACGTCAAATAGAAACGCAGTAACACTAAATGATGACGTTGAGAACGACTGACTATTAAACACTTCCGCGCCACTGATCAGATTGAACGCCAGAGCCATAAACCGTTGCGCCGTTCATCTTGGTTACATTGACAGAGTTTGTGTCAAGACTTAGGAGCTTATTGCTCTCGCTCACCGTCAGGCCGGATACGCCGGTTTCCAGGCCATAGGTGCGCCCGTATTCCATCTGCACCCCACCGCCACCGGCCACAATCACGGTTGCCCCGTCCGAGCGGTAGATGCGGGCGTTGATGACGCGCACCGGGCTGGCTGAAATGTTCTGGATGAACATGTCGGCGACGGTCACGTTGATGCGATAGTTAAGTTCGTCTTCGGCAGTGATGGCGCCGTGGTAGTAGCGCAGGCCGTCCGCCGTCATTTGCCCATCGATGTACCAAGCATAGCCGCGCTGGGGAGTGGTCACTCCGTCAGGGTCGTCTATGTCAATCTGGACGTTCGGGTAATCGGCGATGAACTCGGTGCAGGTCGATCCAGCGATGGCGTTGAAGTTATAGACCGCGTCATCCTGTTGGTTCGCGAGGACTGACCAGCCAGCAGCCGTGGAAATGGTGGAATATTCCACCGGGAGCTTGGCGGATGCGCCGCTCACCCAAGCCAATCTGACCCGAACCACATCCCCTGCGCTGTAGCCTGTGCCGTCTGGATAGCTCAACGTGTAGCTGCTTGTGGCGTTGATGGCATTAACCATCTCGGTTGCTGTTGTTACGTTGTAAATCTGTAGGCGCGAACCGACGACGATACCAACGATGCTGGCTTCGGCTTGATCCACAGCCACATTCACCGTGATGTTCGGGCCAGTGTTCGTGTAGCTCGTACCTGCCGGGACATCGACCACGACAGCACCACCCGAGGTATTCACGAACTCAACGGTGCCGCTGAAGGTTGAGGCTGCGAAGTCGTAGGAACCTGCTGCGGTAAAGTCGAAGGTGTTGCCAGAGAACGAACCTGTCTTTGCCCCGACACTGTTCCACTGGATAGTCTCGCCGCCCCAAGTCAGGCCGGTAAGCACCGGGTCGATGACGGTCCATCCAGCAGCCAGTGAGTACAGCGTACCGGCCCGATTCAATGGGATGTCCTTGCTCAGATTCAGGCAAGCCCATGCACGGGTGTAGTCGTAGAACTCCTGTGCCGTGTCGCCGGTTCCTGCACCGAATGCGATGGTCTTGGCTGTGCCGTCAATGGTGATGCCGGTGAGTGCGGCAGCGGTTGCTTCGGTTGCCACAACGTAAGGATCGACGGTGCGTGTCGGGCTGGTTTCCTGCGTCAAGTCGAAGCCGTAGTGACGACACTGCGTGACGAAGGGGGCATCAGGAACGCCATCGAAATATACCGTACCTGTGGTCACTACCTTGGCATTGGCCGTGTAGGTCAGGGTCAAATTGCCGTCATAGCCTGCCGTGTTGGTGGCAGATAGGTCGAACTGTTCCCATGCGTTATTGGCCGCTGCGGAGGCCGTGAATACTACTGGCGTGATGCCGAGGCCAGAGATTGTTACGGTGGGCAGGTTGTTGTTGCCTGCATTCCAGAAGGCCGTGTCCATCTTGACGTAACCCACGATGCGGACTGTTTTGCCGTTGGCGCAGGGGATGGTTTGCTCGCGCTCCAAGTCATAGCTAGTAACAAGCGGTTTTATTGATATAGAAGAAGCGCTTCGGTTTGTTTCTGCGTTTTCTCTGAATACGTTGCCTGCTCCGTAATAAATCTCCTGAGAGGTTGATAACTGTCCTTTATTTACATAGGAAAGCCATGACGAGTTATCAACTTTGCCGTTCCAGTCAGTGGGGGATTCTGGAACTGTAAAGTCAGAATGCAATAAGCAGTTTTCTATTTTTGAATTGTTAATTGCGTATAGCGGTGGATTAAAAAATACTTTTGCAGCTTGAGTGCTTTTCCATCCGAATGTGTAGCCTATGTCGCTATCCGAAACATTATAAAAACCAGGAGCATATCCTTTTCCTGAGATCGTAAATGAATCGAAGTTGTGACGCGCACTAAACGAATCAACCCCTGAATTTACTATTGAAACCCAATTCCTGTTATGCGTCAAAAAAGATGATGACACATTATTGTCGCAATACATCGTCGTACAAAACCATGAGTCATCTGCCGTTACATTGGATGATCCATAGCAAAGACCCTTAGCGAACACGATGCAATTAGTAAGCGTTAGTTTCTTTCTCGCCCCGCTTCCTGACACAGCAACTTCGCCAGCAGCAACGCCTGGGGCTATGAACGCGCACGAATCTACTACCGTTCCAAACAGAGCGACGGTAGGTGATGATTCGTAAGTAATATATCCAGATGCAAGACCAGTACCTCCACCAAGTGTCTCAAACCTAACATTTTTGTATGTGTAAGTGCTGGGTAGAGATATAGCTACACCACTTGAAAACGCGGATGTGATTCGTCCCTTTCCAGTCGAGTTATGGCTTTTAATGGTGACGTTCGATGAACAATTACACGCCGGAGAGCCAGCTAAATGTGAGTACGACAGGTTAGTCGTAAAAGTAATCGTCGCACCAGAAACGCTAGAGATTGTTTTGAATTCATATTCATCAACAGTTGCATTATTTGTCGTTGGGAATAGCAGAACCTCATCCCCAGCAAGCCATCCATGCGACGACGAACCCAATACAACATTTGCCTGCCCTGACGCGGCAGTGCTTGCGATAGTTTCCCCTCTTGATCGAGAATTATCACCGACAAATGACCAGCTAATTGATTGCCCAGATGTGGTCGGAACAACCTGACGCAATCCTTCTCTGTTTGCTGGCGTTGTTGCTTTGTTGAGTATCAGCGTCGAAGTAATGCTGCTTGATATAGGGCTAGCGTCTGTGCCGTAATCAATAGCCCCGTTGTAATTGACGAGGATAAGTCCCTTGCCAGTGAGGGACGAATTTACCGTCCTTGACGCTTTGAGCGTACCGGATACATTGACGGCAGCATTCGGGATAGTGGTCGTTACTGAATCATCCCCCCACGTAAAAGTCCCATCAAGCTCGACCACATGCCCGGCAGCGATAATCACCTTGTTACCCTCGACAGGGACGATTCCACCTACCCAAGTGGTTGTTGCCGAAGCCAGCCCGCTGCCTGCGCTAGTAATAGTTGCCATTATGCGCCCTTCCCGTTCTGATACTCAGGTGCATTCTGGCTACCCTCCATCTCGGATAGGTACGCCTTAGCACAATGCAAAGGGTCGCGGAATAGCCGGTTGATCAGGCGTTCGGTACGCTTGTGGTGATTGCGATGTGCCCATGCGGAGGTAGTTATCTGGTCAGCGCGGTTGTTACGAAGCGTTGCGTTAAGTGTAATTGCCATTAGACAACCCCTTGTGCGCGACCATCTGGACCACGGACGATTTGTTTAGGACGGCTCAGTGACTCGGCGATGATCTGATTCCCCTGCGCGATTTGGGCGACCATCTGAGCGAGCATGTCGTTAGATTGGTTCGGCTTATCATCTGCATCGGGTTCTGCCTGTGCTGGTTGCTGCATGGCAATAATCTGCTGAGTGCGAATTTCCATTTCACGAATATCGAGTTCGCGGTTCTTGATCGCAATCTCTTGCTCCTTGATCTGCAAATCACGCGCCTTGACTTCAGCGTTCATCATCTCGACTTCGCGCTTGAGGTTCTGATCCTCAGACTTCAGCATGTATTCGGCCTGCTTGTTGCCTGCCTGCTGTTCAAGCTGCGAACGCTCGGCTTCCATTTGCTGCATTTGCTGCTGAAGCTGTTGGATAGCCTGTTCGCGCTCTTGGATGGCTTGATCCATCTGTTGCATGTGCGCCTGAAGCTGCGGAGGAACTTGCGGGCCTTCTTCGTCATCGTCTGAGGTGAGTTCAGGCGGCATTGCCTTCTTCAGTCGCTCGGCAATCTCATCAGCGCCAGGCCAGTCCATCGACTTGATAAACAAATCACCTGCCACCTGCATGAGTTGCGGATTGCCTTGGAGAATCTGGCTCATTGCATCGGCGGCTTCTTGTCTCTGCGTTGAGTACGAAGGGCCAGCAGCGCACACCACATCGTAAGCGCCGAGCTTCACATCAAAGATGCGCTGGATTGCCTTACCCTTCTCCGAATCCATGAACGGCTGATTGATCGGCGTCATCTCTTCTTCGCCGTCCTGACCAATGATTCGCACAATGCGCGGCGTGTCATAGATCACCGGAATGTAATCCAGCAAGATGCGGCCAGCCTGACGAATAGCGCGGGTCATGTTGTCGATGAAGTGGAACGTCGAAACATCGCCCTCACGCTGACGAGCTAGGATTGCGCGGCCAGAGGTTTCGTTCGACTTAGCGCCGAGCGAGGCATCGTAAATACCCGTTACCGACTTCATATCCTGCTCGGCATTCAATGCGCCCTGAAGCACACCAGTCGGAGGCGATGCGAAGCCTTGACGTTGCGGAGCGCCGACAACTTGACCGCCAATCGTTACCGGCTTGTAAGTCAGGTAAGCGACGTTATCCGTGTTAGCTCTTGCCCATTCGCTTTCGTAACCTTCCATCTGCCCTTCAGCAGCCACAAACGGAGCTTTGGATTGCAGAGCGAGTAGTTCAGTCTCAGTCGAGCGCCAATAATTGAACATGCGCTGCGGATCTTTGGCGAAGCGGATCAGGCTGATCAGCTTGCGCTTGCCTTCGATCACTACCTCATCGCCATAAACCGGAATCACAGGGATAAACGAGCCTGGCAGATCACGCTTCTCTTTCACCTTGTCGCCGCAAATCTTCACCCACTTGATCGCACGACGCATGATGTCGCGGGAATCAATCGGCTTGATGCCTGCGGGGATTTCGGTAACTACTGAGCCATCAGGAAGAAGGTGGATTTTCTCTTTGACGAAATCGACGTAGTAATACTCTGCTACGCGAACGGTGTTTTCAGTGACCCAGCCGCCCGTAATGTCACCTAATCCGCCAGCTTTCCACGATTTAATGTCATCGTCACCGTATTCGGCTTCGTATTCATCATTCGATACTTCCTCAACAATGAAGAAGTAGTTGAAGTCCGAGCCATCCGGTTCAGTAGAATCAGGATCGCGGTAACAGTTGAGCGGGTTTGCAATGCGTCGAACGTAGATTTCCTGATCGAACGACTCATTATTCGCGTAGTCAGTCAGGATGCGGAAGTAGCCCCAGCCACCTGTCACAGCGTAAAAGAATGCGTTGTCGTAGGCTTGGTCAGCGTTGCTGTTGGATTCAATGTGACGAACGAGGCCAGAGATTACATCTGCGGTTTCCACGTCAGCATCGTTATCAACCGGACGAACCTTGATGGATGGGCGATTCTGCCGCTGATCGTTCGTAACTTGGCGGACGAATTGAGGCATGCGGTTGATCGTCAGCACCGGGCGCTTCTGAGATTCACGCCCCGACTTCAACTGTTGCGGCCACTGTTCGCCAGCGTAGAAATTCAGATCATCGACGAACTCTTTCCGCGCTTCTGCTTCAGCTTCCACGCACCGCTGGAATCGCTTCTGTGCGGTTTCGATCAGTTCTTCGTCGGTCATGTCTATCCCATCCAGCCATGTTCTATAGCTTGGTTAAATGCAGGTTTAATTTTCTTTGGTGCTTTGGCGTCCTGATAGGAAACGCAGAGATAGCGGAAAGCATCGGCAGCGTGGCTTGTCCAATCGTGGAGAGGCCCACCAGATACTTGCCGCTTCAAATCAATCTTTTCTCGGTATTGCTTGAGTGCGTCTAGTCCAATCTCGCACCGCTTTGAATCAATCCACATGCGCGGAATCGTTACACGCGCAGCATTGATGCCATCCTGAACCGGAATATTCGGACATGTATCGAATCGAATGCCGAGGCTTGCAGCTACCTCAATGCGGCTTTTGCCAGTGCCAAGCTCACGCACCGCGATGTCGTGCGGCCCATAGTGCTTGTCGTAGAAGTAACCCTTCTTGTCCAACACTCTGGCGTAATGATCCAGGCCATGCCCTGATGCTTCGTAGTAGTCGATTACGCGAATCTCACGGCCAACCGATTGGTAGAACCATATCGACGTTGAATCGGACATGCCCAAGTCCCAAGCAGTATTAACCTTGAGGACTGGATCGTATGGCACAGAAGTAATACGACCTTCTTCCTGTGCTTTCTGTAGTTCTGCGGCGAAGTAAGCGCCAGTGATAGCAGCATCAAAGCTGCATTCCATTTCTTGCAGGTATTCATTCGGAGCCATTGAAGCCCGAAGAATCGCCAGCTCTGATTCAGGCAATATCCCTGTTTCGGATGCCTTCAGTGTTTGGATAAACCAACCTTCGCTCTGCGCCAGCTTGTAGCAATTGCCGAGCAGGTTTCCCCATCCTTTCGGTGTGCCGCTAATGTCGAGCCATCCAGAGCGATCAGACAGCGCGGGGAGAATAACTGTCGTTAGAACAACAGGCGCAATGTCCTGGCCTTCGTCAATGCAGATGCCGTCAAAGTACAGACCACGCATGCGGTCATAGTTTTCTGCGCCATATAGACGGATGATTGCGCCATTGTGCGGAAGCGTTACTGATAACTCAGACTCATTCACTTTCCCGCCAAGTTGAATAAGCGGGTTAGCGAACTTCTTCAGGTAAAGCCAAGCAATATCTTTGGCCTGCACAAAGCTAGGTGCTAGATAACCGAAGCGCGGTTGCTCCTTCTCGCAAAGGTACGCCGCCTTAATCAGCTTATTAACGCGAGCAACTGTCTTTCCTGCTCGTCTATGAGCTACAGAGATTCCGTAGCGGTTAGTTGATTCGTGATAAGGAAGGAATGCGTCGCGTGGCTTGTAAGGTATTACAACGCGAACGGTATTTACTTCATCCATTCGGCGATAACCTTCAGGGGCTTGTCGGAGTTTCCTGATATTTCGATTGCCTTCAGGTCAGGAATGTATTTGCCTATAACGATCTTGGCGGCGTTGATTTGGGTCTGAGACATTTCTATTTCATCATTTGCGTGTTTAATCAGACGATTAAGCAACTGGGTTGCTGAAATAAGTTTATTGCTGCTGTCTCTGTTCCTTGGTTCCTTACGCGCGGCCATGATGTATTCCTGTCTATCTGCCCTGATTAAGTTTCAGGTAACTGAAAAGCAAAAAGCCCCGCGCTCCTTGTGAGAGGCGAGGCTTTCTGTCCTGCTGGTGCATTAGGCTAAGTTACCCGTTAATTAGATGCCACCTAAAACTACGCGCTCCCTGCTAGATAACCGGAGTTTCCGTCTATCCGTCATTGGGCTAATCTGCGCTAAGTCGGTCTTCAGATTTATGGGCGCAATTTTGCCCACCGGCTTTATTTTATACCATATTCGCTATATCACAATCCCTTTTTTAGGTAGCGTGATAAGTAGCTTTTCATGAGCCATTAGTAACAGTTCCTCATAGTTTCCGCGAGGGAATCTGAATACTGCCGTGATTCCGTATCGACGATTAATTGCTGCTCTCTCGCCTGGCTGCAAATCATCTATGGCGGCTTCAACGGATTGCGCCACTGTGTTTTCTACTGCGTCTAGCATATCCTCGAATGTCTTGGATGATTCATAGCCAGATGATAAGCATGGTGAGCGGGATTGTGCTTTTATTCCTGAGTAACGGGCCTGCCATGCTGCCCAATCTTCAAGGATTACTTGCAGTCGTGACATGCTATCGAAACCTAGAATGTTTTCACGAATCATTTGCCCCTCCGCTTCTCTGCCTTCATCCTGTTTGAGTGGTCATCCAAGCATTCCCTGTCGCAATATGCGCGGCCATCATCAAGCACGTCGTTACAGTTACGGCAGCGGCCAGCCTCGTATTGCTTTGCAGTTCGCTCAAGCTGATACCGATGCTCTGCTATCCGATCAGCTAGCCATGTTTCTGCGAGTGCTGATCCTGCGTCTATTGGATCGGCGTAGCGTTCGTTGTCTTCGATTTCAGCCACGATAGACCTCTGCCCATGTAGTCCAGAACGTACCGATTGATTCGAGTGCGATGACGATAGGAACCATGAATGCTTTACGGGCCTGAGATATTCGCCAGGGTATTAGCTTGCTGGTCATTGCGGTAATCACTAGAAAACCTCCTTTTCCCAGCCTCCGCCATCTTTCTTGGCCTTGGCTTTGATTGCGATGAATTCAAACGGGTACAGGTCAGCAGCTACCTTTATCTTTACCCGTGCGTCGTCTTGCCAGAACCCTTTGACTTCGTGCATCTGCATACGGCCATCGGACATCATCACGGCGAAGTCAGGCGAATAGAATGTGTTGTCAGCAAGGCGAAGTTTCACGCCCTCAAACTTGTACCAAGCAACGTCTCCGCAAACTCGATTGATCTCGAGATAGTCGGCATATGCCTGCTCTGTCTTGTTCATTGCGCCGGTCTTTAATCGGCCTAGTGCGTACATTGCTTTATTCATAGACTAGCTTTCTGACGGTATCGGCAAGGCAATCAAGCTCGGATAGACGCATCACGTTCCACATTCGGCGCTGACCGTGTATTCCGTTGTGGCTTCCCTGATGGCAGTCTTTGCAGAGAGGTATTACCAGCATGTCAGGCGACTTCCTGCCTGGCGTTCTTCCTTCTAGGATGTGGTGTGCGTCAGATGGCCCATGTGCGCCACACAGAGCGCAGGGCATTTCCTTGACTCGGCCAATGTGCGCTTTGTCTTTGGCGCTCATGCCGCCACCTCGGGAAACTCAAGCCGAACGCCTCGCGCTTTGAAGTCAGCCTGCACCGACTCAAGATAGGCGGATAGTTGCTGTTTCGTCATGATCGAAGTGACCGGCCAGTGCTTCATTGCGATCAGCTTTTGCTCATAGGTCAGGCGCTTGATTACTGCGTCGTATGCTTCGCGGAATTCATCGTCCTCTGCTCTGAGGATCGGAACGCCGTGGTGCAGCTTGCAGTAGCATTTCCACCCGATGATGTCGTCCTCGCGTAGCTCTCGGGCGATCTGCTCATACCAGGCGTGGCTAATTGAGTTCTGATCCAGGCTACGGGCCTTGCCGGTCTTGGCGTTGAGCTTGACGAACTTGTACGTGTTCCACATTTCGCGCAGATCACCGATGGCGGATTGAAGCGATGATTCGCTGTTGATTACCCATGCAGTCATGCTGCCAACTCCCGATTCGCCATCTCGCAGAAAATCCCACACTGGATTTCCGGCTCAGACTGGTAATCGCCAATTCCTTTTGGTAGAAGGCTTAGAAATGTCCGCTCTCCACCAACCTTCACCATTCGCGCACCAAGCAATAAAGACACGGATGCCATACGGTCAAAATGGTCTGGGAAGTCGTCGCGTATCTTGTTCCAGTACCCTGCGCCAGTTGCTTTGCAGCATCCAATGCAGTTGTTGTGCTTGTAGCCAAGTTTGTACATTTCAGGCAGTTCTATTCCTGCCTGCTTTACCATCGCCAAGCAATCTGAATGCTCAAGTCCTCTTTCTATTAGCGGGGAAAATGCAGCGATGTTGTTCGCGTCTATAAACCTATCCCAACGGTCTTGTTCTTCGGCGCAATATCCAAATACATGGCGGTCTGTTGGCTTCTCGAAATCTAAGCGAACCTGTTTTTTAAGAAGCATTGTGCAAGGAGCGCCAGCCACTCCGCTTATGTATTTTCGCTTCTCAAAAACTCTGTAAATAGAACCGTTAAACTCCTCTGCGATAAGGTTTGTTATTGGAACGCCAAACCATTCCTCGCAGTCTTTGGAAAAACGGTCATTGTCGTCATGCTCTTCTTGAACGATGCAACGAGCCACAACAATAGGAAGTTTTCCGGCGTTCTCGACAATCGCCAACTTCGTAGCCACAGCACTTGCTGCGCCACATGAGAACCAACATACGATTCTATTCATCCCATCCTCCCGCACTGTGCAGAGGCGCAGGCCGGATCAATGGCCTTACGGTCATACTGGCAGTCCAGTGTGGAGCGATCAGCGATCCAGCGCGTTTTCTGCTCGGGTCGTCCGTTCGTGTATTCAACGCAGAGTTTCCAGTAACCAGGCTTGCGGATTTTCTGAGCGCAGGATGATAGGTCTTGATAGTCGAGTACGCTCATACAGCCTCCTTGCGCTTTGCCCATTCCTTGCGGCAGTCGGCCTCGGCGTTCTTCTCTGCCTCTTCGCGTGTCTGCTGGCCGTCAAATTCACGGATGGCGGCGCGTTCCTCAAACATTTCCTTGAATGCTTCGTCCAGGTAGTCGGATATGTGCTTCATGCGGCCTTCCTTTCCGCTGCAATGCTTCGCTTGATCTGCTCTGTGATTGAGTTGTCGATGCGATCCGTTATGTCTCGCTTGATGTGGTCAAGTCGTTCTTTTTCAGTCGCAGGAGAACCGGGCCAGCCTTCATTGACGCAGGCGTTAATCCATACCATCAGCGAATCAATCGGCTCGTCAATCAAGGTGGCGTAAGCAATCAACATCGGGCCTTTGGTAATGTTCATAGCTCCACCTCATTCGGAATAGACACGTATGACTTGAACGAACGGCCAGGCTCGAAATAGATCATTGCGCTGCGCTCATAGAAAAGTTGAGTGGTTCCGACCCACCCGCCGCAGTTGCGTTGGGCCTCGACAATGAAAAGCGCGTCAGGGTCTTCCGAGCTAAAGTTAGCGCCGGTTGATGCTGCGTGTTCTTTCGGCTTGTTACGCCATACCGACACGACGTTTTCCGCAAGGTCTGCAATCTCGGATGCGCCTTTAATGTCGTGCAGCTTTGCAGGCTTATCGTCGCTTCCAGCTTTACGGGCATGAGCCACAAGGTGAATATGGACGTCGTTCTGGTGCGCTACGGTCTGGATGGCATCGACAAGGCGCTTTTGTCCTGGATAGTCATCGGGAGCCAGCCCGCACTTCATCAGCGAATCAACCACAATGTGATCCGGCTTGATGTTTTCCATTACCCAACGGCACAGCGCAGGAACGTCTTGCGGTTTCAGGCTGGATTGAATGTCGTATAGCCAGAGTGATTCAGCCATCATCTCAAGCATTCCCCACGCTTCTTCTTCGCTCGGGTTATCGCAGGCCAAGAACTGAACGAGGAAGCGATAGAGCAATTCGACAGGCGGGAACTCGGGAGAGCATACGAATATCTTTTTCCCTTGCTGGATGAAATTGAGCATGGCTTGAGATAACAGAGCGGACTTTCCATGCCCTTTGTAGCCTGTCCAGATTGTTATTTCACGCGGACGAAAGCGGAAATCATCATCACAACGAAAACCTATCCTGTCTCCCCATGATCCTTTTTGACGGATGCGTTTAGCCAGTTCGTCCTGATACTCAATAGCGGATTTGACGCGTGGCTTGTATGTGTCGTCACGGTATCCAGAAAGGTCAATGTCGTCCTTGATCCTGTTCGGGTACATGGCGATGATTTTGTCTAGGGCGCTCATGCCGCAACCTCGATCAGCGAAGCCTGACGATTGGCTTTATTTTCATTAATTCGCAACGATGAAAATATAGAACCCTGCTGCTCGTTGCTCTTAATCCATTCGCTTGCTGCGGCGTGAAACTCCTTCTTAATCTCGAACCCGTAGCCACGTCGACCGATATTATGAGCAGCGATAAGCGTTGATCCGCTTCCGGCGCATGGATCAATAACTACATCGCCTTCATCTGTGAAAATGCTAATAAGGCGCTCAAGAAGATTTACCGGCTTTTGAGTCGGATGCAGCTTTGGAGAATTAGAGTCTTTCTCCCAATCAATGCAGTTAAAAACCATCTTCCCATGATTGTTGAACTTTGGAAGTTTGTCCCGGTAGAAGATCAGGCCATATTCGCAATTACCCACAACACGCATATTTGCTTTAAGCACTTGAGCCGAGAAATTCTTGCGAAAAACGAGATTTATGTATTTGTTCAGACCGTACTTTTTAGCCTCTTCGATCAGTTGAAACTGTTGCTCGAAGGCACAGAAAACAATCATTGCTGGCGCTCGTCCTGCTTCCTTCGGCTCCTTAATCATCAATGTTGAGCAGAAGTGCATGAACTCAGGAACTCGAAAATCTTTGTCTGTATCGAAAAACTCTTTCCCAGCTAAGTGGCTTTCCCCATTCGAGTTGTCGCCGCCGACATACCATGACGGGTTAGACCCATAGGCATTGATCCCTATGTTGTACGGAATATCAGCAATAACCAGTTGCGCACGCGGCACGTTGTAACGCTTGAAGTTCTGAAAGTGGTCATGAAATAAGTTCATAGCCCCTCCACGTAAGAAGCAGCAGAAGCAAGACGCGACACAGCAACAATCAGCCGGTCATGGTCTGACTTCTTCAATGGCTGCTTGAGCATGTCGCTAGAGGCCGCTGCTACGAATAAAACCTCTGGGACTAGCCCTGCCATTGCCTCGCGGTGACTAAACGGCTGGCGCTCCCTTGGCGCATGATCTGTGAGCCTTTCTGGGAACAGATCGTCGAAAGTAAGTCCGATTGATTCAAGGATTTCGTTTGCCGAGCATCCAGTCCAGCAATGGAGCAGAACGCGGCCATCTGAAGTTTCGCGGATTGAAAGGCTAGGCGACTTGTCCTGATGCGAAGGACAGCAGGCCATCCAGCGATCCGGCCCCATCTTGCGAACCTTGGACAAAAGCTGAAGAACGGTCTCGGCGCTCATGCTTGCATCCTCCTGATTGCCTCAAGGCCAGCGCGGGTGTAAGTCCTACCGCCGACAACAATCAGGTCGCCAGGATTGCCGACTGATTCCGTAGATGAAACCTTGGTCGCTGTTCCAAACTTGACTGCGTTATTCAGCCAAGTGCGGAACCCTGCGTTCCAGTCTTTGCCGAGCGTTCCCTTTTGCAGATGATGGTCGCGGAACTTTGAAATTTCTGCCTTCCACGAAATGCCAAGTTCTGACGCGAGAGCTACACAAGACTCGTTCGGCTCGAAGTCATCAGGAATGGAATGGCCAACCTTTTTTACTTTTGCAGGCTTGTCCTGCGTAATAACATTGGTTATTGGTTCTTGGTTATTGGTTGCTATTAGGGTGTCGATAGGGTGGCTATGGCTAGGCGATAGGGTGGCTATAGCTTCCTCATTAACCTTGTTACCCCAACGCTTTTGAGCACCCTTCTTGCCCCCCTCTGACATGGCCTTAAAGGAGGCTATTTCGTCATCGGCTCGTTTGTTGATGAACCCTTCATCTGTCTCCGTGAAGAACTCCATCAGGACGCAAAGAACTTCGTGTCCGTGTTCGCGCATACCGATAAGCCTGGCGGCTTGATCTGCGATGATTGGCTTTTCGCTCATGTAATACATGTCGAGAAGTCGGCGATATGCCAAGTCCTCTATGTAGTCCAGATGGCGCGTATGGCTTGCATAGTCGCCTATGTGAAAATTGTAGTAATGCACTATAATTACCCCTGATTTACTCAAGCCAGCCGAGGTGTTCGAGCACCGATGACGCTGGCTTTGTTTTGCCTGCAATTTAGGAAGCAGGCTTCTCCGTAGATCATTGTTCGTCGTACTTCCGACCGAAGTACAGCGCAGCCGCCAGTGCAGATGCGCCGAATACTCCGAACGCAATAAGCAGAAGGTCGAGCGTGGTTTCGAGGCTCATTCGTCATCCTTCGGCATGTTGTTCATCACCATGCAGAGCAGCGCAGTTACGCCAACGACTGCAAAGGCGTAGAGGCCTGCGAAGACGTAGGGTGTGAATAGTTCGTGGATCATGGTTTCCCCTTGTTTCTTTTAGGTTGTCAGCTACAGTTAAAGACCAGCGAATAAAAAAGCCCGGATTTTCATCGACGGGCAAAGACCGGCACAGGGTCCGGTCAGGAGGGAAGTCATCACGATTGCCGCCTGTCCGCTGGCTTAGACGCACGAAGACGTCCATTGGTAGCTAGCTCGATTTGGTATTGGCGCGTTTCAGGGATTTGGCTTTTTGAGAACCACTCGCTAACAGACGGGAACTCAACACCGACTGCGCGAGCGATTTCTGACTTGGAGCCAAAGTAAGAGAGAAGGTCGTTAGGTGTCATGCGTCGCATTCTAGGTATAGCTAGATGATATGTCAATAGCCATAGCTAGGCGCAGCAAACCTAATATACGACCTCGGATATAGGAGGATTTTCGTATGACTAAGGCGCTATTGGGTTTAATTAGCGTTGGCGATAGAATCCAATGGTTGCGAAAGAAAAAAGGATTGAGCCAAGTGCAGTTAGCAAAAGCAGTAGGAATCAGCGGGCCGTCAGTGTCCAACCTGGAAACAGGCGTTAGCAAGATGCCAGCATCAACAACCCTGCTTAAACTAGCGGCTGTTCTTGAGGCAAACCCAGACTGGATCATCTCAGGGCGTGGCGACCCGTATGAATGGCCCACATTTACAGAGGGCGACGAGGCCGAGCTTATCGGCGTATTCAAGTCGCTGGGCAATGAACAGAAGGCAATGATGCTGGCAGTAGCAAAGTCTCTCAAGCAATAACTATCTAGCCGCACCAACAGTCCCCGATTCGTTCGGGGATTTTTTTCGCCTAAAATCTAGTTATACCTATTGACACAAAATCTAGGCTGGCCTAGAATTCAGTCATCGGTTCAGCGCATCGAACCAGCAACAGGCCGCAGCCGGTAATGCCGGTAGTCAAGACGCTAGCTTCAAACGATCAAGACTTAGCCGCCAGTTGTAACTGCAAGCATTTCGCTCTTTAGGCAGCAGCCAGCCAGTGACAGAACAGAGTCACCCGCTACAACCAGGAAGCCGGAAGAACCGGCAAGACAAGTGGCTTCTAACGAGGCCGCATAGTGAAGCGCATCGCTTAAGTCCGGGAACCTCATGATCAAGTCCGGCTAGCTCAAAAGGCGAAAACGAATGGCTACCTGAAACGGTGCGCTTCACTGTGATTAGTAGCAAATCGCGCAGCAACTGCCAGAAGCCTACCGGGTGGAGGTCAAGAAGCGATAGCTGGTTACTGGGACTGTAGGTAACTGGCACCGATTAACACGCTCAATGCGTCAGCGACCAATTCGGTGAGCTTACCGAAAAGGTGGCAGCAAGCGCAGAGAGGCCACGGTTCGTATGTGGATGACAGCCGGGAAAGACCGGCGCTTATAACAGGAGGAAACATTATGTTCGTTGTTATCCAGCGCACTGAAACAGGCGAGGAGTTCGGCCTTGACCTGTTCCGAACAGAAGATCACGCATGGTTCTGGATTGAGCAGAACGCGGAGAACTTCCCCGAATCACAGTTCCGCGTTGAGAAGGAATAGCCATGAACAATCGCACAGAAGGCAATTGGTATGTATGCGACAAAGGCCGCAAATCTACGGTAGTTGATTCAGATGGGTTTGAAATCGCATGGGCTATGGATGAATGCGAAACATACAACGGAGAATCGGTAAGGCTGCGCGGATCAGAGGAGAAGGAAGCTAACGCTCAGTTGCTGGCCGCTGCTCCTGAGTTGCTTGATGCGCTGATTGAACTGCGGGACGCATATCAAGAATTCATGGGACTGCCTGCTTGCAAAGCCAATGCTGCCATCGCCAAAGCAACCTGGAGCGCAGCATGAACCTAATTCGCCGCGCAGTGCTTCGCATCCAGATACGCGCACTGGAGATAACAGTAGATGGTATGTCCGAGTGCTTGGAATGCGTTAGCGATCCGTCCTATACAAATCGGATCATCATCGCCCAAATCAATGCCCGTAACGAGCTTCGCCAGTGCCGCAAGGAATACCGCGAACTGTGTGGCGAACGTGGAAACAGTTGGATGGTTGCGCTATGAAAACCACCGTAACCGCTTACTCGACTGTGTTTGAAGTTGATTACGACGCATCTGCTGGACGTCCTGGCACTCGTTGGGAACCTGACGAACCTGCTGAGTTGATCATCAACAGCATTTCAATCGCAGGCCAGAACATTGACGAACTTCTTGCTGATTTCGTGACGGAACGAATCTACCAGCAACTCGAAGAAGACCTGAGCGATGAATCTCGGCAGAACGAAGAAGATGCCGCCGAAGCTCGCAACGAATACATCAAAGACATGATGAGGGAATCGAAATGAACAGGACAGACCTTGAGATGCTTTCCAGAGCATTCCGCCGCGCTGGCGACAAAGCTAACGACACATTCGAGAACGCTGCCCGAGAACTTCAAGACGCAGCCTATGCAATGGGCTACGAACGCGGATGCGGCCATCAAAGCAAGATGGTCAAGGCGCTTGAAGATGCAGCCTGCCAGTTGCTCGACCTGGGCTATCAGGCGCAGTCGCAGGAAATCGACAAGCTGATTGACGAGGTGACTGAGTAATGGACTCCGATCAAGACGGCGGCTTGCAGTTCTGGCAACAATTTCAGCAACAGTTTGAGGAGCAATTTGAAAATGAAAAACATCGCTACGGCAATGGTGAAAGCCAAGAGGTCATTCGGACCGGCGCTCAAGAGCAAGACAAACCCGGCCTTCAAGTCGAAGTACGCTGATCTTGCTGCCTGCCTGGATGCGGTTGATGAAGCCCTGTTGGCAAATGGCATCCTGATGATTCAGGAAACCTCCGAGGACTCTACTGGCGTCACCGTGGAAACGGTATTCATCCATGAATCTGGCGAAATGCTGCGCTGCGGAAAGCTCCACGTTCCTGCCAGCAAACAAGACCCGCAAGGATATGGCAGTGCGCTCAGTTACGCCCGTCGCTACTCGCTCATGGCTTCGTGCGGAATCGCGGCAGAAGACGATGACGGCAACGCTGCGTCGAAGCCTGCGCCGAAGCATGAGCCAGCCAAGCTAACCGAAAGCGCCGTGGCTGATTACCTGGCAATGATCGGCGACGCCGAATCAATGGATGCGCTCAAGAAGGCATTCGGCGCAGCGTACAAAGCCGCCGAGCATGTTTCTGATGCCAAGGCTCAAGCGGCATTCGAGCAGGCAAAGGACAAGCGCAAAACGCACCTCAACAACGAAATCACTTCACAGGCATAGACCATGAATATTTTTATCATCACTGGAAACCTTGGCAACGACGCCGAGCAACGATTCACGCAAAGCGGCGATTCCATCGTTTCATTCTCCGTCCCGGCCAAGTCTGGATTTGGCGATAAGGCCGTCACCTCATGGATAAAGTGTTCCATGTTTGGCAAGCGCGGCGAGTCAGTTCTGCCGTACTTGAAGAAGGGGCAGCTTGTCGGCGTCCAGGGAGAGTTTGCGGCGCGTGAATGGCAAGACAAGGAAGGCCAGAAACGCACTAGCAACGAGATGCGCGTAAGCGAACTTTCGCTGCTTGGCAAGTCGTCGCATGAACCGGCGCAGCGCCAAGAGCCAGCGCCGAAGGCCAAGACCGTTTCGCACGGCGACACGCTCGACAGCGATATTCCCTTCTGATCGGAGACAACCATGACCGCACTATTCATTCTTGCCGCAGAGCATCGCGCACTAGCCGACAAGCTGCACAACCTTGAACTTGATGACC
>ERZ1034361.351-NODE-351-length-31757-cov-6.065814_pt1 | contig 31757 bp, 42 predicted proteins | sample MGYA00520617_ERZ1034361 | MGnify/ENA primary metagenome ERZ1034361 (study PRJEB33736, sample SAMEA104284507) | Azolla filiculoides | biome: Urban; feature: Water surface; material: Ditch water | place: Netherlands | collected 2015-10-28 | depth 0-0.1 m ...
CGCCACGAAGGCGGCCCTCAAGGCAAGAAAACCATTCAAGCCGTTGGTCACGAAGCCAAGGCCATGTTGGGCAAAGTGCCCGGCAACATCGAAGCCATTCGCCCCATGAAAGACGGCGTGATCGCCGACTTCACCGTGACCGAGCAAATGCTCAAGCAGTTCATCAAGATGGTGCACCCACGCTCGGTGTTGAAGCCCAGCCCCCGCATCATCATTTGCGTGCCTTGCGGCTCAACCCAAGTGGAGCGTCGCGCGATTCGCGAATCTGCTTTGGGCGCTGGCGCCTCTGAGGTGTACCTCATTGAAGAACCCATGGCCGCAGCCATCGGCGCAGGTTTGCCTGTGTCCGAAGCGTCTGGCTCGATGGTGGTCGACATTGGTGGCGGCACCACCGAAGTGGGCGTCATTTCTTTGGGCGGCATGGTCTACAAAGGCAGCGTGCGCGTCGGTGGCGACAAGTTTGACGAAGCCATCATCAACTACATCCGCCGCAACTACGGCATGCTGATTGGCGAGCCCACAGCAGAAGCCATCAAGAAAAGCATCGGCTCAGCCTTCCCTGGTAGCGAAGTGCGCGAGATGGAAGTCAAAGGCCGCAACCTGTCCGAAGGTGTGCCTCGCAGCTTCACCATCAGCAGCAACGAAATTTTGGAAGCGCTCACCGACCCGCTCAACAACATCGTGTCTGCGGTTAAAACTGCACTGGAGCAAACCCCGCCCGAATTGGGCGCCGACATCTCCGATCGCGGCATGATGCTCACCGGCGGCGGCGCTTTGCTACGCGACCTCGACCGCTTGTTGTCTGAAGAAACAGGCCTGCCCGTTTTGGTCGCAGAAGATCCACTCACATGTGTGGCCCGTGGCTGTGGCATGGCCCTTGAGCGCATGGACCGTCTGGGCAGCATCTTCACCAGTGAATAACACTGGCGCAATCGATGGCGCTGGAGTCTCTTGAACGCAGCCCCCCACCTTTTTTCAGGGTGGGGTTTGCACCTCTGACCAAACTCATTTTTTTCAGCGCCCTGTCTGTGGTGCTGATGATTGGCGACAAGCAGCTGAAGTTCACACAACCCATTCGTGCCGGCCTGGCCACGTTGGTGCTGCCCGCGCAATGGCTGGTTCTTCAGCCTGGACATGCCATTGCCGCTTTGAGCCAATATTTTGAAAGTTTGGACCAGGCACAAAAGAATTTGCAACGCACCCAAGCCTTGGCCGTGCAGCAGTCCATGCGCGCCCAACAAGTTGAACAACTCCAACTTGAAAATCAAAGCCTTCGTCAACTGCTTGGGCTGCAAGGCAACGTGAGCACGCCGTCACAAGTGGCTGAGATTTTGTTTGATGTACCCGACCCCTACAACCAACGCATCGTGATTGACAAAGGGCAGCTCAAAGAGATTGAATTGGGTTCGCCTGTTGTGGATGCCGGTGGCGTGGTGGGCCAGGTCACTCGGGTGTATCCGTTGTCTGCCGAAGTCACCCTTCTGACCGATCGCGACCAAAACATACCCGTCCTCAACACCCGCACTGGCGCACGCAACATTGCAAGCGGTGACATTTTGGCAGGGGCGCCTCAAATTGAATTGAAATTTGTACCTGCCGGTGCCGATGTCAAAGAAGGTGACTTGCTCACCACCAGCGGCATCGACGGCGTTTACCCGGCAGGCTTGCAAGTGGCTCGCATCTCACACATTGAAAGACGCGTTGACATTTCATTTGCGCGCATTCATGCAACGCCATTGGCCAACATGAAAGGCAGACACGTGTTGGTTTTGAAACCCATCAGTCCGACCCTGCCGCCCATGCCGCACAAAGGCAAAACGCCATGATCATGACGCGTCGCGAAGCACTGTTGTTGCCCGTCAGCCCTTGGTTCATTGCTGGCAGTCTTATCGTGATCTTGCTACTGAACATGCTGCTGGGTCTCACCCAAGCATTTTGGCTGCCCGATCTGCTGGCAGTTTGCATTTTCTTCTGGGGCATTCATCAGCCACGCCGCGTTGGCATTGGCCTCGCTTTTTGCTTGGGGCTTTGGACCGATGTGCAACAGTCATCCCTCATGGGTCAGCATGCGCTCTCTTATGTCATTTTGAGCTATTGCGCATTCACCATGCACCGCCGCTTGCTGTGGTTCCCCATTCAAGAGCAAATGGTCCAAATCATTCCGTTCTTTTTCTTGGCAGAAGCCACCGGCTGGGTCATTCGCCTCACCACTGGGGACGATTTTCCAGGCTGGTCTTTGCTGCTTGTGCCAGTCTTGGAAACTTTGTTGTGGCCAGTGGCAAACGCCATCTTGCTGGCGCCTCAGCGTCGGGCGCACGACCCAGATGCCAACCGCCCCATCTAAGCCATGTCTTTGCACCTGCCCTCGTTAAGCGAGTTGCGCAACACAGAGTTTGAAATCTTCAAGTTTCAAACGCGGGTGGTCGTGCTGCAAGGCGTCGTGCTTTTGTGTTTTGCCTTGCTCGGCATGCGCTTGTTTTATCTACAAGTCATCCGACACGATGACCTTTTGGCACAAGCCGAAAACAATCGCACCGCCATCCTGCCCACCGTCCCCAATCGGGGGACCATTTTGGATCGCAATGGCGTTGTGCTGGCCAACAATTACTCTGCTTACACACTTGAAATCACACCTGCGCGCGTCAAGGACTTAGAGGCCACCATCGACAGTTTGTCCAACATCATTGACATTCCATTGCGTGACCGTCGCCGCTTTAAGCGCATGCGCGAAGAGTCTAAAAACTTCGACTCCCTGCCCATCCGTTCACGCTTGACCGATGAAGAGGTGGCCAAATTCTCAGCGCAACGCTACCGATTCCCTGGCGTTGAAATCAAAGCACGTCTGTTTCGCAATTACCCATTTGGTCATCTGGCCAGCCACGTGGTGGGCTACATTGGCCGCATCAACCAAAAAGAAAAAGAGCAAATTGAAGACAGCGACGACGAGGGCAATTACCGCGGTACGCAATACATTGGCAAATTGGGGGTTGAACAACGCTACGAGCGTGAATTGCACGGCATCACAGGGGTGCAAGAAGTTGAAACATCCGCAGGCGGCAAAGCCGTCAGACGGCTCACCAGCCGGCCCGCAACGCCCGGTCAAAACGTGGTGCTGTCACTCGACATCAAGCTGCAAAAGATGGTCGAAGATTTGTACGGCGACAGACGGGGTGCACTGGTTGCCCTGGACCCCCGCACAGGTGAAGTTCTCGCCTTTGTCAGCAAGCCCACCTTCGATCCCAATTTGTTTGTTGACGGCATTGACAGCGAAAGTTGGAAAGCGCTGAGCGAGTCCATCGACAAGCCCCTGCTCAACCGCGCGATGCGCGGCACGTACCCACCTGGTTCTACCTACAAACCGTTCATGGCCTTGGCCGCCCTTGAAACTGGCAAACGCAGCGCCAGCGACATCGTCAACGATACAGGCTCTTGGTCCTATGGCGGGCACACCTTTCGCAGCCACGGTGATGCGGGTCTGGGGCCTGTTGACATGGTTCGCTCCATCGTCTTGTCAAGCAACGTGTACTACTACTCCTTGGCCAACACCATGGGGGTCGATGCCATTCACGACTTCATGAAGCCTTTGGGTTTTGGTCAGATCACAGGCATTGATTTGCCCGGCGAACTGAAAGGCATTCTGCCCAGCACGCAGTGGAAAAAGAACAGCTACAAACGCCCTGAGCAACAACGCTGGTACGGCGGGGAAACCATTTCTTTGGGCATTGGCCAGGGCTACAACGCCTTCACCATGCTGCAATTGGCCAATGCCACGTCCACCCTGGCCAATGGCGGCAAGCAACTCAAGCCGCGTTTGGTCATGGCGACGCAAGACCCCATTGCACGTGTGGACCGAAGCGTCGCCGGCGCGGAGCCCCTCGATCTCGGCTTCAAACCAGAGCATGTTGCCGTCATTCGGCAGGGCTTGGTGGGGGTGGCCAAAGAAGGCACCTCGGCCCGCGTATTTGCCGGTACACCCTATCAAAGCGCAGGCAAAACCGGCACAGCGCAGGCCGTCACCATTGGCCAAAAAGACAAATACAACGCCAGCAAATTGGACGAGCACCAGCGTGACCATGCCTTGTACATGGCCTTTGCCCCAGCAGAAAATCCGCAAATCGCGCTGGCCATCGTGGTCGAAAACGCTGGTTTTGGCGCAGCCCAAGCAGCACCCATTGCAAGACGTGTGTTTGATTATTGGTTGCTGGGCGACTACCCAAGTCTTCAAGACATTGAGGCTTCGCAAAAAGGCTTGGCCTCATCCCCCGTTGGCGTTCGCAGACGCAAAGAAGACATCCAACTGACGCCCAGCGAAGGGGTGACAGGTGCGATGGGCAATCGGTAAGGACAATCGGTAAGTGTGGTGCGGCTGGCGGGGATCGAACCCACGACCCTTGGCTTCGGAGGCCAATACTCTATCCACTGAGCTACAGCCGCGATAGAAATGGTGTGTCGGCGGCAATTATGGCATGCGTGCTCTGCTCGCTTCGCAAACGAGGCCGACATCTCACCCCGCGGTTATAATTCCGGCTTGATTTAGCACCCCCAACACCTAGCAAAGAATCACCGAGGACGTCATGAGCACGAACAGCCACGATCAAGGCCACACAGGCAAATCCAAAATTTCCAAATCAGACCTTTGGCTGATCATTGCAGCCGCCGTGATCATCGTTGTCGGTTATTTAGACCTCAGCAAATCAAGCACCACCTTCAGCAATGCAGAACGGGATGTTGCTGAGCGCATCCAAAAAGTTGGTTCTGTGCAGTTCCGCGATGGCGCCAAAGCACTCCGCGCCGGTGAAGACGTTTACAAAGCACAGTGCTCGGCCTGCCACGCATCAGGCGCCGCTGGCGCTCCTAAGTTTGGCGACACCGCCGCTTGGGCACCACGCATCAAACTGGGTTATGACGCTTTGGTCAACTCTGCCCTCAAAGGCAAGAACGCCATGAGTGCACAAGGCGGCGGCGAATTCAACGACTTGGAAATTGGCCGTGCAGTGGCATTCTTAACTGCCTCAGCGGGCGGCAAGTTCAAAGAGCCAGAAGCACCTGCAGCTGCACCTGCTGAAGAAAAGAAATAAGCAGCAGCCCTCAGCCTTCTTGACAGATCGCTGCCAGACAAACCGCTCGATGCAAATCAGAGCGGTTTTTTCTTGTCTGCTGCGGGGCTTTGACGGAATGCAAACTGCGTCTGAAGATCTGCGGCCGACAAGTTCTCTAGTTGCCACAAACCCTGCGCCAAGCCCTCCGCAGCCAAGCCGACGTCCAGCGTGTGGAGCAAACCAAGTCCCAGCGGTGTTTGAAAATAAACACGTCCTTGCGCATCGGTATAACAAGCATTGACCGACGTTGATTGCCTCGTTTGCGACGTCAACTGGAAGTCATCCGATAAGCGCCAGATCCAGGGCGTCAAGGCCAGTTCGACATACACCCGCTGCGGGCCATTTTGAAAAAACCAGGCGCCGTGTTCATCCACAGCGTAATTGCGGTGAATGAATTCAATCAATTTGTCGTGCTGAAGCAATGAACCTTTGGCACCAGGCAAGCCACTTTGAAAGCTGCCAATGGCCTGTGCAGCATCATCTCTAAGGTACCAATGGCCCCGCTCGTCAAGGCCTAGCCAGCCATAACAATCGGGCACATTGGGCCATTTGGCCATGGCTTGTTTGACCAAGTCATCCATCAGTTTCTCTCATTTCAAACGCTGTAACAGCCATTCACCAACGGCTTCTGGCATGGCCTTCAAATGACCAGGCAGCGCCCCTTTCGCAAAGCCAACATGGCCGCCGTGTGAGGGCTGCCACAATTCTACGTAAGCACTGACTTTCTTTCGGACTGGCAAACTGCATGCAGGTACAAAAGGATCATTGGCAGCATTCACGGCCAGCGCTGGGACTTGAATGCCTGACATCACTGGCAGTGCCGAAGCACGCCGCCAGTAATCATCGGTGTTTTGAAAGCCATGCAAGGGCGCAGTGAACACATTGTCGAAAGCGTACAAATCTGTAGCGGCCATCAGCTTCTTTGCATCGAACAAGCCTGGGTGCTGCTGCAACTTGGCCATGGCCTTGGGTTTCATGGTGCGTAAAAACATGCGGGTGTAGACCTGCCGATTGAAACCCTGCCCGATGGCCTTGCCACTGGCCATCAAGTCGAGCGGTGAGCAAACCGAGGCCACGGCTTTCACAAGCAACTGTGCCGCTTGGCCTTGCTCACCCGCCCACCGCATCAAGGCATTGCCACCCAATGAAACACCTGCCGCCACAATGCCTGGACGCTTTTGTGCATCGGCCTGTTGTTTGAAACGCGCCAGTAGAAAATGAATCTCTTCATGGTCTCCGGAGTGGTAGGCCCGTGGTCCCAAGTTCAAGCTGCCGCTGCAACCTCTGAAATGCGGTACTGCGATGTCGCACCCATGCAACTGCGCCCAGTCGGCAAAGGCCTGTGCATAGTGACTACCCGACGAGCCTTCTAAGCCATGAAACAAAACCAGCAATGGTTTGACCCATTGTTTGGCTGGGTCGCTGCAAACTGTTTCACAAAAATCCACATCCACAAAATCTTGGTCGGGCGTGGTCCATCTTTCACGCCGCCATACCGCGGGCGCTTGCGCATACCGCCGCGAATACAAAGCAGGCCAAATGGTTTGCAGATGCCCGCCAGGCAACCACCAAGGCGCTGTGTAATGCGCCAGCGTCTTCACAGACGTCATGGCCTCAGTGCAACACCGATGGGCTGGAGGACATCTCTTGAGGCGCATGCGGTGTGCCTGGACTGGCATGATGCGCCACCATGCGCCAACCCTGCGGCGTCTTGTGATAAACGTTGGTGGCAATCACATAGGCGGTTTGCGGGCCATCTGCGCCCAAGACCTCGACACGTTCTACCAAGTGATGCATGGCACTGGCGAGTGCGTCCACCTTGTGAATGCTTTCGGGATGGGCTTGAACCGTGCCGTTGGCAAACATGCTTTCGAACGCTGCGCGAATGGCGCCAGCCCCAACCAGTCTGGGGCCCCCTGGATGCACGCACACAATTTCTTCTTCGTCGGCCCAGCACGCCATCAATCGCTCAATGTCGCCCTGGCGGAGTGCGTCATAAAACGTGGCTTCTACGTCATCCGGGTTGCCACCCAAAGTGGCGGCTCGAAGTTTGGCTTTGCGCATGATGTCCTTAGAAACAAAAAACCCGGCGTGCGCCGGGTTTCAGAAAACAATTGGCGTGTTCAACGCCCTCATTTTATTTTTTTGTACGGAACTTGCGCAAGGCGGCCAGTTGGGCAGCAAAAACTGCCAACTCGCTTTGCGCACGTGCCATGTCGATTTCGGACTTGGCATTGCGAAGGGCATCCTCTGCAGCAGCTTTGGCCGCATTGGCTTTCTCTTCGTCCAAGTCTTTACCGCGAATAGCAGTGTCAGACAACACGGTCACGTGGTCGGGTTGCACTTCCAAAACGCCGCCAGCCACGAAGACAAACTCTTCGGTGCCGTCGGCTTTTTCGATGCGAACAGAGCCAGCCTTGATGCGTGAAATCAACGGTGTGTGACGGGGGTAAATGCCCAATTCACCCGCTTCACCAGGCAAGGCCACAAAACGGGCTTCACCTGAGAAGATGGACTCTTCGGCACTGACCACATCAACGCGGATGGTGTTCATAGTTGTTCCTTGGAAAGGGTTTACAAAAATGGCTTACGCCATTTTCTTGGCCTTTTCGAAGGCTTCGTCAATGCCACCCACCATGTAGAACGCTTGTTCTGGCAAGTGATCGCACTCACCAGCCACAATCATCTTGAAGCCACGGATGGTTTCAGACAACGGCACGTACTTACCAGGTGAACCGGTAAACACTTCAGCCACGTGGAAAGGTTGTGACAAGAAACGCTGAATCTTACGGGCACGGGCCACCGCCAACTTGTCTTCGGGGGCCAAGTCATCCATACCCATAATGGCAATGATGTCGCGCAGTTCGCGATAGCGTTGCAATGTACCTTGAACAGCGCGCGCTGTTTCGTAGTGATCTGCACCCACGACCAAAGGATCGAGCTGACGGCTGGTAGAGTCCAAAGGATCCACAGCGGGGTAGATACCCAAAGAAGCGATGTCACGAGACAACACCACAGTGGAGTCCAAGTGAGCAAAGGTGGTGGCAGGAGATGGGTCGGTCAAGTCATCGGCAGGCACGTAAACGGCTTGGATGGAAGTGATGGAGCCCACTTTGGTAGAGGTAATACGCTCTTGCAAACGGCCCATTTCTTCGGCCAGTGTAGGCTGATAACCCACAGCAGAAGGCATACGACCCAACAAGGCGGACACTTCGGTACCGGCCAATGTGTAGCGATAGATGTTGTCCACGAAGAACAACACGTCTTTGCCTTCGTCACGGAATGATTCCGCGATGGTCAAACCTGTCAACGCAACGCGCAAACGGTTGCCTGGAGGCTCGTTCATCTGACCGTAAACCATGGCAACTTTGGACTCGTTCAAGTCTTTCAAGTTCACCACGCCTGAGTCGGCCATCTCGTGATAGAAGTCGTTACCTTCACGAGTACGCTCACCCACACCAGCGAACACGGACAAGCCGCTGTGCGCTTTGGCGATGTTGTTGATCAACTCCATCATGTTCACGGTTTTGCCCACACCGGCACCACCGAACAGACCCACTTTACCGCCCTTGGCGAATGGGCAAACCAAGTCAATCACCTTGATGCCGGTTTCCAGCAATTCTTGTGAAGGGCTCAATTCGTCATAAGCAGGGGCCTTACGGTGAATAGACGCTGTGAGTTCTTGGCTAACAGGACCGCGCTCGTCGATGGGCGTGCCGAGCACGTCCATGATGCGACCCAATGTGGCCTTGCCAACTGGCACTGTGATGGGGTTGCCGGTGTTGGACACCATCAAACCACGGCGCAGACCGTCGGATGAACCCAGCGCAATGGTACGCACCACGCCGTCACCGAGTTGCTGCTGCACTTCCAATGTGAGGGCAGAGCCGTCCATTTTCAGGGCATCATAAATTTTTGGCATTTGATCGCGTGGAAATTCCACGTCAACCACGGCGCCAATACATTGAACAATTTTTCCTTGGGCTTGCATTTTTCGCTCCAATAATTTGAATTAGCTGAACTGTCTTGATCGTCTTAGCCGCTGATCGCCGCGGCGCCAGAAACGATTTCGGACAATTCTTTTGTGATGGCTGCTTGACGAGTTTTGTTGTAAACGAGTTTGAGCTCGCCAATCACATTACCCGCGTTGTCTGTTGCGGCTTTCATGGCCACCATGCGAGCAGCGTGCTCGGAGGCCATGTTTTCTGCAACAGCTTGGTAAACCAAAGCTTCCGCGTAACGAACCAACAAGTCGTCAATGACGGCTTGTGCATCGGGTTCGTACAAATAGTCCCAACCATGTTGTTTGCCGGCAGCCTGCGTTTCAGCTTCCATCTTGTCGGCTGACAAAGGCAGCAACTGATCGATGGTGGGCTGTTGCGCCATGGTGCTGATGAACTTGTTGTAGCAAAGGTAAACCGCGCTCAACTCGCCATTGGCATACGCATCGAGCATCACCTTGACGGGGCCGATGAGTTTTTCCAAATGGGGCTTGTCGCCCAAGTGCGTCACTTGTGACACCACTTTGGCGCCCACACGGTTCAGGAAACCCAAACCTTTGCTGCCGATGGCCACTGCTTGCGCAGTTTTGCCAGCGGTTTGCGTATCACGCAGCTGCGTTGTCACAGCGCGCAACAAGTTGGTGTTCAGTCCGCCGCACAAACCTTTGTCAGTGGTGACCACAATGAAGCCAACGGCTTTGCCGTCGGAGTGCTTCATATAAGCGTGCACGTACTCAGGATTTGCCTTGCCGAGATTGCTCGCGATGGCGCGAATTTTCTCAGCATACGGACGTGCAGTGCGCATGCGCTCTTGCGCCTTGCGCATTTTGGAGACAGAAATCATCTCCATCGCTTTCGTGATCTTCTTGGTGTTTTCCACCGATTTGATCTTGGTGCGTAGTTCCTTGCCCGATGCCATCAGAGGCTCCTTTTGGTCAGGTAGAAATTAAGCAAAAGTTTTCTTGAAGGCGGCGACAGCAGCGTTCAACTCGGCTTCGGCATCTTTGTCCAAAGCTTTGGTCTCTTCGATCTTGGCCAACAATGCGGCACATTTATCTTTGAGGTACGCGTGCAAACCACTTTCGAAGGACAGAATTTTCTTCACGTCGACATCGTCCATGAAACCTTTGTTGACGGCGAACAAAGAAGCACCCATCAAGCTGATGGATTGTGGGCTGTATTGAGCCTGCTTCAAGAGTTCAGTCACGCGGGCACCGCGGTCGAGTTGTTTGCGTGTGGATTCGTCCAAGTCGGAAGCGAACTGCGCAAACGCAGCCAATTCACGGTACTGCGCCAAGTCGGTACGGATACCGCCAGACTGACCCTTGATGACTTTGGTTTGAGCCGAGCTACCCACGCGAGACACAGAAATACCGGCGTTAATCGCGGGACGAATACCAGCGTTGAACAGCGATGTTTCCAAGAAGATCTGGCCGTCGGTAATCGAAATCACGTTGGTTGGCACGAAGGCAGACACGTCACCGGCTTGCGTCTCAATGATTGGCAAAGCTGTGAGTGAACCTGTTTTGCCTTTGACCGCGCCTTTGGTGAAGGCTTCAACGTACTCAGCGTTGACGCGAGCTGCACGCTCGAGCAAACGGCTGTGGAGATAGAACACGTCGCCAGGATAAGCTTCGCGGCCTGGTGGACGGCGCAAGAGCAATGACACTTGACGATACGCCACAGCTTGCTTAGACAGATCGTCATAAACGATCAAAGCGTCTTCGCCGCGGTCGCGGAAGTACTCACCCATGGTGCAACCAGAGTAGGCTGACACGTATTGCATCGCTGCAGATTCAGAAGCGGAGGCTGCCACCACAATGGTGTAAGCCATGGCGCCAGCTTGTTCCAACGCGCGAACCACGTTTTTGATGGAAGAAGCTTTTTGACCAATCGCCACATACACGCAGGTCATGTTCTGACCTTTTTGGTTGATGATGGCGTCGATGGCCACAGCTGTTTTACCAGTCTGACGGTCACCAATGATCAATTCACGTTGACCACGGCCCACGGGCACCATGGAGTCAATTGACTTCAAGCCAGTTTGCATCGGCTGGTCAACTGATTTACGTGCGATCACACCAGGCGCAACCTTTTCGATCACGTCGGTCATCTTGGCATTGATAGGGCCTTTGCCGTCAATTGGCTGACCCAAAGCGTTGACCACACGGCCAATCAGCTCAGGACCCACGGGCACTTCCAAAATGCGGCCTGTACATTTAACAGTGTCGCCTTCAGAGATGTGCTCGTACTCACCCAAAATCACGGCGCCGACAGAGTCACGCTCTAAGTTCAAAGCCAAACCGAAGGTGGCAACACCAGCGGCTGTAGCGGGGAACTCGAGCATCTCGCCTTGCATCACGTCTGACAAACCGTGCACGCGCACGATACCGTCAGTCACGGACACCACGGTGCCTTGGTTACGGATGTCTGCATCAGAAGACAAACCTTGGATTCGGCTCTTGATCAGCTCAGAAATTTCTGCTGGATTGAGTTGCATGACTCTTTCCTTCTTTCTTTAAATAGATCTGGCCTCTCGCTGCATCAAGCAGTGAGAGCCACTTTCATTTGTTCCAGACGGGCCTTGACGGAGGTATCTAACACTTCGTCCCCCACGACCACGCGCACGCCACCAATCAGTGACGCATCGACCTCAACGCTGACGTTGAGTTTGCGGCCAAAGCGCTTTTCAAGTGTTCCGGACAGATCAGCCAAAGCGGCTGCATCAATGGGGAAAGCACTGTGAACGATCGCATCGGCTGTGCCACCTTGTGCATTTTTCAGTGCGCGAAATTGGCTGGCAATTTCGGGCAGCGCCACAAGACGGCGGTTTTCAATGGCCAGACGCAAAAAGTTCTGAGCTGCTGCTGGCAACGTGGTTTTCACGACACCAGACATCAAATCAAACACTTGCGCGTCGGTCACCTTGGGGTTTTCAGAGAATTGCAGCAGTTGCGAATTGCTCGCAACTGCGGCAAGCTCGTCGAGCCAAGCTGCAGTACCCGCAAGGTCGGCTGATTGCGCTTTGAAAAGCGCATCAGCGTAAGGGCGGGCGATGGTTGCAAGTTCTGCCATGGTCTTCTCGGACTGATAAAGGATTACAGCTCGGTCTTCAGACGGTTCAACAGATCAGCATGAACACCAGCATTGACTTCCTTGCGGAGAATCTGCTCAGCGCCCTTTACAGCCAATGCCGCAACTTGCTCTCGCAAAGTTTCACGGGCATTCACCGTTTGTTGCTCTGCTTCTGCTTTCGCGGAAGCAATGATCTTGTTGCCTTCTTCAGTGGCACGGGCTTTGGCTTCTTCGATGATCGTCAAAGCACGGCGCTCGGCGTCAGCCAAGCGAGTGGCCGTTTCGTTGCGTGAGGTGGCCAATTCAGCTTCCACGCGCTGGTTTGCAGCAGCGAGTTCTGATTTGGCTTTGTCAGCAGCGGCGAGGCCGTCGGCGATTTTTTGAGCTCGTTCATCCAAAGCGGCTGCAAGCGGTGGCCACACGAATTTCATCGTGAACAGCACCAGAATTGCAAAAACAATGGCTTGAACAAACAGGGTTGCATTGATACTCACGGCAACACCTTTCTTTTGGTTGTTGCAGGAATTACTTCAGAACAAACGGATTCGCGAAAGCGAACATCATGGCGATACCAACGCCAATCAAGAAGGCCGCGTCGATCAAACCAGCCAACAAGAACATTTTGGTTTGCAGTTCGTTCATCAATTCGGGTTGACGAGCAGCAGACTCGAGGTATTTGCTGCCCATGATGCCGATACCGATACAAGCGCCAATCGCGCCCATGCCGATGATGAGACCAGCTGCCAAAGCGACGTAACCGAGAACGTGTTCCATTTAATTGCTCCTATGGATGATGATGGAAAGGTTGAGAAAAAACTAAACTAAATTGTGACGCTTAGTGAGCGTCGTGCGCTTGACCGATGTAGACCAAAGTCAACATCATGAAAATGAAGGCTTGCAAAGCCACGATCAAGATATGGAAGATGGCCCAGATGGAGCCAGCGATCACATGACCGATGGGCAACAAAATGCCCGTCAATGACATGGCGGCTGTACCACCCATCAAAGCGATCAACATGAAAATCAGTTCGCCGGCATACATGTTGCCGAACAATCGCATACCGTGTGACACGGTTTTGGCGACGAATTCAATCATTTGGAAAACGAAGTTGAAAGGCCACAAAATGGGGTGCGCACCGAAGGGCGCTGTGGTCAACTCGTGAAACCAGCCGCCAATGCCCTTGATCTTGATGTTGTAGTACACACAAATCAACAACACGGAAACAGACATGCCCAAAGTACTGGACAGGTCGGCCGTTGGCACAACGCGGAAATAGTGAATGCTGCTGTCAAGGCCCGTCCAAGCAAACAGCATGTGGAACAGGTCGACAGGCAAGAAGTCCATCGAGTTGAGCAAGAAGATCCAAACAAACACAGTGAGCGCCAAAGGCGACACCAGCTTGCGGCTTTCGGCACTGTGGATGATGCCCTTGGCTTGTGAGTCAACCATCTCAAACAAGATTTCGACAGCGGCTTGGAAGCGGCCTGGCACGCCAGATGTGGCTTTGCGTGCGGCTTTCCACAACAGCAAACTGCCGACGACACCCAACAACACACCCCAAAAAATGGAGTCGATGTTGAAGACTGAAAAGTCAATCACACCCGCCATCGGCTTGTTTTGCAGATGGGTCAGATGGTGGCCGATGTATTCACCGGCGCTGGGAGCGTTTGCAGCTGACATTCTCTAGGCTCTTCTTAAATAACTTTTAAATTCATCAACTCAGGCAACCGGGTGAAACACTTTGCGCCAGGCAAACACCACCCAATAGACCTTCATCGTGATCACAAGGCCCACCAACATGGCAGGCCAACTTAAATCTTTGACTAACCAGACCGCCGCATAAAGCATGGCAATCGTGAGGCCAATCTTGACCATCTCCCACAGCAAAAACCCAAAAACTGCCGTTCCTGAGTTCACAGTGCTTGCTTTACTGGTTAAGCCCCGCGCGAACAACGCTGCAGGGACCACCACCGCCAAACCACCGTAAGCTGCCGACCATGCCGCCGCAACCCGCCCTGTGAAGAGCCAAGTCAAAGCCGCAACGATCGCACCAACCAGCATTTGCGCCAAAACCACGCGCCAAATGGAGAGAAGCGGCTGCTGGCGGCGCAGTTGTTGCACCTCCTCTGCAGTTAACGGCTTGAATTCGTCGATGTCATGCGTCTCATCTGATGCGTATGCTTGATACACAGGGTGAGCAGCTTTGACACCAGCGACTGCGCCGTCTTCGTACACTGTCTTCATCTGGCAAATCTTGTGGCGGAATTTTGAGCCCCTATGTTTACACACAGGTTACAGAAATATCCCTAGGTTCCGCAAAGCTCACGATTATAAGTGAAAACCCATATGCGCAAAACAAGACACAATCGAAGTTCTTAAATTCTTCTCATTTGCGCTTCAACGGGTGCCCCTCTATGTACGAACTCATTAAATTTACCCACTTGGCAGCAGGTGTTATTTGGTTGGGCGGCATGGCCACCATGATCTGGGCCGTGCGCCCGGCGGCCATTGCTTTATTTGAGCCCCCCATTCGTTTGCCCTTTTTGGCAAGCGTCATGGCGCGCTTTTTCAAGGTGGTGGTGGCCTGCATCTTTTTGTTGCTGCTGACGGGCGGCGCCATGCTGGTGGGCGTTGACATGAAGTTGGCGCCAAAAGGCTGGCATACCATGTTGGGCATCGGCACCTTGATGTGCCTTATTTTTGGTCACATCTATGCCGGTCCATTTCGAAAAATGAAATTGGCTTTGGCCCAGGCAGACTTGCCATCCGCCGCAGCACAATTGGCCAAAATACACCCCCTGATGATTTTGAATTTCGCACTCGGCTGGTTAGCTGTTGGTGCGGTGGTCATCTGGCGATAAGTTTTATTCTCTAGACCATGATGAGCGCCTCTCACTCCCCCCCCTTCAACGACGATCCTCGCAAAGAGTCCCTGATTGAATATCCATGCGACTTTCCCATCAAGGTTATGGGTGCACGCGTAGACGGCTTTGCAGAAGCCATGGCCGAAGTGGCCAAGCAGTTCGACCCTGGCTTCAATCCAGCCACCATTGAAATGCGCCCCAGCAAAGCCGGCAATTACCTGAGCGTCACCTTGACCATCAAGGCCACCAGCAGAGAACAGCTGGACAACCTGTACCGCGCACTGACCGGCCACCCCATGGTCAAAGTAGCCCTCTGACACTTCAAAGCACTGCACATGTTGGTCAAACATTCAGGGCAGGTGGCCTATTTAGACACCTACCAAGCCATGCAAGATTTCACGGCGCACCGAACGCCCGAAACAAGCGATGAGCTGTGGCTCTGCGAGCACCCTCCCGTTTTCACGCAGGGCTTGGCCGGCCTAGCGGGCCATGTGCTGAATGCGGGTGATATTCCTGTCATTGCGACCAACCGCGGCGGTCAGGTCACCTACCACGGTCCCGGCCAAGTGATGGCCTACCCATTGGTCAACTTGCAGCGCGCGGGCTACTTTGTCAAAGAATATGTTTACCGCTTAGAAGAGGCCGTGATCCGCACCTTGTCACACTTCGGTGTCACAGGTCACAGAGTGCCCAATGCGCCTGGCATTTATGTTCGATTGGCCGATCCTTTTGCGCACACCGCCCTCACGGGCCCTGCCGTGCCCACGGACCCCTTCAAAGGACTTGGCAAAATCAGCGCACTGGGCATCAAAGTCAGCCGACAATGCACCTACCATGGCTTGGCACTGAACGTGAAGATGGACCTCGAACCCTTTCAGCGCATCAACCCTTGCGGCTATGCCGGACTCCAAACCGTGGACCTTTTTACAATCGGGGTTCAGACCACTTGGGACGAAGCGGCCGATGTATTGGCACACAAGCTCACGCCCTTGCTGTCGCCCTGATGTCGACCCAAAGTCTCTGTGACACCGAAAGAATGCAATGACCAAAGATACCGATGCCACACGCAATGTTGTGCGTGTGGCGCAAACTGTCGAGAACTACGATGCCAGCGCCAAGCAAAAAGCGGCGGCCAAACTGTCACGCATTCCCATCAAGGTTGAACCTGGTGAAGTGCTGAAAAAACCAGATTGGATTCGCGTCAAAGCAGGTTCCCCCACCACACGCTTTTACGAAATCAAAGACGTGCTGCGCAAAAACAAATTGGTGACAGTTTGCGAAGAAGCCAGCTGCCCCAACATCGGCGAATGCTTTGGCAAAGGCACGGCCACCTTCATGATCATGGGTGACAAATGCACGCGCCGCTGTCCGTTTTGCGATGTGGGTCACGGTCGACCCGACCCCCTGGACATCCATGAGCCAGGCAACTTGGCACGCACCATTGCCGATTTGAAACTCAGCTATGTGGTCATCACCAGCGTCGACCGCGACGACTTGCGCGACGGCGGTGCAGGCCACTTTGTGGATTGCATTCGCGAAACACGCGCCCTGTCACCCACCACACAAATTGAAGTGTTGGTGCCCGACTTTCGCGGCCGCGATGATCGCGCTTTGGAAATCCTAAAAGCAGCACCACCCGATGTGATGAACCACAACCTGGAAACCGTGCCGCGTTTGTACAAAGAAGTGCGTCCGGGTTCCGACTACCAGTTCTCATTGCAACTGCTGAAAAAATTCAAAGCGCTGTTTCCCAACATCCCCACCAAGTCTGGCCTGATGGTGGGCTTGGGTGAAACTGACGAAGAAATTTTGGCGGTGATGCGCGAGATGCGCGCTCACAATATCGAGATGCTGACCTTGGGTCAGTACTTGGCCCCTTCCAACAGCCACTTGCCCGTGAAACGCTACGTGCATCCAGACACCTTCAAAATGTTTGAAGAGAAAGCTTACGAAATGGGCTTCACACACGCCGCGGTGGGCGCCATGGTTCGCTCCAGCTACCACGCAGATCAACAAGCACACGCGGCAAGTTTGGCGCGCTGATGAGCGCATCCGTTCGCTCCGCTTGGCTGGCACTTGGTGCCATTGCATTGTGGGCCACCTTGGCGCCTGTAGGGGTGCGCCTGTCGCACTTGCCGCCCTTCCTCACAGCCGGCTGCGCCTTGTTGATCGGCAGCTTGGTGGCACTGCCTTGGTCTGGTTTTAAGTGGCGCTTGGCGCTGGTGCCCGCATCCACTTTGGCCTTGGGCATCTACGGCCTGTTCGGTTACCACTTTTTATTGTTCGTTGCGTTTCGCATGGCACCTGCCGTACAAGCCAACTTGGTCAACTACCTGTGGCCTTTGCTGATTGTGGTGTTGGCACCGCTGTTCAACAAACACATCCACTTGAAACTTCGCCAGGTCATTGCAGCCATGGCCGGATTTGCTGGCGCAGCCTTGGTCATGACCGGCGGCAAGGCCATCAGTGCAGATTTCAACTTGGGCTACTTGGCAGCTTTGGCTTCGGCTTTCATCTGGGCCACCTACTCGCTCATGACCCAACGCGTCACAGCTTTTCACACAGCCGCCATCGGCACCTTCGGCCTGGTGTCAGGCCTGTTGTCTGTGGCTTGCCACTTTGCACTCGAAGCGCCCGTGCGCATCAACGCACAAGACGCTGGTCTGTTGGCATGGATGGGTCTGGGTCCATTGGGTTTGGCTTTTTACTTGTGGGATGCCGCGCTTAAAAATGGCAACGCGCAGCAAATTGGTTTGCTCAGTTTCATCACGCCATTGGGCTCTACGGTGCTGCTGTTGATTGACCGCCAAGAAGCGCTCACACCGCTCGTGGCATGGGCTGGCTTGTTGATTGTGGGGGGTGCGTGGTTGGGTAGAAACACCGGGCCGCAGGATGCAGCCAACGACCCACGCTTTGACCCGCCCTGAAAGCGCGCGCAGACCTACAACAAACTGGCAGGGTCTTCAGAGTCCAGCACTTGCAGCGCCAGTGCCTTGAGTTTTTCTGTATCGGCTCGCAAAATTTGTTGCTTCACTTGCAACACTTGCGACGGGTGCATTGAAAAACTGCGAAGGCCCATGCCCAACAACAAACGGGTCATGTTGACATCGCCCGCCATCTCGCCGCACACCGACACACTCTTGCCCTGCGCTGCGCCTTCGGCAATGGTGTCAGCCACCAAACGCAAAACTGCCGGGTGCAAAGGGTCGTACAAATGCGCCACGCTTTCGTCGGCGCGGTCAATGGCCAAGGTGTATTGAATCAAGTCGTTGGTGCCAATCGACAAGAAATCGAAATGTTTCAAGAACAATTTCAAGGACAGCGCAGCTGCGGGGATTTCAATCATGGCCCCCAAGCGCACATGGCCGTAGGCCACGCCGCGCGCATCCAAATCAAGCTGGGCTTGCTTGACCAGCGCCAGCGTTTGATGAATTTCACTGGCATGCGCCAACATGGGCACCAGCAAGTTCACTTTGCCCAAAGCGGCTGCACGCAAAATGGCGCGCAGTTGCGTTAAGAACATTTCTGGGTCTGCCAAGCTCCAACGGATGGCGCGCAAACCCAATGCAGGATTCAAATGCGCGGCATCGTGGCGCGCTTCGTCCAAGGGTTTGTCAGCGCCCACATCCACAGTTCGAATGGTGACCGGCAAACCCTGCATGCCTTCAACAGCACGGCGGTATTGCTGAAACTGTTCTTCTTCATCGGGCAAGTGACCTTGTCTGCCCATGAACAAAAATTCACTTCGGAAAAGGCCCACACCCACCGCACCCACCAAGATGGCCGCATCGGCATCTTCTGGCATTTCAATGTTGGCCAAGAGTTCAATTTTTTGACCATCCAAGGTCACAGCAGGTGTATGCCGCAACCGCGTCAGGCGCTCGCGCTCCAGATCGCCTTGGCGTTGCTTGAACCCATACTCGGCCAAGATGATGGGCGAGGGGTCCACAATGACCACGCCCATGTCGCCATCGATGATGACCCAATCGTCTTGGCGAATCAGCTGGCTGGCGCTGCGGGCACCCACCACGGCAGGAATGTCCAAACTCCGCGCCACGATGGCGGTGTGTGACGTTTTGCCGCCCACATCCGTCACAAAACCAGTGAACACGCTTTGCTTGAACTGCAGCATGTCGGCAGGCGACAAGTCATGCGCAACCAGTACCAGTGGCACATCCATGGTGTCACCCAATTGCAACTCTTGTTGAGGGCGCACATGCGGCTTGATTCGAACAACGGGTGAAGTCCCGCCTTTCAAGAAATGCAAAACGCGCTCGGTGACTTGCTCCAGATCCGATTTGCGCTCGCGCAAATAAGCGTCTTCCATTTCGTCGAATTGGCGGCCAATGACTTCCATCTGGCTGCTCACAGCCCACTCCGCGTTGTAAAGCCTGTCTTCAATCCAGTGCTTCACACCCATGGACAAGCTCTCGTCCTCCAACAGCATCAAGTGCACATCGAGCAACGCGCCAAGCTCTGGCGGGGCGTCGTCTGTCAAATCTTTTTGCAGTCTTCTCAGCTCTTCAATCACGGCATCACGTGCTAACCGTAATCGAACAATTTCAGCTTCAACTTGTTCTGGTTGAATGAAATAGTGGGCAACGTCCACGCGACTGGAGGCAACCAGTACCGCGCGTCCAATGGCGATGCCTCTGGCAACCGCCAAGCCATGAATGCTGAATGTCATTCACCCTCGCCAAATTTATCGGCAATCAAGGCCAACAAAGCGTCTAGCGCCTCTTGGGCTTGTTCACCATCGGTGTCAATGACCACCTCACTGCCTATGCCAGCAGCCAACATCATCACGCCCATGATGCTTTTGGCATTCACTCGGCGCTCACCTTTGGCCATCCAAACTTCGCAAGGGAAACTGCCCGCCAACTTGGTCAATTTGGCAGAGGCACGGGCGTGAAGTCCCAATTTATTGCTGATGGTCGTGGTAGCTTGGGGCATGTCGAGGTCCTGATTGATTTTGAGGCGCAGTGCAACCCACGGGCATGATGCCTTGCGCGCCACCAGCTTGCGCACGCGCAGCCAGGGCATCTAAAGTTTCGTGTCGATAACACACACTGCGCAGCAGCATGGGCAAGTTAACGCCTGCAAGCAAACGCGTATCGATGCCATCGTTGAGCTTTTGAGCCACGTTGGAGGGGGTCGCACCAAACACATCGCTGAGCAAAAGCACCTCAGGTGTGTTCAGTTTTGACATGGCCTGCTTGGCCAGGGCCAAGCTTTCTTCTGGGCTGTCATGGGCCCCGATGTCCAATGCTTGCACGCCCAAAGCACACTCGGGAAAAACGTGCAAAGCACAATCACGCAAGGCCGAGGCCAAAGGTGCGTGGGCAACAATGAGAATTCCGATCATGCCGAATTATGGCGGTTTGCCCAGTGAAAATAAACATAGGACAACACCGCACAGACACCAAACACCGAAAAAGCCGACTGAAAGGCCAACACGGGCGGCCATCCCAGTGATTTGAAGAAATCAACGCCGATGCCAATGCCCCACTGCACAACAAAAACACCCACGAAAATCACCAGGTTGTAGGCCGACAGCGCACGGCCAGCAAGGTGCGGCGGAAATGCCATGCCCACCGCAGGCTGCGCCAAAGCCACAAAGGTGCTGGTGATACAAAATAAGGCCAAGGCCGCAGCTGTGCCAGCGCCTAAATCAGGCCCCAGCCAAATCACGCCAAATAACACCGCAAAGCTAAGGGGCTGACCCCATGCAATCAATTGATCAGCCGTGATGCCGCGCTTGGCCAATCGAGGGGTGACCAAGCCCCATATCCAAAAAGTAGTCAACATGCACAAGTTGATGGCAAACAAGCCCGTTGCTGCAGACAAGGGGTCGTAGCCACCCACCACGGTCATCCAAGGGCCTGCCCACAAAGTTTGGACGGCCAGCATGCCCGCATAACAAAAGAAACCCACTGGCGCCATGCGCCAAAAATAGGCGCTGCGCCACACGGGCCCATAACCCGCTTCTTCTTGAACAACTGGGTGAGTGGGCGCTTGGGGCTTTTCCCAAACAGGCACAAACTTGTAAATGAAGAACATGGCCACCAGAACCAAAACGGCCAGCCCCGCAAAGATGGCACGCCAACCTGTGAGAGGCATCAACCATTGAACGGGCAAGGTTGAGGACAGCATCCCCAAAGAGCCCGTCATCAACATCCACGAATTGGCACGCAACTGTGCGCCGGCATCCATCCAGCGGCGATAGCCGGTGAGGGGCGCCATCAAACAAGCACTGACACCTACGCCGCATAAAAACCGCGCCAGCCACAAACCCACAAAACTTTGCGCCATGGCAAAAGCCGCACAGCCTAAAACGGCCACGATTAAAAATGACAAGATGACCGTTTTAGGCCCGTACCGGTCCAGCCATTTGCCCAAGGGCAACTGTGTGACCGAAAACCCCAAGAAATAACCGCCCGCCAACAAGCCCAAGTCTTGGGCAGAAAGCGCCAACTCTTGCGTCAGTGCTGGCGACAAGGTTGCCGTGATGGCCCGCATCAAGGTGGACAAAAAATAAGCAAAGGCAAAGACCAAAAAGACCCCCACCATTTGCCGCTGCGCCAGCATGGGGTTTGGGTTCTGATGCTCAGTCATGACACGCTTTCAAAAATTCCTGCATGCCGACATTATCGGTGCCTGCATGCGTGATGATTTTTCGCGACAATGAGGCCATGAATTCACTTGACGGCATCCGCATCCTCGACCTGTCCCGCGTACTCGCGGGCCCATGGTGTACCCAAACTTTGGCCGACTTAGGGGCCGACGTGATCAAGATTGAGCGCCCCGGCGCCGGCGACGATACGCGCAGTTGGGGCCCCCCTTTTCTCAAAGACACCAACGGCAACGACACGCCTGAGGCAGCCTATTATTTGGGAACCAACAGAAATAAGCGCTCACTTACTTGTGACATTGCCAAGACTGAAGGCCAAGCGCTGATTCGCGAACTGGTTGTGCACTGTGACGTTTTCATTGAAAACTTCAAGGTCGGTGACATGGCACGCTATGGCTTGGACTACGCCAGTTTGAAGACCCTCAACCCCAAATTGGTTTACTGCAGCGTCACGGGCTTTGGTCAAACCGGGCCCTACAGTGAACGCGCCGGTTACGACTATGCCGTGCAAGGCATCGGCGGTTTGATGAGCGTCACGGGCGAACGTGATGACCTGGGTGGTGGCCCTCAAAAGGTGGGGGTGGCTGTGGCCGATTTGTTCACCGGCATGTATGCCACTGTGGGCATCTTGGCCGCACTCAGGCATGCCGAAAAAACAGGCGAAGGCCAGTATGTCGACATGGCCTTGCTCGACACCCAAGTGGCCATGCTGGCCAATTTGGGCGCCAATTATTTGGTCAGTGGCAAGACCCCTGGTCGCGCGGGCAATGCCCATCAAAACATCGTGCCTTATCAAGTCTTTGAGGTGAAGGCACCTGCCCAGGCTGCGGCTGGGAGTCGCGATCATTTAATTTTGGCGGTAGGCAATGACGGCCAATATGCCAAATTCTGTGACGTTGCAGGCCATCCCGAATTGGCGCGTGATGAACGTTTTGCCAAAAACACCGCGCGCGTTAAAAACCGTGCAATCTTGGTGCCGATGCTTGAACAGATCATGTTGACCCGAACCAAAGCAGACTGGTTGTCTGCACTTGAAGCGGCCAAGGTACCTTGTGGTGCCATCAACAATTTGTCTGAAGTGTTCGCCGATCCTCAAGTGGCCGCGCGCAACATGGTGAGCACATGGCAACACCCTCACCAAAAAGATTTGAAGCTGGTCGCCAGCCCACTCAAACTGAGCCTCACACCTGTGCGACAAGACCACGTGCCGCCGCAACTGGGACAACACACGGCGCAATTGCTCCAAGAAGTGTTGGGCTACAACCATGCACACATTGAACAACTGCAAAACAAAGGGGTAATCTGATGGCCCAGTATTTGTTGGTTCATGGCGCCTGGCATGGCGCTTGGTGCTGGCGTCATGTCACCGAAGGATTGATCCGCGCAGGTCACAGCGCACATGCCATCACACTGACCGGCTTAGGTGAGCGCTCACACCTCTTACACCGAGGAATTGATTTGGAGACTCACATCCAGGATGTCTTACAAGCTTTGGATGCAGAAGAAATGAACGATGCCATTTTGGTGGTTCATTCCTACGCTGGCATGCTGGGTACTGCCGTGGCAGATCGCCGCGCCTACCGCCTGAAGCACCTGGTTTACTTAGACGCCGTCATACCCAAGCCAGGCGAAAGCTGGAGCAGCACACATGCCAGCGCCACCCAAAAAGCCAGAATCGAAGCGGCGGCAGACAGCATCGACAACAGCTTCCCGCCACCCGACCCTTCGGTGTTTGGCTTGAGTGCAGAGGGCTACGAATGGGTTCAAAGACGTCAGACACCTCACCCTGGCGGTACCTATCAGCATGTGCTGAATTTCGACCCAGCCCGTGTTGCAAGCGTTCCCCGCACCTTCATCAACTGCACCGTACCGCCATTGGCAACCATCGATGCAGTGCGGCGCCGAGTGGTCGACCCCCAATTCTGGGATGGCCAGTGGCTGCCTCAATCGCAGGTGATTGAAATGAAAACGGGGCACGATCCCATGATCAGTGCCCCGCAGGCTTTAACCGCGTTGTTGTTGGATTGCGCGAATCAAGTTTGAACGCTTGGACTTGGTCCTTGCTTAGTCCTTGCGGAAATTGTCGTGGCAGCCTTTGCAGGTTGACGCTGCTGGCCCAAAAGCCGATTTCAAAGCGTCAACGTTGCCTACTTTGGCAGCAGCAGCCAGTTTGGCCATCTCGGTTTGCATCTTGTCTGCAGCCTCTTTGTATTTGGCGCTGTCTTTCCAAATTTCAGGTTTTGAGCGCGTGTCGCCCTTGTCGCTGCCTTCTGGGAATGCGGTCCACGGCAACTTGGACATGGCGGCGGCGATGTCTGCATTGTCTGCTGCAGCTTTGGCATCAAATGGTGCTTTGCCAGATGCCATGGCACCCACACGACCAAAGTGTGCGGCCATGACGGTGAAGCTGGCTTTGCGATATTTGATGGCGTCTTCTGGTTTTGCAAATTGCGCGGCGGCTGGCAAAGCCAACATCAAGGCCAGCAAGCTGGCAGTGGCAGTTAATCGTTTTTTCATAGGTCGTCCAGATCAGGTTATCGTGCTTTACAGTTTCGCATGTTTTTAATTTTTTTGCAGGCCCGCCTCAAGGTGATGAAAGTTTCAAGATGATTCAAGTCCGTATTTGGGATTTACCAACGCGCGTGTTCCACTGGTCACTCGCCATCCTGGTCATTGCGTTGATCATGACCGGCAACGTGGGGGGCAACGCCATGGTTTGGCATTTCCGTTTTGGTTATGCTGTTTTAAGCCTGCTGCTGTTTCGCCTTATGTGGGGGTTTGTAGGCGGCCATTGGTCCCAATGGCGTCAGCTGACTTGTACGCCCTCTGCACTGCGGCAATATGTTTCAGGCCTGCACGGTCATCAGCGATTTTTGGGACACAACCCACTGGGCTCTCTGTCTGTCATTGTCATGCTCAGCATGCTGTTGCTCCAAGTCACAACAGGGCTGTTCAGCGACGATGAAATTGCCAACGCCGGTCCTTTGACGGTGTGGGTTACTGGGCACATTGTCTCTTTGGCCACAGCTTGGCACAAAGGACTTGGCAAAGCCATTGTGCTGCTGCTTATCGCGGCTCACCTCTTGGCCATTGCTTGGCATTTGATCAAAAAGGAAGACAACCTCAGCCGGGCCATGGTCTTGGGCGACAAAGACACGGCCATGCCTGTGCCAGGGTCCAGTGACAAGCCTATCGATTGGCTCAAAGCATTTGCGTGTCTTGCATTCGCGTCGGGCTTGGTGTTTTTCCTCATCACCGCCACCCCTCCCAACTCGTAGCCCTTCCAAATATGGCGCTACACTTGAACGTCATTTTGCACTGAACCCACTTGTCAGAAATACATCCCCCAAAGATTGCGCTTGTCGCACCGCACTCACATGCAGACATGGCTGATGTGCGACACATCTTCATGGCTTATGCACAGTCGCTCAGTGTTGATTTGTGTTTTCAAGATTTTGAAGCAGAGCTACAGCAATTACCAGGCGACTATGCGCCGCCCAGAGGCGCTTTGCTGTTGGCCATGGTCAATGATGACGTGGCTGGCTGCTGTGCATTGAGGCCCCTCGATTCAGCAGACTCACCCAATGCTGCCGAAATGAAACGCTTGTATGTCAAACCCGAATTTCGTCGCTTGGGCTTGGGCCGCCAATTGGCGGAGGCCATCTTGGATGCTGCGCGGCAATGTGGTTACAGCTGTGTGTTGCTCGACACCTTGGACGAGATGGAAACTGCGCGTGCCTTGTACGAAGACTTGGGATTTGAAGAAATTCCACCGTACTATCACAACCCTTTGCCAGGTGCGCATTACCTCAAAGTGATGCTCTGACAGGATGAGCCTAAAGGCTCATCGCTGCGTTGTTTTGAAAGCCTCACTTTAGAGGCTTTGGCCCTTCTTAGCCTTTGGCTTGAGACAACATGGTGCCCGCATCGCTGACTTCAAATTTGCCTGGGCCTTCGATGTTCAAGTTTGCAACTTTGCCGTCTTTGACCAACATGGAATAGCGGTTGCTGCGCAAGCCCATACCGCGTGTGGTCAGGTCCAATGTCAAGCCTGTGGCCTTGGTGAAGTCTGCACTGCCATCTCCCAACATGCGAACTTTGCCCGCAGTGTGAAGCTCACGCCCCCAAGCGCCCATGACGAACGCGTCGTTGACACTGACGCACCAAATTTCGTCAATGCCTGCAGATTTGAGCGCATCAAACTGCTCGACATAGCCAGGTACATGTTTGGCAGAGCAGGTAGGTGTGAAAGCGCCTGGCAGCGCAAACAACGCAATGGTTTTGCCTGCAGATGCTTTTGCCACATCGACGGGGTTGGGGCCAATACTGCAACCATTGCCTTCTACTTCAACGTATTCTGTCAAGGTCAATGCAGGTAGTGCGTCGCCAACTTTGATCATGGTGTGTCCTTAAATAATGTGGAGGAGAGTTGTGAGAGAAACATGTCATTCGTGCGAGCATTCAACAAATGCGCAGACGAAAAAAAACGACCCACAATTGTGAGTCGTTTTTTGAAGGTTTGCTGAGTGCAAGCTGATTAAGCTTAAACCGCGGCAGCCTTTTCAACCAAACGGGTTGCAACCCAGTTTTTGGTTTTGGAAATTGGCTTGCTCTCGGTGATCTCAATCACGTCGCCCAAACCGAATTGTCCTGTTTCGTCGTGTGCGTGGTACTTGCTTGATTTGGCAACAATCTTGCCGTACAAAGCATGCTTCACGCGACGCTCCACCAATACCGTTACGGTTTTGGCGCGTTTGTCGCTGACCACCTTGCCGATCAAGGTGCGCTTGAGGGATGTTTTAGCTTCCGTCATGGTCACTCCTTATTTGGCGGCTTGCTTTTCAGCAAGGATGGTTTTGGCACGAGCGATGCTGCGGCGAGTTTCGCGCAGTTGGTTCGTATTGCCGAGTTGCTGAGTGGCTTTTTGCATGCGCAAATTGAAATGGGCTCTTTGCAGATCCTTGATTTCTTTAGCCAAGCCAGCGTCGTCTTTGGTGCGCAGTTCAGTTGTGTTCATTGTGAGTTCTCCTGAATTACTGGCCAATCATGCGTGCGACAAAAGTCGTGCGCAAGGGCAGTTTGGCTGCGGCCAATTTAAACGCTTCACGGGCCAATTGCTCTGGCACGCCAACGATTTCATACAACACCTTACCGGGCTGAATCTCAGCCACGTAGTACTCGGGGTTGCCCTTACCGTTACCCATACGAACCTCTGCAGGTTTTGTAGAGATTGGCTTGTCGGGGAACACACGAATCCAGATACGGCCGCCACGCTTCACGTGACGTGAAATCGCACGACGTGCGGCTTCGATCTGACGGGCCGTCAAACGGCCGCGGTCGGTGGACTTCAAACCGAAATCACCAAACGCAACCGTGTTGCCACGGGTTGCGACGCCGGTGTTGCGGCCCTTTTGTTCCTTACGGAACTTTCTGCGAGCGGGTTGCAGCATGTTTACTCTCCTTTGGCACCGTCAGCTGCTGCAGCTGGCGCGGCTACTTTACGTACGCGCTTAACGGTGGGTTTGACATCACCACCAGCTTCGGCGGGCTTGTCGCTGCCGTCAACGGGTGCTGTGTTGGTGCCACCAGCACGACGGGGCGCACCGCGGCCTGCACGGTCACCCGGGCGAGCATCACGACGCGGGCCACGTGGGCGACGCTCTTCTTCTTGACGGGGTTCAGCCAAAGCGGGCGCATCGTTGCGACCCAGGTTGTCACCCTTGTAGACCCAGACCTTCACGCCGATCACACCATAGGTGGTCTTGGCTTCAGAAGTACCGTAGTCAATGTCAGCGCGCAGAGTGTGCAAAGGCACGCGGCCTTCACGGTACCACTCAGTACGTGCAATCTCGATACCGTTCAGACGGCCAGCAGACATGATCTTGATGCCGAGGGCACCCAGACGCATGGCGTTTTGCATGGCGCGCTTCATGGCGCGGCGGAACATGATCCGCTTTTCGAGCTGTTGTGTGATGCTGTCAGCAATCAGTTGTGCATCGATTTCGGGCTTGCGCACTTCTTCGATGTTCACTGCGACTGGCACGCCCAAACGAGCTGCGAGTTCTTTTTTCAAGCTCTCGATGTCTTCGCCTTTTTTGCCGATCACAACACCAGGACGAGCCGAGAAAATTGTGATGCGTGCGTTTTTGGCGGGGCGCTCGATGAGGACGCGTGCCACAGCAGCGTTCTTCAACTTGGCCTTGAGGTATTCACGAACCTTGATGTCTTCGGCCAACATGCCGGCGAAATCACGGTTGCTTGCGTACCAACGGCTTGCCCAGTTGCGGCTGACCGCAAGGCGGAAGCCGGTAGGATGGATTTTTTGTCCCATATTCTTCCTAGGCCTTTCAGTTGCCAACCGTCACATACACGTGGCATGTGGGCTTGCTGATACGGTTGCCACGGCCTTTGGCGCGGGCGGTGAAACGCTTGAGTGTGGCGCCTTGTTCGACGTAGATGGTTTTCACCTTCAACTCGTCGATGTCAGCACCGTCGTTGTGTTCAGCGTTGGCGATAGCGGACTCCAAAACCTTCTTCACAATGCCAGCAGCTTTTTTCTGCGTGAATGTGAGGATGTTCAGAGCTTGATCCACTTTTTTGCCGCGAATTAAATCGGCGACCAGGCGGCCTTTATCGACCGACAAACGGACGCCCCTGAGGACTGCACGTGTTTCCATGGTCTTTCCTTATTTCTTCTGGACTTTTTTGTCCGCTGGATGACCCTTGAATGTCCGGGTCAGAGCGAATTCACCCAGCTTGTGGCCAACCATTTGGTCAGTCACATAAACAGGCACGTGTTGTTTGCCGTTGTGCACAGCAATGGTCAAACCGATGAAATCGGGCAAGACCATAGAACGACGTGACCATGTTTTGATGGGCTTCTTGTCTTTCGTTGCAACGGCTTTTTCAACCTTGGCAACGAGGTGATGGTCAACGAATGGACCTTTTTTAAGTGAGCGAGTCATTGGCTACCCTTTACTTCTTGCGACGCGACACGATCATGACCTGCGTGCGCTTGTTGTTACGGGTACGGTAGCCCTTAGTCAGGTTACCCCATGGGTCAACTGCATGACGGCCTTCACCGGTACGACCTTCGCCACCACCGTGTGGGTGATCAACAGGGTTCATTGCCACACCGCGGACGGTAGGACGAATACCCATCCAACGCTTCACACCGGCTTTGCCCAACTGGCGCAAGCTGTGTTCTTCGTTGGCGACTTCACCAATCGTTGCACGGCATTCGATGTGAATCTTGCGAACTTCACCGGAACGCATACGCACTTGAGCGTAGATGCCTTCGCGGGCCAACAATGTGGCAGAAGTACCAGCAGAGCGAGCGATTTGAGCGCCGGCACCTGGTTTCAATTCGATGCAGTGAATGGTTGAACCCACTGGAATGTTGCGGATGGGCAATGTATTGCCAGCACGGATCGGGGCTTCCGAACCGGACAACAATGTTGCGCCAACTTCCAAACCACGGGGTGCAATGATGTAACGACGCTCACCGTCTGCATAGCAGACCAACGCAATGTGCGCTGTACGGTTTGGATCGTACTCAATGCGTTCCACTTTGGCTGGAATTGCATCTTTGTTACGTTTGAAGTCAACAACACGGTAGTGATGTTTGTGACCACCACCCTTGTGACGGGTTGTGATGTGACCGTTGTTGTTGCGACCCGCTTTTTGATGCTGTGCTTCGAGCAAAGGCGCATAGGCCTCGCCTTTGTACAGGTGATCGCGAGTCACCTTCACCACGCCACGTTGGCCTGGTGAGGTTGGTTTGAGTTTAATGACTGCCATGATTAAGCGGCCTCCCCTGAGAGGTTCAGCTCTTGACCTGGCATCAAGGTGACGTATGCCTTGCGAACATTGTCGCGACGGCCCACAGTCTTGCCAAAACGCTTGGTCTTGCCTTTGGTGTTCACCACAGACACGCCTTTTACTTCCACCTTGAACATCAACTGCACAGCAGCTTTGATTTCAGGCTTGGTAGCGTCCTGCAGCACTTTGAATGTGACAGCGTTTGATTTTTCTGCAACCATGGTGGCCTTTTCGGACACGATGGGGGCAACCAACACAGCCATCAGACGACCTTCGTCAAACTTTTGTGTGCTCATGCGAACATCTCCTTGAGTTTGTCGACAGCGCCTTTGGTGACAACCACTTTCTTGAAGTGAACCAAAGAAACTGGATCGGCGTAACGGGGCTCAACAATCAGGATGTTGACCAAGTTGCGTGAAGCCAAGTAAAGGTTTTCGTCAACTTCTTCTGCAATGACCAAGACAGAGTCGAGGTTCATGGCTTTGAATTTGGCAGCCAATTGCTTGGTTTTGGGAGACTCAACTTTGAAGGAGTCCACCACAGCCAAACGGCCTTCGCGTGCCAACTGCGAGAAGATCGAAGCCATACCAGCACGGTACATCTTCTTGTTGATCTTCTGTGTGAAGTTTTCGTCGGGCATGTTCGGGAAAATACGACCACCGCCGCGCCACAGAGGCGAAGAAGTCATACCAGCACGTGCACGGCCAGTACCTTTTTGCTTAAAGGGCTTCTTGGTTGAGTGGTGAACTTGTTCACGGTCTTTTTGAGCGCGGGTGCCTTGACGGGCATTGGCTTGATAAGCCACCACGATCTGGTGAATCAGGTCTTCGTTGTATTCACGACCGAACACGGTTTCTGGCGCTTCGAATTTAGAAGCGGCTTGACCTTGGTCGTTCAGGAGTTCGAGCTGCATCAGTTCGCTCCTTTAGCTTTGATGGCGGGACGCACAGTCACGAAGCCGCCTTTGGAACCAGGAATTGCACCTTTGATGAGGAGCAAACCACGGACTTCGTCTACGCGCACGACGTCGAGGTTCTGGGTTGTGCATGTGACATCACCGAGGTGACCGGACATGCGCTTACCTGGAAACACGCGACCTGGGTCTTGCGCCATAGAGATAGAGCCTGGCACGTTGTGCGAACGGCTGTTACCGTGCGACGCGCGCTGTGACTTGAAGTTGTGACGCTTGATGGTGCCCGCGAAGCCTTTACCAATGGAAGTGCCTTGCACGTCCACCTTTTGGCCCACAGCAAACACCGTAGCAGGCACAGCAGCGCCAGCGGCGTACTGAGCTGCTGTATCAGCAGTCACTTTGAATTCTTGAATGATTTCACCGGCTTCAACGCCTGCTTTCGCAAGGTGGCCAGCAATAGGCTTGGTGACACGCGATGCTTTGCGTGCGCCGAACGTTACCTGAAGGGCAACGTAGCCATCGTTCTCTTGGGTTTTCACCTGGGTCACGCGGTTGTTTGAAACATCTACCACTGTGACAGGCACTGCGTCCCCATCATCAGTGAACAGACGCATCATGCCCACCTTGCGGCCCAACAACCCTAAGGAGTTGCTAAGACTCATGTTTTTTTCTCCAAAACTTCCACCCCAGCGACTTCAATTGGCCCCTGGGTTTGGCCTGGTTTTAAGCAGGCTTAAATATGAAAGACGGTTAATAAATCCCAACCCAAAATGGGCTGAGCCTCGAATTATAGCCACACGCCATACTACATGGCAAGAAGTTTTTAATTCGAGTCTTTTTGGGGCTTTTTCAGACCCCGATGAGGACATTGCAATACTGGTTTCCCAGTGCTGCAATGCCTCAACTGTCTGGTCAGTTGCGTAATTAAAAAATTACTGCAACTTGATTTCGACGTCCACGCCAGCAGGCAAGTCCAACTTCATCAAGGCGTCAACAGTTTTATCTGTTGGGTCAACGATGTCCATCAGACGCTGGTGCGTACGGATTTCGAACTGGTCACGGCTGGTCTTGTTGACGTGCGGTGAACGCAGAATGTCGAAACGCTTCATGCGTGTTGGCAAAGGCACGGGGCCCTTGACAATCGCGCCGGTGCGCTTGGCAGTGTCTACGATCTCAGCAGCAGACTGGTCGATCAATTTGTAGTCAAACGCTTTAAGGCGAATGCGGATTTTTTGTTTAGCTGACATGCGTGTGCTCCAAACTTAGGCTTAATTCAATTAAGCGATGATTTTGGCAACAACGCCAGCGCCCACAGTGCGGCCGCCTTCGCGGATCGCAAAACGCAAGCCTTC
>ERZ1034361.352-NODE-352-length-31622-cov-3.553971_pt1 | contig 31622 bp, 29 predicted proteins | sample MGYA00520617_ERZ1034361 | MGnify/ENA primary metagenome ERZ1034361 (study PRJEB33736, sample SAMEA104284507) | Azolla filiculoides | biome: Urban; feature: Water surface; material: Ditch water | place: Netherlands | collected 2015-10-28 | depth 0-0.1 m ...
AAGCAGCACGGCAAAGAGGTCGTGAGTGAAGCGAAAGCTGAGCACATGGCTGATGCTATTGCTGCAATTTACGCAGGTCTGTCCTGCAACTCGTTCAAACAAATGCTGCCATTCATTGCAGCAAACCAAGGGTAGTTATGCAAATTCAACTGAAACAGACCGAGATCATTGCCGCACTGAAACAGTACATCGGCACTCAAGGCATCAACCTCAACGGCAAAGCCGTGGACATCTCGTTCACAGCCGGCCGCAAGGAAGCAGGCATCACTGCTGACATCTCGATCGAAGATGCCAACCAGGAAATCCCTGGCTTCACTGATGCCAGCGACGTTGCTGAAGAAACCGTCAAGCCTGCACTGAGTGTGGTCAAGAACGACGAGGCCTCTGCTGTTGCAGAACCAGAGCAAGCCAAGCCACAAGCTGACGCTGCTCCTGCAGTGGGAACGACTAGCCTGTTCAATTGATCGGCTGGTAATGGGCGTACTTCAGTGGATCGCTTACGGTCTTGCTGGAATCTTTGTAGCAGCCATTTGGCTGGTTGGGGGAGCGGTAATCTCAGCACTTGTATCCATCTCAGGAGTCATCCTGGTGGGCATTGCTGTTGTCGGATTTATCGCTTTCGCAATTAAGGATTACAGTGACAGTAAGAAGAAGAGTCCGTGATGGACTGAAGCCACGAGAGCTGGTACAACAGCTCTTTCTAACCGCCCATTCAAGGAGTACCCATGGCTAACAAGCTAGATGAACTCCAGCAGAAGATCATCGCCTTGCAACAGGAACGTGATCACTTGCTGGCTTCAGAACGAAGCGACGCAATTGAAAAAGCGAATGCGCTGATCAAGACCTATGGTCTGAAGGTGCGTGACCTGAGTTTCAAAACCAGAGGCTATGCAAGATCATCCGGTCCCAGAGCGCCTGTGGCAATGAAATACAAAAGCGGTGACCTCGTCTGGTCCGGCCGTGGTCGTAAACCTAAGTGGGTGGAAGCGCACCTGTCAAAAGGCGGTAAACTCCCCGACCTGGCGATAAAAAAGCCTTAAGCCATTCAGTATCTCAAGGTGGGCTATAAATACCGTGAGATCGACTCATCCCCGTAAGGGATGACCCTCAAGTAAGTGGCCTGAATTACAACTCTTCGGAGATGTGGTTAAAGGGACAGGCTACTTTCTTGAGGATGTTGAGCAGCATTGGCGACTGCAGCAGATTGTAAATCTGTGGCCCTTCGGGGCAACGGGGTTCGACTCCCTGAACATCCACCAGCATTACTCTCACTGATTCGTCAGTGACTTGTCCGGCCAAGAGACGGGGACCGGCACAAACTGGATTGATAGTAATGTGCGACATGAGAACGCCTGGAGTCTGAAGTCCAGTAGAACGGCGTGACAGATCGGAGAGACGATCACCATCTCCCCGATCTGCTCAGGTCACTTCAACAAAGCCATCCCTGCCTTCACCGTCAGCAACTCATCCAGTGAGCTCGGGTAGCGCAATGCACCCAGCTGGAATGGGTTGTTGAACAAGTGCGCAATGAACGAGCTGTCCAACACGATGGCTCCAAGGTCCACAAAATTGTTGACCGCTGCCATACCGAATACTCGTGCAGGATTTTCCCTTGCTGTCTTCAGCAGCACACGTTGCACCCTGAAGAAGTACTTCATGAACGGTGTGAAGCCCATATCGTCCATGTACTGCAGCGTTGGGTGCATCGGCACGTCGTAATGCACAAACGTCTCCAGAGCTTCTGCAATGGCGTCCTCATGGCTCAATGCTTCCTCTTTGGTCGTCAGATGCTGATACAACGCATACCGAGCCACAAAGTCTGAGTACTGCGTGGTGCGGCTCAGCAGCTTGTAGATCGAAGTGTCATGGCCCATGTACACCACGTTGGCTGCATTCTTCACCGACTGGGGTACCTTGTTGGTGTACTCCTCCATCTTGCGGCTCAGCTGCGACTTGTACGAGTACGGGTCTTCGACCATGTCCACGTCTTCCACGATCGTGGGCATCAAGCCAGCATCGACCAGTTTGGTCACTGGGTTGCGGGCAATCGAATCACGGATGCGGGCAATTTCCTGCTCGGCTTGTCGTACATCGATCTTCGAGTAGCCACCGTCCAGCTTAGCCTGCAGTTCGTTCAAGCGACGGCTATCACGCTCGTAAGCCATGATCCCCCGAACGGCAACCCATTGGTTTTGCCAACCGTCTTTCACACCCAGCAAAAACAGCATGCTGGAGTTACTGTAGATGTTGCCCATCAAGGTGCTCAGGTTCTTCACAACGATGATGTCCTTGATCTCCTTGTTGATTTCCAACCAGGCACGCTCGCCGGCGATCAGTTTCAGAGACAGCCGCTTGGCCAGATCGTCTGCTTCGTCTTCGCCTTTGCCCTGAGCCACGGCAAACGAGTGGAAAAACTCACGGGCAATCTTCTGAATGCCCTTCAGGTCGTCACGCTCTTTGGTCAGGAAGTCAGCGGCCGACAGCTTACGGTAGCCAAACACCAGATCCATGTTCTCCTTGCGGACCATGATCGACTCAGACCCCCAGACCTTCTTGATCTGGTCACGGGTGTCCTGAGGCAACAGGTTCCACTGCTCACGGAGCTCTGCGCTGGGACTGCGGGAACCAACTTCAATGAACAGCCATGGCTGCTTCTTGTTGGCTTCGTAATCCTCCAGCAAGGCATCAATGACCTTCTTGTTGGACTCCTGACTGGTGTACTTGTCGAACACCGAACCAGCCAACGTACCCATGACCTTTTCAAAGCGGCTCTCACGCTCGAGCACTGTGTCCTTGGTCTTGCCTTCCATCAGGTAAGCCCAGTTGACTACGTTGCCCTTGTCGTCATACACCGGAGCCACGTTGACTTGCGCAGTCTTCGACAGATCCCGGTGAGGGTTCATCGGCAAAGCCAGTGCTTTCAGCTTGGCATCGGTCACCTCAGCCTGCATGGAAGCGTTGACCAAACCAGAAGACGTAGCAGGGTTGATAAAGCCGTTGTGGATCGTCGTACCTTCAGCCTGCAAGCTGGTCAGAGAGAACACACCGGACACCCGACGGTTCAAACCACCGTCTTTAAGGATGTACAGGTTTTGTGGTACACCGTAATCGCCATTTGCATCTGGCACTGAGCGATCAGCAGCCACCGTTTTGGCGAACTTGTATCCCTGTTGTTCCAGTCGCTTGCCCTCTTCCGCACTGGCAATCTGGATCGTCACGTAAGGGTTGTAGATCTCAGGCGTGTAGCCGTGGATCATCTGGATTGGGTTGCCCTTGAACAAGCGCTCCAGGGATTCCTTCTCCAGTTCACGATGCCGCTTCAGCAGGAATTCAACACCGTTGCTGTCAGTACGGCTGTTCTCCTGAACCAATACGCTCAGCGCTTCCTTGGTGTCAGAAGCCTTGGAGTACTTGATTGCGTACAGGGTAGCCAGCACAGCAATGATCGGCTCTTCCTTTGCAGCTTGCTGTTGAGTGATCTGGTTCTGGAACTGAGTGCCCAGCATCCGAGAAATCACATGCGCGTTCTTCATCAGGAACGCAACACCGCTGCGGTCCGTGGCCTTGTAGTAACCCAAGCCAGCAGCCTGTGAAATGTGCATGTCCTTCAAGTTACTGGACAGCTTGCCTTCGAAATCAGCAATGGCCTTGGTCAATGCCGCTGGATCAGCCAACAGGTTGGCCAGCTCACCCAGGTCGTAATGATCCAACAGGTTGTGTGCTCCGGTACGGAGCATCAACGCTGTCAGCGCATTCTTCTGCTCGTTGGTCAGGTCCTTGCCTTGATTGGCAAATTCCTTCATCAACATTGAGCCGGTCTGAGTGATCACCTCCTGACGGAGGGTCTCACCGTGTTTCACGATACGCATCAGGTCAGAGAACTGGCGGATCGGGCCCTTCAACTCACGCAGCAAGCCAGCAGCCAAGCCTTCACGCTCATCGAACATGTAGTCACGAATGCTGCGCAGTTCACTCATGAACTGGTTACCAGCACCAGCCAGCATTACGCGGCCGACAGCTGCAGGACCCCGAAGCATTCCATTGCCAATGTTCTTGACAGCGTCGCTGTCCAGCAGTTCACCCAGCTTTTCTTTCGTCTTGTCAGTTGCACTCTTAGTCGACTCTTCCACTGTCTCCATGAACTTGTTGAAGCCAGACTTACCAGCTGCAATCTTGTAGCGACGGCGTGCTTCAATGTCGACCAGCTTCTCAACCAGTGCTTCCAGCTTCTCATCAGCGGGTTGGCCAACAAATGTGTTGGTTACTTTGCTGCTCAGGAAGTTCAATACCTTCTCGAAGATGCGCACCAGTCGATCAAACATCGACTTGGCATTACCCAGCTCAACCTGGCCTGTAACAGTTTCGAACTTCAGCATCTTGCTGAAGCGCTCATTGCCCAGACCTAACGCTGCAAACCGGGACAGGTAGTTCGAACGTGCACCACCACCAGCTGGCAGGTCAAACACGAACTTGTAGTCGTCTTCGGTGAACCCAGCGTTCACGAAATCTTTCGGCGTCAGGCGGGTGCGTGCCTCGTCGTACAGCTTGTACAACTCACGGTAGGCCTGCTTGGTCGTGGCTTCGTTCGTGTCGATCGCTGCCGCTACCGTGGCTTCGACCTGCTGCATCACGAAATCTTCCTGAGCACTGCCGGCAAACCCGCTTGCAACGATCGCGGAGGCAAACGGAGCTTTGCCTGTGTCGATCGACTTCAACCAGACGGCCATGGGGTTGCCAGCCTCAGTCTTGCGCATGGCATCAGCAACCGCACCAAACGGGCCGTGGAGCTTCGAAACGATCCCGGAGAGGAGGTTGCCCAGGTGAGCCTGGAAATCGCTCCCTACGGTGCCGTTATCGAGCGCCTGGAAGATATCCTGGGTCGTGTACGACTCCACCTGTGCCACTGTGGCTTGGCTTTGGTTGATGTCGGCTTGCTGCTTGCGGAACATGGCCGCTGCGGCAAACAAACCAGAGGTGTTGGAAACCAGCACCTGAAGGCCGTTGTTCACCTCATTGCTTGGGCGATACAGCAAGGCCGTCAATGTGTCGATGAACTTCTGCATGGCCCGGACAAACCGGTTGCCACCGGTAGTCGTGGGCACACTGATCTGGTTCAGAACCAGGTTCTGGAAATCCCGATTGGTCATGCCCCAAGCCACCAGCTCCTGAACGTCAGCCACAGCTGGGTTGAACTGGGTCAAACCGTTCTCGGCCACGTACTCCTGTGCACGGACACGGAGGGTTTCGAGCTCTTTGATCAAAGCCACGGCACCCGACTTCTTGCTCGGGTTGGCGATGGTTCGAGCAATGGCAGCGTGAACCAGCTCGTGCAGCAGCGTCTCTGCCGTCAAGCCAGAGTTCACGAAGTCAGGGCTGAGCACGTAGATCTCAGACTTGCCGTCCTTGGTTGCCACGTACCAGGCTCGAGATGGGCCGTTGGGCAAAGCCAACAGATCAGCCGGAATGGTTTCCGGTGTGACGTAACGAATACGCAAGCCAGGATCGACAACCTTCAGCGCACGCATGGCCAGGGTCAGCAGCTTCTTGTTGAAGCCAGTCAAGCGATTGGGCTGGCTGAGCAGACTCTCAACAGACGCAAGGTCCATGTCCGGTATCTTGGCAAACGCATCCACCAAGTCGGAATCGCTGTCGATGTCTGGCTCACCCAGATCACCAAACGCCTGAGTCAGCGCCACTGTATCTGTTGCCGACTCAGCAGGTACCTTGCCACCCACCAGATCTATCACAGCCTTAAACAGTCCAACGTCTTTCTGGCTCATTACACGCTGCATGGTTTCCAGACGATCCAGGGCTTCCTGGCGATTCTCGTCAGTGACCTGATAAGCACCGCCGCTCTGTGCGTACTGATCTACCCATGCCCACTGCGACATGGCCTGCAGCTTGATGTCGTCAGCTGCCACCGCTTCAGCAAATGCAACACTTGCTGCTGAATACATGCCTATGACAGGAATGCTCAGGCTTTTTAGCGTAGCCTCGTCCAGCTTGCCTTCTTCGTGCATTTGCACAATGCCTTGAGCCATACGAACCAACGCATCGTAGGTCTCGCGCATTGGCGAGTAGTTCAAGGTGCGGTTCCAGACTGCTGCGTTCAGATCTTTTGCTGTCTGCAGACCTGTGGCCATGCCATCAACCAGCTCATCGTGGTTGTTCTGAACCGTGCGGTTGTTCTGCACATCAAACGAAATGGCTGCGTCCAGTGACTGTGTAGATGCTGCAAGCATGCCCACACCGGGCTCAACAAACATGCGGCCTCGACCAGTCAGCTCCATCTGGGAGGTACCTGAAGCCAACGGAGTACCAAAGGTAGTCTTGACTTTGTACAGCGGATTGTCGATACGGCCTGACTCTGTTCGGACCATTAGCAAACCAGCGTCCACGTTACCCTCTGAAGCAGACATGCCTGAATGCAAGATTGGGCGCACTGGTTTGATCAGATCATCAACCTGCATTTCCTCTGCTCGTGTCAGATCACGGATCGCATTGCCTGCCTTGTTTGTAGGCAAACCGCTGGTGACAATTAAGGCAGCTTTTACTCCCTGTCGAATGGTGTCGTAAACCTCAAATGCCGCCGACGACGCGGAAACCAAAAGCTTGGTTCGGTCAATCAGTGGCCTGAAGTTGTTCTTGACCGTACCCGTTGCTGCTTTGCCGATGCTGTCACCGAAGACTTTCTGCAATGCCTTTAATTGCTGAGAGGAGAACACCGGTTGACGGTTGTTTTCGTAGCCCATGTAGAACGAAGCAGGCTTGCCCACAACGAGCGGCTTAGCCCCACCGGCCTGAAGTACCTGATTCAGGTTCTTCACGTAGGTGTTGAGCTCTTGCTGTACATCAGCAAACTCTGGGGCTGATTCAGCAGCTGCTGCGCGCTCCGAAAAGCCAACAAACGCAGCACGGATGTTCAGCAGGTACTGTTCGACTACGTTGCGCTGAATGCTCTTCAAGCCAGCACCGTAGTTCAACGGTGTAATACCTGACTTCATCAGGTTACGACCGTCAGAAGTAACTTTACCCTTTTCCTGCAACGTACCGAACGTAGCCCACAGAGGTGCAGCCAGTGAAGGAGCAACCTTGCCCTTCTGAATCATCCAGCGTAAGTACCCCTCGACATCAGCAGCGCTGGTTTCGTAAGTATCCATGTGACCAGGCTGAGTCTTCCAGACGTTGAATGTCTGGTAGCCACTGTTCACGGTGTAGATGCCACCTTTTTCAAGCTTCTTGTTCAGCTCTTCTGCAGTCTCGGCAGCACCGTACAAAATGTGGTTCAGGATAGCCCCGTTGGATACGCCGTCCATACCGCCTGAGTACGACGTAGTGAACTCACCGGGTTGTTCTTTTGCTTCCACTGCTTGCTGGTACTGTGCATACGCAATCAGCGCATTCAGTGTCTGCAAATTCTTCTTGCCTTTGCCCACGGCATACGTAATCTGAGACCGGTTAGCCTCAGTGAACTCAGTGCCGTCAGCCAGCTTGGCCTGAATAGCTTTGATGGCCAACGCAATGCGTGGGCTGGTTACAAACGCATCAAGAGCAGCAAAGGCTTGCTGATCCAGACCGTTCTCAATCTTGATGCCAAAGCCTTCAGCCACTTTAAGCTTGAAGAAATCGACAGTTGCCTGATCGTCCAGCTTGATTGTGGTTTTCCAGTCAGCAGCAACCAGCATTGGCCGAACAATCTTGCTGCCTTGTGGATCGAAACCAGAATGATCCTGACCAGCCCGTTGCATGTTCCACACCGAGGGTGTCATGTAAATGTCTGAATCCATTCCGCCTTCGCTGGTAGCCACGTAGTCACCAACAAATCCCATAGCGTTGTCAAACTGACGAATCAAGCCATCATTGGTAGCTTCTACGCTCAGCTCATCATCAGCATGGGTGTTCGAAGTAGTGATCTCTTTTACGCCGACCATTTCTAGCGACTCTTCACGAGTGAACTCAGCCATGACTGTGAACAGATCCGTATTCAGTTTCCAGGGACGGTTCTGGTTCTTCTTGTTGATGGCTTGCTGAGCATTCGGGACGCTCATACCTGCATCTGTTTCCTTCTGAATCTTTTTGTTTGGCTTGCCAACTTCAGGAAAACGGATGCCAGACTCCACACCGAGCAATCGCTGCAAGAAGCTCTGAGTCCCGCGCATCAGATCGTAGATCTGCTTGGCTGTACCAGTGAGCTCTTGCTTGTTGTTGTCATCCACCGTGATGCGAATGAAATGGTGACCCTCACGGTCATTGGTTGTGTCAACCTCGGCACCCTCATTTTCGGTACCGACAGCACGGAACTTTTCAATCACGCTGTTCAGCACTGAGGTGCGCTTGACCAAACCAACCTTAGGGTCTTGCATCAAGGCAATGACGTGACCACCCAGGGTTGCACGCAGACGGGCCACCAGGTCAGCGCCGGCTTTGTCTGTAGCTTGGAAACCCATGATCTCAAGCACTTTGCCGCCAATCGAATCAGCAATGACCGGCTCATACACGCCGATCTTTCCAAAAAGCTTGTACTCCTCTGGAGTAACAGGCGTGCCTTCTTCACGGCCCAGCAGCTTATTGATGCTGTCTGCACCGTTGATGCGTTCACGACCAGCCTGGTCATGTACGAAGAAGAACGCAGCAGCAACGATAGCTGTCTTCAGGTTCTCTTCAACATCCTTGTCCGAACCAATCAGGTAGCGGATCGGGTCTTCCAGATCGAAGAGCCGTGTCTCATCAGCAGAGATTCGTGCGCTGGCTTCACGCACGCGCAAACGTGCAGCAATCAGTGGGCCCCACTCAATGACCTTCTCACTGAATCGCTTCATCAGCAGATCAGGAACAGTCTTGTCCTTCACGTACTCAGTCAAGTCAACCCTGCCTGCAATGAAGCCACTGATGAAATTCTTGACGGCCACCAGCGGACGGGGTGAGCCATCCAGCAGGTTGCCCAGCTGTTGCGTGAACAGGTCACCGAATCGCAGCTGTCGGTACGACGCGCCTTCTTCTGCACGCTCTTGTGTTGCTGTGAGAACACCAGTTGTTGCTGGTGTCTCCTCCGTCGACTCTTGGAGTGTGGTTTGCTGTTGAGGCTCCACAACACCTGTTGTGGAGTCCACAGACTCCTCAACTGTCTGGCTCCCAGTTTCTGGAACAGCAGCTGTGGTAACTTCCTCAGTAGACTGAGTTTCAGCTTGACTGCTTGCTTCAGTGCTTACCGCATTGGCTTCGGTGCCGGTACCAGCGGCTGCACTGGGTTGGGTTGATTCCGATCCTTGCGTTTCTGCTTGCTTGGCTTCAGCGGTTTCATTGACATTTGCGTTCTCCGTGGTAGTTGTGGTTGCAGGTTGAGTTGATGGATTAAATTTCTGGTCGTAAGCGGCTTGCACCAGTGCCTGGGTCTTAGCCAGGTTTGCAGCAGCAATCGGAATACCCTTGACCAGCTTGACCGAGTCAGCCTTGATGATCAGCGCACCCTCTGCTTTACGTTGTTCGCTGTTCAGCGCATTGGCTTTGGTTCGCTCTTCCACAAACCAATCAGTTGAACCAACGCCAGCACTTCGAACTTGCTGCACTTTGCCGGTACGCTTGAAAGTAGCGTAGGCCTCAGCCACTGCCTTGGCTTTGTTGGTGTGATCAACGACAAAGCGACCCAGCATGCCCAGGTTTTCATCTGCACGCTTGCGGTCACCTGAAGCCAGGTTTGCCGCAATGCGTTGGCGGTACTGCTGAGCACCGATGAATCCGTCTTTGTCATTGCCGAAGTAGATGTCCTGAGACACCTGATCCATCGTGCGCATCTCAAGCGCAGCAATGCGGTCTGGAGAGAACTGACGGAAGTAGCTCCGTTGGGATTCAGTGAGGCTCGTGTTTTGAGCCAGCTGAGCTGCAGTTTCAGGAGTCAGCCGGTCCGGATTTGCCATCGACAGGTTGATGATCGTGTCGGCCGATGCTTGAGAAGCCACAGGATCAGCGGTGCTGATCTTCTTTGCTTCAACTTCCAGGTCCACATCTTTTGGCTGGCTTTCTGCAGTGAACTTGGCCAGACGATCTTCAGTCGTACCGATCTCGGCTTCCAGCTTGGCAATTTCAGCCTGCTTGGATGTGCGCCATGCCACTGCTTCTTCTGAGTCAATGGTTTCCAGACGCTTTTCGTAGACTGAAATTGTCTCTTTGGCTTGAGCAATCCATTCAGCATTGGCCGGATCAACATCATCAACGCTATCCAGTGTGGTTTGCAGTTTGGCGATCTCGGCTTTGACGCCTTCAGCCGTAGCTCCAGTCAGATCAGCCCGCAAAGTGTCCAAACGGGTCTGCAAACCAGCCACAACCTCACCAGCTTTGGTCAGATTCTGCTGTTTCGTCTCTTCGGTAGCGCCTTCCTTGTTCGAATTGGCAAACAAAGCCTCAATGGCCTTGTCCGGGGCGTAATTCGGAGAGGCTGGGTCCACGTAAACAGTGACATCACCTGTTTCAGCGGCTGCTTTCAATGCTTTGGCTTCGTTCTGCTTGGCCTGACGCTCAGCAGCCTTCTCAGGTGTAGTGCCTGTGAGCTCAGCAAAGCCTCTGAGACCGCCCGTCAGCCCTGCTCCAGAAGCACCACCAATGGCACCACCCACGAAGATCTCTTCTCCGGTGGCTGGCTTGCCTGTGATCTCGCCTTCCGTGTAGGTCTGGTAGGCCTCTGTAGGGGCTTCGGACAGGTAACCCCCGCCTGCCGCCTTCAAAGTGCTCTTGAACGCGTTCCTGGAGGCATCCTTGGCCGTCTTGCCACCCAGTTTGGCCAAGCCAAGGGTCAGCATGTCACTGCCCTGCTCAGCCAGAGCCAATGAAGCAGCCTGAAGGGCCATGGTTTGCATCTGCTCAGGCGACGGCAGCTGGCCACCGTTGGCTTTTGCGTAGTTCTCCAGCCCCTGCTGGTAGGTATCCATGGCGTAGCCGACGTTGCTTGCGGCCATGACACCCTTGCCGACTGTACCGGCAGCTCCGACAAGCAGCTGAGGAGCGTTTTCCAGCACGTACTCGCGCACCCCTGCACCGTTGGTCAGGGTCGCTGCACTTGTGCTGTAGATCAAACCAGCCAAACCCTTGGCCAGATTGCCGGTTCCGGACAGCAGATCGCCGTTCTTAGCCTGTTGCCAGCCCTTGGCAATGTCATCAGAGTTGGCCTGGTACGCAGCACCCAGATCATCTGCAAACGCTTTGCGGTTGGACTGCTCAACCAACCCAGTCAGATCGAAGGCTTTGGCAGTATCTCGAGCCTCAGTCCGCTGGGTTTCAGAGTTCTTGATGCGATCAAAAACCGATGTCCCATTGACCACTCGGCCCATGGTTGCCACATCACCAGGAACGGCCTTGCCAGAAACGTACCGGTTGTATGCCTCAATATCGGAATTGGCCAAAGGTTCACGTTCGAGAACTGAACCAATGCTGTCGGGCAATGCAGCGACTTGGCCTGCCATTCGAGAAGCACCTGAAACCAGGGACGCTGCGTCGTTGACTCGATTGGCTGTAAATGAACCAGGATCTAAACCAAGCTGACCAACCCAAGAATTGTTGAGGGCTTCACGTTGTGCTTGAAATTGCTGACTTGTGTCTTGAAGAGTAATCAGCTTGTCTTGCCGTGCCGACTCAATTGCATCAATCTTTGCCTGGGTTGCAGCTGAGCGTTTGGCGAAATAACTTGGAGGATCAAAAGGTGGCATGGCTTATCCCATCGGTGTGTTCCATGCATTATAGGAACTTGCCGACGGGATAAAGCTCAATTGCTGGCTTACATCTGTTTGCGGAGAAGTCTCTGCAGATCAGGAGCCAATACTGGTCCATATTTACTGAGAACTTTGCCAGCTTCAGACGGCGTCAATACACTGATTCGAGCAGGAGTCAGGCCAGAGGCTTCTTCTCGCAATGCATTTTGTTTGGCTTCTCTTTCCAGACGTTCTGCATTGCGTTTTGACGCATCACCTTGCTGTTGTTTTTGCTGCTCAGCAAACCGCGCATCCACGGTTGAATTCAGAATAGCAGGCAAGGGTTTAGCGGTTGCTACAGCCGCTGCTGCATCAGTAGCTACTTGACCAGCAGTAGGTGCACCTATAGTAGGCCGAGCCCCCGAAGCAACCGCTCCTGGATTCAATGCTGGAGGAAGTGCTGGCATGTCTGTAGGAGCAACAGCAAGCCCTGGGTACAGTCGGCCAACCAAATCAGTGCGCAGTTTCTGAAGCTCAGCACCTTTGTTGACGGCTGCTGCCGCAGCGGCCGGATCATCAGCATATTGCTTTAGACGAGCAGTCAAACCATCGCCAGTGTTGTCACTCCAATTGAACCAGTTGCCGGTATCAATTTCTGCCTGCAATGCGGAAATAGCTTGCGAAGAGGTCAATCCAGTCAAAGCACCTGCACTGCGTGCTTTACCCAAAGCATTGGTCAAAAGCTCATTCTTACGAGGATCTTTGACCGTAGCCACGTAATCCGTGATCTTCTTGTAGCCACTGTTGCTGGTTGCAAGTGCGTCTGCATTGCCAATTTGGGTATCCACATACTCCAGATTCTTTTGCAAACGGGTTTCTTGAGCCAGATCGCTCCGAAGCCGCGCTTCGTTTGCTGAAGTTCGGGCATTCATCTGAGCAACGCCTAATTGGCCTTGCGATACACCCAACATGCCTTGGTTGTGCTTGGCCTGATCTGCCCAACTTTGTTCCTGTGCTTTCCAATGCTGCAACTCTGCTGCGGCTTTGTTGTCCGTCTGGCTCCGCACCACCAAGTCGCGCTTGCGTGTATCCATGTCGGCTGCAAGAACTGCCTGACTTTGTTGACTAAGCTGCGTACCAATTTGCGCTGCACCGGTGTAATCGCCTGCCAACGAAAGTGCACGAGCCTGGGCAAGCAAGGGAGCATCCTTGTCTGCACGCATGGCATCGGTGTACTTGATCGTGTCCATGGCTCGGTTCTGAACCACACCACCGCGTTCATCCATGGCCTTGTTGATGACGGCCAGGTCAGCTCGAGCACCGTTAGGTGCAATAGCAGTTGTCATCTGACCAGAAGCTTGTAGAGCAGCAAGCGCCTCAGGCGTTTGGGCTGCGTACATTGCGGCCAGCTGCCGTTGAGTAAAGTCGGCGTCTTCACGCTTCCAGATCTTTTCTTGACCAGCTTGGTATTCACCAAGCGAAGTCTTGAGGGTGTCAAAGCCAGCATTCAGGTTCTGGCCAGCAAAAGCCAGTGCACGGCTCGCATCAGCTACCGAAGGAGCTTCAATATTTTTCCAGGTGATAGGTGGCATTACTTGACTCCATTCTGGTTCATGTAATCGCCCACCGACTGATAGGCACCTGCATTCGAAGCCACTCGAGCACGCTGACGGTCTTCAAGCTGCGAATTGGTCAAAGTCTTCTGAGTTTCAAAGTTTTTGGCAAAAGCATCCTTTTGGAATGCCAGTGAATCTTTGGCCAGGTTGTACTGTTTCATGCCCAGGTAGAGGCTACCCAAAGCACTGACACCAGCAATCGCTGGGCCAAGTACGCCTTGTTGATCGCGGTTGCCAAGCCAAGACCAGCCCCCCGCACCGTTTCCGCCACCGCCCGCCAAGTTGGTGGGAGCAAGGTTGGTTTGGAATGCTGGTGCTGCGCCACCAGGATAAGCAGACGCCCCAAGCGTGTAATCAGCAGGCATTTGGCCGTATGCATCCATGCCCAGCAAATCCGCTGAAGCGTAAGGCATTTTTAAGCCGGGAGCGCCGACGTTTTGCAAGCCAAAAGTGCTGGTAGGACGCAGTGTCCCCCAGTTCATGTTGTAGTCAGCCATTGAGTTCTTCTCCTAACGTGTCGTGAATCTTCGGAAGGGTGAGTGCTATGTCCACGTAGGAGGAAATTGCAGTGATCCCCAAGGTTCCAATGTTACCAAAGTGAACAGTCCTATTGTAAAAGTCTTCTGGCTTCTCCCCGTAGATCACATACGGATTAAGCACATGGCTTGTTTCGAGCAATTTATTAGCATCATCAATGAGTTTTTGCTGCTCTTCAGCGTACAAACCAAACTGCTTCTGTTCATCCAGCAGATCAGAAAACCTGTCTTCCAGAGCGGCAGAGTTCAAACCATTCGACAATTGAAGCAATTCAGTTGCCCAAGTTCCTTGTAAGGAACCAGCTTTAATCATCTGGTAGCCACCGTAGATGATGGCAATGATTGCAATGGCCTGAGCAATATCAGCACCAAATACTTTCACAAACAATCTGAATGCCTGCTGCAAGACAAAGCCAATGATCAAGTTGATCACAATGGCTGCAATCACCAGCGCTGCACCAGTCAACTGCATCGCGGCCAATCCGGCCGGAGGGTTGTAGATTGTGATGACCACAGCAATCACAAACATGATCACTTTGAAAATTCCTCTCTGGTACCACTTCACTTTGGTTACGACGCGACTGTTAAACACAAAATGCAGTGATCTGGTGTAAAGCTCTTCACGCTCTTTGATTGTGTATTGCCCGGCAATGCTTCGGTCGATTGGAATCAAAAGAATCTGATCTGTCTCATCTCCAGTCGTTGTGTAGTTCCCGTACACGTAATAGGTCATGGTCAAATCTTTGACCGACACCTCTTCATACAAACCAATGGCAACCTGATGTCGGTAATAGTGCATTCGCTTGATGACCGGGTAAGGGTATGTAGCTCCGGTTTCCGCATCAACAGCTATCTCTACTCCCGTTTCTTTGGAATACTGGCTTGTGTATGAACCCACCGGACCAATGGTTCCTGCAATCATTTGCTTGTAGATGCCGTTATTGCTCAACGTCATTTTGAACTGAGCGTCCTTAATGACAATTGCGTTGGCTTTGACGCCGTTTCGAAAAATCGAGCTGAATAGCCCTAATGAAGATCCTTGTATTTCGCCGCCCATTGTGTAGTGCAAGTTTTCGAAATAATCAAACAGGTAACGACAATCCATCTGGTTGTTGGATACAGCCGGCAATGCGAAAACCATCATGGCTTGTTCCACGTCACCAATGTCCGGGTTCTCATTGATGCTGGTTGCCATTGACTCGTAATCAATGCCCAGATACTTCACCATCTTTTCAGTGGTGAGATAAGCCTGGGATGTCTTGTTGCTGTTGACCGATTGCTTGTTGTATCGGAAATAGGCAAACGGAAAGTACGAGCCAGACACTGCTGGGCTTTCGGTGTACACGTTGTCAAGCACCGGGTAAGTGCCCGAGTTGTCTTTGTACGCCCAGTATTTGATCTGCCCATTGACCCTGTACTTTGCGTGAAAGTATTCAGCTGTTTCGTCGTATTCACTGACTGACAAAACCAGGCTTTGTTCTAGGGTCTGTGAATAGTGTGATGGAGAAGCCTCCCACACGTAAGACACAACCAGGTGCATCTCTGTGGCTGAGCTGCTGGACATAACAGGCGTTGGTGTCGTTAGATCTACAAGCCCGTTGCCGCTGGCCAAGCGTTCAGGGGTAAATCCACCATTTGCGGCAGTACCCCACTGCTCGAGCACGAACGGACTCAGAGTGCTGATCTCTGCCGTGGGAACGACAACAACCATGTCCTTCAGATAGACCGGTCTGCCTTTCTGTGCGCTCAACACAGTCAGCTCATTGGTAGCAAAGTTGTAGCCGTACTGAGCGATTAGCTTCATCCAGCCCATGTGCAGCGTATTGGGTGGGCCAAAGTACGAGTAGTCCAGCAATACCTGCTGTCCTTCCAGTTGTTCAATCGTGGCTTCTACCTGTTGCCGGCCCTGGGTGGACGAAAACACTTCACCTGACGGCAAGCCATGGGCGTAATGGTCTTTGGCATATCGGTACATACGTTCTGCACGCACACCAACGCTGCTTACGAGCTCTTCCATCACGTATTCAGAAATGTTCCCATCCTGAAGCAATGCCTTGATTGCCCCGGCCTTAACCGAGTTCGGGATGGAGTCGTCTTCAACCACGCGTACAACTGAAGTGCCGACCGTGGTGACATATTTGCTGCTGAACAACCCCATGATTTCTCCCGTCTTTCAATAGAAAAAGGGGAGCACTTGGCTCCCCTGATTGGCTCGTTGGGGAATTAAGCCCCGATACCGGTAAGCAGCTTTTGCACGGCTTGACCCACGTAGGTATCACTGAGCTTGTTCGTGCCGTCGGCCACCGTGCCTTCATCTGTGGTTCGACGCACGTTCCAGGTATCGATCATGACCTTTGCGGCTTTCTGTTCAGCATCACGTTTAAAGCCATCAGCCTGGGCTGTGTACAGGGCCTTTTGCTTGCCCAGCACGCTGTCAGCATCCACGCCCAGAGACGTTGTCTGTGCACGCTCAGTTGCTACCTTTTGGGTCAGCAACGCAATTTCCTGGTTGACTTTCAGGGTTGTAGCCACGGTCAGGTCAAACTCAGCTTGCAGCTTGCATTTCTGAGCAACAAGCACCTCACCCTCAAGAACAGCATTAGCTGTCTGCTGCGTAACCAGCAACAACTGCTGCGCAACTAAAGCAGCGTCGTTTGCTGCCTTGTCTTTGGTCAACGTAAACTGCAACGCAGTCTGCATGACCTGAGTAAGCGCACCCAGGTAGACCGTAGAGTATTCCGTACCCTTGATGCGGTCCTTGGCGTACTCCGCTTCAAGGTGAGCCTTCGTGGCTCGCATCAATACGTCAAAGTTACCTGTGCCTTCAAGTGTGGCTTGGGTCAGGTTGGATACGGTAATGGTCATAGGTCTACCCAGGTGTGTGAACTCACTCGATCGAATTGCTCATTGCTTGACGCTGAGCCAATTCATGGAGCTCTTCTTTGGTCAGAGGAGGCAGCACCTCAACACTGAACTCTTTGACGAGCTTGCCCTTGCGGGTCTTGTTGCCACGGCTGTCCGTGATCGTGTAGAAGATCTGGCATTCACGATCCTTGATCATCTGGTAAACCATTTGAGGAACGTGCCAGCCTTCATCAATGTTGAAAGGAACGTACTTGGTGAACGAGCCAACAACAGCATTGCCCACGGAGAAGATCTCGCCTTCCCATTCCTTCTTGGCTGGGTTCATGCAGGTCACGCGAATGCGCACCAGCTTCGAGGCTTCACGCTTCAGACGTGTGTTGCGTTGGTTCTCGGTCTCTGCAACAGGGTCAACCACAGCAGGTTCTTCGGCTTTTTCAGCAGCACCGGTCAAGGCCGCATTGACCTTTTCGCGCAGCTTCTCCAAGCCAATGGAGGGGTGATACGAGATGCCCATCATGTCGGCACGCGATTTCAGTGCGACCAATTCGTCTTGAGCAGTTGCTTGGACTTCGTTGTCTTGAGTTTCAGACATTGCGTTTTTCCTGGGGAGTTAAGAAGAGAGAAAAAGGAGAGCAGGTTGCCCTGCCCTCCTTGCTGATTACAGCTTGCCGACCGTCTTGATCAGGGCGATACGCTCAGGGCGGAGAACCATGAAGCCGTAGTACCACTTGATCGACATGAAGCCGGTTTCACCATAAGGATCATCCTTGGTAGCAGTCGCTTCACCAGGAGCCTTGTGCATGATCTTGAACTTCACGCTCTTGCCGTCGGTCTGGAAACCGATGGTCGTGAACGACTCATCACCAACCACGAGGATCGGGAACACGTCGTACTTGTTGGCGGTCTCGTAGCAGGTGGAAGTGCCGGATGCGTCAGCACCAGCGCCAGCCCACTTCATCATCTCGGGAACCACAACCAGACGGAACTGGTCAACGGTACCGATCTCGCCGTTCAAAGTCACAGTGGCTGCGCCGTAACGCTCCACGCCGATGAAGGCGGGATTGCCGTGCAAGTCAACCATGCCCTTGAAGATCGGGATCAGCTCAGAGCCGATGTAGGCAACGCGACCCGAAGGGATGGTCTTCGTGTCGACCATGCGCGAACCAGTGATCACCTTGGTTTGCTTGGGGCAACGGTTCTGATCCAACTGGATCGAAACGCGCATCAAGTCACCGTAGGTCACCACGGAAGTGTCGCTGATGGTCAGGTTGCTGACGGCAGCACCGGCGTAACGAACCACACCAGCCGAGTTGATCAGGTCGATCTGCAAGGCGTCTTCGGTCATCTCGTTGGCACCCAACAGCATTTCGCGGTTGATGTGTTCCATCAACTGCTCATCGGTGTCGAAGTCCAGAGATTCTTGGGTGTACTCGTCGAAGAAGCCGAACTTCTCCAGAGTGCCTTCCAGTTCGATACGCTTGAAACCAACACGGTTTACGCGGCCACCAGTTTCGCTCAGAGCAGGCAGCTTCTGGGTGATAGTACCGATGTCTTTGCTGGAACCGTACAGGTTGCCGTTTGCGTAGGAAGCGCCAGCAGCGTCCAGGCCTTGGTCGTTGACGTTGCGGTCGTCCAACAGAGGCATGTAGTGGTAACGCTTGATCTTCTTACCGAAGTTCTTCGGCATGGAAGTCACGTCAGCCAGCTGCGAGAAGTACTGCAGTTTGGGCAGTTCGACAAGAGCTTTCTTGACGTAATAGTGGTTCTGGATTTGCGAACCAATGGTCGAAGCCGTGGTAGGCGGGTTCTTAAATTGCATGGACATGATGTACCTCGATTACAAAAATTGTTTATTCACAAGCTTGCTGAACTCTTCGTCCGACAGAGCCAATGGATCGAAATCCTTTGGAGCGGCCGAAGCGGCAGCAGGCTTAGTGGAGCTTGCAGCTCGTCTCTTTTCTTTCAGTTTGTCTTCATCGGCCTTCGGTTTCGGAGGTACCACCACTGGCTTTGGCTGCTGTTGCCCTTGGTTCTGGGAGCTACCCTGAGCCAGAGAGTTGAACGCGCCTTTAGCGTGGAGAGCATCACCGACTCTCCGGTAAGCTTCAATGTCTGACAAACCATTCAAGCGACCAAACATGCGCTCGCTTTCGATCTCACGTTGAATCAGGTCGTACACACCACTTGCTACGTGGTCGTTAATGACTTTCAACAACTGAGGTGTTCCAGCGATCACCTGTTTACTTGCCGCATCCCACTTAGTGCTAACAATATCGAGTGTCCGGTTGTACGCAGGAGAGTCTTGCAACTCATCCAATACTGTATCCAGCTCAATCTCACGATCATCAACAGTGTAAGCAGTCTGCTTATACGCGCTTGCCTTTTCAGCGTCCAGATCCATAGGATCTATGCCGCTGTCTTTGACCAGCTTGTTAATTGCTGCTGGATTTTTCTTCTCCAGGTCAATCAAAAAGCCGATCTTCTCTTCACTCATGAGTCCATTGTTTTCCAACAGCTTCACGAGTTTCAGAACGGGTTTAAGTCCGGCCATCTTCTTGTTGTAGTTGGCCCCCATCTGCATAAGCGTCACAGCTTCGTCAACACTGTTGACTTTGATGTCACGCCCATTGGCTTTGAAAGGGGTCAGAAGACGTTCGTACTCTGCCTTGAAATCAATTGTAGATTCTTCTGAGGCTGGTTTTTCATCAGCCTTTTGAGAATCCGCAGATTTTGTTGAATCAGCAGGAGCATCTTTTGAATCTGCACCTGGTTCTTCATTCGGTTTGCCGTCGTCCGCATCCTCCTCGGCCGGCTTGTCAGCCGCCTCGTCGTCAGCGTCCTCGGCGGGATCTGTGTCGTCGCCATCATCAGCGTCATCTGCACCGGGAGCAGGATCTGCACTGGATGCATCAGCGTTGTCGGCTGGGTTTGTATCGTCCGTATCCTCGTCTTCATCTGCCGCAGCAGAACCAGAAGGAGGAGCTGCATTGAGCAGTTCCTCATCGGACATGTTCAGATAATCCAGCTCTTGGGCTTGGGTGTTAGCAGCGTCAGCCATTATTCAGCTCCTTCTGCCAACAGCTCGTCACGGGCTTCTTCATCAGAAACAATTGCCTTTCGGGCAATTTGTGCCTGTGCAAATACCGCATAGAAATACTGGTTCAGGGAACCAATAGCATCCATCTGAGCAAGGATGGATTTCTGACTGTCAGGAGACTGCATCTTCGGGTCGGCTTTGAGGTGAACCAAGCGAATGGCTTCCTTTTCAAAGTACCCTTCCATGATCACCTTTTTGAAGTCACGATTCAGACGCAGACGTTCGAGGCAATCCCCCACGTCAGCAATCTTCTTGGCTTCATTGATGTTCGACTCAATCGCCTGGATGGTTTCAGTTACGTTCATGTCTATCAGTGCTTTCAAAAGGTAATAGAGGGCGGAGTGGGGATTCACTCACGGCCCGTACTATATTACTTTTTTCAAGCTGATTGCTTCATTCGCTGTTTTAAATACTCTTTTACCAAGCCATCTTGCTTATCTTTGGTACTGAGTTGATGCTCAAAAGCTTTCAGGTTCATCTGACTTCTGGCCTGTTCGCCATGTAATTCCTTGGCTCGTTCCTGAGTTACTCCGGACTCTTGCTCAACAAAGTTCAGGTTCTTCAGGTCAGTATCAGACTGCAGGTTTCCGGCTTTCACGCCTTCAGTACTGGCTTTGGCTACATCCAGTTGAGCACCAGCTTGGTGGCTCATCGCAATTGCATTCTCTTTGTTGATCTGAGCCTTAAGCAACTCAACCTCAAGTCTGGCTTTTTCATCAGCCAATGGATTGGGTTGAGGCTCAAATGTTTCAATGCGGTGAGCCAAATCAGGCATCTTGCGCAGACGGGAGATGTCGGCCAGGATCAGCTTCATCAGGGCTGGATCACCGTTTGGACCGACGGTCTGCAACAGGAAAGCCAGCTGCTCAGCCTTGTTGTTGTCTTCTTCAGCGGTGCTAATCGACAACTTCAGGTCGAAATTACCTGGCAGATCATCACGGCGAACCATCACGAATTCATCGTTGGTCACCCGGATGACTTCTTTGTCAGACAGAAACTCGCCGTTCATGGCAATGATCTTGCGCGCCACTTTGATCATGCCGTTTGACAGCCGGCGAAGGATTCCGAGCTCGCGCTTGGACGCAGCATCCAGTGCACCACGCACACCAGCAGCCACATCACCCAGGCTCTGGCCAGACACGCCCTGGCTGTACGCCTTCACACCGGTCATCGACTCAGCTTCCATCTGCTGCAACTGCAACATGAACTGGGCTGAGGCTGGGATCTCAGGGTAGGTGTGCATGAACACGCCCTGCCGTGGGTCGACGTTGGCGTTGAACTCGTAGTCCATACCCTTGTCGAACTTGCGGCGGTTGGTCGCATCCAGCATGTCTTTGCGCATGCCGGTCTGACCGTTGGCCGACTTGGCCATGATGTCGATCATGCCTCGGGTGACCGCACCAATCACCTTCTGGTTGTCTTCCAGCAGTGCGCCGTCTGGCTCACCGTAGATTCCCTTGCGCACAGGCAGGTAGTGCTCCAAAACGAAGGGCACTTTCTTGTCCGGGTAGGGGTTTTTGTCCATGCGGATGATCGTGTCACCGCACCAGGCCGCAACAAACGGTTCGGCCTTGCCGTCACCATCAATGTCCCAGGTGCCCCAGTACTCGTGCACCACGATCTTCTTGCGGGGACTGTCCTGGAAGTTGAAGCTGCGGACACCGTCAGATGCCGCGTGGTTTGGTGTGCCGAGAACAGTGTTGTTATCCACGTTCACGTATTCCAAGTTCTTGTACCGACCGTCCTTCTCGAGCTCCGACATGGAAGTCTCAAAGGTGTAAACCACAAAGCCAGCCTTGTCCAAATCACCCAGGCAAGTCGGATCAATGGTCACGTTATTCAGGTTGCAGACTTCCAGCGTCGGCCGATTCATGATCGTGCGCATGCGGGTCTCTTCTTTGTAGCCAGTAATGACTGGCTCAATCGGCTGACCCTGCTCCATCGTGAGCTCGTGTGCTTCCTTCAGCTCTTCCGGGACATCGGTTTCGTACTGGCTGGGTGAGCCCACCCGCATTTGCTCAAGCTGCTCGTGCATGGGAGCCAGCTCAGGATTTACACGGAACTCCACCACTGGAAATTGGTCGGTGTATTCCTCTTCCTGGAACTCCCAACCCACACGAATCACCACCGTGCCTTCGTCCACAGCAGCACGGACGTACTCGTCAATGAACTTGGTCTTGTCGATGTCGACGTTGAACTGCTTGTTCAGCAGCAGCTCGTTCTGTTTGGCTGCATCCCGGTCTTCCCAAGTCACCGGGCGAACATTGAACACGTCATCCGTGCTCAGGAACGGTTCGCTCAATGAGGCATATCGCCACTCCGCTTGTTTGCGAATCAGCTTCGGAACAATTGCCGAATTGCCTTTGGGAGTTTTGACTACTGCTGAACCAGCGACATTCAGATTGTCCAAGTACTCAAGTACTTTGGCCTTCTGAAGGTTGTGGGATGGTGTAGCAAAAGTCAGATCCTGCTTTAGTTGACGCAGGGTGGGCGGGTTCTTCCATTTGGTAATGGCAGGCGCTTCCAGACCCAGCATTTTGTTTGGTTCTTCAGTATTCATGGTGTATTCCACAGGGCTACAATCATCCCGTTAACCACTCAGGATTAGCAGAATGCAAATTCAATCTCTTCATCCGGCGTTCATTATGCCAACAAAGGCTTCTGAAAAGGCCGGTGCTTACGATATCTACATGCCTGAAGCAGGAACTGCTGACGGTACAGGCCGAATGATTGGCCTTGGCTTCGCCACTGCAATACCGGACGGGTATGTTGCTCTCCTGTTGCCGCGTTCAAGCTCTGGAGCCAAACACGGTCTGGAACTCAACAACACATGTGGAGTGATCGACTCCGATTATCGCGGAGAATGGAAGGCTGCTATAAAAACCAAGTCAGGATTACCATTTCAATGGGCTGCGGGTGATCGAATCCTGCAATTCCTGCTTGTTCCGGTGGCTACTGTCCGTCTGGACTTGGTCGAATCATTGGCAGAAACCAATCGAGGTATCGGTGGATTCGGGTCAACCGGTCAATAAAATCCAGCGTCCCAAGAAAAAGGCCCCAATCAGGGGCCTTTTCTTTTACACCCAGCCGTTTCGACTGGCTCGGTCTTCGTTGCTGCCCTGATCCACGGTCAGATTCTTCGTCTCCAACTCCTGGCAAGCCAGCTCGTACCGCTGGTAGTACGTGTTGCCCATGTTTGCCTCGTTGGTCATGCCGGCCGGCGTGTGCACACGGGAAGCCACGAACAGAAGCAATGGCTCGAGGTGGGTGTACGGCAGCTCGATTTCCACCACATCCAGGTCCAGATCCCCATCGTCCGTGATGATCAGGGGATGGCTGGCCTGGTAGGCGACCTTCAGGGTGGTTGTCACCAGCTTCTCGTCCAACTCAAGCGATGGCGTAACAATTGCTTGGGGTACGGCCAGGGTCGTCAGTGTGGGAGTCAGCACGGTGTACGGATCACCCAAGTCATTCAGAGGAAACTCCACCCCTGAGGTGCCGGTCACTCGTTTGACCTTCAGCAGATCGTCTTTGAACGGAGCAGCTGCGCTGTCCTTAATGTAGCGCACCGCTTCACGGCTGGTCCGGCTGCTGACTGCGTACCGGCTGGTCAATGGATAAACCAAACGATCCGCCTGAAGTTCGACAGTGATGCTGCCTTCTTTCAGGTGAAAGCGTTTGTACAGAGCCATCAAGCCAAGATTGATGTGAGCCACCACCTTGTTGTAGTTCTCCGGAGCAATGACCCCGGTATCTCTGCCACCAATAGCCAGTTGCGAAAGCTCACCATACGTGAGCTGGTCAAAGACTTCTTTCAGTTTCATGGTATTCCTCAGACGATGTATGACGCCATGCGATCCACGGGATCTGAATCAACATCCAGGTCCCACATGCCATCGCCCTTCCCTGCCTCAATCATCGGAGCTTCTTCCGATGGTTTCCACGGATTCAGTGAGGACAGCATTGAGATCGTGTCAATGAAGTCGTCGTGCTTACTACGGAAGCCAGAAACAGCAACCAGGCTTAATTCATTCATGGCTTCTGCCATTGTATCTTCCTGTTTCCGTTCTATCGGGAAGAATACCTTTCGTGCTTTGAACAAAGGAACCACGGTATTAAAACGAACCATCTTGTTGGTGTTTGGTCTGATGCCGGGCTTGGTATCGTTCCCTTCTGATGCAAGAGGGAAGTAAATGTTCCGGTCCAGCATTTGTCCTTGGATCCATTGGATGAATCCACCCTGCTGACCAGTAACTTCAATACCCACAGACTGGGGCTTGTACATTTGCGCAAAGCGGAAGAGTGCATCAATGTTCTTGTCCATGAGCTGGCGCTTGCAGAGTCCATCAACCCAAAGCCAATCGCCAACATTGTTGTATGCCCACACGCTAATCACAGAGTAATCAGCCTTCTGCTTCTCTGAAGTAGCAAAGTCTGTGGTGATGTAGAAGTTGAATCGGCTTTTGTTGCGCAGTACCGCATCAATCTTGTACCAACCAATGTCACTGTCCTGAATCATCCGGTCGTCTTCGCTCATGATTCGCAGCATCAATTCCTGGTTGAATGTTTCGACCTTGCCCAACTTCACAGCTGTGTCGTACTGCTCTCTCACGTAGTCGTAGTGGAAGCGATCAGGCCATGAGCCACGGAACTCTTCCCGTGCGCAGGGGAACTGCTCGCAAACCGGGAATACGTTGACCGCCCAGGCACCTGACTCCACGGCTTTGTAGAGCGGATCCTTTGCATTGAAGGGTGTGCCGGACCAGATGATCATGTTCTTGGTCGGGTGCAGCGCGTAGTTCACCGCCTTGTACACGGTGTCCTCTACCGCGTTGATCACGGTTGCCGAGCGGGCATCCTCATCACTGATCAAGTCATCAAGCACCGCCAGTTGCGGCCGCTTACCCATCTCCTTCGCACCCCGGACACCGGTCTTTGCACCGTAGCCCTTGACGATGAAGATCTTGCCGTCGGCGTTCTTAAACTCCCACCGGATGTCTGTGAATCGGATCTCAGGGACGTACTGCTTCAGGAAGTCGGAGTTGTCCCAGCGGAACTCCAAGTTCTTTCGCATGTTCTTCACGCCGTTCTCAATCGAGTCCGACACGTAAAGCGCCAGGTCGATCCGGCCGAAGCCAGGAATCTCACCGTAGGTGGCGATGAACAGGAACAGGTACTCACCCATCACCGTGGTCTTTGCAATACCCCGATGGCACAGGTTGATCACCCGCTTGCCACCCTCGGTCAGGGTATCCAGCATCCGGTAGTGCACCAGCGGCGTCTTGTGTTCCTCACCCTGCTGGCCGTTCACCAGCTTGATGAAGGTCACGAACTCCAGTGCGAAATCACTCGGCACATAACTGGAATCAACCGAGTAATCCATGGCATTGAGGTAATCCTCAACCTTCCATGGGGCCAGCGCCTCCGCAACGTAGTCAACAGCCATCATTCATCCCATTCATCTTCATCAGGGTCATAAGCCTGGGCCTTCAGATACAAGCCCAACCCCACTACCGCGCCCATACCAAAGCCTGCTTCCAGCCCCCAATCCGGCCAGAAAATCCAGAGCACCGAACCCCATGTCGCACCAAACACCAATCCAGCAGATGCACACAAGCCAATCAAGCAAAGATCAGCTTCCGCCCACCTCAACTGCATCGACATCCACAACGACCTTACTGTGAGCAACTTGTTGTGCATTCATGGCTCCTGCTTCCATTGCCAGCCTCTGGGCCCTTGCAAGCTCCATCGTGGCCTGCCTCAGTTGAGAAATTGACCCGTCTTCCTTGACCTTGACATCCAGCTCAACCTTCTGGGTCTCGGGCATCTTCAGTTGCGTGAGCAGGCTATTGGCCGCATCACTTCGCACCTTCTCTGACTTCGCATTCACCATCAGATCGGCCTGCACATTCAGCGCCCTCTGATACAGATCCTGGTTCAGCACATAGCTTGGAATCAGCGTCTGCTCAAAGATCAGGTTCACCAGCTTCGATTTGTTGTACGCCGTGACATACGAAGCAATGTCCTTGCTTGTCACCCCTTGCGCAGCAAAGCGGGTGATCTTGTCTGGGAACGTCTTTGAATAAGCCTCAATGTTCGTGGCCCCCATCAGCTTGTGGCTCACGTACTTCACGGCATTCACATACTCATTGACTTTAAACCGGCCATCAGCCATCACCTTGGTGTAGCTGAGCAGGTTGTCCCGGTATGCCTCATACATCTCAGGTTCAGACAACGTCAGGTTGATCTGATCAATCAACTCCTGATTGATGCTCTTCTTCACCTTGTCAGGCAAAGCCATCTTGAATTCATCAACGGTAAGTGCAGTCATCGGCTTTCAATCGTGGTTACCTTATAGGGTGCATATGGTAAGGCATATTCAAACCAACCCTAAAACCAAGCAATCAAGCCATAAAAAAAGACCCCTACATTTCTGCAGAGGTCTTTAAAAGTACCTTAAGGAGTTCCAACAACCCAATGCTCCAAAGGGGGGAGGGGCATCAGGTAGATGCATTCTATACCAATGATCTCCTTAAATACCGGGCAGCAAAAGTAGTACTCGCAATGTAGTACTCAGGTTTTTGGGAATTTTGTTAGAGGGGTACGGGTTCAGGACTTGTTGCCACTGACTGCAGTGGTCAACTATCCCCCCCCCCATGCCTGGCCCTAGCGATTCACACCCTGGGTACCCCACCCAGCTGAGCTCAGATGCGCTACCGCGCATGTACTGGGCTCTGCCCATGAACTAACCTTAAGGAGTATCACCATGTTCAAAACAATCGCCGACCTCTTCGCCATGTTCAGCCTTGCCGCTCTCACCAAGACTCAGGTCTGGGAAACCGAGCAGCAAATGCAACTGACTGAAGCACGCAACCGTCTCGCAGCTCTGCCTGCACCAAGCCTCAAGGCTTAATCAACTTCACCCTCTTCGGAGGGTGATTCCTTTTACACATTACACATCACACACTAGAGATAGTCACATCCAAGTAGGAAGAGATGATTCCACTCAGTCTTCCTCATTCCACTGCATGAGCATTCCCTGCTCCAACCCGAAGGGTTGGTGATTACATACTCAGATGAGGGTAATGCATGAGTTACCTACCATCATTCCATCCTTTCTCCCACCTATTCCGATACCGATACTCACCCTACATAGTCTCCATACCATTGCACTGCCGTGCATGAACAGGATCGATTTTGATCTGACTCACAACTCAGGAGACTTCTATGCACAAACTTGTTGAATTGAATCAGGCTATTGCCGATTTCAACAACAGAGTGATCTCGAGCGACAAAGACATTCAACGTGTCGTTGACAAGCTCTATCACTCGGAAGAACTGTTCGCCTACGTAAAAGCTCGTATTGAGCTTGAGCAAGTGGAATACGCCCTGTATCAACAGCGTCGTCTTGCAGAGGTGTGACATGAAACCTTCTCCCTTTCAAATGTCCAACATCTACCAGTGCTATCGCGCTGGCATTGCGCCACTAGCTGCTGCTTCTTTGCTTCGGTTGGTGCCTTCCACTGTCATCGCTGAGTACGTCCGTCTGGATGGACTCAATGCCTAAACCAATGGCCTCTACTAAGGGGCCGTTCCTCAAAGTAATACTTTTTAACTAAGGAGATCTCTCATGAACCAACATGCATACACGTACTCGCCTTCATCTGAAGCAAAGTTCACCAAGCGCAGGATGCGCACTGATCTGTTGCTCGGTGTGCTCACCGTCATTTGCTTTGCCGCAATTGGTGTGCTCCTCGCATGGCGGGGTTGATACACCTGTAACCCGGCACCACCGTTGTGCCTTACTCTGACGGCCGCTGTTGCGGTCGTTTGTTTTTGTGCGTTGCCACGCACGTACCGGACAAATCCTGTCCACATCTCAACCTTTATCCCTTTAAGGAGTGTTTCCATGTCTTTCAAATCCAACGTCGTTACGAACCGCGCAGCTCAGCCCAGCAACGAGAGCTGGAAGGCTCAGGGTTTCCTGAACCTGTACCTGCCTCGTGCAGATGGCCAGCGCCGCAAGCTGGGTGCTATCCCTCTCAAGGACAGCAAGCCCAATGAGAAGCAGCTGCTCGACTGGCTGAACGAAGATCCCAGCCGTGTGTCGGTGATCCTCAGCAAGCTCGTGATCGAGTATCAGTCGGCTACTCCAGCTGACAACAGCGGTTTCGACCTCGGTTAATCCGAGTGCTCAGCCATGGCCATCACCCGAAAGGGTGGTGGTCTTTTTTTATGGTGCGCCTGCTCAAGGCGTAGCAGTAAAGCTCAGCACAGACAGACACCAGGTTCTCCATTCGTATGCGCTGCCGCGCACGAAGTGGCATGTGTCCATGCGCTGTTCCGGCGCTTGTGTATGCCCTGTCTTGGAGAAAACCAATGGAACAAGAATACAAACTGATCGTTGCAGGAAGCCGGGGCTTCACTGACTACGACCACATGCTTCGTGTCGTCATCGCCATGGTGGACCACGAGTTTGCTGACAAGAAGCTCAGCATCGTCTCAGGCATGGCACAGGGTGCCGATCAGCTGGGTGTACGCATGGCTGTTCAGTTCGGCCTGCCTTTGTACAAGTTCCCAGCCAACTGGAATGGCCTGGGTAAACGTGCCGGCTTCATTCGCAATACCCAAATGGGCAACATGGCCGATGGTCTGTTGGCATTCTGGGATGGCCACAGCAATGGCACCAAGCACATGGTCGACTACATGCACCAGCTGAAGAAGCCAGTGCACCTCATCAAATACTAAATGGAGAACAGTATGGAAACCATCAGAGAAATCGTTCTCCAAGAGATGAACGAAGAGCGGTACAACCGCAAGCACATTGATGCCAAGATCAGACGAGCCATTGAGGAGAACCCTCAAACCATGGCCCAGATTGATCATGGTCTGGTGCTGATCCAGCAATACATGGCTGGTCAGTACTACGACAGCAAGATGCAACGCATTGAAGAGCTGAAGAACATGGACATTCAGTCCCTGGTCATGGAGATCTTCATTGGTATTGCGTACTGCCTCAAGCCTGAGCTATTCACTTCGGTGTCTGCTCAGATGGCATGCAGGTTGGCATTCAGTGATCGCCGGGAGGCGATTACCACAGTCGCTGAGTTGATGGCAGTGCTCTGTATCACAGATGCATTCGACATCAGCAAGGAAGACAAGATGGCCAGCCTCATGGTGGAGTCGCGCATTCAGCTGCCTCAGTCAGTGATCGAGTTCATTGAGAACAGTGAGTATCTGCCACCAATGGTGTGCCAACCATTGGAGCTGACTCACAACTTCAGCAGTGGGTATCTCACCCACAATGACTCATTGATCCTGGGTACCGGGAACCATCACGATGGAGACATCTGCCTGGATGTCCTGAATACCATGAACTCAGTGGCCCTGCGAATCGATACAGACTTTGTCTGTACCGTGGAGGAGGAGCCCACATTCGAGATCAAGGATCAGGAACAGCAGGAGCTGTGGGATACCTTCAAGCGTCAGAGCTACGCCTTCTACAGCCTGATGGTGCACCAAGGGAACCGGATGTATCTCACCCACAAGGTGGATAAACGTGGTCGGATCTATGCGTCCGGCTACCACATCACGACTCAGGGTACTGCCTTCAAGAAAGCCATGCTCGAGCTGGCCAATGAGGAGATCGTGACGGGTGTGCCATGAGTGCCACGTACTTCTGGAAGAACAATGAAGTCGTAGTCCTACGGCAGCAACTGTGCAGCAGTGACTTTAGGCAGGAAGCCTTCTTCGGTGTCTTGTATTGCCCATGCGTCGATACCTTTCAGGATGAAACGGGTGGACGCTATGGCCAATGGGAACAGGAAGGTGGTGGATGGGTCGCCCTTGCCAAATGGGTATCCATTCCACCTGAAGAACTCCCCAAAGAGTTCCGCATGCACCTTCTATTGATGGGGGTGTCATGACCAAGGCCTACCTGTTCCATGACAACCAGCTGCTGGAGGAGATTGGGCCAGAGAAACTTCTGACCAATCGACGTGTTCCCAACACCTCAATCGTTGCGAACTCTCAGCTGTCTCGGTACATCCTGGCCACCCATGGCCGGGACATCTACAACCAAGGGCGTGTCTACGCACCGTATGACCGTGGAGATGCTTACGAATGGTGGAGCTGTGACCTTGTTCCACTCTACCTTCCACATGTCTCCAAAGAACTTCGTGCCTTGGCACTTCTCATCACTTAACCTAAGGAACCAACATGTTCAAGACTTACAGCGGCTGGGAGTATCTGCTCATTGATGCAGCTACTCAGTATGGCCATGACAAACTGACATTCGAAGGTCGCATTGACTGGACCTTGCAGAACCTTGATTGCCTGGAAGGGCATGCCGAGCACGCTGATACCAAGCCCTTGTACATGAAGGCCGTGCAGGCTATCCGCAAAGCACAGGCTGGTCAGGCTACTGGCCATCTGGTCGGTGTGGATGGCACATGCTCTGGTATCCAGGTCATGTCTGTTCTCACAGGCTGCGTGGCTGGTGCTACTGCTACCGGCTGCGTTGACCCCAATGTGAGGGCAGATGCCTATACCGCGTGTACTACCGCCATGAATGACATTCTGGGTGGTGGTCTGGTGGTTGCCCGGTCTGATGCCAAGCAGGCGTTGATGACTTCGTTCTACGGTTCCAAGGCTCAGCCCAAGGCACTGTTCGGAGAAGATACGCCTGAGCTGGAAGCCTTTTATCAGGCTGCTCAGACCATTGCACCCGGTGCATGGGATCTGCTTCAGGACCTGTTGGCCAGCTGGCAACCCTATGCCTTCAGCCATGAATGGGTGCTGCCTGACGGCTTCGATGCTCGCATCAAGGTCATGAAGAAGGTGGAAGCCCGTATTGAGGTGGATGAGCTGGACCATGCCACCTTCACCTACGAGTACTACGAAAACCAGGGTAGCAAGGCTGGCCTCAGCAATGCGGCCAACGTGGTGCACAGTGTGGATGCCTACATCCTCAGGTGCATGCACCGACGCTGCAACTATGACCGTGAGGTCATGGAAGCGGGTGCCCTGCTCATCGAGACCGAGATGTTGTCCCGGCTCCTGGGTAATGCCTACCAACCAGGCCGACCTGGTGGCAAGGCTGGCTACTACGTGGACCAGTACAACCGCAGCACGGTGGCAGACGTGGTGATCATCCAGCACCTGGATGAGGACAGCATCAAACTCCTGAGCCAAAAGCATCTGGAGGAGCTGGCCGAGATCGTCAACGGGATGTTGCAGTACCAACCCTTTGAGCTGGTCACCATCCATGACGAGTTCAAGGCTCACCCTAACAACGTGAACTGGGTGCGCTGGCAGTACAAGGAGATCCTGGCCCTGATTGCCAAAAGCAATCTGCTGGATGACCTTCTCAGCCAGATCCATGGAACTCCTGGAACCTTTCAGAAGTTGTCCACTGATCTCGGAGATCTGATCAAGAACTCCAACTACGCACTCTGCTGATTCGCTCAGGCGTCCTCTCGGACGCTGGGTGAACGGGTTCCATGGGCTCATCCGAAAGGATGGGCCCTTATTTTTTTCCGAAGGTCAGACAGACATCTCAAAACATCTGAACCGATATTCTGACCTGTTCAAAAAATGTCTTTTTGACTATGTACAACCGAGGGTCTGAGACCTTCAGAAAGAAACCAGTGAAACTCCCAGAGAAACTCTCAGATTGGTTGCTTGTTGCCTTCTTCATTGGCCAAGTAATCATGACCGCTTACATCATTCAATTCCACAGCCCCAAAGAAAAGCGAATCGACTGCAGTGCAGCTGAATTCCATCCGGACTACACGACTGAGATGAAAGAGAAATGCCGCATGGTGCGCTC